>Ga0114898_1002134_pt1 | contig 10685 bp, 10 predicted proteins | sample Malvired_Geostar_FD_83496 | JGI IMG/M metagenome (GOLD analysis project Ga0114898, IMG submission 83496) | Marine viral communities from the Global Malaspina Expedition - Malaspina viral metaG DeepMed_Geostar | ecosystem: Environmental > Aquatic > Marine > Oceanic | place: Mediterranean Sea... | reverse complement strand
GCATTGCGCCGGCGATTCTGACCTTGGCGCCGACCATCAGGCGCGGCCAGCGCTTTTTCGGCGCCCTGCGAACCTCGCAAGGCACGTGCGGCTTACGCACAGCGATGCGCTGAACTTCGAGCGAAACGGTTGTCTGCTGTTCAGCGCCGATCGCAAGCACAGCGGGTCGGGCGAAACACCCACGCAAAACAAGGACCGAACATGCTCAAAGGATCAGCTCGCTGGATCGTCACGCTGGCAATCGTCGCCGCAATCGCCGGATGCGCGACGCCGCCCCCGAGGGAGCCGACACCCAGCCCGGCGCCACCCCCTGCGGCAAGCGAGCAGATCGGCTCGGGCAAGGCCTCGTATTACGGCAGCCAGCACCACAACAAGCTGACCGCCAACGGAGAACGCTTCGATCAGCGTGCGCTGACGGCCGCGCACCGCAGCCTGCCGTTCGGCACGAAAGTCCGCGTGATCAATACCCGCAACGGCAAGAGCGTGGTGGTACGCATCAACGACCGCGGGCCTTTCGTGCGGGGCCGCATCATCGATCTGTCGAAAGCGGCCTTCGAAGAGATTGCCAGCGCGCGCTCAGGCGTCATCCGCGTGCGCCTCGAAAAGGTCGACTGAATCGGCTGCCCGGGCGCCGCGGTGATCAACCGCGAAGCGCGACGCTGCCTGTCGGGCTGGCGAAACGACAGGTTGCAAAGCCGCACAGCGCAACGCCACTCACGGCCAGCAACCCGGCGACAATGCCGACGTCGCTCAACCCCAGATGGCGGGTGACCAGGCTGCCCAGCAACGCGCCGCCGCCGATTCCGATGTTGTAGATACCCGAGAACATGGCCATGGCGACATCGGTCGCATCGGACGCAAGGTCGAGCACCTTCGACTGGGACGCCAGACTGAAGCACATGCCTGCAACCCCCCAGACCACCACCAGCGCCCCGAGCATGGACGGATCGCTTGCCGCCGGTAGCAATAGCAACAAGCACGCCGCCAAGGTCGAGATCGCGCCGATCATGAACCCCCGTGGATAGCGGCCGCTGTACCGGCTGAAAAGGAACGAGCCGATAACGCCAGCACCGCCGAACAACAACAGCACGGCGGTCGTCAGGTTGCCGCTCAGGTGGGCAATGGTCTGCGCGAAGGGTTCGATATAGGTGTATGCGGTGAACTGCGCCGTGATCACCAGGGCCGTCAAACCATAGGCTGCGACCAGCGCGGGTCGCTTGAACAGCACCGGCAGGCTGCGCAGCGAGCCGGAGTTCTGGCTTGGCAACAACGGCAGCGTCCGCGCCAGGCCGAGCGCCGCCAGTGCCGCGACCCCGCCAATCGAGAGGAAGGTGGTGCGCCAGCCCAGCGCCTCTCCCACCACCCGGCCCAGCGGAATCCCCAGCACCATGGCCAGCGCACTGCCGGTGGCCAGCAAGCCCAGCGCCTGCGCCTGTTTGCCTCGCGGCGCCACGCGCACCGCCAGCGAGGCGGTGATCGACCAGAACACCGCATGCGCCAGTGCGATGCCGATGCGGCTGACCATCAGCATGCCGAAGCTCGACGCCATGCTCGAGATCAGATGGCTGCCAATGAAGACGACGAAGACCGCAATCAGCAAGGTTCGCCGCTCGATGTTGCGGGTCAACAGCATCATCGGCAGCGACATCAGCGCCACGACCCAGGCATACAGGGTCAGCATCAGGCCAACCTGAGAAGGCGGCATGTCGAATGAATGCCCGATGTCGCTGAGCAGCGCAATCGGGACAAACTCCGTGGTATTGAAAATAAAGGCCGCCAGGGCCAGCGCAACGACGCTGAGCCAGCGCCCGTCGCCGGGGTTCGATTCGTTCATGAGGGCGAGTTCTGGATGCGGTCCACTCGACACCACGGCGCACCAGCGACGGCACGCCCAGCGAGGCGAGTGTGGGTACAGGAAACGACGGTCGCTGCGTTATCGCCACAACGCGCCCGGCACGCGCCGGGTGTAGCGTGGATGGCAGCGGAGCTGTCCGGGATACGAAGCAGGAACGTCTGAGCGGCGCGGATTCTACGCCCGCGCGGTGACGATGTCAGGCGGCGAAAACGATCAGCGACGAGTGGCCGCAACCGCCTCGCAGACCCCGGCACCGACTGCTGCCGGCGCCGAGGATCGGCCCTCGATAGGGTAACGAAGGCGGTTACTTGGCGAAGTACGCCTGCGCACGCTCGGCTTCATCGACGGTCGGCTTGTAGCTGATCCACTGATCCTCCTCGTTCTTCTTGTAGCGCACGACACCTTGCGCCACATCGAACTCGTAGAACGGATAGACCTCACGCAGGTTGTAGAAGGCAGCAGGTGCGAAGAACAGGATGTCGGCGACCAGGTAACCACTGTTGAACTTGAGCGGTATCAGTCCGTACATGGGGTCCAGGCCGTCCTGCGTCGCACGGAAGCGGTACTGGCCGAAGCTGGTGGCCTTGTATGTTTTGCTGATCGGTTTTTTCAACATCAGCGGCGCATCGTCGTTGATCTTGATCGACAGGCTCGGATCGCTGGAACGCAGCGACGTGGTGGCGGTACAGGCGCTCAGCAGCGCGGCGATAAACGGCAGTACCAGAAGTTGCTTGGCGTTCATTGTCATTCCCTTGCAGACGGTTGGCGTAGATGGCGCTGGGACGGCGCCTGCAACGGGCGCCGATGCCATCCTTGGCGGATGCGACTATAAGCCAGGCGGTCACCTATGGCCACGCGCCATTATCCGTTTCTTCGGTTTTCTGACCTGCGTCACGAACAGGTCAGGGAACCATCACCCGCGCACCCCGCCCAATCCTCAGGACGGCACGCATTCGTCGTGCCCGTTTGGAATGAGCGCCTACCACCGAAGCCATCTGTGCACATAACCAAGGTGAATTCATGCCCCAGATTCTCATTGCAGCCTTCGACCGCTACGCCGAGGCGGAGCAGGTCAAAGCCGAACTCCTGAGCGAGGGCGTACCCAGCGATGCCATTCAGGTGTCCGCGTCCCTCAATCCGAAGACCGTCGACAGCAGCCGGGTGGAAGTGATTGGCGAAGAGCCGGACGATGACGCCACGGTAGCCGAGAAGCTCGGCAGCTTTTTCAACACCATATTCGGCGACGATTCAAGCAAGCACGCCGGCCGCTATCCGGAAGCGGCCCGCCGCGGCTCGACGGTGGTGACGGTCACCCTGGACGACCAGGCCCAGGTGCCGATGGTCCAGCAACTGATGGAGCGAAACGGCGCCATCGATCTCGACGAACGCAGCGCGGCCTGGGGTGACGACGCGACACCCGTTACCGCCAGTACCGAGACCCTTACCACGGGCTACCCCGACGCGACCTCGATCAGCGTCGATGAACGCGAGCTCAGTGCAATGGCGACGCCGGATCGGGGCGCCGACGACGGCTCTATTCCGGGCCGAGCCGAGAACGAAAAGGCCGCACGGCGCGACAACACCGCAGGACGGGTGCGGATCATTCCGCGCTGAAGCCGGAGGGCGGCCGCTACAACGCCGCCCTCGCGCCCATGCAAACCGAGCGTCGCGTGGTGCACCGTCTACCGTGCCGCGAACACCTCGTCGAGCAGATCGTTCATGGCCTGGAACGCTCGCTTCGCCACCAGCGGGTTGTACTCGTTGCGGCCCGGCACGTTGGCATACGGGTCGGTGAACGAGTGCACCGCGTTGCCATAGCTGTTGACCTGCCAGTCGATATCGGCCGCTTTCATTTCGGCAATGAATCCATCGACCTGCTCCTTCGGCACCGCAGGGTCGTCGGCACCGTGCAGCACCAGCACCGGCGCCTTGATCTGCCTGGCATCGTCCGGATTGGGCGTATCGAGGTTGCCATGAAAGGAGACGAAAGCCGCGAGATCGGCGCCAGCGCGCGCCAATTCGAGGATTGCACCGCCGCCGAAGCAGAAACCGATTGCCGCCATTCTGCCGGTATCCAGCGCCACCTCCCGCTGCGCCTCGAGCGCATCTACCGCTGCCTGGGCACGCTTGCGCATCAGTGCGCGGTCGCTGCGCAACGCCGTAGCGGCGGCCTTGGCTTCGTCAGGATTGCTGGGCCGCACCGCTTTGCCATACAGATCGGCCATGAACACCACGTACTTGTCCCCCGCCGCTCGCGCCGCCTTCTCCGCCGAGCGCTCGGTCACACCCAGCCAGTTAGGTACCATCATGAGCCCGGGGCGCGGCGTGGTTATCGCGTCATCGTAGACCAGCAGGCCCTCGAAGCTTTCGCCGTCCAGTTCATAGGCGAGCGGCTTGACCACCACCGCCGCCTCGGCAAGGCCGACCGTTCCGGCCAGGGCCACGGCTAAGGGTATGCACAGTTTCTTCATCTGCTCGCTCCCGCTGTGTGAAATGTCTATTGAACAGTAGAAGAAAATGTCCCCCGCGCCTTGGCGCTACGGAGGCAGAGCGTATCGGCTTGTGTCGGCACCGTACTCAGGCGACAACCATACCCACCGCGCGCTAACTGAGCAGCCTTTGCAACTCCAGCGCATTGGCGGTCGCCGCCCCGCTGGCCGTATTGTCGAATATGCACCAGCTGGCGGCGCCCTTCGGTCGATCAGCCAGGCGTTCGGCCATCGCTTCAAGCCAGCCAATCCCGTACCGGGAACGGTAAACAAGCGGTGATCCGTGTAACCGGTAGTAGTGAAATCCCGGCCAGCCGCCTGGCAAAGCCGCTTCGGGAAAGGGCGGCGGATCAGCCACAACACGGGCGATCTGGGCTTGCTGGAGCAATGGCTCGGCATCGAGCCAGCTGCGATGACGGGGTTCGATGACCACCGGTCCGGCATGACGGACCCGCAGCGCATCGAAAAAGACGCGGGCGGTTTCAGCCTCGTAGGTGAGCGAAGGCGGCAGCTGGACCAGCAGACAGCCAAGCTTTTCTTCGAGGTGGCCACACTCGTACAGAAATTGTTCGAGCCATTCGCCACAGTCGACCAGACGCCGTTCATGGGTGATCTGCCGAGGCAGCTTCACGCAGAAGCGAAACGCCGCTGGCACGCTTTGCGCCCACTTCGCATAGGTCGCCGGCCGATGGGGCCGGTAGAACGAGGAGTTGATTTCCACCCCCGGCAGGCGCCCGGCATAACGCTGCAGATGCGTACCCTCGCTGGGAAATGCCGGCCACTGCTCGCGGGGAAGGTTCCAGCCGGCCGTACCGAGAACGATCCGGGTGTCGACGCTCATTCAGCTAAAGCTCCAGTCATTGCCTACTTCTGATGACCCGGCGTTGTGGTCAGCGTTCAGGCAGACGCTCCGGGCGCGTGATCCAGGCGAAAAAGATCGTCCGGATGCCTCGCTCTGTCGCCACGGGAACGCACCGGGTGATCGGAACTGGCCATCGGGTTGTCCATAATGGGCAGCAGAACTGATCAGAGAGGCGTCGATCATGCGCAAGGCCGAAAGCAAACACCGCCATACCCGCAAACTTGAGCGGCTGCAGCGCTTCCTCGACTGGACAACGGTGCGCTATCCGGACTTCGCGCCAAAGAAAAACCATCAGGAACAATGGTTCAGCACTTACGTCGGCCATCAACCGCCCGTGATCGGCCGTGCGGCCCGGCTGTTCTGGTTGGGACTGAACGAGCCGGCCGTCAATGCCACGCTCGAATCCACCGATCCCGAGCGCCTGATCGGCCGGCTGTTGAACCGCGACCTGAATGACTTCACCTGCAGCGTCGACGTGTTCGGGATCGAGAAAACCTTCGATTGCGGCCCGGTCCAGCACCTGCTCGAACCCGACTATGCCCTGCGCATCGACGACAGCGCCTCGGTCGACGAGTTCGAGGGGCATGTCCGCGATGCGATCGGGGCGATGGTCAGGGATCGCCTGCGTGTTCTCGAACGCCCCTTCGCCGGCATGAGCGACGAACAGAAGTCGCGCTGTCTGCAACGGCTGCAGCCGAAGCTCTCGCGCCTCGACGAGTTCGCTGCCAGGGCCGTCGATACCGTCAATGAAGTCCAGCACGAGTTGCGCTACGTCGTCGAACTGCGCCGTGGCGACGTTGCGCTGGACATGCAGCGGCGCATTCCCGGTGGCCAGGGGCATGTGCTCAGCGAACGGGAAGTCGCCGAACTGAAAGAGGAGGACCGCCAAGGGCTAAGGGCCAAGTTCGACATGATGGTCGAGGAAGCTGGCGACTTCGACTTGCAGGTGCTGGGTGAGAAACGCCTGACCGAGATATTCATGATGGAGCCGAAGAAGCTACGGCGCACCATCCGTTTCGCCCGCCAGGACCACAAGGAAAAGATGGCCTTCGCGGTGCTGCTGGAAAACAACCCGCGCTTCGTGCATTACCACAAGCTGTACGCGGCGCGGCGCATTACCCGCACCTGGACGGCGCTGCTCGGCCCGACCAACAGTGGCAAGACCCACCAGGCGATCGAGGCGATGACCGGCGTCGAGCACGCCATCTATCTCTCCCCGTTGCGCCTGATGGCGCTGGAGAACCAGGAACGCATCGAATCCATGGGCGTCCCATGCTCGCTGGTGACCGGAGAGGAAGAGATCATCCGCGACGGCGCCACTCATTTCTGCTGCACCGTCGAGGAATTCGCACGCTTCCGGCATCAACCCTGGGATGTGGTGGTCATCGACGAAGTACAGATGATGGCCGACTCGCAACGGGGCTGGGCCTGGGTCGATGCGCTGGTGAGTGCCTACACGCCGGACCTGATCATGACCGGTCCGGAACTCATCCAGCCGTCGTTGAAGACGCTGTGCGAACTCTGCGAAGACGAACTGGTGGTCAAGCGCACCACGCGCCTGTCGCCGGTCGAGGTGGCGCGGCGTTCGACCAGCCTCAAACAACTCGACGAAGGCTCGATGCTGGTTGCGTTCAGCCGCAAGACGGTGCTGGAACTCAAGGCCATGCTGGAAATGACCGGCAAGTCGGTGTCGGTGGTCTACGGCGCGCTGTCACCGGAAGTACGCCGCGAGCAGGCGCGGCGCTTTCGCGAAGGCGAAGCGGACATCATGGTGGCCACCGACGCCGTGGGCATGGGCCTCAACCTGCCAGCGCATACGTTGTGCTTCTACACCGACGAAAAATACGACGGCATCCAGAATCGCCAGCTCAAGGTCCAGGAGGTCAAACAGATCGGCGGGCGCGCCGGCCGCTTCGGCCATCACGACAGCGGCACCATCACCGCACTGGATGCCCAGACCCTGCAGTCGATCAAGCGCCTGTTCTACAGCGCGGACCTGCCGGTGGATCTGTCGCAGTTCCAGGTGCGCCCGTCCATCGAGCACTTGCAGGCCATCGCCGAACTGATGGGCGAACCCAGCCTGCTGCGCGCCTGGCTGACATTCAATCGCAACATCAACTACGGCGACGAATTCATCTCGATCCTGCCGGACGAACTGGCCGAGTGGATCAAATTGATCGACGATCCCGCCATTGACCTGCCGCTGCGCTGGATATTCGCCTGTACGCCAATTCGCGGCGGGCTGGACAGCCCGGCCAGCATTTTCGCCCAGCAGTGGCTGAAGAAAGTCGCACAGGACAAGGTCGTGGAACTGCCCCGGCTGATCATCGACGCCGACCTGGCCACGCTGGAAAGCTCGCTGCACATCATCGAAACCTACCTGCATCTGGCGCGCACGCTGCCGGCACACTTCCCTGCGCTGGAACAGGCCGAGCAGCACCGCAGCCTGCTCAACGAGGCCATCACCCGCGAACTGTCGCGTCGCAGAAAGCCTCGCCACAGTGACCGAGGCCGGCTGTCAGGCGAAACACGCCACTGCCAACAGTGCGGCAAGGCGATGCCGGTGCTGAGCCGGAAATTCCGCCTGTGCCAGAGCTGTTTCCGTGAGCAGCGATGACCACCTGAACCGCACCGCTACCCGATCCGCCGTCCGGACCAACCCGCTGGACACGGCCTCTGCAACGCGGGAAGGGCGCCGAGGCGCCCTTCCGTTGGACACTAGCGGCGCCCCCTCCCCTGATCACGGCGCTCGATCACCACGTACTCGACCCGTTTCGGGCGGTAGTGCACCACGCGCGGCACGGGACGCCGGTGCTGGACGTGATGGCGCGGCGGCTGACGATAGTGACGCGGCGGCTGATGACGATGATCGTCGTCGGACGCATTTGCCAGGACCGCAACCAGCACGGCGCCGACAGCCGCTCCGGCCAACACCGGAACCACGACGTTGCGGTCGGCAGCCGAGGCATGGCCGGCCACGACGAGGCAACCGACAAGCAAGCCAACCTTTAGTGTTCGACTGAACATAGGCGATTTCTCCTTTGCGGACGGGAATCCGTCTCCCGGCTCATCTGACACCGCCGCTTGGTCAAGGGAGGTCAGCAAGGTGTAAGCAACAGGTAAACAACCATGCCGCGCGGTCTGCCAGGATGAATCGAGGGAAACGTTCGCCCCTCTGGAGGCTCCAAGCAAACATCCAGCCGCTCGAGGATGCCCCATGCGCGACCCTTTCGACCTGCAGCGATTCGTCGAAGCCCAGGCGCCTGTCTATGACCGTGCCCTGGCAGAGTTACAGGCCGGCCAGAAGCAGAGCCATTGGATGTGGTTCGTTTTTCCTCAGATCGCCGGACTGGGCCACAGTGCAATGGCGCAGCGCTACGCCATTTCCGGACTGGACGAAGCGCTCGCCTACCTCGAGCATGCGCTGCTGGGCCCACGCCTGCACGAGAGCGCGCAGGCCCTGCTGTTGCATACGAGCCTCTCGGCCAGACGAATTCTGGGCTCGCCCGACGACCTCAAACTGCGATCCAGCATGACGCTGTTCGCCGCAGCCGCGCCTGATCGTGCGATCTTCCAGCAGGTGCTGGACGCTTTTTTCAATGGCGAGCCCGACCCGGCCACCCGTTCGCGCTTGCGGTATTGAGCGCGCGCCAGGGACCGCAGGGCCAGGCACCGAGGCCGTTTCGCCAACCGGAGCCGCGCCGCGCATGCCATGGCGCGGCCAGGCGTTTGTGGAGGAACCGGGGTTTACCGCTATTCTGCTGGCACGGACATGAGGCCTGACGCCCGGCCAGAAACGATGACACCGCCTGCGAGGCTCGCTAAGGAATCGTCACCATGAGCACCCCGAACGACAAACCCTTCATCGTCGCCCTCGATCAGGGCACCACCAGCTCCCGTGCCATCGTGCTGGACCGCAACGCCAACGTAGTGACCCTCGCCCAGCGCGAATTCGCGCAAATCTACCCGCAGCCGAGCTGGGTCGAACACGACCCGATGGAGATCTGGGCGACCCAGAGCGGCGTATTCGTCGAAGCGTTGGCGCAAGCCGGCATCACCAACGAGCAGGTCGCCGCGATCGGCATTACCAACCAGCGCGAAACCGCCATCGTCTGGGACAAGGCGACCGGCAAGCCGATCTATAACGCCATCGTCTGGCAGAGCCGCCAGAGCACGCCGATCTGCGATCAGCTCGAGCGCGACGGCATGCAAGCGCACATTCGCAAAACCACCGGCCTGGTCATCGACCCCTACTTCTCCGGTACCAAGATCAAATGGATTCTCGACCACGTCGAGGGCAGTCGCGAACGGGCGCGACGGGGTGAGCTGCTGTTCGGCACCGTCGACTCCTGGCTGATCTGGAAGATGACCCAGGGCAAGGCCCATGTCACCGATCACACCAACGCATCACGTACGCTGCTCTACGATATCCACGCGCTCGACTGGGACCCGGTCATGCTGGAAGCGCTGGATATTCCTCGCCAGATGCTGCCCGACGTGCGCTCGTCCTCCGAGATCTACGGCCACGCCTACCTGGGCTCCGGCCAGAGCACCGGCATTCCCATCGCAGGCATCGCCGGCGACCAGCAGGCCGCGCTGTTCGGCCAGATGTGCGTGGAACCAGGCCAGGCGAAGAACACCTACGGTACCGGCTGCTTCCTGTTGATGAACACCGGCACCCACGCCGTTCAGTCCAGGCACGGGCTGCTCACCACCATCGCCTGTGGCCCCCGCGGCGAGGTCAATTACGCACTCGAGGGTGCCATTTTCAACGGCGGCTCGACCGTGCAATGGTTACGCGACGAACTCAAGGTGATCAACGACTCGCTGGATTCGGAGTACTTCGCCTGCAAGGTCAAGGACAGTAATGGGGTCTACCTGGTGCCGGCATTCACCGGCCTGGGGGCGCCCTACTGGGACCCCCGCGCCCGTGGCGCACTGTTCGGTCTGACACGTGGGGTCAAGGTCGATCACATCATTCGTGCCGCACTGGAGTCGATCGCCTTCCAGACCCGAGACGTGCTCGACGCCATGCAGCAGGACGCTGGGGAACGCCTGCGCGCGTTGCGCGTGGACGGCGGCGCGGTGGCCAACAATTTCCTCATGCAGTTCCAGGCCGACCTGCTTGGCACCCCGGTGGAGCGTCCACACATGAAAGAGACCACCGCCCTCGGTGCGGCCTATCTGGCGGGCCTGGCGACCGGCTTCTGGAGCAGCCTGGACGAGCTGCGCAGCAAAGCCACCATCGAACGCATTTTCGAACCGGCCTGCGACGATGCGCGGCGCGAGGCGCTTTACAGGGGCTGGAAGAAGGCCGTCGACCGCACCCGAAACTGGGAAGACGCCTGAGTTCCTGCATCGGCGCGGCTCATCACGACGCCCGGATTCGATTTCGCGCCGGGTGCCTTCTTTCGCGAACGCACAGTTCTTTAAACGCCGACCGGACTGCGGCATGCTTGCCCGGCATATCGACTACAAG
>Ga0114898_1002133_pt1 | contig 10689 bp, 24 predicted proteins | sample Malvired_Geostar_FD_83496 | JGI IMG/M metagenome (GOLD analysis project Ga0114898, IMG submission 83496) | Marine viral communities from the Global Malaspina Expedition - Malaspina viral metaG DeepMed_Geostar | ecosystem: Environmental > Aquatic > Marine > Oceanic | place: Mediterranean Sea... | reverse complement strand
GTTCCTCATAAGCTATACCTGACTTCATTAAATCCGCAATGCGGGCAACTGTTTTCGCTAGTTCTTTAATCCTGCTTCTGACTTCATTCATCCCAAATGATTTTGTTTCTTTTCCGACATGCACATCAGTGATGCACAAGACGGCTGACTCCGTTGATTTCTTCATTTTTTATCCTTGGGACGTACCAGAATTCCCTTAACTCTCCATCCGTTTATCCAGCCAAGCGACCGACTATCTTCACTAATGATGTAATTATCGCCCAGCAAAAAGAACCAGTAGTCATCCCCCCCATATCGTTTGCCTGCAATACGTTTTATCACCAATATGTCGTGAGTATCCCATGCCAGGACAATATCTCCCACTTGAAGCTTTTCTGGGCGGTCAATCTTCCGAACGATACCTAAGTCATTGTTATGTAGTATTGGTGCCATACTATCACCCTTTACGAGGGTAAGAATATAGGTCTGCTTAAAAAGCAGACTACCAATAATAAGAAGAGCACCAATACCTACTATCCAAAGTATTCGCATACACATCGCCTCTATAGCAGAGGAGAGGGTTAGCGTTCGTGGAGAGCATGTTCCCGTAAATCATCCCGTATACTCTCCAGAATAACTGTCTGCCTAATCTGCACTTCTCTCTGATCCATCCCCTGCCTTACTAACTCATTTACGGCATCTGAACTATGGTTAGTATTAGTTGCCATCTTTACTATCTGGGGCTGAAGATGAAACATGATATAGTACATCAGTAGCAGAACAATAACAGTAGGCAGTCCGACTGTTTTAGTTAAATCAAGCCATTTTTCAAACACTATCCAGTCTCTGCCTCCACAACAGCCTCTTCCTCCAACCATGAATTATTGATACCAGCCCTTAAGAAGGCCAATCCAAACGGAGCAAGAATAGCATCTATCTTAGCCAGCGTACCAATCTCGATATATCCTAGACAGTAGGCAATCGTAGAAATACCAGCTAGAGCAGCCACTATGTAAGTCTTTTTACCTGTAAACCAGTTCATCTTACACCCCCTTTATGTTTTGATCTGAACTATTCTCGTCATAAATAAACAGATCCCTCTGAAAAGGCTGGAGTACCCATGAATGGCTAGGTGCTTTGCCTTGCATGTAAGGTTGTTTACTTGTTGCCTGAATCCACTTGGCTGCTGACATGGCAGCGGCTAATTCATGATTACTCTCTAATGCAGAACCCATTTCATTAACATTCATTGCCTTCAATGCGTCCCTACCGAACAGTTTCTTCCCTTGCTTCTCCAATGTTACTTCAAATCTCCCTTTCTCTGAAAAGTTTCCTTGGAACTTCGGGCCAAAAAGGGCGGGAGCACTTACTATTAAATTCATAGCAGTTCTTGGTTCTACTTGCCAGTAACCTCGTCCTGCCTCAGCTCGTGTGCTTGGCCTTCCTGTTTTCCGATCCAGCTGACGAATATTGCTATAATTACTCTCACCCCATCCTGTTTTCTCTAGGACTTCTACTAACCTATTCCGAGGGACCCCCATATTACCCGCAAATATATCTGCGGCCACATTAATAGCGTTTTGAGCTCCCTGGGGAATTAGTTTGTTCTCTTTTAAGACGCCTGCCAAGACAAGACGGACTCTCGCCTCTTTTTTCTCGTTATCCGTTCCCTGATAAAATCTACTCCAAAGATCAGCAAAGTCGCCTTCGTGCTGCTTAGGCGCAAGAATATTTGCGTTAATATTAGATGGCATAAAATCAAATCCTATGTGTACATCTTCCCTATTGTAAAAAAGTTTTATAATACTCTTTATTGCGCGGAAGAGGCATTCTTATCCCGTCGTCAGGTGTATAATTTCGCTTGTATTCCGCCCGTGCTTTATCTAAATCCGCTTGTTGTCCTGTTTGTGCATAACTAATCAAGGCTTTTGTAAATTTTGGATAGGCTTCCACTCCACCCTTGCCCTTTTTATTCTTTTTTACATTAAATGCGTAATCTGTTAATGCCCATTTATAATGTTCGGGAAGGTTTTCCCACGTTTTCGTGCCCCCCGTCTTGGTTTTAAGCCCTTTTGGGTCATAAATTTTTTCAACGCCTATGCTAGCCCTCTTGTATGCAGCCTTTAAATCTTGTCGCAATAACGTCTCAGCTTCTTCCTTGGAAATTCCACCAATTTCTTTCCCTGTATCATCTGTTCTCTTCTCATAGACTGCCCAGTTAGCTGGATCTTTCATTGTATGTCCATAGCCAATGGCGCGGTCGGTCCCTGCTTCGGGTGGGTCATACAGGTATTGCCTGTAACCCTCAACTTCCTTTGTAAAATCAAGGACATAATCTGGGACGGCAAGTGCACCATGAAACGGTTGCTGTTGCGGCGGGAGGCTTTTTACTTCCGTGGGTTCTTTCTCATCGACACTAAGCAATGGAACGCCATCATAATAGGCCATAGAATCAAATCCTAACCCGCGACATCGGTAATGTCATAAGAAAGCATTGTCTTAAATCCACCGTCTCTTATGACCAAGCACGGTTCCCAATTCCTCTTGTTCGTTCATACGTGCTTTCCTCCTCGCTTCCCTAGCTCTCTTCTTCGCTTCAGCCCTCTTCGTCTTACGTCGTTTACGTCGTTTTAGGAGCATCCCAACAAGGGTACCTGCATCTAAAGCAGGCCTAAGTGGGTTCTCGTCCTCGTCCTCACCATCATCTTGAGGATACTGTTTTAACCCAGCAAGAATACTTTTCCACTTATTCTTCTTTTTCTCCTTCTTGGGTAATATCTTCTTTTTGCGCCACTTGTCTACTACTTCCTCAGTAGTAGGCCCTACAACATTTTCTTCTTCGTCATCTTGCTCCGTTAAAGATCGAGGACTATGTGGCATAAGGATTCACCTTACTTGTAGACACAAGGACGTTTCTTATAACCCTGCTTTTTCTCGGCCTGAGTAAACTTCCCACTACCATAGGCCTCACGATCTACCGGAGGTTGCGGTGGCATCCCCTCTTCCAAACCTGGCCCACCAGGGGGGAGCTGTGGCTCAATAGGAGCTTCTGCATACTCTCGGATAACTGATTGAAGCTCTGCCTCATATCGTGTTCCTTCCGGCGTTTGCGGTTCCCACTTATCTATTAAACCCTGTACTGCTCTTTCTATTCCAGCCATTTCACGTCCTCCTTTTATTTTCCCCTAATCTATTTGTGAAAGCCTCCTCTTGAACCACGTCCTTTTGGTCTCACTTGCTGTGTCTCAGGCTTTTGATATCTCGTTACGGATTGAGTGTCTTTAAACCTTTTACCTCTGGATGCGGCCTTGTGCGCTCCGAGAGCGCGAGCATTCCTTATGTCCTGTTGTGTCTTCGGGTCAGCAAAATGCTCGCCTTTAATATTCTTCCACCTTTCTATCCCCTCCTCTGTTCGGGTTGCTGCTTCTTTCGCTGCTCTTTCTTCAGCTTCCCATTTCGCAATGAGCTTCTTGTCGGCTGGTGTCAGCGTACCCAAAGCCTTTCTTTGTTTCAATCTTAGCTTTGTTGCTTTTTCGATTTTCAGGGCTTTATAATATGCCTTTGTTTCATCATCCGGCTCGTACACTGTCTTTGCATCGAGGGCACGTTCTTTTACCCCTTCTTGCTGAAGCTTACCTTTATCTCCTGAGGGGAGTTTCGCCCGGGCTGCCTGGCCCTTTGCTCCAGGAAGTTTTGCGTCACTGCGGTGTTGAGCCAGCCTTAACTTGTCAAATTGTAGTCTTTCCGCTGCCTGTTTCGCTTCCCTTTTCTGAATAGCTTCATCCCGAAACGAAACGGGACCCTTCGTGACCTTCTTTACGACTTTCTTTACGACTTTCTTTATCCCCATAATCTATTGCCCCGGGTAATCGGATTCAATGTATTATTCTCCGTATTGTTCTTTCCACTTACGCTCAAAATCAACATGCTCCTGCTGCAGTTTCTTCATCCTTCTCCTCTCTCTTTTCTCATAGACTGCCCATCTCTTCTGCCTGAGCACCTTCTGCCGTTCCTGTTCCTTGTCCCAGGGATGTTTCCTCCGCTTCTTTTTCGGTATTTCCCCTTTTGGCAAGACGGTTTTTCTTTTTGTGCCCAGGCCCTTCGGGTATAATTTACCCTTGCTTTTTACTTCCAGGGCTTTTTGCCACACCTTAGCGCCCTCTACTATTTTCCCGAGGCCACGACTGACTACTTTCGCAACTGCCCTCTTAACCTTCCTCTTAATAGAAGCCATTAGCCCTTCCTTCGAGATTTATAACGACGATATTGTTTCGTTGCAAATTTTCCAATCTTATTCATTAAAGCCTTCTCAAACTGAGGAGAATACGGATACTCACCCCGAGATATTCTGCCAGCAACCGCACCCGTCTGCATAATTGCGTTCTTTACTTTTGGCGTCAGGCCTCTCCAGGCCTCTGCGAGGAGACCCTCCTTATCTGCAAGGTCCTCTACAACAAAGCCCCCCATTCCACCTTTTCTTAGCAATTCTGCCTTTACGTTTTTCGGCATTGAATCCCAGTCCGCATATTCCCGTTTAGCCCACTTGCCTGGACGAGTACGCCCGAGATATTTTGCTGCGCGGGTACGACCAACTCTCCCTAACGCACGACGACCACCTGTCGATAATGCAGCTTTCCCAGCTCCATATGCTGCACGTGCTGCAAGAGCCAATCCCATAATATCTCCTACGTGAACAACGTTATTATTTTAACAAGAAGATACAAAGAAAGTGCAACGATAACAACTCCCGTGCCCACTCCGAGGACAAGTCCGAACCCCATCGTAAACCAGTCACTCATCTTCTTCATCGGGTAACCCGCCTGGGAAGCCTGTTTCTTATAGACACATAGTTCCTCATGCAACTCCTTCCAGCTTACGCCCTTCTGAGGTTCATCATACTCATGGAGGGCGGGAATCTGCTCACTCACTACTTGTACATCCCCAATTACACTGGTAATATTTTATGTCCCTTAACTCTCCTCGGCTTGGGAGCATCACTCATGGGAGCATAATACTTAGAATAGTAACGCCCATCCTTTTTGTAAATCTTCATGTGTGCCTTTCGCTCTCCCTTCTCAAGGAGATGCCATGTTCGATGCTTCCTACCCTTTAATAGTAAGCCCGAGGATGGGACACGGCTTTTCCAGTGACCAATATATTTCTTTTTCTTCTCATCGTACTCTGCCTTTGGATCGTACATCTCCCCTATACCAGCAGCTACCGCACTCGCATAATCATAACCTGTTCCTTCGGGGTCAAATTTCTTATGACCCAAAAGGGCTTGCAACCAATTCCTTTTTCCTCTAATCTGTCGTCGTGCCATAACTACTACCTAGTGTTGCGCCGTGTGATAAACTTGTCAATAGAATTTGAGAGGAGGTCATCATGCCTTTCCATAAAAAGATTATACGTAAAACGATTAAAGCAGGAACCAACGTCTTTGCTCCAGCCCTCGCTCGTCGAAAGGGCTATAAAGCAGCGCGGAAGAGCCGTGGGCGGCGGCGTGACGACCCAATCTTAGGTAGGAAGAAGGCTTCAAGGAAAGATTTAATATCAGTGTTCGGGAAGGAAGAATATAAAAAGATGGCAGCAGACTCACGCTCTGAAAAGTGGAGAGAAGTTAGGGAATTTTTCGGGATGAAACCAAGAGCAAAGGACCTTGCGAGAGATGTAAGGGAAGCGAAGAAGATAGGGGAGGCCAGTCGTCGCCTATTTGAAGCTGTTTTTGGAAAGAAAATAATGAAGAATAGGCAGTTTAGAACATCTCCTCAACCAAAATCAGACGCATATAAAAAGTCCCTAGCTCGCGGGCCTTTCAAGAAAATGACTCCAGAGGAAGAAGCCGCCTTTTTGAAAAAGTATCGGAAAAACGGAGAGAATTAGGTCGGTGAATCATGAAACGCGGTGGCCCACTTAAACCTAGATCAAAAAAAGGCGCATCGAATGAAGGCAAGTTTCACAGGCTCAAGAAAAGATACCTGGGAAAGCACCCTCATTGTGACATGTGCCTCGGTCCATCTGTAGACATTCATCACTCTCTGGGCCGAGGTGCTTACCTTCTGGATGAGGCCACCTTTGTCGCCTTATGCAGGCCGTGCCACCATAAGGTACACAACAACCCAGCCTGGGCAAAACAACAGGGACTCATCGGGGAAAAACCATACAAGAGAAGCCAGGAGGAATTCTAATGCTCCCCCCTAATCAAGCACCTACGGAAGTAAACGGTACCTCCGGTCTGCGTCCCGTTCCACCCTGTCCTTATTCTCCTTCCATAATCTACGCATCTGGCTCTCTGAGGATGCGTCACCCTGCCACCTGTGCCCCATCAACTCATTAATAGCAGGTGCAGATAACCACCCCCGCCCTTCCAGTGTGGATAAAACATGCTGCTTCAAATTGCGCGCCCCATCCTGAACTTCCTCCCCCTCCAGTTTCATCCCGGCAGAAAGTAGTATCTCCTTCGCTATCGCTATCTTCTTCCGTATGTCCACAATGTCCTCTTCCTTCTTCCTGATGTCCTCCCTCCACGTCTCTACATGCTTGAATATCGCGTCCACAGTCGGGTCACCCATGCACCTAAACCCCCTAATTCTTTACTTTGACGGTGTAATGTGCCCGTAACTCGGCGTTTCGTCGTTTTTTTCACCCCATTTTCAGCCCTTTTCCATATAATACCCCCCTATCTGGTCCGTATTATAGCGCGAATGGGCATTTTGGGGGTATCCAGGCGGGAAATATCGCCATTCCGTTCCCCAGTCCATGTATAACACTTACCCCTCGTCATATTTACCTTAGACATTATGGGGGGTGAGGGGGGTGGGTGGGGGTTCGGGCAAACCCTGTGCCTGCATGTGCGCGACCGACCCCCCGCATATGCTTTGGTTGCGCGCCCGTGCGCCCTTAATCGGACGCTATGCATGGAGCCACGCTTATAAACACTGCCACGGGGGGCAAAAGTCTATGTGTGTGTGGGGCGGATAAAGAGTGTGTAGATACCATTTTTGACCTACTATTCTGTTGGTATCTAGGGTAGGTGGAACGGGGAATTTAAAATCCCCATTTACGTGGCGCGAATAATTCGAGACGAACAATTTCACGGCGTGCAACCTTGCACGCCTACGGGTTGCACGCTATCTAATAATGGAGTGTGTAATCTCATGTCTAGTAAAGCTTTAAAGGTTGTAGAGCTTCATAGCGTAGTAGAACAGCAACGGGAGCTTGAGCGTCTTTGCATGTCGTTAGAAGATTATGTTGTCTGTAACGATAATGGCATGGCAGTGCTTCTAGGCTCACATAAGTATGTTGTTCAACTTACGCACATTCCTAATGGCATGTCATCAGTAAAGGTAGATGCCACGTTCCAAGAAGATACGCTTAACATTGTTCACACGGGCAGTAATGGCAAGGTAACCAAGCGAGTCAAAAAGGGTGAACGTGTAAGTATCATCAAGGTATCCTATCGCTTCATGCTGTTGGCACCAAGGGCGCGTCTAGCCTTATTGCTCCATGAGCTATGTCACCACTGGATTCATCACAATGACATTCTTATAGGTGATTCCAAGAAGCCTTTAGCCTGTAAGGGTTGGAGGCATTCCCCAGACTACGGAACTTTGGTTGACTTAGTTGGTGGCAAGAAGGGCATTAAGCACGTTACGGACGGATATAAATTCACCGACCTGTCCGATCACCTTTGGGACTACATGCGTACTGTAGTCAAGCCTAAGTGGGATGTATTTGACCTTTTGATTGCCGATACTAGCGCCGCCGTGAAAAGCCCTAAGGCCAAGAAGTCTGAGCCTAAAGGCACCGTCCGCATTGTCGGTTGTAACTGTTTCACCTTTCCAACCCAGCCTACCGTTCGTTTGTGCATACCAAAAGGTTGGACTTGCAAAAAGTGCAAACAGGACGTTCGCGAAATTAAGTAATTGACGGGGAATTTAAAATCCCCTTTTGATGGAGTTGATGCCTATGACCACAGGACGGATGCGTTATCACGTTGCACAGGGGGGCAATGCTATGCCTAGTACCGTGTTTGAACTGCGTGAAGTAGTTGCCTTAGAAAGTGAGACAATGAGAAGAAAACGTGTAGTCATATGGGGCGTAAAGCGTGACACCCACGCGCCTTGCACCTGCGATGAAGCACCCGAACAATGGGCCAACTGTCCACACGTTGTCCAAGAGGACGGGGACATGAAAATTGCTGACGCAAAGCTTATGGATATATTGACAACCTATAAGGAAAACGGTCAATGCCTCAACTAAAAGGAGACAACACTATGCGTAGCTTTGAAGAAAGTTGCGAGGAACTACGGTCAAAGGAAACTATCCTGACCTTTATTGGCAGGAAACTATTGAAGTACTTAGTGCTGTGGCTTGGCGTGGAGAACGTGGAACCCATACCTCATAGGAAGATGGTCATCATAGACTATTGCGATGAGAACAGGGACGCTACATTTGAAGGCTAAAGGGGAATTTAAAATCCCGAACCAGAGGGGGTGAACAGGATGTCTGATGTTTCTTTTGATTGGAATGCCATAGAGGAATACCCTGACAATACTGAGTCCAAGACAGAAAGGGTCGGACTCAAGCCCAACCCACGACTAGCTGACAAGTCCAAGTTGAAGCCAAGCGAATGGCACACTCGTCTTGACAGTGATGGTATGCCACGGTTTTGGGACACACATATAAGTGACCCTAGTAAATAATGTGGACAGCCCAGTAAAGTTACTTGACTGAGGGGGTGAACAGCGATGGGACAGGCTAAGAATATGAGTAAGACAGCTAAGGATTCGATGCGTCGTCGCAAAGCCTTGAAGCGTCAGACCCGAACACGTCTATCTGTGCAACGCCGTGCGAACCGCAAGAATTCCTGACTGATGGGGATTTTGGTTTGGGGATTTTAAAATCCCCAATTCAGGCAGATAAATAACACACCCTGTGTGGTGCTAGAGCGCACTGCACAGGGTTAGGGGGCGATAGAAGTGAACAAAACCGATGCGTACAATCATGGCCTAGACCGTGGCATCGAGGTAGCATTACACTGCGAGGAAGAAGAAGAAACGGAAGAAGAAGAAGTAGAATGGTGCGCCCTAAGTGTAGCCGATAAACGCAACGCCTGTCTTGAATCCGAGTTGCACTCTCGGCAGTATTCCCCGTTTGAATTCTTTGCCAGTGACGTAAACAAGTGTGGTGATAGGGCAGAAGGTCTATGGGATTCCTATGATGCAGGAGTGGTCAAGGGGATTAACGGAACACTTGCCGGACATCAAATACACTGGAGGAAGTGAAACGAATGATACGGATTGACGCCTTTCCTATTGACGCACCATGTTGCATCAAACTGACAGCTGTTATTGGGCCGTGGGTAACGCCCGACTATGAGGTGGAAGACCACATACCGGGTTTCGCTACTGGGGCATCCCTTCTAGTGCAGTCTGATTACGACCATCCCTCTATCGCATCCTCAATGGGGTGGTCGCCCTGCGACTGTGGGGAAACTGATGGTACGGTGGACTGTCCACACCGTACCGCATCGGAAATGATTACAGAAGCCAGTCAATACTTAGACCATCGTGACGGCACATTTTTCACAGACGTTGACCTAGAGGAAATAGTCAGAACAGGGGGTGTGTACTAATGTTTAATCGGTGGGACATATGTGATGCCTACTACCTTTTTGCATCGCTCTATCACGGCGGTCAATGGGGTGCCGAATACGAAATATTCGGACGACTTGATGCGATACGGTATGATCCTAGCCCAGTACTCTGTGATCGTAATGGCCTGAGCGAAAATGGGCAAGCGATCTATGATGGCCTAGTAGAACGATGGGCCACAGAACAGGCAGGATTTAGGATCATCAACAACACCATCCAGACGGCGGCAGTCGAAATGGGTGAGTATTACAGAGGGGGCAACGAATGAATTACTTTGACATAGAACAAAAACTATGGGGCAAGTACAGGAATAAGACAAGTCGCAAGATTGCGAACAACACCTACCTACAACGTCGCGGTAATGGCATCGCCCTACGACTGCATGATACTGATGTGGTCACATACTATCATGTCAGTATAGTGCTGAACACTGATGGGTTCTGGACAAACGTCACAAAGGATCGCATAAACGTCGGGCTAGAACTCGCAGGGATTCCATGGTCTAAAGCCCACGTGTTCACAGACAATCGAGTGTGGTATGTCGGCCACTGGGATGACCCAAAGCCGTGGACAGGCATATATGCTGACGGCATTACGCTTGACTATGAGGGAAACATTCTCTGCGGTATCGGCGAGAAGCCTGACAGAGACAGTATTCGCAAAAGGGTCAGAGCGATCAAGGCAAGGTTCGATTCCCATGAAATGACTGATGATGACTGGGAACTTCTCGCCCACGCACTGGAATACCGTGGCTACGCCAACCCGTATATTCAACTTGACATGATAGAAAGGGACTACAAGGCAGGCCGCACAATTGACAACTCCAACCTCAATCCCATCCGCACGATGTTGTATAAGAAGCAGGACTTTGAATCCTCAGGGAACACCGCCAAGCTACGCGAATTCTGTGACTGCATCGAGGAGGTGAAACAGATTGTCAAGCGACACGGGCTTGGAGGCTCACGAGGTAGAAGAGAAGCAACGGGACGTTGACGTGATGACCGAAGCAGAGATAGTCTGGGACATTCGCAATGAGACACGTTGGGCGAACAGC
>Ga0114898_1002132_pt1 | contig 10698 bp, 11 predicted proteins | sample Malvired_Geostar_FD_83496 | JGI IMG/M metagenome (GOLD analysis project Ga0114898, IMG submission 83496) | Marine viral communities from the Global Malaspina Expedition - Malaspina viral metaG DeepMed_Geostar | ecosystem: Environmental > Aquatic > Marine > Oceanic | place: Mediterranean Sea... | reverse complement strand
TATGTGGGCCATCGCGGGCGCGAAGCAATCGCTTTTCAGCAGCGGCGGGCGCCGTTAAGGCCGAGAAGGATGGGATCACGCATACGCGCTGCTTATGAAAAGCGGCTGGCCGACGGCCGGCTGACCCCCGATCCGTCGCAGGTCCCGGTGGTCGAGGCCTTGGCCCGGGTGGAGATCGACCTCGGGCGGAAGGGTCTGCTGGGCGGGCTTTTCGGGAGGACGCCGGAGGTGCGCGGCGTCTATCTGTGGGGGCCGCCAGGACGGGGCAAGTCCATCCTGATGGACCTGTTCTACGCCTGCGCGCCGGAGAAGCGGAAGAAGCGGGCCCATTTCCACGCCTTCATGGCGCGAGTGCACGGGCTGATGCGGCAGTGGCGCGAGGGTGACGCGGAGGCGCGCGAGGCGGTGTTCGGCCAGTCGAAGGGGGACGATCCCATCAAGCCGACCGCCGAGCTGATCGCCAGGGAGGCGCGGCTGCTGTGTTTCGACGAGCTGCAGGTCACCGACATCGCCGACGCCCTGATTCTGGGCCGGCTGTTCGAGGCGCTGTTCGAGGAGAAGGTGGTGCTGGCCGTGACGTCGAACCGGGCGCCGGACCAGCTGTACCTCAACGGGATCAATCGCGAGCTTTTCCTCCCCTTCATCGACCTCATCGAGGCGCGCTGCGAGGTGGTGTCGGTGGCCGGGGCGCGCGACTGGCGGCTGGACCGGCTGATGGGCGACCGGGTCTGGTTCACGCCGCCGGACGAGGCGGCGCGGGCCGGGTTCGAGGCGCTGTGGGCCGACCTGAAGGGCGAGCAGGAGGAGTGTCCGGCCCATCTGACCGTGCAGGGCCGGGAGGTGGTCGTCGAGCGCACCGACGGGGGGCTGGCGCGGGCGACCTTCGCGGACCTCTGCGGCCGGGCGCTGGGGCCGCAGGACTATCTGGCCATCGCCGAGCGGTTCCACACCCTGTTCCTCGAGGACGTGCCTGTGCTGGGCCCGGACAAGCAGCAGGAGGCGCGGCGCTTCGTGACCCTGATCGACGCCCTCTACGAGGCCGGGACGCGGCTCGTAGCCCTGGCCGAGGCGAAGCCGGAGGCGCTGTACCGCAAGGGCGTCGGCGCCTTCGAGTTCGAGCGGACCGTATCGCGCCTGAACGAGATGGCGGGGGCGGAGTGGCTGGCGCGAGAGCGGGACTGACCGCCGGACGCCTTGCTTTCGCCGTTGATCCGTCGATAGGTGACCGCCTGCAGGAGCCCCTCGATGATCCGTTTCGCGACCCTCGCCGCCGCCGCCGTCATGGCCCTCGCCGCCCCCGCCGCCGCGTCCGCGCCGCCCGCGTCCGTCCAGACCGCCGCCGATCCAGGGGTCTCCCCCGAGGCGGTGCGCGCCTGGCTGATCTCGAAGGGCGGCACGGTCAGCGAGGTCCGCAGCGAGGGCGGTGAAACCTGGCTGACGGTCGCCGACGGGCCGCTGAACTGGATGGTCTTCTTCTACAGCTGCGATGCCGGCGCGTGCGGCGACATCCAGTACGCGGCCAGCTTCTCCAACCCGACCATCACCCAGGCCATGGTCAACGACTGGAACCGGGACCACCGTTTCCTCAAGGCCTTCTTCACGCCGGGTGAGGGCGGCCGGGACCCTGCCGCGGTGGTTCAGTACGACGTGCTGGTCCACAGCGGCGATGTCGAGCAACTGACCGACCACACCGCGCTGTGGCTGGATCTCGCCGGCGCCTTCGGCACGACCGTGGGCTTTTTCGCGCCCGTCCAGTAGCCGGACCCTCGCTGACCGGGCGCCGGCCTGCTAACGCGGGCGGATGAAGGCTGACATTGTCGATGTGCTGATCGTCGGGGCGGGCGCCGCCGGCATGATGTGCGCCATCGAGGCCGGCCGGCGCGGCCGCTCGGTGCGCGTGCTGGACCACGCCCGGGCGCCGGGCGAGAAGATCCGCATCTCGGGCGGCGGGCGCTGCAATTTCACCAATCTGGGGACCGGGCCGGGCAATTTTCTCGGCGAGAACCCGCGCTTCGCCACCTCGGCCCTGCGGCGCTTCACCCAGCACGACTTCATCAAGCGCGTCGACCGCGCCGGCATCGCCTGGCACGAGAAGACGCTGGGCCAGCTGTTCTGCGACGACAGCGCGAAGCAGATCATCCGTATGCTGACGGACGACATGCGCGCGGCGGGTGTGCGCCTGTCGCTGGACGTATCGGTGGACAGGATCGAACGGGGCGGCGACGGCTTCGAAGCGACCCTGTCCGACGGGTCGAAGGTGCGGGCGACATCGCTGGTGCTGGCCACCGGCGGCAAGTCGATTCCCAAGATGGGCGCGACCGGCTGGGCCTATGACACGGCGCGGGGTTTCGGGCTACGGGTCACGGAGACGCGGCCGGCGCTGGTTCCCCTGACCTTCGAGGCCGGGCTGCTGGAGCGGCTGAAACCGCTCGCCGGGGTGTCGGTGGAGGCGGTGGTCAGCCACGGCAAGACGAAGTTCGCCGAGGGCCTGCTGTTCACCCACCGGGGGCTGAGTGGCCCGTCGGTGCTGCAGATCAGTTCCTACTGGCGCGAGGGCGAAGCGATCTCCGTGGCCATGGCGCCTGGCGTGGACGTGTTCGCGCGGCTGAGGGCGATGAAGGCCGAGAACGGTCGACAGGCGGCGCATACCGCGCTGGGGCAGATCGTGCCGAAGCGGCTGGCCGAGGTGCTGGTCGAGCAGGTGGGGCCCGGGGGGAATCTGGCCGACCTGTCGGACAAGGCGCTGAAGCGTCTGGACGAGGCGGTCAACGGCTGGAGCGTCAAACCGGTCGGCAGCGAAGGCTACCGCACCGCGGAGGTGACGCTGGGCGGGGTGGCGACCGATCAGCTGGACCAGCAGACCATGGCGGCGAAGAGCGCCCCCGGCCTGTATGTCATCGGCGAGGCGGTCGACGTCACCGGCTGGCTGGGCGGCTATAATTTCCAGTGGGCGTGGTCGTCAGGCTGGGCGGCCGGACAGGTCTGCTGAACCCGCGACGTTCCGGCCTATTGCCACCTTGCCGGGCCGGTCCCACCTTGATCCTGCGGGACGGGCCCCTCTGGCGCGGTCCCCGGCGGCGCCCCCCTTCCCTCGGCCGCCGGAGATGCGTGATGTCGGACCGCATCGGGCGCTCGGGCGTTCGACTCCGGCCCAATCCGGGAATGCTGGAGCGCCCGACCCCCGTTTTGATCCCCTCGGAGACCGTTTGATGCCGCTATTGATGTGCCCCAACGACAACGCCGCCATGCAGACGCTGGAGCGCAACGGCGTCCAGTTCGACATGTGCCCGACCTGCCGCGGGGTCTGGCTGGACCGGGGCGAGCTGGAGAAGCTGATGGCCGCCGCCACCGAGGAGGGCCGCGCCGCGGCGCCCCAGGCCCCGCAGCAGCCCGCGACCCAGGCCGCGCCACAGCCGTGGGGCCAGCAGGCCCGGGAGCCCTATCGCGAGCCGCCCCGCTACAAGGACGACCGCTACCGCGACGACGACTACAAATACCGCAAGAAGAAGCGCGACAGCATTTTCGACATCTTCGACTGATCGTCCCCTTCCGCTCATCCCCGCGAAAGCGGGGACCCAGTCCTGTCCAGCTTGACGCCGGCTCCTCAGGACGTGGGACGGGAACGCTTGTCCCGCCGCTCCATCACCCAAAGCACTGGGTCCCCGCTTTCGCGGGGATGAGCGGACGAATAATTCAGGCCGCCAGCCCCGCCGCCTTCATCAGCCCCTTGAGCGGGGCCAGCTTTTCCGGGGCGGCGGCGAGCGCGGCGCGGTTGTCCGGCGCGCGGAACAGCTTGATCGCCTCGGCCTTCGCCCGGTCGGCGGCGGGTCCCGGCGGCGCCGTCTCACCCGCCGCCATGCGCAGCAGGACGGACAGCTTCTGCGGCAGCGGAGCCGGGGCGCGGGCCAGCATGGCGACGATGCGGGCCTCGGCCTCGACCGTCCCGCCCACGGCGCCGATGGCCGTGTTGATCTCGGTCTCGTCCCGCTCGATCAGGCCGCAGCCGCGCACGGCGCGGGTCAGATTGGCCAGGATCCCCAGCCTCTGGGCGGGGGTCTGTTCGGTCGAGGGCGCGCGCATCTCGCCTTCGAAACGCAGGGAGCCGACACAGGCCGACAGCCAGCGGGCGGCGGCGCGCTTGTTGGCCGCGCCGGTGACGTTCTCGCACAGCCGGGTCAGGGCCTCCGCCTCGCATAGCACCGTGGTGCAGGTCTTTGCATAGGCGGCGACGAAGTCGGCGGTGACCAGGGCCTTGGAGCGCTCGTTGAAGGCGGTCTGCACCTCCTCGAGGGTCAACAGCCGCCCGGCCGTCGCGGTCAGGGTCATGGCCAGGGTGCGCAGGATGTCGATTTCGCCGGCGGCGTCATTGGGGCGCAGGCGGCGCGGGCTCATCAGCTCGCGCACGACCATCCGCGCCAGCGCGGCGGAGAGCAGCGGAAACTCGCCGGCCGCGACGCGTTCGCCCAAACGGGCGGCGGGACCCTCGACCACCGGCACGTGCAGCGCCAGACGGGCGTCCTGGTTGATCAGGGCGGCGACCTCGCGCGGGGCGACCATGCGCACAACGGCGGCCAGCGAGGCCCCCTGGTCGAGGGCCGGCCCAAGCACGTCGGCCAGGTTGGTGCGGGCGGCGAACAGCTCGCACATCACCTGTTCGATCGGCACCATGACCATGGCCCGGGGCGGGCCCTCCATGGGCGCGCGCTCGGCCAGATCCATCAGGCGGTCGAGGCGGGCCCGGCCGCCGCGCACGCCTTTGAGAGCGCCGGAAATGACGCCGCCCATGACGAAGGCGCGATCGGCCTGACCGGACAGCCGGTGCGCCAGATCGGCCAGGGAGTGGTTTTCGAGGTCCGGAAACTGGTTCTTGCGGCCGGCGAAGAGCAGCCGTTCGATCGCCCGTTCGCTGAGCTTCTGATAGTGGCGCACAAGGTCGTGAACTGGCTGGCCAACGGCCTGGCTCTCGGGCACGGCGACCTTCTGGATGGCGTGCTGAAGTTCGACGCCGGAAGCTTCCAGCTTCTCGGCCAGATCGGGACGATGCAGCAGTTCGAAGGCGGTGACGCCCTGGCGGTTCAGCCAGTCCTCGAGCACGCGGCCGATCTGGTCGCGGGCCATCGGCGCGTAGAGATCCTGGGGCGATCCGCAGCGCGGGCCGGCCTCGTCCGCGGAGACGACGCGCTTGCGCTGCACCTCGGGCGCTCCACGGGTCAGGACCGTGACGCTGTTGAAGGCCATGGTGTCAGGATCGAGGGTTTCCTTGGTGACCCGGACGGCGGCGGCGCGGTTGTCGTCGAGCAGTTCCTCGGCCGTCTGGACCGCATGGGCGCGGTCCTCCGTCGCCATCTGGAGGCTCCAGGGGGCGGGCGCTGTCTTTCGGATATAGACTTCGTAGTGGACGGGGCCGGCCATGAAACACTCGCACTGATGACGCCCCCATCATGGCGCCAAGGCTTTAAGGCCGGGTTTCATTGCGCATTCAGGCGCGGCGGCCCATTTTATCGCCGTAATCTCACCCAGTTGATCTAGAACGGTTACGCTTGCCGCGCGTTGAGTGCGGGAACGGGAAGCCTGCAAGGAGACCGCCTTGGCGAACATCACCCTGGTCGATGACGACGAAAACATCGTCGCGTCCGTCTCGCTGGCGCTGGAGAGCCATGGGCACAAGGTGACCGCATGGCATGACGGCGCGTCCGGCCTCGAGGCGCTGGAATCGAACCCGCCGGACCTGGCCATCCTCGACGTCAAGATGCCCCGGATGGACGGCATGGAGGTGCTGCGCCGCCTCCGCCAGACCAGCCAGATCCCGGTCATAATGCTGACGTCCAAGGACGAGGAGATCGACGAGATCCTCGGCTTCAACCTCGGCGCCGACGACTACATCCACAAGCCGTTCAGCCAGAGGCTGCTGATCGAGCGGGTCAAGGCCCTGCTGCGGCGCACCGGCGCGGACGGCGGCGAGCCCGAGCCCTCCGGCGACGGCTCCACCAAGGCCATCAAGCGCGGCAAGCTGTCGATGGACCCGGCCCGGCACGAGTGCACCTGGGACGGCCGGCCGGTGAAGCTGACGGTGACCGAATTCCTGCTGCTGCAGGCCCTGGCCCAGCGGCCCGGTTTCGTGAAGAGCCGCGACAACCTGATGGACGCCGCCTACGACGACCAGGTCTATGTCGATGACCGCACCATCGACAGCCACGTCAAGCGGATGCGCAAGAAGTTCCGGGTGGTCGATCCCGAGTTCGACGCGATCGAGACCCTGTATGGCGTCGGCTACCGATACCGCGAGAGCTGAGCCGGACGATCCGTCCGACGACGATCGCCCGCGCCGCCCCCGGCGGTTCGGCGGCTCGCGGCTGGGCGGCTTCATCCTCGCCCTCAACCTGCTCAGCCTGCTGATCCTGTTCGTCGGGGCGCTGGCGCTGAACGAATGGCGGCGGGGCCTGATCGAGGCGCGGCAGGAGACGCTGGCGGCCCAGGCCCAGCTGCTGGTGCAGGTGCTCGGCACGCGCGAGATCGGCGTCACGCGGGGCGAGCCGACCCCCTATCTCGACTCGATCGAGGCCAGCCGCTGGCTGACCGACAACTTCATTCCCGAGGGCCAGCGCGCGCGCCTGTTCGACGTCGACGGGATTCTCGTCGCCGACAGCTACCAGGTGACGGAAGCCATTCCGGGCGAGCCGCTGCCCCCGGCCCTGCCCGCCGGCAGTCCGCCGCCCGTCCCCGACGCCGGAGAACAGGCCCGCGACGCCCGCGAACTGGAACAGGCCCGCGGCGCCTTGGCCGAGGAGGTCGAGACGGCGCTCGAGGGGCGCTCGTCCGCCACCCTGAGGATGTCGGAGAGCGGCGACCGGGTGGTTTCGGTGTCCATTCCCGTCCGCCACGTCGAACAGGTGCTCGGCGTGCTGACGCTGGAGGCCGGCGACGTCGACGAGACCCTGGCGGCGCAACGGCGGGCGCTGATGCCGTTCGCCCTGGTCGCGCTGTTCGTGTCGCTGCTGTCGTCGCTGCTGCTGCATCTGTTCGTGGCGCGGCCGGTGATGCGGCTGTCGGCGGCCGCGGACGCGGTGCGGCTGCAACGGGCCCGGGCCATCTCCCTGCCCGACCTCGACGGCCGCAAGGACGAAATCGGCGACCTCGCGCGCTCGCTGGAGACCATGACCGAGACCCTGTCGGACCGGATGGACGCCATCGAGCGGTTCGCCGCCGATGTGGCCCACGAGATCAAGAACCCGCTGACCTCGATCCGTTCGGCGCTGGAAACCCTGCCGCTGGTCAGGACCGAGGCGCAGCGCGAGAAGCTGACCGCCCTGTTGCAGCAGGATGTGCGGCGGCTGGACCGGCTGATCACCGACATCTCGAACGCCTCGCGCCTGGACGCCGAACTGAACCGCGACCGGCCGCGCCTGATCGACCTGACGGTGCTGCTCAGCGAGATCGTCGGCGTTTACGAGGCCGGCATCAAGCCAGACGGGGGCGTGCACGTGACCTTCGCCGGCGGGGAGGCCGAGCACGCCATGATCCGCGGCCGCGACGGGCCGCTCGGCCAGGTGTTCCGCAACCTGATCGACAACGCCCGTTCGTTCAGCCCGCCGGGCGGCGAGGTGCGGGTCAGCCTGTCGCGTGACGATATCGATCCCGAGCGGCCGGTGCGGGTCTGCGTCGACGACGACGGCCCCGGCATTCCGCAGGAAAATCTCGAAACGGTGTTCGAGCGCTTCTACACCTCGCGGCCGCGCGGCACGGCGTTCGGGACCAATTCCGGGCTCGGCCTGTCGATCGTGCGCCAGATCGTCGAGGCGCACGGCGGACAGGTCTGGGCCGAGAACCGCCTCGGGCCGGACGGAGAGGTGGCCGGGGCGCGCTTCGAGGTCGCCCTTCCCGCCGCGCCGGCCGGACGCCGCCCGTGAGCCCGCGGCAGCCGCTACACGGGACGGTGGCGGCGCGCTGGACCACCGCCGCCGGCTGGCGCGGCGTCCTGATCACCGGCGCCCCGGGGGCGGGCAAGAGCGATCTGGCGCTGCGGCTGACCGGCCGGGGCTGGCGGCTGGTCGCCGACGACTACGCCCATGTCGTCGCCTCCGCGGGAGCGTTGTACGCCATCGCGCCGGAGACCATCGCCGGCCGGATGGAGGCGCGGGGGGTCGGCGTCCTGACGGTCTCCGCGCGGGGCCTCACGCGGCTGTCGCTGGCCGTGGCGCTGACCGACGGACCGGTCGAGCGCCTGCCGGAGCGCGAGACCCAAAGCTTCGAGGGGGTAGTGCTGCCCGTCCTGCGCCTGAACGGTTTCGAGGCCTCGGCGGTCGAAAAGGTCGCGGCGGCGCTCGCCCGGCTTTAACCCGCCGCCCGTTTGGGCTATTCGGCGCGGCTTGCGGCCGGTCCAGCGGACGGTCGGAGACGCGGGGGCGCGAGTCTTGGTGAAGCCTTCATGATCGGCCTGGTGATCGTCACCCACGGGGGTCTGGCCTCGGAATTCCTGTCGGCCATGGAGCATGTCGTGGGGCCCCAGCGCGGTGTCGCCGCCATCTGCATCGGGCCCGAGGACGACATGGAGCGCCGCCGGCGCGACATCGTCGACGCGGCCCGGGCGGTCGACGACGGCGAGGGCGTCATCCTGCTGACCGACATGTTCGGCGGCACGCCCTCCAACCTTGCCATTTCGGTGATGGAAGAGACCCGCGCCGAGGTCATCGCCGGGCTGAACCTGCCGATGCTGATCAAGCTGGCCAGCGTGCGCGGCCGCGAGCCGCTGGAAGCCTGCGTCGCCCACGCCCAGGACGCTGGCCGCAAATACATCTCGGTGGCCAGCTGGGTGCTGCAGGGCGAGAAATGAGCGACGCGGCGAGCGCCTCCGGGGGCCGGGCGGCGGCGACCGCCAACATCTGCAACACCCGCGGACTGCACGCCCGGGCCAGCGCCAAATTCGTCAAACTGGCCTCGAATTTCGACGCCGAGGTGCACGTCACCCGCGACGGGGTGACGGTCAACGCCCTGTCGATCATGGGCCTGCTGATGCTGGGGGCCGGCAACGGCTGCGGCATCGAGATCGCCGCCGAGGGCCCCGAGGCCGAGGCGGCGGTGGCCGCGCTGGCCGACCTCGTCGCCCGCCGCTTCGACGAGGACCAGTAGGGGAAAACACCCATCCCCGCTCATGGAGGGGTGTGGTCGCGGGGTCAAACCTGAAGTCACCCGTCCTGCGAGGCGCGTCAGCGCGAAGCAGGATGGTGGAGCCGAGGGGAGTCGAACCCCTGACCTCGTCATTGCGAACGACGCGCTCTACCAACTGAGCTACGGCCCCGTTTCCGGGCTTCGGGCGAGGGCGCGACATACGGGCGGCGGGGCGGTGGTGTCAACGGTGTTCGGCGCCGATCGTCGCGGCCCGCGCGCGAATCCTTGGACAGGCCGGATCGACGCGCTAGAAGCGGACGGCATCGCGGGAGCTTATCGTCCATGGGTTACGCCATCGTCTGGCTGGTCAACACCATCCTGTCGCTCATGACCTGGGCGATCATCCTCTCGGCCATCCTGAGCTGGCTGTTCGCCTTCGACGTGATCAATCACCGCAACCGGTTCGTGAACCAGATCGCCATGTTCCTCGACGCGCTGACAGCGCCGATCCTGGCCCCGTTCCGCAAGATCATCCCGCCGCTGGGCGGGCTCGATATCACCCCGATCGCAGCCATCCTGACGCTCCAGTTCCTCGGCATCCTGTTCAACCGGATGAGCGCTCCCTTCCTGATCCAGGTGCTGGGTTAGGCGTGACCGGCGGGCGACAGGCGGACCGGAGCGGGACGGCGGCGGACGGGCGGCGCTTGCGCGCTCCGGCAGGCCGTCTAGGGTGCCGCTCCGATCGGGCCGAGCGCCTGCCAGAATACCGGACTTCATGACCACGATCCGATCAGTCGCCATCGTCGGCGCGGGCCAGATGGGGGCCGGCATCGCCCAGGCCGTCGCGGCGGGCGGCTACGACGTCCTGCTTCACGACGCGGCCGCCGAACGTGTGCCGCAGGCCCAGGGGGCGATCGCCGCCAGCCTGGCGCGCCAGGTGGCGCGCGGCCTGACCACCCAGGCCGAGGCCGACGCCGCCGTGTCGCGGATCCGGCCGGCGAAGTCGCTGGCCGAGGCCGCCAGGGCCGATCTGGTCATCGAGGCGGCGGTCGAGGACGAGGCGGTCAAGAAGGCCATCCTCGCCGATCTGGTCCCGCACCTCGGCCCGGACACCCTGCTGGCCTCCAACACCTCGTCGATCTCGATCACCCGCCTGGCCTCGGCCACCGACCGGCCCGAGCGCTTCATCGGCCTGCATTTCATGAAGCCGGCCCCGGTCATGAAGCTGGTCGAGATCATCCGCGGCATCGCCACCTCGGCCGCGACCTACGACACCGCCGTCGCTTTCGCCGAAAGCCTGGGCAAGACCACGACCAACGCCGAGGACTTCCCCGCCTTCATCGTCAACCGCATCCTGGTGCCGATGATCAACGAGGCGATCTACACCCTGTACGAAGGGGTCGGAAACGTGGCCTCGATCGACAAGGCGCTGAAACTGGGCGCCAACCACCCGATGGGGCCGCTGGAGCTGGCCGACTTCATGGGGCTGGACGTCGTTCTGGCGATCATGAACGTGCTGTACGAGGGCCTGGCCGACAGCAAATACCGGCCCTGCCCGCTGCTGGTGAAATACGTCGAGGCCGGCTGGCTGGG
>Ga0114898_1002125_pt1 | contig 10741 bp, 10 predicted proteins | sample Malvired_Geostar_FD_83496 | JGI IMG/M metagenome (GOLD analysis project Ga0114898, IMG submission 83496) | Marine viral communities from the Global Malaspina Expedition - Malaspina viral metaG DeepMed_Geostar | ecosystem: Environmental > Aquatic > Marine > Oceanic | place: Mediterranean Sea... | reverse complement strand
GGATCGGCAGGGCCGCCCCGAACAGCGACGCCTCGCAATCCCCGAGGTGATCGGCGCAGTCCCGGATCTCCGGCAGTCCCGTCATCGGGACATTGAACAGTTCCGCCAGATCGGGCCGCCACTGGCGGGTCGCCAGATCCATCAGAGAGGTGCGGCTGGCGTTGGTGGCGTCGGTGACGTGGCTCGTCCCGCCGGTCAGCTTCCAGATCAGCCAGGTCTCGATGGTGCCGAGCTTGACCTCGCCCCGTTCCGCTCGGTCCCGCGAGCCCGGAACCGCATCCAGCAGCCAGGCGAATTTCGAGGCCGAGAAATACGGATCGAGGATCAGCCCCGTCACGGCCTGCACCACCGGTTCATGCCCCGCCGCCGCCAGCCGTCCGGTCGCGTCCGCCGTGCGCCGGTCCTGCCAGACGATGGCGCGATGCAACGGCTCGCCCGTCGCCGCGTCCCAGACGACCGCCGTCTCGCGCTGGTTGGTGATGCCGACCGCGGCGAACCGCCCGACCCCGCCCGCCTTGCCGATGACCTCGCGGCAGGTCTGCAGCGTCGCCGCCCAGATCTCCGCCGCGTCGTGCTCGACCCAGCCGGGCTTCGGAAAATGCTGCGCCAGTTCGATCTGGCTGACCGCCAGCGGCCTCAACCGCCCCCCGTCCGCGCACTCGAAGGCGATGGCCCGGGTCGAGGTCGTGCCCTGGTCGATGGCGAGGATCAGTCTTTCCATGGGGCCACCTTACGCAACATCGGGCGATGCGGTTAAGTGCCTCCATGCACACCGCCTCCTTCGCCGGCGTCCAGGACGCCGCCCGCCAGATCGCCGGCCACGCCGTGCGCACGCCGCTGATCGAGAGCCCGGCGCTGAACGCCCATGTCGGCGGGCGGGTGCTGCTCAAGGCCGAGACCCTGCAGGTCGCCGGCGCCTTCAAATTCCGCGGCGCCTACAACCGGATCAGCCGCCTGACCGAGGCCGAGAAGGCGCGCGGCGTCGTCGCCTATTCCTCCGGCAACCACGCCCAGGCCGTGGCCGCCGCGGCCCGCATGGTCGGGACCAGCGCCATCATCGTCATGCCCGCCGACAGCCCTTCGGTGAAGGTCGAGGGCGTCCGCGCGTTCGGCGGCGAGGTGCGCATGTACGACCGCTATACCGAGAGCCGCGAGGCCATCGGCGAGGACATCGCCGCCTCCAAGGGTTCGGTGCTGGTTCGCCCCTTCGACGACCCCTGGGTCATCGAGGGCCAGGGCACGGTCGGGCTGGAGATGGTCGAACAGGCGAAAGCCGCCGGCGCCCACATAGACCAGCTCATCTGCGGCGCCTCGGGCGGGGGGCTGATCGCGGGCATCAACCTGTCGATGGCGGCCCTGTCGCCGCACTCGCCGGTGATCGCGGTCGAGCCGAAACACTACAACGACATGCAGCTGTCGATCGCGGCGGGGGAACGAATGACCCATCCGCCCGCCCCCGGCACGATCTGCGACGCCCTGATGACCGACCGGCCCGGCGAACTGACCTTCCCGATCAACCGCCGCGTCGACCGGGTCGAGACCGTCTCCGACGCCGAGGTCGCCGACGCCGTGCGCTACGCCTTCCGCGTGCTCAAGCTGGTGGTCGAGCCCGGCGGCGCCGTCTCGCTGGCCGCCCTGCTGGCCGGCAAGGTTCAGGCGAAGGACCGCGTCACCGCCCTCGTCCTCTCCGGCGGCAACGTCGATCCGGCCCTGTTCGCCGCCATCGTCGAAGACCGCTTCACCCCCATCGCCTGAGGAGCCCCATGAGCCGCACCGAACGCAAGGGTACGCCCACCCCCGTCGCCGACCTGCCCGGCCTGATCGGTCAGGAGATCGGCGTCAGCCGCTGGATCACCGTCGACCAGGCCCGCATCGACGCCTTCGCCGAGATCACCGAGGACCGCCAGTTCATCCACATCGACCCCGAGGCGGCGAAAGCCACCCCGTTCGGCGGGACCATCGCCCACGGCTTCCTGACCCTCAGCCTGCTCTCGGCCATGACCTATGACGCCGTGCCGCCGCTGGAGGGGGTGGTGATGGGCGTCAACTACGGCTTCGACAAGCTGCGCTTCCTCGCCCCGGTCCCGGCCGGGTCGAACGTCCGGGGCCGGTTCAGACTGCTCTCGGTCGAGGACAAGGGCGGCGGCCGCTGGCTGCTCAAGCACGAGGTCACCGTCGAGATCGAAGGCGCCGAGAAGCCGGCCCTGATCGCGGAGTGGCTGGGCATGCAGGTGGTGGGTTAACCCCCGCCGATCCCCTCGACCACCCTCCCGGAGCCCTCGCAGGTCGGGCACGGCCGGTCGCCGACCAGTCCGGTGCCGTTGCAGCCGGGGCAGACGTTCTCGCCGGTCCCGGGCGTGTCGGGTTCGGCCTCGTCGCCGGGGGCGGGGGTCAGGGGAACCTCGGTCATGCGCCGCTAACGCACGGGCGCGGCGGAGGGTTCACCCCTCCCCCAGACACCTCAGCGCCACTTCCAGATTGCGCAGCCCGTCCTCGCCGGTGACCGCCGCCGGTTCGCCGGTGCGGATGGCGTGGGCGAAGGCTTCCAGCTCCTTCTTCAGCGGCTCGGCGGGCCAGCTGTTGACCGCCCGGGTCTGGTAGGAGCCGTCGGCCTGCTGGCCGAAATATTCGGTCACCTGGCGGGTGATCAGGTCGGCGACCACGAACTTGTTGCGCGTCGCCACCTGCAGGGTGCGGACCTTGTAGGGGGTCACCCAGTTGGTGGTGATGTGGGCGATGACCCCGTTCTCCAGCCGGAACTGCAGCAGGGCCGTGTCCTCGCGCTCGGCCCGGGTGCGGGCCAGCTGCGGCTGGACCTCGACGATCTCGCTGTCGGTCAGGTGGCGGATGATGTCGATGTCGTGCACCGCCAGGTCGATGACCACCCCGACCTCGCCCATGCGCGGCGGGAAGGGGCCGACGCGGGTGATCTGGATCGAGATGATGTCGTCGCCGTCGATGGCGCGCTTGACCGCGTCCACGGCCGGATTGAAGCGCTCGACCTGGCCGACCATCAGCACCCGGTCGTTGGCCTTCGCGGCGTCGATCATGCGCCGGGCGTCCTCGACCGTGGCGGCGATCGGTTTCTCGACCAGCACATGGACCCCCGCCTCCAGCAGGGCGACGCCGAGGTCGGCGTGGTGCCGGTTCGGGGTCGCCACCACGGCGGCGTCCAGACCGGCGGCGACGAAGGCCTCGGCCGTGGTCACCGGGCTGGCGCCGTAGGCGGCGGCCACGCCCTCGGCGACGGCGGGATCGGGATCGAAGACATGGGTCAGTTCGACATCGCGGATGTCGGACAGGACGCGGGCGTGGTTGCGCCCCATGACGCCGGCGCCGGCGACGCCGAATTTGAGGACTGGCTGGTGCTGGGTCATCGGATCAGCCCTTGAACGACGCCACGGCGGCGATGATGCGGTCCTGGGTCGCCTCGTCCAGATCGGAATGCATCGGCAGGCTGATGACCCGGTCCTTGAGCCGCTCGGTGACCGGCAGTCCCTGCGGCCCGCGCGGATACATGTCATAGGCCGGCTGCAGGTGCAGCGGGATCGGGTAGTAGACCGCCGTCGGCACGCCCTGTTCCTTCAGATGCGCGGCCAGTCCGTCCCGGTCGTCATGCTCGATGGTGTACTGGGCCCAGTTGGAGACATTGCCCTCGGGCACATCCGGGACCGCCGCCACGTGCGGGCGCAGGCCCTCGTTGTAGCGGGCGGCGATGCGGTTGCGCATGCCGATCTCGTCGCCGAACACCTTCAGCTTCTCGATCAGCACCGCCGCCTGGATGGTGTCCAGCCGGCTGTTCAGGCCGATGCGCATGTTCAGATATTTGGGGTCGTGCTCGAAGGTGCGGTCCTTCAGGTCCAGCGCCACCGCCTTGCCGTGCACCCGGATCGAATCGATCAGCTGGGCCAGGTCGTCATCGTCGGTCAGCACCGCCCCGCCGTCGCCGTAGCAGCCCAGCGGCTTGGCCGGGAAGAAGCTGGTGGTGGTGATGTCGGCCCACTTCAGCGGATGCTCGCCGTTCAGGGTGCAGCCGAAGCCCTGGGCCGAATCCGCGATCAGCTTGAGCCCGTGCCTGTCGCAGATGGCCTTGATGGCCGGATAGTCGGCGGGCTGGCCGAACAGGTCGACGGCGATGACCACCCGCGGCGTCAGCCGGCCTTCTTTCAGCGTCGCCTCGATGGCCGCCTCGAGGTGGCCGGGGTCCATGTTGTAGGTCTTCGCGTCGACGTCGACGAACACCGGCTCGGCGTCGAACCACGGCACGATCTCGGCGGTGGCGGCGAAGGTGAAGCTGGGCACGAACACCGCGTCGCCCCGCCCGATTCCCCACGCCATCAGCGGCAGGGCCAGGGCGTCGGTGCCGTTGGCGCAGCCCAGCGCGTGCTTCGCCTTTCCGAAGGCGGCGAGGTCGGCCTCGAACTGGCGCACCTGCGGCCCCATCACCCAGGCGCCGCCGACGACCGCGTCCTGCACCGCCGCCTCGATGGCGCCGTTCAGTCGCAGCCGCTGGGCCTGGAGGTCGATGAAGGGGATGGTCATGCCGGACAGTCTCCGATCGCGCGGTCGGCCCGCGCCGGGGTGGCGCTCCCTAGCAAATCGTCCCCGGCCACGCCAAATCCGGCCGGGTCACTTCCCGTGACGGGTTGCAACGACCGCGCGCGGCGCCGTATGCCCGAGGCATCATGACATCCGGCGTTCCCGCCGTCTTCCTCGATCGCGACGGCGTTCTGATCGAGGATTCCGGCTATCCCCATCTGGAAGAGCATCTGCGCTTCACCCCCGGCGCCTGCGAAGCCGTGCGCCGGCTGAACCAGCTCGGCTATCTGTGCGTCGTGGTCACCAACCAGTCCGGCGTCGCCCGCGGCCTGTTCAGCGAAGACCAGATGAAGGCGTTCAATGTCCTGCTGGTGCGCCGCATGGCGGGCCAGCAGGCGGTGATCGGGGCGGTCTACGCCTGCCCCTTCCACGCCGACGCCCTCGACGAGCGTTACCGCCACCCCGATCACCCGGACCGCAAGCCCAACCCCGGCATGATCCTGCGCGCCATCGAGGAGCACCGCATCGATCCGGCGAAATCCTTCCTCATCGGCGACCAGCCGTCCGACCTCGAGGCCGCCCGCCGCGCCGGCGTCCCCGGCTTCCGCTTCGAGGGCGGAAACCTCGATCAGTTCGTAAAAGAACTCCTCGGCCATTGATGGAATTCGTCCGGCGGTGAATTACTCCGGACACACCCGGAGCCCCGCATGACCCAGACCTTCACCGATCGCCGCTGGACCAGTCCCGACGGGCTTTCCCTCTATGCCCGCGACTACGCCGCCGTCTCGGGCCCGGCGAAGCTGCCGGTCATCGCCATCCACGGCCTGACCCGCAACTCGGCCGACTTCGGCGCCATCGCGCCCCTTATCGCGCAGAGCAGCCGGCGTGTCCTCGCCGTCGACATCCGGGGACGGGGCCTGTCGGACCGCGCCCCCGATCCGATGACCTACCAGCCGCTGAACTACGCCCATGACGTGCTGGCCCTGATGGAGCAGGCGGGCATCGCCCGCGCCGTCTTCCTCGGCACCTCGATGGGCGGGCTGATCACCATGGCCCTGGCGGCGATCCGGTCGAAGGTCATCGCCGCCGCCATCATCAACGATGTCGGCCCCGAGGTGGCGAAGGAGGGCCTCGCCCGCATCGCCGCCTACTCCGGCCAGCCGGTCGACACCCCCGGCTGGGCCGAGGCCGCCGCCTATGTGAAGTCGATCAACCAGGTCGCCTTCCCGCACTACACCGACGCCGACTGGGACGCCTTCGCCCGCCGCACCTTCCGGATCGGCACCGAGGGGGCGCCGGTGCTGGACTACGACCCCGACATCGCCGTGCCGATCAAGGCGGCCGGCGCCAAGGCCCTGGTCCCCAACCTGTGGCCGATGTTCGGGCGGCTGGCCAAGGCCCGGCCGGTGCTGCTGGTGCGCGGCGAGAATTCCGACCTGCTCAGCGAGACCATCGCCGCGAAGATGCGCAAGCGCGCCCCGAAGATGGACTATGTCGAGGTCCCCGGCGTCGGCCACGCCCCCATGCTCGACGAGCCCGAAGCCAAGGCGGCGATCTTCCCGTTTTTGGGCGAGCTTCCCTGAAGGGAGGGCTTAGGGCTTAGGGCTTAGAAATTAGGGCGATCCAGCGTACGGCCGCCGCCTCTTCCCTAAGCCCTAAGCCCTAAGCCCTAAGCCCTAAGCCCTCATTCCGGCACATTCGCCTCCAGCTCGTCCAGCCACACCCGGGCCGTGCTGTCCGACGGCGCCCGCCAGTCGCCGCGGGGGCTCAGCGACCCCCCGGTGACGACTTTCGGCCCGTTGGGCAGGGCCGAGCGCTTGAACTGGGAGGTCTGGAAGAAGCGGACGAGGAATTTCCGCAGCCAGTGTTTGATGGTCGCCAGGTCGTACTGGACCTTCTCGTCGTCCGGCGTCCCGGCCGGCCAGTCCCCGCGCGCGGCGTCCTTCCACGCCTGATGCGCCAGATACGCCACCTTCGACGGCTTCAGCCCGAAGCGGGTGATGTAGAACAGGAAGAAGTCGTTCAGCGCATAGGGCCCGACCGTCTCCTCGGTCGACTGGATCTTGCCGTCCTTCGCCGGCACCAGCTCGGGCGAGATCTCCGTGTCGAGAATGCCGCGCAGCACCGGCACGGCCCCGGCTCCGACCAGCTCCCGGTCGGCCACCCAGCGGATCAGGTGCCGGATCAGCGTCTTCGCCACCCCGCCGTTGACGTTGTAGTGGCTCATGTGGTCGCCGACGCCGTAGGTGGCCCAGCCCAGCGCCAGCTCCGACAGATCGCCGGTGCCCAGCACGAAAGCCCCGTTCTGGTTGGCCAGCCGGAACAGATAGTCGGTGCGCAAGCCCGCCTGCACGTTCTCGAAGGTGATGTCGTGCACCGGCTCGCCCTTGGCGAACGGGTGGCCGATGGCCTCCAGCATGGTCGTCGCCGTCGGCCGGATGTCGATCTCCGCCCCGGTGATCCCCAGCGCCTTCATCAGCGTCCAGGCGTTCGACTTCGTCCCCTCCGACGTCGCAAACCCCGGCATGGTGTAGCCGAGGATCCCGGTCCTCGGCAGGCCCAGCCGGTCGAAGGCGCGGCAGGCGACCAGCAGGGCCTGGGTCGAATCCAGCCCGCCCGAGACGCCGATGACGATGCGCTCGCCATTGGTCGCCTTCATCCGCCGCATCAGCCCCTGCACCTGGATGTTGAAGGCCTCGTAGCAGTCCTGGTCCAGCCGCGCCGGGTCGTCCGGCACGAACGGATGGCGGTCCAGCGGCCGGATCAGGTCGCCGGCCGGGCCGCCGTCGCCCGCCTCGAACGGGATCACCGTGGCCGGCTCGCCCTCCAGCCGCGCGCAGTCGGCGAAGGTTCCGTTGCGCAGCCGGTCCAGCCCGATCCGCTCCACATCGATGTCGGCCACGGTCAGATGGCTCTGCATCGAGAACCGCTCGCCGCTCGCCAGGCAGGCGCCCATTTCGTGGATCATCGCCTGGCCGTCCCAGGCCAGGTCGGTGGTGCTCTCGCCCCATCCGGAGGCGGTGAAGACATAGGCCGAGAGCGTCCGCGCCGACTGGCTGGCGCACAGCAGGGCCCGTTCGTCGGCCTTGCCGATGACGATGTTCGACGCCGACAGGTTGAGCAGGATGCGCGCCCCCGCCAGCGCCGCCCGGGTCGACGGCGGCTGCGGGGCCCAGAAGTCCTCGCAGATCTCGACCGCGAAGACGAACCCCGGCCGGTTGGCCGCCTCGAAGATCAGACCGGGCGCGAAGTCGACGGTCTCGCCGCCGAGAACGATCGCATCCTCCGACCGGCTCGCCGCCGGGGCGAACCAGCGCTTCTCGTAGTATTCCCGGTAGTTGGGCAGATAGGTCTTGGGCGTGACACCCAGCACCCCGCCCGAGCCGAGCGCCACGGCGCAGTTGTAGAGGGCGTCGCCATTGCGCAGCGGCGCGCCCACGACGGCGATCAGCCCGGCCTTGTCGGCGGCCTCGGCGATGCGGGCGATCTGCCGCTCGACCTCGTCGAGCAGCGCCCCCTGCATCACGAGGTCGTCGATGGCGTACCCGCTCAGGCTCAGCTCGGGAAAGACGATCAGGTCGACGCCCTGTGCGCCCGCCTGTTCGATCAGGGCGATATGCTCGTCGGCGTTGGCCACGGGGTCGGCGGTGTGCACCACCGGCGTGGCGGCAGCGACGCGAACGAAGCCGTGGGCGGCGGGGGAGTGGAACGGATGGGTCTTGGGCAAGTCGATGATCCCTGTCTCAAGGCGTTCTAGCCTGACAACGCCCGGCGGTCACGAAGGGTCACCCTTCCCGGCGCCGTCACCCTCGGGCTTGACCCGAGGGCCAGACCATCCGGTGCTCCGTCGACGCCGGCACGGGCATGGCAGCCGGGCCGCCCCGGTCGGACAGCCCGCCTCGCCCTCTGATCCTCGGATCAAGTCCGAGGATGACGACCGGGGCCTGGGGCCTACGACTCCGCGTGACGCGCCCGCTTCGCCCCGCTAAAGCCAACCCATGAACGACGCGCCGAAAAAGGGCTGGCTGTCCCGCCTGAGCGAGGGCCTGTCCCGCTCCTCCAAACAGATGACCGAGCAGGTCGTCGCCGCCTTCGTCAAGGAGCCCCTGTCCGAGGCCGCCCTCGAGGGGCTGGAGGAGCATCTGCTCGAAAGCGACCTCGGCCCCGCGGCGACCGACCGCATCGTGGCCCGCTTCCGCGACCTGCGCTTCGGCGCCGGCGCCAATGAGCGCGAGGTCAAGGAGGCCCTGGCCGAGGCCGTGGCCGCCGAACTGGTCAATCACGAGGCGCGCTACGAGCCGCTGGACGGGCCGAAGCCCTTCGTCACCCTGTTCGTCGGGGTCAACGGCTCGGGCAAGACCACCACCCTGGGCAAGATCGCCGCCGACCTGACCGGCCAGGGCGCCAAGGTGATGGTCGTGGCCTGCGACACCTTCCGCGCCGCCGCCCGCGAACAGCTCAAGGTCTGGTCCGAACGGGCCGGCGCGACCTTCGAGAGCCGCCGCGACGGCGCCGACCCCGCCGGCCTCGCCTTCGACGCCTACACCCGCGCCCGCGCCGAGAACTACGACGTGGTCCTGATCGACACCGCCGGCCGGCTGCAGAACAAGTCGGCCCTGATGGACGAACTGCTCAAGATCGTCCGGGTGCTGAAGAAGATCGACCCTGACGCCCCGCACGAGACCCTGCTGGTGCTCGACGCCACCGTCGGCCGCAATGCGCTGGAGCAGGAAAAGGTCTTCGGCCGCACCGCCTATGTCTCCGGCGTGGTCATGACCAAGCTGGACGGCACCGCCCGCGGCGGCGTGCTGGTGCCCGTGGCCCAGGCCTCGGACGCCCCGATCAAGCTGATCGGCGTCGGCGAGGGAATCGACGACCTGCAACCGTTCGACGCCCGGGCCTTTTCACGCTCTCTGGTGGGGCTCGAGGACTGACGCATGAGCGAGCCTGAAACCCCAACGCCGCCCGCCGCTCCGAAAGAGTCCAACCTGCGCCAGCTGGTCGATTTCGGCGGCCTGCTCGCCTTCGGCCTCGCCTTCCTCGTGTTCCGCCTGCGCGGCCTCGAGGGCGACGCGGCCCTGGTCAACGCCACCTGGTTCCTCGTCGCCGGCTCGGCGGTCGGCGTCGCGGTCGGCCTGATCGTCGAGAAGCGGCTGGCCCTGCTGCCGCTGATCGTGGGCGGCTTCGCCCTCGTCTTCGGCCTGCTCACCCTGCTCACCGGCGACGGCCTGTGGGTCAAGCTCAAGGTCACCATCCTCAACACCTCCCTCGCCGTCGCCCTGATCGGCGGACTGGCCATGGGCAAGCAGCCGCTGCGCGCCCTGCTCGGCACGGTCATTCCGATCAACGACCGGGCGTGGCGCATCCTGACCTTCCGCTACGGCCTGTTCTTCGCCGCGGTGGCGATCACCAACGAACTGGTGCGCAGCGAGGCGCTGGTCGCCTGGGGCGCAGAGCAGCTGGGCCGCGGCGACGTCGATCCCGCCGATGTCTGGGTCAGCTTCCGCGGCGTGCTGTGGATCGCCTCCTCGGTGTTCGGCCTGTCGCAGATCCCGCTGATCCTGCGCAACCTGACCTCGACCGACAAACCCGTCGACCCCATGGCCCCGGCCGAGCCTGATCGGGCTCCCTGAGCGGAAACAAACCCGCCCCGGAACCGTCCGTCGTCAAACCGTAAAGCGCGGCTGCTACCTCTGCGGTGAAGCCGAGGGGATACGGTTCGATGGTCAAGTCCGGAAACAAGACGCGGCGCGGCGGCCTGGCGGCCTCGCCCAGTCATCTGATGCACCGCGCCCTGCAGCTGGCGCTGGACATCTACGCCGAGGAGGCGGGGCCCGATGGCCTGACCCAGCGCCAGTTCGCCGTGCTCGAGGCGGTGTCGCACCGGGCCGGCCTGACCCAGACCGATCTGGTCCGCGCCACCGGCATCGACCGATCGACCCTCGCCGATCTGGTCGCCCGCATGACCACCAAGGGGCTGCTGGACCGCGAGCGTTCGACCATCGACGCCCGGGCCAAGGCGGTGCGCCTGTCCGAGGCCGGCGCCGCCGCCCTCGAGGCCGCCCGCCCGAAGGTCGAGGCCGCCGACAAACGCATCCTCGCCCTGCTGCCCAAGGCCAAGCGCGACGGCTTTCTGGCCCGCCCCGCCGGCGCGGTCGGCGAGGCGGGCCCGAAAGCCGTCGCGCTTGGCCTTGGGCGGCAG
>Ga0114898_1002118_pt1 | contig 10771 bp, 10 predicted proteins | sample Malvired_Geostar_FD_83496 | JGI IMG/M metagenome (GOLD analysis project Ga0114898, IMG submission 83496) | Marine viral communities from the Global Malaspina Expedition - Malaspina viral metaG DeepMed_Geostar | ecosystem: Environmental > Aquatic > Marine > Oceanic | place: Mediterranean Sea... | reverse complement strand
CTTCAAAGCCAACGTCCACCCCGGCGATCAGGCGCAGCGGCGGGAAGTCGTCGTGCAGACGCAGCTGCGCGGCCAGCGTCTGCTGCAGCGCCCGCGCCGCGGCCGGGCTGCCATCCCAATCGCCAAAAGGATTCGCTGGAAAGTGGCTGGATTCGTTCATGCATGGCTCCATTGGCTTCTGCGTTTCGACGTGCTGTCGGACCCGGGGTTCAGCCGTCTCGACTCTTCGAGGGCTGGACAACACGGCACAAAAAATAGGACGCTCCAGCCGCAAGACGGCAGTTTCGCCTTGTTCAGCCGCGACAATAATTAGAACGCTCATGCCCAACCTCGCCTCGATACAGCACATCAGCATACTGGCCACCGAAGGGGTTTTCGCCTCGACGCTCATGCAGGCCAAGGACTTCTTTCACATGGCCAGCCTGCGCTACGGCCGACAGCTCGGGATGGATCTGACGCCGGCGTTCGAAACTCGCCTGGTCAGCCCCGGCGGCCAGGCGGTGAGCACGTTCAGCGGAACGTCCATTGCGGTGGATGCCGCGCTGGACGCTGCCGACATGGTCATTCTGCCGGCGTTCTGGGGCGACTTCGATGCGCTCTGCGCACAGTACCCCGAGGTTGCGCCCTGGTTACGCGAGCGGCACGCCGCCGGCGCAGTTATCTGCGGTGAAGCCACAGGGGCGTTCTGGATGGCTCAGGCGGGACTGCTGGATGGCCGGGAAGCGACCACCCATTGGCGCTTCGCAAACGAGTTCGTCGAGCGGTTTCCGGACGTACAGTTCAGCGCCGACAAGCATCTGACCGACAGCGACAACCTGTACTGCGCCGGCGGCACGACATCGGCCTGCGACCTCTACATGTATCTGGTGGAACGCTTCTGCGGTGCGCAGGTGGCGCAGGGCATGGCGCGTGATGTGCTGTTCGAGTTGCAGCGTAGCTACAGCCCCGGCCGGCTGGGCTTCGGCGGGCAGAAACTGCATCTGGATACCCGCATCCTGCAGATTCAGGAATGGCTGGAGACCAACTACGCGGAGAAATTCCGCTTCGAGGACGTGGCCCGCCAGCACGGCATGAGCATTCGCAACTTCATGCGTCGCTTTCAGGCCGCCACCGGCGACAAGCCGCTGCATTACCTGCAACGCCTGCGCATCGAGACGGCCAAGAGCCTGCTGGCCACAACCGGCAAAAGCATCAAGACGATCAGCTATGAAGTGGGCTACGACGATGCCAGCTTCTTCGCCCGGCTGTTCCGCCAGCACACGGAGCTATCGCCGAACCACTATCGGCAGAAGTACCGGCCGGCATCCTAGGGCAAACAGGGAAACAGCCATGGCGTGCCGAAGCGGGCAGCCGACTGCGGCGCGCGGCCTGGCAGGGAGACCGCTCCGACAACAGCGCAGTAATCGTGCGGGCGCCCCCGGCCGCGAAGAACAGGTCTTCGCGACCGGTTCACGGTCAGGGCTTGTGCGGACGCGCCAGATACTCGTGGGACTGCATCTCCAGCAGCCGGCTCAGGGTGCGCTGGAATTCGAACTCCAGGCGGCCGCCGGTGTAGAGATCCTTCAGTTCCACTTCGGCGGAGATGATGAGCTTGACGTTGCGGTCGTAGAACTCGTCCACCAGGTTGATGAAGCGACGCGCCATGTCATCCTTGGCGACGTTCATCTGCTCGACGTTGGCCAGCAGGATGGCGCCGAAGATCTTGCCCAGCTCGATGTAGTCGTTCTGGCTGCGCGGTCCGTCGCAGAGCTCGCGGAACTCGAACCAGGCCACGTCGTTGCCGGTCTTCACCGCGCGGATTTCACGGTTTTCGATCATCAGCGCGTCGTTGTTCACAACCCGGCAGTTCTCCGGCAGCAGGCTCTTGAAGCTGCGTTCCAGGCTCTGCTCGGCCTCGGCATCGAGCGGGAAGTGGAACAGTTCGGCCTGCTCCAGCGCACGCAGGCGATAGTCGATGCCGCTGTCGACGTTGACGATCTCGGTGTGCTTCTTCAGCAGGTCGATCGCCGGCAGGAAGCGCGCGCGCTGCAGGCCGTCCTTGTACAGGCCGTCCGGCACGATGTTGGACGTCGCCACCAGGCTCACGCCGTTCTTGAACAGCTCGTCGAGCAGCGTGGCGAGGATCATCGCGTCGGTGATATCGGAGACGAAGAACTCGTCGAAGCAGATCACCCGGGCCTCGTCGGCGAAGCGCTTGCCGATGATGGTCAGCGGGTTCTTCTCGCCCTTGAGGGTCTTCATTTCCTCGTGCACGCGCTTCATGAAGCGGTGGAAGTGCGTGCGCATCTTCTGCTCGAAGGGCAGCGCGTCGAAGAAGGTATCCACCAGGTAGGTCTTGCCGCGGCCGACGCCGCCCCAGAAGTAGATGCCCTTGATCGGCCCCTGCTGCTTCTTGCCGAACAGCTTGCCGAGCAGGCCGCTCTTGTTGCGATCGTCGGCGACCAGGTCGTCGTACAGACGCTGCAGGTGACGCACGGCGTTTTCCTGGGCGGCATCGTGGAAGAAGTCAGGACGTTTCAGGTCGGCCTGATAGCGCTCAAGAGGAGTCATGGCGGAGTCTGGGTAGTGAAACGGGGCCGACACTTTAGCGGCGCCCTCGGTGGTTGGCAATTTACTCAGGTCGTTCAAGCGTCAGCCCTCCTGGGACAGCCGTACTTGGAAATCACCGCGTCGCCGAGCGCACCCATCGGCGGCGCCCGGCCAGCCAGCAGCGTTACTCGACAAGCGTGGCCAGCGCCTCGCGCACCCGCAACATGGCGGCGTCGAGCGCTTCGGCGCTCTCGTAGTGCGGGCTGTCGGCGATGCATTCGTCGTCCAGCCACAGGGTGAATTGATCGCCTTCGTCCTCGCGAAGTTCCAGGGCGTCGGGCCCGCCGGCGATCAGGCGCTGGGTCAGGCTGCCGATGGCCTTCGGGTTGCTCAGCGGACGGGACAGCAGCAGCTCCTCACCATCAGCGGCGAAGAAGCGGAAACGGAAGGCGCCATCGGCCTCGCGGAAGCTGGCGAAGCGAGCGGTCTTGCTGGACTTCTTCCTGGTCGGCGCCGCGCTTTTCACTTCGCTGGCGAAGTTGCGCAGCCCCACCGCCTCGCGCAGCTCGCCGAGGAACGGGGTAGCAATCTTGCGTGCTTTGGCGGCTCCCGCCTGCAGGATGTCTTCCAGCTCGGCAGGCTTGGTGATGAGCTGGTGATACAGCTCGCGCGCATCGCCCAGTTCGTTGTCGAGCAGCTCGAACAGGCGCTGCTTGGCATCGCCCCAGGCCAGGCCATCGAGCAGCTCCTGGCGGAAGTCAGCCTGCTGCTGCGCAGTGGCAAAGGCCTGGTAAAGCGTGAACAGGTGGGAGTTGTCCGGATCCTTCGGTTCGCCCGGCAGGCGCGAGTCGGTGACGATACGGGCGATCGCCGCCTTCAGCTCCTTGGCGCTGCCGAACAGCGGAATGGTGTTGTCGTAGCTCTTGGACATCTTGCGTCCATCGAGACCGGGCAGCGTGGCGACGCTTTCCTCGATCACCGCTTCAGGCAGGGTGAAGAACTCGCGACCGTTTCCGAACAGATGGTTGAAGCGCTGGGCGATGTCACGGGCCATTTCCACGTGCTGGATCTGGTCGCGCCCCACCGGCACCTTGTGCGCGTTGAACATCAGGATGTCCGCCGCCATCAGCACCGGATAGCTGTACAGGCCCATGGTCACTCCGGCATCCGGGTCTTCGCCGCTCTCCACGTTCTTGTCCACCGACGCCTTGTAGGCATGGGCGCGGTTGAGCAGGCCCTTGGCGGTAACGCAGGTCAGCAGCCAGGTCAGTTCGGGTATCTCAGGCACATCGGACTGGCGGTAGAAGGTCACGCGCTCGGCATCGAGGCCGCAGGCCAGCCAGGTCGCGGCGATTTCCAGGCGCGAACGCTGAATGCGCAGCGGGTCATCGCACTTGATCAGCGCATGGTAGTCGGCGAGGAAATAGAAGGAGTCGGCTGCCGCGTCGCGGCTGGCGAGGATCGCCGGGCGGATCGCGCCGGCGTAGTTGCCCAGGTGCGGCGTGCCGGTGGTGGTGATACCGGTCAGGATGCGGGTAGTCATTCGGTCGTTTCTCGATCGTTGCGCACTGAAGAACGAAAGCAGCGGTTAAAGGCGTGGCGCGACCAGCTCTTTCAGCTCCACCAGCTTGCCGTGAAAAAAGTGGCCGCATTCTGCCACTTTCAGCAGCTCGTGGGGGTGCTGCAACTGCGCAGAAAAGGCGTACACGGACTCGGCGTCGATCACCTCGTCCTGTTCCGGCTGGATGATCGTCAGCTGGCAGTCGTCAGCCAACGACAGCTCCGCAAGACGCGACACCGCCGGTGCAACCATTATCAGCCGTTGCACCGCCACGCCCTCGGCATTCAAGCGACCAGCAAGACTGCCGGCAACGAATCCGCCGAACGAGAATCCCAGCAACGTCAGCGGCAGCTCGGGGTTCTGCTGACGCAGCCAGCGCAGCGCGGCCTCGGCGTCATCCACCTCACCCTCGACCATGTCGTGCGCGCCGGCACTGCCGCCGACGCCACGGTAATTGAAGCGCAGCGTACTGTAGCCGGCATCCCGTGCGGTGCGCTGCAGGGTCGAGACCACCTTGTTCAGCATGGTGCCACCCTTGACCGGGTTCGGATGACAGATCAGCGCCAGGCCGCGCGCCTGCGGCTGATCGAAGTACAGCGCTTCCAGCGCTCCGCAGGGGCCGTCGATAGACAGGGGATTTTCGCGTTTCAACAAAACAGGAACTCCGTGACCTTGGGACGAGTCGACTCGTCTTGTCTAACTAGCTGCCGATAACCGCCGCCTCGTGTTGCGGTATACAGAGCAGGGACGAGACGTTAACGTAAGCACAGCCGTTTATATAGAGGAAGGACTCGTGGAACAGACCCTCGCGACCTGGTTGCTCCCGATCGTCGGCCTGATCGCCGGCATCGCCATCGGTTATCTGGTGGCGCGCAGCAGCGCACCCAACCGCACACAGCGTCAGGTCGACGACCTGCAAGAGCGCTTCGACACCTATCAAAGCGAAGTGGTCACCCACTTCAACACCACCGCCAGCCTGCTGCGCAAGCTCACCCAGAACTACCAGGACATTCAGGAGCACCTGTCCGACGGCGCCAACCGCCTGGCCCTCGACGAGCCGACCCGCCAGCGTCTGATGGCCGCGCTGCACGAGGAGAATCATGGTTCGCGCGAGCGGCTCTCCTCACCGGCCTTCACCGAACCGCCGAAGGACTACGCCCCCAAAGGCGACGATACCCCTGGCACTCTGCACGAGAACTTCGGCCTTAAGAGCCGTCACTGATCGACCTGCCTGGCGCAGCCGCTGCGCCAGGCCCTCCCCCTCTTACTGACGCAAGCGCATCGACAGGTCCACCGCCTGTATATGCTTGGTCAGCGCGCCGATCGAGATGTAGTCGACCCCCGTCTCCGCAACACTGCGCAACGTGTCGTCACTGATGCCACCCGATGCCTCGAGCTTGGCCCGGCCCGCCGTGATCGCCACAGCCGTGCGCATGTCATCGAGCGTCAGCTCGTCGAGCATCACGATATCCGCGCCCGCATCCAGCGCCTGCTCGAGCTCTTCGAGGCTTTCCACTTCGATCTCCACCGGCTTGCCCGGCGCGATGCGATGCGCTGCGGCCACCGCTTCGGCGATCCCGCCACAGGCAGCAATGTGGTTCTCCTTGATCAGAAAGGCGTCGTACAGGCCGATCCGGTGGTTGTGGCAGCCGCCGCAGGTAACCGCGTACTTCTGCGCCAGACGCAGCCCCGGAATGGTCTTGCGCGTATCCAGCAAGCGAACGCCGGTGCCCTCGACCATGTCGGCGTAGTGCCGGCAACGGCTGGCCACCCCAGAGAGCATCTGCAGGAAGTTCAGCGCGCTACGCTCGCCGGTCAGCAGCGCCCGTGCCGGCCCTTCGAGGTGGAAAAGGACTTTGTCCGCACCCACCCTGTCCCCGTCGGCGACCTGCCAGTGGACCGCGACACGCGGGTCCACCTGACGGAACACCGCATCGACCCAGGCGGTTCCGCTGATCACCGCAGCCTCGCGGGTTATCACCGAGGCGTGAGCCAGGCGCTCGGCAGGGATCAGCTGGGCAGTAATGTCACCACTGCCGACATCTTCGGCGAGCGCGCGGCGTGCGTTGGCGTCGATTTCCGCCGACAGATCGGCAAGCGTGAGATTGGGCATGACGGGCTCCTCTGAATTGCCGGATTATAAAGACTCGGACCGCTGCACAGCGACAAGCGCACCCTCGATGACCGCCCCTCATCGAGCTTTCCTTACCTCCTGGCGGAAAAGCCGCGAGTATCTGTGAGCCAGATCATGTCCAACAAAATACCGGCCTTGGCATCGGCCTTAGATGCTTATAATGCCCCTAAAAATTGACGTCACGTAAATGGCGACATCCAGCTGACGGGACGTCGTTGTAAAACCAAAGCGCTCGGCTATGCTGCGGCTGGAATCCGGCTCGATACGAAAGTCTGCCCTAACGCGGGCTCACCGGTACCTTCGCCTTGCCCTGCCAACCTGGTTACCTTTATAAGACGCTGCTCAACATCTGGCGTGTGACCGCCTCAAACAGGCGACCGCAGGAGAGTCTCGATGCGAACCGATGCGAAAGTGGTGCACCTGAACAAGGCCGCCCCTGAGCACAAGCCTTCCTCGCCAGCCGGCCGCCTGCCGGTGGCGCTCATCAGCGTGCGCGACAAGGCTGCCCAACAGCTGCGCCAGGCTCTGCAATCGCTGTTCGACAATGCCGACGACTCGCTCTTCGAAATCGCCGATCGCGCGACCAGCAACTCCGAGCAGAACGCTTTCTTCGAGGCCATGCGCGACCTGCGCATGAAGCGCCGCAACATCGAGCGCGGCTTCCTGCAGCAACTGTTCGAGGCTTTCTCCAAGCTGAACCAGTATGAGATCGGCAAGCCACCGGCGCCGGAAACCGTCTCCTTCGACAGCCTGTCGCTGGTACAGAATGATGAACTGGAGGAGTCGGTCGCCGTCGACACCATGGTAGCGAAGGTCATGAGCCGAGCAGCGCAGCCGCTAGGCCATCTGACCACCCGCATGAATGCGCTGATCAGCAAGAAGCTCGACGACAAGAGCAACCCGCTCGGCCCGCACGCGCTTTGCGACTACTTCATCGAGGCCAGCAGCAGCCTGGGCGTCGAAATCAAGGTCAAGCTGATCATCTTCAAGCTCTTCGAAAAATACGTACTCGGCGATCTCGACCAGCTTTACGCCGAAGCCAACCAGACACTGGTGGCAGCCGGCATCCTGCCCGAACTCCAATCGGCTCTGCCGCGACGCCAGCCGCGGCCAGGCGTCCCGGCCGGCAGCCATGCACCAGCCGCCCCGTCCGGACAGGCAGTCCAGGTCGACGAGGGCCTGCAGGAGGCTGCGTTCAGCGCCCTGCACAATCTACTTTCCGAGCTGCGTGGCAGCAGCATGCTGCCGGCCCGCAACGTTCCCAGCGATGCCATCCCGATCTCCAGCAGTGATCTGCTTCGCCTGCTGTCGCATATGCAGGCCCGCGCGCCACAGACGGTCGATGATTTCGATCTGCAGGAGCAGCTCGGCAGCCTGCTGAGCCGGGTAAGCGCCAAGACCGGAAAATCGCGCGTGGTCGGCGAGATCGATGACGATGTCATCAACCTCGTCTCCATGCTCTTCGAGTTCATTCTCGACGATCGAACCCTGCCGGATTCGCTCAAGGCACTGATTGGCCGCCTGCAGATCCCGCTGCTGAAGGTCGCGGTACTGGACAAGACATTCTTCAGCCGCGGCAGCCACCCGGCACGCCGCCTGCTCAACGAGATCGCTTCGGCAGCGATGGGCTGGGGCGACCAGGACGAAGCCCAGCGCGACAGCCTGTATCAGAAGATCGAGCAGATCGTGGCTCGCCTGCTCAACGATTTTGTCGACGATCCAGCGATTTTCTCCGAGTTGCTGGCCGACTTCCTGGCATTCGTGGGCGACGAGCGCCGCCGCAGCGAGCTACTCGAGCAGCGCACCCGTGACGCTGAGGAAGGCCGCGCCAAGGCGGAGATTGCACGCCAGGAAGTGGAGTACGCGCTGAACCAGCGCCTGCTCGGCAAGACGCTTCCGGAAGTCGTGGTACGCCTGCTGCAAGAGGCCTGGAGCAAGGTGCTACTGCTCACCTGCCTGAAGCATGGCACCCAGTCCGAGGAATGGCAGGCAGCGCTGGACACCATGGATGATCTGGTCTGGAGCGTTACGCCGCACGAGGACGACGAGTCGCGGGCACGCCTGCTGGAACTGGTCCCCAGCCTTCTCAAGGCCTTGCGCGAGGGCCTGGTTAGCGCAGCATTCGACCCGTTCTCCACCGGAGACTTCTTCACCCAGCTCGAAGCGCTGCATGTCCAGACCCTACAACGCATCCAGCAGCCGCAGCCTTCCCCGGACAACGCCGAGGCGGCGAGTGATGTCCCAGCGGAGCCTGCCGCGGACGCGGTCGAAGACCGCGCACCGGCCATGGTCGAGGTGGTCGATGAGATCGTCCTGCTGGCACCCGGCGAAAGCCGCGAGCAGGAGCCCGAGATCAGCCTTCCGGACAACGATGAAGCGCTGATCAAGGTCGACAATCTTCGGGTCGGCAGCTGGGTCGAGTTCCAGGAGGACGAAGAGCACAAGCTGCGCTGCAAGCTGGCCGCGGTGATCAAGCCCACCGGCAAGTACATCTTCGTCAACCGTACTGGCATGAAGGTACTGGAAAAGACCCGCATGGGGCTGGCGAGCGAGTTTCAGCGCGGCGCCATTCGCCTGCTCAACGACACCCTGCTCTTCGACCGCGCCCTCGAATCGGTTATCGGCAACCTGCGCAAGCTGAAGAACACCTGATCGTCCCAACGGGCATGCCGCCCGGCATGCCTGCGATCCCTCCGCGCGGCAAAGCGCCGCACTTCGCGCTTGGCTTTTGACCCTGCACAGCTAGAATGCCTGCATTCTATTCGAGGTGCCCATGCCCAGCCGCCTTAACCCCGAAGACCAGCAGCGCGTCGATGACTACCTCCGCGCACCGCAGCATCAGGTCGAACGCCGGCCGTTTCGCCCCTGGCTACTGTTGCTCGTCGTGCTGGCCATCGTAATAGGCCTTGGACTGTTGAGCCGCCTCCTGAGTCGCCTGGTGCTTTGAGCACACACCGGCGCACCGCCCCGATTTCCTTGCAGCTATGAGTCATTCCCATGTCACATCGAATCGTAATCGTCGGCGGCGGTGCCGGCGGGCTAGAGCTTGCTACCCGCCTGGGCAGGACCTTGGGCAAGCGCGGCAAAGCCCGGGTCACCCTGGTCGACGCCAACCTCACCCACATCTGGAAGCCGCTGCTGCATGAAGTGGCAGCCGGCTCGCTGAACTCATCGGCCGACGAGCTCAACTACGTAGCGCAAGCCAAGTGGAATCACTTCGAATTCCAGATGGGTCGCATGGCCGGTCTGGATCGCGCAAACAAGTGCATTCGCCTGGAAGCCACGCGCGATGAATTCGGCGTGGAGTTGGTGCCCTCGCGCGCACTGAACTACGACACCCTGGTGATTGCGGTCGGCAGCACGACCAATGATTTCGGCACCCCGGGGGCCGCGGAGCACTGCATCTTCCTCGATACCCGCGAGCAGGCCGAGCGCTTCCACCGTCAGTTGCTCAGCCACTACATGAAGGCGCACGCCGGCGAAAGCGGGCCGCGCGGCATCAACATGGCAATCGTCGGCGCTGGCGCCACCGGCGTCGAACTCGCCGCCGAGTTGCTGCATGCGGCCAAGGAACTGGCCGCCTACGGTCTCGATGGAATCAAGCCGGAAGACGTGAAGATCACCCTGATCGAGGCCGGACCGAAAGTTCTGCCGGCGCTGCCCGAGCGGATCAGCCAGCCCGTGCACCAGACGCTGCTGGATCTGGGCGTCACGGTGCTTACCGGCGCAGCGGTCAGCGAAGTCACCGCCGACGGCCTGCACACCAAGCAGGGCGAGTTTGTTCCAGCCAGCCTCAAGGTGTGGGCAGCCGGCATCAAGGCACCGGCCTTCCTGCACGAGCTCGATGGCCTGGAAACCAACCGCATCAATCAGCTGGTGGTCGACCCGACCCTGCAGAGCACCCGCGACGAGAACATCTTCGCCTTTGGCGACTGCGCCGCCTGCCCGCAGCCGGACAGCGACCGCAATGTGCCGCCTCGCGCCCAGGCGGCTCACCAGCAGGCCTCGATGCTGGCGCGATCGATCCGCAATCGACTGGAAGGCAAGCCACTACCGAGCTACCGCTACAAGGATTACGGTTCGCTGATATCGCTCTCGACCTTCTCGGCCGTGGGCAATCTGATGGGCAATCTGACGGGCAATGTCATGCTCGAGGGCTGGCTGGCAAGGATGTTCTACATCTCGCTGTACCGCATGCACCAGATCGCGCTGTACGGCATGCCCCGCACGCTGCTGATGATGCTGGGCGACAAGCTCAGCCGCAGTACCGAACCTCGCCTGAAACTCCATTGATGTATCGATGGCGCACCCGCGTGGTGCGCCATCTGGCGAGCACTAAACTGCAGGCAATAAAAAAGCTGGATGCCCGTGCGGACATCCAGCTTTTCATGCTTGCCGAGCAAGCTCGTATGGTGGGTCGTGTAGGATTCGAACCTACGACCAATTGGTTAAAAGCCAACTGCTCTACCAACTGAGCTAACGACCCAAAAATGGTCGGGGTAGGGGGATTCGAACTCCCGACATCCTGCTCCCAAAGCAGGCGCGCT
>Ga0114898_1002113_pt1 | contig 10798 bp, 10 predicted proteins | sample Malvired_Geostar_FD_83496 | JGI IMG/M metagenome (GOLD analysis project Ga0114898, IMG submission 83496) | Marine viral communities from the Global Malaspina Expedition - Malaspina viral metaG DeepMed_Geostar | ecosystem: Environmental > Aquatic > Marine > Oceanic | place: Mediterranean Sea... | reverse complement strand
ATTTATTCTTAGTTTTTAAACTGACGCGAAAGGAAAATAATCCAACAGCATATTTCAGCCAACTCAGCTCTATGAAAACGCCCACCTCGCTGCCATTACTAATATATCAAAAAAGAAGGCAGCAGGCGGCTAATGGACGAGCACAATACTGAAGACCTACTTTTTTTCTCTAACGCAGATAGCTTTAGCGTAAGGCGTCTACAAGAAGAGGCCGCTCTGCGAGAGATTTCTAATATGGAGAAATCACAAATACTTAACGGCTCAATAGAAGATTTAGTTAATTTTATTCATGCTAAATTTTTCATTAAAATCCCTATTTTAGACATAGAAAACGCTGAAGCATCTCAACAAGAGGTGAAAATTTCAGTCCAAGCATGGCGAGATGAACAACAGATGAGCGTGCTTGGTACGATGGTTACACTAGAGGTGCCGTATGAAGGGGAAAAGTTTTTATTCCGTATCAAACCTTCGACATGGAGCCTGAACCCACCGCGTGCCTCGATAAGTAAAACACGCGTAATCCTCCGCCAGAGCGGCAGAAACCTCAAAAGTGAAGAAGTCCAAGCGTCTTTCGAGCAGACAATTGCCAGCATACAAGAAAACCTACTACGGCTACATTCTGACTTCGACGAATTCAACAACCGGCTGAAAGACATAGCTCGCGAACAGATTGAGGCTAGAAAATCCAAGCTTCTTGCAGATCAAAATCTAGTTTCTGGCCTAAAATTTAAACTGAAAGAACGCTCCGGCGCTCCCATGACATATGCCGCACCGGTTCAACGTAAAAAAATTGAACCTCGACTTCCGGTGGTTACGGCAAAAGAATTCAAACCGGAGCCCACCCTTTTAGAAGAAGATTATCAGCATATTTTAAAAATTATCCACGACATGACCTTAGTCATGGAGCGCAGCCCGACGTCTTTTGCGACAATGGGCGAAGAAGATATTCGTCAGCATTTCCTGGTTCAGCTCAACGGGCAATATGAGGGCAAAGCTACCGGCGAGACTTTCAATGCCGAAGGCAAAACCGATATCCTCGTGCGACATGAGGGGCGCAACATTTTTATCGCTGAATGTAAATTCTGGCGCGGCGATAAGGGCTACACCGACACTATCGATCAACTGCTCGGATATCTTTCTTGGCGAGATACCAAGGCTGCAATCATTATCTTCAATCGAAATAAGGACATGACCAACGTCTTGGAAAAGATAAAGACGCTCACAAAAGCTCATACCCTGTGCAAGAGCGGCCCTAAGATCGAGCGAGAAACCAAATTCCGATATGTGTTTGGTCAACCAAACGATCAGAATCGAGAGACGATTGTTACAGTGATGGTATTCGACGTTCCTTCAGCTGACAGAGCGCCGTAACTTCTAGGAGGCCGTTCAAAAGTAGAGCTTCGGCACTGTTTTCGCGCCCCCCTACCCTTCCTCCCGCACGGGGATACGGCGTTTCTGGAACCCGGTCTTGGATTCTGCGAAGCCGGCGGCGCGCAATGTGCGGGTGGGTGATTTTCCGCGTCACGGCCTGCAAGTTTCTCACATAGTCATGCCCGGACTTGATCCGGGCATCCAGGGGCCACGGGCTGAGGCGTTTCAGGCAGGGCACCGCCCCTGGACCCTCGGGTCAAGCCCGAGGGTGACGACAGAGAAAGATGGCCCCCGCCGGAGATCAAGCCGGAGGGTGACAATGGAAGAAGCGTATTCCCCCTCCCACTGGACAGATGCCGCGTTATCGCCTTTGATCGCGCGATGAATCGCCCGACCCAAAAGCTGGCCCCCAAAGCGCACTGCGCAATGGCTCCCGCCACGCCCGCCCCCCTGCCCACAATCATGGCAGGCTGAGCCGTGCCCGCCTTCGGTCCCGTTCTCTATATCGTTGGCCTTGTGCTGGCCCTGCTGGCCGGGGTGATGGTGATTCCGGCATTGGTCGATGCGCTGACCGGCCATGAGGACTGGCAGGTGTTCGCGGCCTCCGCGCTGGTCACTTTGTTCGCCGGCGTGTCGCTGATGCTGACCACGCAGGGCACGCGCACGGTGGCGCTCAATCTGCGCCAGGCCTTCATACTGACCACGCTGCTGTGGCTGGTGGTGGCGCTGTTCGGCGCGCTGCCCTTCGCGTTTTCCGACCTGCAGATGAGCTATACGGATGCCTTCTTCGAGGCGATGTCGGGGGTGACGACCACCGGCTCCACCGTCATTGTCGGGCTGGATACCGCGCCGCCGGGCCTGCTGCTGTGGCGCGCGCTGCTGCAATGGCTGGGCGGCATCGGCATCATCGTCATCGCCATGGGCATCCTGCCGATGCTGTCGGTCGGCGGCATGCAGCTGTTCAAGACCGAGGCGTTCGACACGCCGGAGAAGGCGCTGCCGCGCACCGCCAAGCTGGCCGGCGGGCTGGCCATGCTCTATGCCGGCATCACGCTGGCCTGGACCTTCATGCTGTATTTCGCCGGGATGAGCGGCTTCGACGCGCTGGCCCACGCCATGACCACCATCGCCACCGGCGGCTATTCCACCAAGGATGCCTCGGTCGGGCATTATGACAGCGTGCTGATCGACTATATCATCACCGCCGGCATGCTGGCCGGCAGCCTGCCCTTCATCGCCTATCTGAAGGCAGTGCGCGGCGATGCCCGCATGCTGCTGCAGGACAGCCAGGTGCGCTGGTTCCTGTCGATCACCGGCACCGCCGTGGTGCTGGCCACGCTGTGGCAGTTCCTGACGCTGGATACCGGGCCGCTGGACGCGCTGCGCTATGCCGCCTTCAACTGCATCTCGGTGATGACCGGCACCGGCTACGCCACCACCGATTTCGGCCTGTGGGGCGGGTTCGGCATGTCGCTGATGCTGTTCCTGATGTTCCTGGGCGGCTGCGCCGGCTCCACCACCTGCGGCGTGAAGATCTTCCGCATCCAGATCGCCTATGCCACGGCACGCACCCAGATGAAGCGGCTGCTGCGCCCGCATGGCGTGTTCATCCCGCATTATAACCGCAAGCCGGTGCCGGAGGATGTCTCGACCGCCGTCATGGGCTTCCTGATCACCTATGTGCTGTGCTTCCTGATGCTCTCCATGCTGCTCGGGCTGCTGGGCCTCGACTTCGTGACCGCCGTGTCGGGCGCGGCCACGGCGATCAGCAATGTCGGCCCCGGCCTCGGTGAGATCATCGGCCCGGCCGGCAATTTCTCGACATTGCCCGACGCCGCCAAATGGGCGCTCTCCATCGCCATGCTGATGGGCAGGCTGGAGCTGTTCACCGTCCTCATCCTGTTCGCGCCCTCCTTCTGGCGCGGCTGATTTCCCGCTAACCCGGAGTATCCCCCTTGACCGATACCGCACGCGCCATCGCCATGATCCGCCGGCTGGTTGCCTTCGACACCACCTCGGCGCTGTCCAACCTGGCGCTGATCGAGGATGTGAAAGCCTATCTTGCGGGGTATGGCATCGACAGCCGGCTGACCTTCGACGAGGCGCACGGCAAGGCCAACCTCTACGCCACCATCGGCCCGAAGGACAAAGGCGGCATCGTGCTGTCCGGCCATACCGACGTGGTGCCGGTGGAGGGCCAGATCTGGGCGACCGACCCGTTCGAGGTGGTGCAGAAGGACGGGCTGCTCTACGGGCGCGGCACCAGCGACATGAAGAGCTTCATCGCCATCGCGCTGATGCTGGTGCCGGAGCTGGTGAAGATGGATCTGAGGACGCCGATCCATTTCGCCTTCTCCTTCGACGAGGAGGTCGGCTGCTTCGGCGTGAAGCATCTGATCCGCGACATCGTCGAGAATTTCCCGCTGCCGCGCGCCGTCATCATCGGCGAGCCGACGGAGATGAAGCTGGTCACCGCGCATAAGGGCGTGCAGGCCTACCGCATCGAGGTAACGGGCGTGGCCGGCCATTCCAGCCTGCCGCAGAACGGGGTGAATGCGGTGTTCGCCGCCACCGACCTGATCCAGACCGTGAAGGCGATGCAGGAAGCAGCCAAGCAGCGGCCCAGCGCCGAGGCGTTCGAGCCGCCCTATTCCAGCTTCAATATCGGCCGCATCGAGGGCGGCACGGCGGGCAACATCATCCCGCAGAACTGCAATTTCGCGGTCGAGATGCGCATCGTGCCGGAGGATGATGGTGCTGCGATGGAAGCCGAGCTGCGCGCCGCCGTCGAAGCACTGGACGCGGAGCTGAAGGCGCAGTCGCCGAAGGCCGGGGCGACCATGCGGCTGTTCGCCGCCGTGCCGCCGCTGAAGCCGGAGAGCGATGGCGTGGCCGAGGCGCTGGTGCGCCACCTGACCGGCGTGAATCAGACCGGCGTTGTCGCCTTCGCCACCGAGGGCGGGCTGTTCCAGGAGGCCGGCATCTCCACCGTCATGTGCGGCCCCGGCTCCATCGTGCAGGCGCACCAGCCCGACGAGTTCATCGCCGTCTCGCAGGTCGAGGAGGGCATCGCCTTCATGCGCAAGCTGTTCGCCTGGGCGGAACAGACGGCGTAGCCCCTCACCCCACGGCGATGCGTTCCAGCGCGGCGCGGATCGGATCCGGGATCGGCACCGGCTTCTGCTCGGCGCGGGTGACGAACACATGCACGAAATAGCCCTGCGCCACGATCGCCGCCTCGCCCTGGCGGAACAGGCCGATCTCATAGCGCGCCGATGAATTGCCGAGCCGGCCGATGCGCAGGCCGGCCTCCACCACATCGGGGAAGGCGAGCGAGCGCTTGAAGGTGCATTTACTCTCCACCGCCACGCCGATCACCGGGGCGCGGTGGATGTCCAGCCCGCCCTCGCGGATCAGGTAGGTGCAGATGACCGTGTCGAAGAAGGAGTAATATTCGACATTGTTCACATGGCCGTAGATGTCGTTGTCCTTCCAGCGCGTCGGAATGGACAGGAAATGCGGATAGCAGTCACGAGTCTCGGGCTGGTCGGTCATGCGGGCCGCACCCCGGCGAGAAAGCCCTTCAGCATGTCCAGCGTCGCATCCGGCTTCTCGATCATCATCATATGGCCGGCGCCCGGCATCTCCATGGTGCGCGGATCGGGCAGCGCCTCGGCCAGCGCGCGGCCGGCCTTGGGCGGCGTCATGCGGTCGGCGGCGCCGATCAGCACCAGGGCCGGCACCAGCACCTTCGCCGCATCCTCACGGCCTTCCGCATAATCGTTGCAGGCGGCAAGGTCACTGGCCAGCGCGGCATGATCGCCGCGCTCCAGCAGCCGCAGGCTCGCCCCGGCGACCCACAGGCCCGGCGCGATATGCCCGCCGATATGGGCCGGGCGGCCGACGCCCCAGTTCACCATGCTGTCGATGGCGGCGTGTTTGCCGGTGCGGGCGGCTTCCAGCAGGTCGGGATGCACCGGCATATGCAGCGCCGCGCCCAACAGGGCAAGGGCAGAGACCTTCCCCGGATGGCGCGCCGCCGCCGCCAGCGCCACCAGCGCGCCCATCGAATGACCGACCAGCGCCGCCTTCCCGATTCCTGCGGCCTCCATCACCTGCCCGACCCAGCCGGCCATCGCCGGGATGTCCGGCAGCGCCGGGCCTTCCGAGCGGCCATGCCCCGGCAGATCAAGCGCCAGCGCCGCCCAGCCATGATTGGCGAAATAGCGCAGCTGGCCGGACCAGACGCTGCGGTCCATGCCGGCGCCATGCAGGAAGATCACGGCGGGCAGCGCCGGATCGAAATCGCGCCCGCCGGTCGCGGCGAAGACGCGCTTGCCGTCTATCGTAAGCTCCATACCTAACTTACCCCTTCTGGGAAGCCTTCAGGCCCTGGTCGAGATCGGCCAGCAGATCATCCTTGTCCTCCAGCCCGACCGACAGGCGGATCAGCTCTTCGCCGATACCCGCCGCCTTCAGCGAGCCGGCATCCATCTGCTGATGCGTGGTGGAGGCCGGATGGATCACCAGCGACTTGGCATCGCCGACATTGGCCAGATGCGAGAACACGATCAGCTTCTCGATGAAGCGCCGGCCGGCCTCGCGCTCGCCCCCGGCAGCGGCCTTCACGCCGAAGGTAACGATGGCGCCCGCACCCCTGGGCAGCAGTTTCGCCGCGAGAGCCTTGTCGGCATGGCTGTCCAGCTCCGGATAATTCACCCAGGCAACCGCCGGATGGGCTTCCAGGAACCGCGCCACCGCGCGGGCATTCTCGACATGGCGCGCCATGCGCAGATGCAGCGTCTCCACCCCCTGCAGCAGCAGGAAGGCGTTGTGCGGGCTGATGCAGGCGCCGAAATCGCGCAAGCCCTCGGCGCGGGCGCGCATGATGAAGGCCAGCGGCCCGTACTCCTCGGCGAAATCCAGCCCGTGATAGCCGGCATAGGGTTCGGTCAGCGTCGGGAACTTGCCGGATTTTTCCCAGTCGAAGGTGCCGCCATCGACCAGCATGCCGCCGATCGCCACGCCGTGCCCGCCCAGCCACTTGGTCGCCGAATGCATGACGATATCGGCGCCATGCTCGAACGGCCGGCACAGATAAGGCGTGGCGAAGGTCGAATCGACCATCAGCGGCACGCCGGCCTCATGCGCGATCTTCGAGAGTTCCGGCAGATTGGCGACCTCCAGCCCCGGATTGCCGATGGTCTCGCAGAACACCAGCCTTGTTTCCGGGCGGATCGCCTTGCGGAAACCGTCCAGATCGCGCGGATCGACGAAGCTGGCGGTGATGCCGAAGCGCGGCAGGGTGTGGGTCAGCAGATTGTGGCTGCCGCCATAGAGCCGGTTGGAGGCGACGATATGGCCGCCCGCCCCCATCAGCGTGACGATGGCGAGATGCAGCGCTGCCTGACCGCTGGCCGTGGCGATGGCGCCGACACCGCCCTCCAGCGCCGCCAGCCTTTCCTCCAGCACCGCAACGGTGGGGTTGGAGATGCGGCTGTAGATATGGCCGGAGCGTTCCAGATTGAACAGCGCGGCGGCGTGATCGACGTCTTTGAAGACAAAGGAGGTGGTCTGATAGATCGGCACCGCCCGCGCGCCGGTTGTCGGGTCCGGCTGCTGCCCGGCATGCAGCGACAGCGTGTCGAACCGGAAGGCATTGGCGTCGGTCATGGTCGTGCGGTCCCTCTCCCCTCACTTTGGCGGCACTCTACACGCCACGGATGCGGGGGCAAAGAGCGGCAACGGAAATAGGACAAACGGAAAGGGCCGCCAAAGAGAAAGGGCCATCCCAGGGGGACGGCCCTTCATTCCCATGACCGGAGCGGTGTTCCGCCCTCGATTTGTCTGCCCTGTTCAACTTGCCGAGTACAAGTGTGCCAAAGGGTAGTCATCAGCATACAGACTCGTCAAGTCGTTCGATTCGGCACTGAAAAACACTAGGGATTCCGGCGCTTTTACATGATCTGGCGGGTATTGACGGCGCTATTCGGGCGGGCGGACCAGCCAGTCCCTGAACCGAAAAAAGCGCCGCCTCGAAAGGCGGCGCTGAAGGAAGGGAGGCTTCACAGTCACCATGCGTCTCGCGAAATCGGCCTGATTACCGCAAGAACACAATAGAACATTAGTATATTTTGAGGATGTTAACAAGAGATTACTAAAATATAGATTTTTACGGCCACCCGACTGACGACTCAACTGACTCGCAGTTGCATCCGACAACGAGAATTACTTTGCGCACCTCACTTCCATCGCCATCGCCGGCTGGTGTACTTGCGTATGCTGGCCACGCTACTGCGCGGTCCAGCCGCCATCCAGCGAGTAGCTCGACCCGGTCATGGTCGCCGCCGCGTCGGAGCACAGGAAGACGGTGAACTCGCCGATCTGTTCCGGCTTGGTGAATTTGTGCATCGGCTGCTTCTCGCCCAGCAGGTTGCGCTCCGCCTCGGCAACGGGGATTCCGCCAGCCTCGGCGCGGGCGGTGATCTGCTTCTGCACCAGCGGGGTCAGCACCCAGCCCGGGCAGATCGCGTTGCAGGTGATGCCATCATTGGCGGTCTCCAGCGCCACCACCTTGGTCAGCCCGACCAGCCCGTGCTTGGCCGCGACATAGGCCGCCTTGTTCACCGAGGCGACGAGGCCGTGCGCCGAGGCGATATTGACGATCCGGCCCCAGCCGCCCTTGCGCATCAGCGGCAGCGCCGCGCGGATGGTGTGAAAGCTGGAGGACAGGTTGATGGCGAGCACCGCGTCCCAGCGCTCGACCGGGAATTCCTCCACCGGCGCGGTGTGCTGGATGCCGGCATTGTTCACCAGGATATCGACGCCGCCTAGCAGGCCGGCCGCATCCTCGATCAGCCCGACAACATCGTCGGGCCGCGCCATGTCTGCGGCGCTGTAGCCGACCTTCACGCCATAGGCCTGCTCCAGCCCGCGCTGCAACGCCTCGATCTCGCCGGCATCGCCGAAGCCGTTCAGCATGATGTCGGCGCCCGACGCGGCCAGCGCGCGGGCAATGCCGAGGCCGATGCCGCTGGTCGATCCGGTGACGATGGCGCGCTTTCCGTTCAGTTTTACGGTCACTGTGTGTTCCTCGCTTGAAGGGGCGGTTGGGGCGTGAAGGGAGCGGATGGGAATGCGGTTAGCGTTTAAACAGCGAATCGGCGCGGCTGCGATGTTTCGTCTTCTTCTCGATATCCAGCCGGACGCGGGCGATCTCCGCCTCCAGCTCGGCGATGTAGGCTTCCAGCTCCTCCACCGACATCGGGTCGAGGTTACGGCGCTGCGGCTGCATGCTGCGCGGCAGCATATCCTCCGGTTCCATGATACACCCTCCCTCATGTCAGTTGCTTCGGTGCTTGCAAGAGCGCAAGGAGCATAATAGAGGACAAGGGAATTCCGAAATGGGGAGGATAAAGAATATGGCTTTGCCAGAGATGATGCGCGCCATCGAGATCGCGCAGCCCGGCGGCCCGGAAGTGCTGCGCCCGGCGACGCGCCCGCTGCCGAAGCCCGGTCCCGGCGAGGTGCTGATCAAGGTTGCGGCGGCCGGCGTGAACCGCCCGGACGTGCAGCAGCGCAGCGGCAATTACAACCCGCCGCCCGGCACCACCGACATTCCGGGGCTGGAAGTGGCCGGCACCATCGTCGAGATGGGCGAACCTGACGGCGCGGCGGAGCTTGCCGGCCTCTCCGGCGATCTGCCGGACTGGAAGGTCGGCGATGCGGTCTGCGCGCTGGTCGCCGGCGGCGGCTATGCGGAATATTGCGTGGCGCCGGCGCTGCAGTGCCTGCCGGTCCCCAAGGGCTATTCGATGATCGAGGCGGCGGCCGTGCCGGAGACCTATTTCACGGTCTGGACCAACGTGTTCGACCGCGGCCGGCTGAAGCCGGGCGAGGTGTTCCTGGTGCATGGCGGCACCAGCGGCATCGGCACCACGGCGATCCAGCTGGCGCGGCAGTTCGAGGCGCGGGTGTTCGCCACCGCCGGCAGCGACGATAAATGCCGGGTCTGCGAGGACCTCGGGGCCGAGCGCGGCATCAACTACAAGACCGAGGATTTCGCCAAGATCCTGAAGGACAGCTGCGGCGGCGCCGACCTGATCCTCGACATGGTGGGCGCGCCCTATCTGGAGCGGAATCTGGACGCGCTGCGCACCGAGGGACGGCTGGTCATCATCGCCGTGCTGGGCGGCGCCAAGGCGGAGATGTTCATCCCGACGCTGATGATGAAGCGGCTGACCGTCACCGCCTCGACCCTGCGGCCGCGCAGCGTCCTGCAGAAGGCGCTGATCGGGCGCGACCTGTACCGCGAGGTCTGGCCGCTGCTGGATGCCCGCAAGGTGCAGCCGCTGATCCACGAAACGATGAAGCTGGAGGATGCCGCGAAGGCGCATGCCCTCATGGAATCCAGCACCCATATCGGGAAAATCATGCTAGAAATCTGAGCATCGGGACAAGACAGAGCTGATGGCAGCGGCGACCGCAGGGGCGGTCGTGCGCCCGCCATCTTTACCCATTCGGTCTTACCCATTCGGTTGAAATAGGGTATTTCCAACCAACATATCGCGTCTGGCGACCTTTTGAGCGGTCGCCAATCAGGAGGAATCATGGCCGAATTGTTGATGCCGAAGGCAACTGCCGTCTGGCTGGTCGAGAACACTGCGCTCAGCTTCGAGCAGATTGCCGCTTTCTGCGGGCTGCACCCGCTGGAGGTTCAGGCGATCGCCGATGGCGAGGTCGCGACCGGCATGCAGGGCCTCGACCCCGTCGCCAACGGCCAGCTGAGCTGGGCCGAGATCGAACGCTGCACCAAGGACACCAAGGCGCGGCTCGAAGCATCGGCCCGCACCGTCGAAGTGCCGGAGCAGAAGCGCAAGGGGCCGAAATACACGCCGATCTCCAAGCGTCAGGACAAGCCCGACGCCATCGCCTATCTGCTGCGCTACCACCCCGAACTGTCGGACGCGCAGATCGGCAAGCTCTTGGGCACTACCAAGCCGACCATCCAGGCAATACGCGACAAGAGCCACTGGAACTCGTCCAGCATCCGCGCGCAGCATCCGGTGCAGCTCGGCCTGTGCACCATGAAGGACATGAACGCCGCGCTGATCGCCGCGCGCGCCAAGCGTCCGGAACTGGTCATCAAGCCGGCCGTCGAGGAAACCCCTGCCGCCGCTGACGCGACCACGGCAGCGGAACCCGCGCCAGCCGAGAAATCGCTGACCGACGTCTTCGGCATCAGCAGCGGCAGCGACAGCGGTGACGACAGCGACGGGCGCTACGATTCCTGAGCACACGGCTTCATACTATTTTGCAAAAGAGGGTGCCTGCGGGCGCCCTCTTTTTTTGTTCTACCCGCGTTAGCCCCCTCCTCCCATTTTCACCCCGCTTTGGTCTGGCGGGCGGATGAGCTTCGCTCTAGGGT
>Ga0114898_1002112_pt1 | contig 10801 bp, 7 predicted proteins | sample Malvired_Geostar_FD_83496 | JGI IMG/M metagenome (GOLD analysis project Ga0114898, IMG submission 83496) | Marine viral communities from the Global Malaspina Expedition - Malaspina viral metaG DeepMed_Geostar | ecosystem: Environmental > Aquatic > Marine > Oceanic | place: Mediterranean Sea... | reverse complement strand
CCCTGCGCGTCGACAAGCTCACCCTGGCGGCGCTCGAAGCGGTGCTCAATCTGTATCGCGACCCGGACCGCCTCGGCGAGCGCCTGACCACATTGCGCCTGCTCAGCCGCCCGCAGACGCAGATTCGCGCGCAAGCCGAGCGACTGGCACCGACCTTGGCCACCGCCCTTGGCGACGCCTGGCAGGTGACCGTGTGCGACGCGCTGGGCATGATCGGCAGCGGCGCCCAGCCCGTGGCCCGCCTGCCCAGCGCCGCCCTGTGCGTGCGCCCCCAGCAGCCCAGGCGCCTGCGCGGCCGCAGCCTGCGCCAGCTGGAAGAGGCGCTGCGCTGTCTGCCGATCCCGGTCCTTGGCCGTATTGCCGAAGACGCACTGTGGCTCGACCTTCGGCAACTTGACGACGAGCAGGCGCTGCTCGACCAGCTGCCGCACCTGCAACGGGAGCTGACCTCGGCATGATCATCGGCACCGCTGGCCACATCGACCATGGCAAGACCGCGCTGCTCAAGGCCCTGACCGGACAGCAGGGCGACCGCCGCCGCGAGGAGCGCCTGCGCGGCATTACCATCGACCTCGGCTATCTGTACGCCTCGCTGGGTGAATCCGACCTGACCGGTTTCATCGACGTGCCCGGCCATGAGCGCTTCGTGCACAACATGCTGGCGGGCGCCTGCGGCATCGATTTCGTCCTGCTGGTGATCGCCGCCGACGATGGCGTGATGCCGCAGACCCGCGAACATCTGGCCATCGTCGAGCTGCTGGGGATTCGTCGCGCATTCGTCGCGCTGACCAAGATCGACCGGGTCGATGCGCCGCGCATCGCCGAGGTACGGCTGCAAATCGAATCGCTTCTACAGGCCGGTCCGCTAGCCGGCACGCCGATTTTCCCAGTGTCGAGCATCGACGGCCAAGGCATCGACGTGCTTCGCGCGGCGCTCATCGAACAGGCCGCGCACGTACGCTCGAACCGCGACAATGGGCATTTCCGCCTGGCGATCGACCGGGCCTTCAGCGTCACCGGCGCCGGCGTGGTCGTGACAGGAACGGCCTTCGCGGGCCAGGTTCGAGTCGGCGACGAGCTGACCCTCAGCCCGAGCGGGCGTAGCGTGCGGGTGCGCGGCCTGCACGCGCAGAACCAGGCGGCCCAGCAGGCCCAGGCCGGCCAACGGGTCGCGCTGAACATTGCCGGCGACCGCCTGGCCGTGGAGCAGATTCGTCGCGGCGACTGGCTGCTGTCACCCGAATTGCAGGCCGCCACGCGACGCATCGACATCGAATTCACGCTGCTGCCCAGCGAAGCCCGGGAATTGCGCCACTGGGCCCCGGTGCACATCCATCTCGGCGCCCAGGACGTGACCGGCCGTATTGCCTTGCTGGAGGGCGAATTCCTCGCGCCGGGCGGCCACGTACACGCACAACTGCTGCTCAATGCACCGGCCCACGCCGTGCACGGCGATCGCGTGGTGCTGCGCGACCAGTCGGCCCAACGCACCTTGGGCGGTGGCCGCGTACTCGATCCTTTCGCCCCGCCCCGCAACCGACACCGCCAGGCGCGGCTGGCGCAACTGCGCGCGCTGGGCGGCGAGACACTCGAAGACATCCTGCCGGGCCTGCTGCCGAGCGCCATCAACGGCCTGGAACCGGGTTTGCTCGAACGGCAATTCAATCGCCCGCGCCAGACCTGGCGCCTGCCGGACGAAGCCCTGCAAATCAACACCAGGCTGGGCCCCAGGCTGTTCGACCGCGACACATGGGACTACCTCGAACAGACCCTTGTCGCGGCGCTACAGCGCTTCCATGAGACACAACCGGACGAACTCGGCCCCGATCGCGACCGCCTGCGCCGATACGCTCTGCCGCAGCTGGACCGCCCCCTGTACCTCGCCCTGCTGGAGCAGACCCTGGCCACCGGCAAGGTCGAAGCCAGCGGCCCCTGGCTGCACCTGCCGGAGCATCGCGTGCGCCTGAGCGACGAGGAAGAGTCGCTGAAAGCCCGCCTGTGGCCGCTGCTCGAATCGGCCCGCTTCGATCCGCCGTGGGTGCGTCAACTGGCCGGCGAGCTGGACGTCGAGGAAGACCGGGTTCGTCACCTGTTGCGCAAGCTCTCGCGCATCGGCGAGCTGCAACAGGTCGTCAAGGACCTGTTCTATCCCGACTCGACCATTCGCCTGCTGGCCAACCAGGTTCTGGACATGGAACGCCAGGCCGGCGTCATCCGCGCCGCTGCCTTCCGCGACCAGATCCAACTGGGCCGCAAGCGCAGCATCCAGTTGCTCGAACATTTCGACCGCATCGGCCTGACCCGACGCTTCGGCAACGAACGCAAAGTCCGCCCCGACAGCGCCTTGGCCTCGGAGGTCGAGCTCAGGTGGTCTGCCGACAATCACTTCCCGGCCTCACCCGAGGCCATCTAGAAGGCAATCGCACCCGGTGGTGCGGCCGGGCTTCAAATCCTGTTTTTGTTTGGACTACATTGGCAAAAACTAGCCAATAGGTGAAAAGCAGGGATCGATTTCGGCCTTTAATGGCCTAATCAAGCTATCAGCTTCGACACTTTATCGACACTACTTAGCCAGCTCGTTTGCCGGGCTACTGGAACCTTTTCCGAGCAGTGCATCGATACAAAACCAAGCGACCCTATCTGGGAATAGCAACGACGAGATGATGGCTAACCGTGCATCAATCAAGGATTGAGGAGCTCCGGCCGAACTTGGCCAGTAACGTTCTAAATCGTCAACCCTAAATACATCATAGCCGATCGCCCATACGTAATTATTCCCGCCGTGCATTACTCTATCGCCAAAGCTTTTGTAGTTACTTGGCAAGTAGGCTAGGAATGAAACCCCATCGAGCTTCCAAAGCGACTCGTCAAATGTTTCGTTTAATTTTAGAGCGGGGGCGACTTTTAGAAGGACGGTGAGCAGCTCAATTGGTCGCTCAATTAGATCATCAAAACCTTCTTGCTGCGGATTGCTTCTAAAGAGCAAATAATTAAGCACTTTATCAGCTGATAAGTCACATCGGCATAATTTCCCCGCGCAATCCGTTATCGACATAAATAACAAGCTCGCGAGCAGTTCCGCTTCATCCATTAGGCCTAGGCTTACAGCCCTTGCGATAACTAAACCCCAATATGGCGCCTGTACGTCGTTGATTGCCAAAACACTGTTAGGGTAATTTTCAAGCACAAATTGCAGCAATCTTGTGAACTGATCCTTCGCCTGACTATTCTGTTCATCGTTTGCGCTGATTAACGTCGAAGCTGCCGACCAGCCCAATATTTTTGAAATCCTGACTGGAAGGTAATATAACTCGGACATCCCAATTCCGCTGGGCGAAAGAATCGCGTACTTGCTAATTTGCAATTCCTCAAACAGGGATTCCGTTGCTTTCATTATCGCGGCGCAACACTGATCCATCAAATCCTGTGTGCGCTGAGCAATCTCTGCATCAGATGTATAGGGAATTAGGCAGGATGCGAGAGCAGCAGATACCTGACAGGGCCTATACATGTCATCTGATTCTTGAGCCCTAACTGAGAATGTCGTGGCAAGGCGATAAATCAAACCACTTAATACAGCCGAATCTTGTTTACATGACTCAAGCAACTCTTTAGTAGCTGAGCTAAATTTTTCTGGCTCCCATTCCGTGTGCAGTGCATTATATAAAGACCACAGATTTTTTTGGGTTAAGCCTGCAGACTCTTCATTAGCCGATGGCCACTCTTGAATCAAGCTCCTTAACGGCGCAGTTGAATCACTTCCATATCTTGGATTTCTGCAGAAACTAGGAGGACCATATAAATTCAATCCCCATACGATCGGGTTTTGGTCAAATTTTGCGAGGTGCACAGAAATGCGCCGACCTATTTCTACCAAATCTAATGCACTATTACTGTCCTGAATAAAATCTTTGCCTTCGATACAGTCTAATATTGCGCTTGTTCCGAATCCCCCGCTTGGAGTCTCACCGGCCGTTTGATCTTTGCCTGCAGTTGCAACTAGAGTTACTGATGGCGTGCCTGCGTCGCCGAGAAGCTCCGGCTTAAGAAGCATACTCAAATCAGTTATTAGCCCGCCACTTTCGCAGGCATCAATAATAATATTTGTCTGGTTAGGCCTCGCTTCATTGAGGCACTTGAAAAGGTCTGCTAGAGATAACGCGGACATCGAAAGGGAGCCACAGCGAGAATCTTTCACTAACATATAGAAACTGCTGGACGACACATGACCATGTCCAGCAAAGAAAAAAGTGAATGCTTCTACATTCGGTGCCGAAAGCAAAGTCTCTTGGATGCACTCTCTAACCTCGTTTATTGTAGGAGATAGGAGCAACCTTGAAGAGGCCATATCGTAATCGCCTACCTCTTCCCGAACTAGGCACTCGAACATTCTTCTGGCATCTCTTTCTGCGCCGTTTAGTGGGCCGACATGCTGGTAAGCGTCACACCCTATCGCAATCAAGACTCTCACTCTGAATCTCCATATCTCAAAAACCGAGCCTTTCTGCTTTCCTCCGCCTCTTGAGCCTTCTTTATTTTTTCAGCTTTAATTGCCTCAATTCTGGCTTCCATATCCGGCGGCATTTCTTTCATTTGCGCGGTAAAAGTTTCAAATGCCTCCGGCCCCATGTGAATCTGAGGAAGACTTACATTTCCATCTTTATCTGCCGTAAACTCGATTGTCTCTAGCATTTTTAAAAAAGCCGCTGATGCCGAGCCCTCGGCCTTCGCATCCACAACATTCCCTGAAAGCTCGCACGAATCGCTTATTGTTGAATACATTGTTTGGGCAAATGACTTACGCATTTGATCCAAAACCGATTCGATTGCTTTCGGAATTACTGAAAGGTCATTATCTATGATCTGTTGATGCTTTATAGAGAATTCAGTTCTGTGCTCACGCATTCCACTTATGAAAGCCTGGGGCGCACCGGGATGAGAAAATTCGCCACCGTGTTTAAGGGACTGCAAGTTTTGCGACGGAATATATTGCCCAACAGAGCGCTTATACAGCGCGTCTAGGAACTTATAAAATGAGCTATGAAATTCCCGGCTCGCCTCTGGCTCATCAAAATAACTTCTTCGCTTCTCTTTACCGTCCAACTCGCCACCCTTAGGTTGACTTACAGTTAATCTCGATAGTTCAGACCAACCCTTGCCCTGCAATTGCGCTCTTCGATACTACCGTCTTTATATGGCCAGCACGCCTGATCCTTCATGCTTCGCTTTTGCCCAACGACAATAACTTCCTTGTTACCTGTTGTTTTTTTACGCTCGATGGGCTGAGGCGGCTCTTGAAAACTTAGTACGTTATCCGCACCGCGAGCCTTATAGTTCTTATCGTTGAATACGGTTCGCTTGGACGGCGACTCAGTCGTAACCGCTAGGGGTTGAGGTGATTGCGGCTGAGGCGTTGCGCCGCTCGCGGCCACTTCCTCTACGAGCCTGTCCCAATCCTTGGTCGCTGCAGGCTCTGCCCGCGTGATCTCTGCCACGGGAGCAGGCTTGGGTTGAATGCGCTTTTCGGCAATGCCCTGCACGGTTCCCTTTAGGAATGCTGAGCCCGCCATCTGTAGAACTACTAGCGTGATAATCGTGCCGATCAGGCCGGGGATCAGCTTCGCTAGCCTGCGGCTTTTGCGTGGCCGCCTTGTGATGTACTCCGGGGCGTCGTTGCAATCAGCCTTCATTTCGTCCTTTCCATGTCGTTCGGGCGTACCAGCGCCTAGTCACTTCCGTTGTGATCGCTATCCCGCGCTCTGACTGGGCATGTTTCGGTTGGCCTCGTCGTAATCAGCGCTTCCGTGTGTATATTCCGAGTCGACTCAGTCGCCAGGGAGTCGCAAGCGCGTGAATTACAGGAGCAATGTTACGTAGGGGCAGATTTAAACAGCGACATAGTGCAGCAAGCGATAGGGACATGGAAGCAATCAACCACCGCAAAACCGCCCGAAAAATTTGGTGACCATCGTCACCCGCCACGGCAATGCGTTACGCTACTCGGCGTGTATGGATTGCGGTCTGGCAGAATTTCGACACTTCTTCAACGCTCCCCTGTCAGAGCATCAGCAATATACAAAACTCCTTGTAGATCAATAAGGAAGGCAATCGCACCCGGTGGTGCGGCCGGGCTTCAAACCCGGTTGGGGGCGGCAGCCGTTCCCGGGTGGGTTCGACTCCCACTGCCTTCCGCCATTATTCGTCACCCGTTTCGATAACCTTTCTGTCTACGAACCCTGCCCAGCGGGGGCGCAGCCGTTGGCGGCTGGCGGACAGGTAGGCCGTTGTTTGAGCGTTGATCCCAGCTGATCAGGCCGATAGGGAAAAACTATCTTTCGCGGTCTGCAAACGCGAATTCTTGGTCTAGCCTTTCCAGCATGCGTGACGAAGGAGAAACGAGCATGTTGGCCACCTTGCTTCCAGCCCTGCGAGATCTGGAATTGCCGTTGCGCCTCAAGCTATGGGACGGCAAGGCCATCGACATCGGGCCCTCGCCCAGCGTGACGCTGGAGATCAGGGACCCCGGTCTGATTCCGCAGTTGGCCCACCCCAGCCTTGCCTTGCTGGGCGGCGCTTATGTCGAGGGCAAGGTCGATCTGCACGGCCCGCTTGAAGAGGTGATCCGTATCGGTGACGAGATCACCCGTGCGCTGGGTGAGGCGCATTCGGCGCTGCCGGTTCGCCAGGCGCATGACAAGGCCACCGACGCCGAGGCGATTTCCTATCACTACGACCTGTCCAATGACTTCTATCAGCTGTGGCTCGACCGCGACATGGTTTATTCCTGCGCGTATTTCGAGACCGGAACGGAGGACCTGGACGAGGCCCAGCAGGCGAAGTTGCGACATCTGTGCCGCAAGCTACGGTTGAAACCCGGCGATCGCCTGCTCGATGTCGGCTGCGGCTGGGGTGGGCTGGCGCGTTTCGCGGCGCGTGAATATGGCGCCGAAGTGTTCGGCATCACGCTGAGCGCCGAGCAGCTGAAGCTGGGGCGCGAGCGTGTCGCCGCCGAGGGGCTGCAAGACCGGGTCCGGCTGGAGCTTATGGATTATCGCGATCTGCCCAGGGACGGCCAGTTCGACAAAGTGGTCAGTGTCGGTATGTTCGAGCACGTCGGGCATGCGAATCTGCCGCTGTACTGCCAACAGCTGTCGGATGTGGTGCGGCCCGGCGGGTTGGTGCTCAACCATGGCATCACGTCGCGGTATATCGATGGCCGGCCGGTGGCGCATGGCGCGGGCGAGTTCATCGACCGTTATGTCTTTCCCCATGGTGAACTGCCGCATCTGGTGAAGATCGGCGCCTGCATCAGCGAATCGGGGCTGGAGATCGTCGACGTGGAAAGCCTGCGCCTGCATTACGCGCGCACGCTGCAATTCTGGAGTGAGCGCCTGGAGGCGAATCTGGATGTGGCCCAGCAACTGATCCCGGAGCGGGCGTTGCGTATCTGGCGGGTTTATCTGGCGGGCTGCGCCTATGGCTTTCGCCGTAACTGGATCAACCTGCACCAGATTCTGGCGAGCAAGCCGCTGCCCGATGGCGCCCACGAATTGCCCTGGTCACGGGCCGACATCTACCGCTAGCGGCCTGAGACGGGTCCGGAGCCGCCTCGCGCCGCCGAGCCATGACCCTGCGGGTCGGGCGTCATTCAGCGCAGCAACAGCAGCGGTGTGGTGGCCGAGCGAATCATGCTGGTGGTGGTGCTGCCGACCAGAAATTGGCGAATCCGCGAGTGCCCGTAAGCGCCCATGACCAGCAGGTCGATGCCCTGCTCGGCCTGGTAGGCGTGCAGGGTGGCCTCCACTTCGCCGGAACGGATCGCGGTCTGCGCGTCGAAACCGGCGGCCGTCAGGGTGTCGCGTGCCGAGTCGAGCAGTGCGCGGCTGTCTGCGCTGTCATCGCCGACCATCACCAGATGTACGGGAACGCCTCTGAGCAGTGGGCTGGAGGCGATCATCTCGACGCCCTTGCGGGTGGTGGCGCTGCCGTCGAAGGCCAGCATGATCCGTGTCGGCGCGCTGAAACTCGCCGGTGTGACCAGGATGGGCCGGTGCAGCGTGCGAATCACGCTTTCCAGCTGGCTGCCGATCAGGTGAAGGTCGGTGCCGCTGTCCTCGCCCTGCTTGCCGAGCACCAGCAGGCGAATGTCCGCCTCCAGCTCACGCACGACTTCCACCAGATCGCCATGGCGCTGGCGCACGTCCGGCTGCGCCACGCCCGCGGTGATGACCCGCTGCCGCGCGGCATCGAGCATCATCCGGCCTTCTTCGAGCGCCAGCTTGCTGCGCTTCTCGTCCAGCGCGGCCAGCTCCTCCAGCAAATACTCGCGACTGCCGAGGCCGATGATGCCGCTGAGATTGCCGGTCGCCGGGTACTGCTGCTGATCGAGTACGTGCAGCAGGGTCAACGGGGCATCGAGCCGCTGGCTGGCCCAGGCGGCGCAATCGCAGACGGCCGCCGCCGAAGGGGAACCGTCGATGCAAGCCATTACGTGGTTCATATCCGTCCTCCTGATCAATGGCTCATGAGCGAGTCGGTGCCATCGGGTTTATCGTGCACCCCGAAGCGGTCGACAATCGTCGCGCTGGCTTCGTTCAGGCCCAGCACCTGGACTACGGTGCCCTCGCGGCGGAACTTGAGCACCACCTTGTCCAGCGCGGAGACCGCCGTGATGTCCCAGAGATGCGCGTGGCTGAGGTCGATGGTAATCCGGGCGATGGCTTCCTTGAAGTCGAAGGCGGCGCTGAACTTGTCCGAGGAACTGAAGAAGACCTGCCCCACCACCCGATAGGTGCGCTGGTTGCCGTCGCTGTCCAGCTGCGAATCGATGTGCAGGTAATGCCCGACCTTGTTGGCAAAGAACATCGCGGCCAGCAGCACGCCAGCCAGCACACCATACGCGAGGTTGTGGGTCAGTACGACGACGGTCACGGTCACCACCATGACGATGTTGGTCGAGAGCGGGTAGCGCCGGAGGTTGCGCAGCGAATCCCAGCTGAAGGTGCCGATGGACACCATGATCATCACCGCCACCAGCGCCGCCATGGGTATCCGGCTGACCCAGTCGCTGAGAAACACGACCAGCAGCAACAGCACCACACCGGCTATCAGGGTCGACAGACGGGTACGGCCACCCGATTTCACATTGATCACCGACTGGCCGATCATCGCGCAGCCCGCCATGCCACCGAACAGGCCGGAGACGATGTTGGCGACGCCCTGGCCCTTGCACTCGCGGTTCTTGTCGCTGCCGGTGTCGGTGAGTTCGTCGACGATGGTGGCGGTCATCAGTGATTCCAGCAGCCCCACCACCGCCAGCGCGGCGGAATACGGGAAGATGATCGCCAGGGTTTCGAAGGTCAGCGGCACCTGCGGCCAGAGGAAGACCGGCAGCGTATCGGGCAGGTCGCCCATGTCGCCGACGGTGCGGATGTCCAGGCCCAGGTACATCGCCACGGCGGTAAGGCTGAGGATGCACACCAGCGGCGACGGAATGATCCGTCCGATCCTCGGCACATAGGGAAACAGGTAGATGATGCCCAGGCCCGCGGCGGTCATCGCGTAGACATGCCAGGTGACGTCGGTCAGCTCAGGCAACTGCGCCATGAAGATGAGAATCGCCAGTGCGTTGACGAAGCCGGTGACCACCGAGCGCGAGACGAACCGCATCAGCGAACCAAGCCACAGGTAGCCGGCGCCGATCTGCAACACGCCGCACAGCAGGGTCGCCGCCAGCAGGTATTGCAAGCCATGGTCGCGAACCAGCGTCACCATCAGAAGTGCCATGGCGCCGGTCGCCGCCGAGATCATGCCTGGGCGACCGCCCACAAAGGCGATTACCACCGCGATGCAGAAGGAGGCGTACAGGCCGACCCGCGGATCGACCCCGGCGATGATCGAAAAGGCGATCGCCTCGGGGATCAGGGCCAGGGCGACGACGAGCCCGGACAGCACGTCGCCGCGCAGGTTGTAGAACCAGTTTTGTTTGATCGAGTGGAGCATCGGACCATCCAGAGCAAAGGCACCGCCGCCAGGCTGCGTTGAGGTGGGCAGGCTGAAGCGAGACCTGTTTTCACGTTCGAGTATGGGTGCAAACTCGCGCACGATGCGCGGCGCACGGCAGACCGCGACCGCTCCCATGACAGGCGGTCACGATCAGGCGAAGGGGGCGTTGCGCTATGGCGGACCAGGCAGCCAGGTCATGGAATTTGATCATCTCTGTCGAGGCTTCGACGGACCTGCGCCGTCGAAAGGGCGACAAGGATACTCAAATCGACCCGGCGTCGCGACCCGCGACCTCCCGGATGCCCCACGACGTGGCAAAACACCGCACCCGCGCTTTGGCTTACTATGCAGGGTCCCCACAGCGAGCCCGTCATGCCTGTTCTTTCCAGCCGCTTGCGCGTCATTCTCATCGTCCTGCTGATCCTCCTCGGGCTGTTGCTGAGCATTCACTGGGCCGGCCAGCTCGCCGAGCGCCGCGCCTGGGCCGAACGCAGCCAGGAAGCACGGGGGCAACTGGAGTTGTACGCGCAGGCGATCCATACCCAGGTCGAACGCTTCCGTTCGGTGCCGGCCTTGCTGGCCCTGGACAGTGACATCCTCGGGCTGCTCGGCAATCCCGACGACCAGGCGCTGCGCGAACAGTTGAACCAGCGGTTGGAGCAGCAGAACCAGGCGGCAGGTTCATCCGTGCTCTACCTGCTCGATCGCAACGGCGAGACCCTTGCGGCGAGCAATTGGCGCGAATGGACCAGCTTCGTCGGCAACAACTACTCTTTCCGCCCTTACTTTCTTGATG
>Ga0114898_1002109_pt1 | contig 10811 bp, 11 predicted proteins | sample Malvired_Geostar_FD_83496 | JGI IMG/M metagenome (GOLD analysis project Ga0114898, IMG submission 83496) | Marine viral communities from the Global Malaspina Expedition - Malaspina viral metaG DeepMed_Geostar | ecosystem: Environmental > Aquatic > Marine > Oceanic | place: Mediterranean Sea... | reverse complement strand
GCGCCACGCCACGCCGCGCACGATCACGCAAGGCGATGTCGCGCTTTATCAGGCGCTGTTCGGTTCGCGCTTCGTGGTGCAGTCGTCCGCCGAGACCGCGAGGGCGGCGGGCTACAAGGGCGCGCCCGTCGACGACATGCTCGCTTTCCACATCGTCTTTGGCAAGACCGTGCCGGATGTCTCGCTCAATGCGGTGGCCAATCTCGGTTATGCCGATTGCCGCTTCCTGAAGCCCGTCTTTCCCGGCGATACGCTCTCGACGGAATCGAAAGTGATCGGCCTCAAGGAAAACTCGAATGGCGAGACGGGTGTCGTCTATGTCCGTTCCGAGGGGCGTAATCAGGCGGGCGAGATCGTCCTTGAATATGTGCGCTGGGTGATGGTGCGCAAGCGCGACAAGGCTTCCCCCGCGCCGGAAGAAGACGTGCCGCATCTGCCCGCCGCCGTCGGCGCGGAGCATCTTTGCGCGCCCGAGGGCACCTCGTTCAGGAATTTCGACACGGTCGCTTCCGGTTCGCCCCATCTCTGGGACGATTATGGGAAGGGCGAGCGGATCGATCATGTGGACGGCATCACCATCGAGGAAGCCGAACACATGATGGCCACGCGGCTCTACCAGAACACCGCGAAGGTTCATTTCAATCAGTATACGGAAGGCAAGGGCCGCTTCGGCCGCCGTCTCATCTATGGCGGCCATGTGATCTCGCTGGCCCGCGCGCTTTCCTTCAACGGTCTCGGTAATGCCGTTTTAATCGCGGCCATCAATGGCGGCCGTCACGTCGCGCCCTGTTTCGGCGGCGACACGGTGTTTGCCTGGTCGGAAATTCTCGACAAGGCGGAGGTGAGGGGGCGCGATGATCTCGGCGCGCTCCGGGTCCGTACATTTGCGACGAAAGATAAACCTTGCGGTGAGTTTCCCGGACCGCAGGAAAAAGGCTATGAGGATGGGGTCATCCTCGATCTCGACTACTGGGTACTCATGCCGCGACGGTGAGCGGAGCTTTGGGTATCCAATTTTGAGCTCCGGGTTATCATCAGGTGTAACACTCGCGGGCAAAGGAGCAGCGCCATGCTTTCCTCAGGCACGGACGGGCAGACAGGTTCTTCGCAGACCACGCAGATGCGCTCGCCGGAGAGCGTTGCCTTCGAGAATGCGTGGAACGCCTCGCGGGGCGGCCTCGTTGTGCCGCCGCGCGGTGCCATCGATCTTCGCCGCTTCGCGCCTTTCGCACCCTGGTTTGCGATCATCGAGCCCGACCCGAAGACGGTGGCGCTTCCTTTCCGTCTCACCGGTTCGGGGTTTCGCGATTTCTTCGGCCACGATCTCACCGGCGTGGATTATCTGGCGCTCGCCGATCCCGCGATCCGGCAGCATGCCTATGATTGCGTCATGGCCTGTCTGGATACGCCTTGCGGGCTCTGGCAGTCGACGCCCGCGACCACGGCTGAAGGCGGCTCGATCAATTACGAGTACACAATCCTGCCGATTTCCAAGCAGGACAGCGTGGTCGACCTTATCGGCATCTTCGTGAATTTCGAGGCGAAGCCCTTCGACGATCTGCCGGGGCTTTCCCGTATCGAGCGCTCGACCGTCTGGCAATGGCTCGATATCGGTCACGGTGTGCCGCCCGACGAACTCACCGGTGGCGCCCCGTTCGGCTGAGCCTCACAGATCCCCCGGATAGATATAGGCAAGCGTCGCAAGGCAGATGGCGACGAGCTTTTCCGCGCCCTCCCCGTCCTCGCAGAAGACGCGCGTCTCCACCACGCATTGCCGCCGCCCCGCCTTCACCACCTCGCCGCGCGCCATCGCGCGTATGCCGAGTGCGGGCCGCACGAGGTTCAGCTTGTATTCCGAGGTGACGAGGCTCACTGCGCCTGCCGGCAGCATGGTCGAGGCGGCGCAGCCGCTGGCATTGTCGGCGAGATAGCCGATCACGCCGCCGTGGATATAGCCGTTGTTCTGGGTGAGGTCGGGCCGGTTCTCCACCGTCAGTTCCGCCCGTCCGGGTTCCACCTTGCCCACCTTGGCCCCCACCAGCATGGAGAAGGGCTGCTCTGTCAGCACGCGTGTCACCCGGTCGAACGGCGACTCACCGTCCGGCAAGAGACCGGGGATCGTTCCTGCACTCATATCTGCACTCATGGCGTCATCCTCGCTTGTGAAGTCATGATGCATCCTGCGCGCACTTTGTTGCGAAGGCTTCGCAGTTTCATGCAAAGCATGTTGCGGAGACGCCTTTGCCCCAGCGTTATCGGGCTCTTTTCGCTTTCGGGTTTCTCGCAAAAGCTTTTGCGCGAATCTCGTTTGCGTTCCTTGGCCATGACAGCGTCAGGGTATTTGCCATGAACGCCGCCGCGCGATAAACAACGGGATAACACATGCGGGTCCGTCCGGGCCCGCCGTTCTTCTTGTTGCCCGAACGGGGTTCTTCGGATGGCTGAACAGCGACAAGCCGTAGAGAGGCCGCTCTCTCCGCATCTCCAGATCTATCGCGTCACGATCACCATGGCGATGTCGATCCTGCATCGCATTGTCGGCGTCGCGCTTTACGGCGGCACGGCGCTTGTCGCCTGGTGGCTGATCGCCACGGCCTCGGGGCCGGATGCCTATGCCGTCTTCCAGTCGGTCGCCGGCTCATGGCTCGGCCAGCTTGTGCTGATCGGTTTCACCTGGGCGCTGCTGCATCATCTCTTTGGCGGCATCCGCTATCTCTTCTGGGACGAGATCATTGCGACCTCGCCGAAGGCCGCCGACACGATCTCCTGGATCGCGATCGTCGCCGCGCTGGCGGGCACCGTTCTCGTCTGGGCCGCCATCTTCTCCATGCGGGGGGTAATCTGATGTCCGCAGCGAAAAAGGATATGCGCACGCCGCTTGGCCGGGTTCTCGCGCAGGGTTCGGCGAAGTCCGGCACCGGCGACCACATCCGCCAGCGCATCACGGCGATGGCAATGGTGCCGCTCGGGCTCTTCTTCACCGGCTTCCTCGTCGCGCTGACCGGCGCCGACTACGAAACCGCGCGGAGCTGGCTCGGCAATCCGCTCGTTTCCATTGCCGCCCTGCTCCTCGTCGTCGCCGCGATCATGCATATGCGTATCGGCATGCAGATCGTCATCGAAGACTATGTGACGGGCGCCTTGCTGCGCAGCATTGCCCTTATTGCCAATTTCTTTTTCGCCTATGCCGTCGGTCTCGCCTGCCTCTACGCAGTCGTGAAGATTGGCTTCGGCGTCTGATCCCGTTCCTTTAAAAAACGTCGAGACCACGTCATGACGGCTGCTTACGAGTTCCACGATCACACATTCGACGTCGTTGTCGTCGGTGCCGGCGGTGCCGGCCTTCGCGCCACGCTTGGCTGCGTCGAGAAGGGGCTTCGCACCGCGAACATCACCAAGGTGTTCCCGACCCGCAGCCACACCGTCGCGGCGCAGGGCGGTGTTGCCGCCTCGCTCGGCAATATGGGGCCGGATGACTGGCGCTGGCACATGTACGACACGGTGAAGGGGTCGGACTGGCTCGGCGATCAGGACGCCATCGAATATCTCTGCCGTCAGGCGCCGGAAGCCGTCTACGAACTCGAACATTTCGGTGTGCCCTTTTCGCGCACCGAAGACGGCCGGATCTATCAGCGGCCCTTCGGCGGCATGACCACGAATTTCGGCGAAGGCATCGCCCAGCGTACCTGCGCCGCCGCCGACCGTACCGGCCATGCGATGCTGCACACGCTTTACGGCCAGTCGGTTCGCCACAATGCCGAGTTCTACATCGAATATTTCGCCATCGACCTCATCATGGATGCCGATGGTGCCTGCCGTGGCGTCGTCGCGCTCGACATGGCGACCGGCGAGATCCACCGTTTCCGCGCTTCGCTCGTCATTCTGGCGACGGGCGGTTATGGCCGCGCCTATTTCTCGGCCACATCGGCCCATACCTGCACGGGCGACGGCAATGCGATGGCGCTGCGCGCCGGTCTGCCGCTTCAGGACATGGAGTTCGTCCAGTTCCACCCGACCGGCATTTACGGCGCGGGCTGTCTCATCACGGAAGGCTCACGCGGCGAGGGCGGTTATCTCACCAATTCCGAGGGCGAGCGCTTCATGGAGCGTTATGCGCCATCGGCGAAAGACCTTGCCTCGCGCGATGTCGTCTCGCGCTCGATGACGGTCGAAATCCGCGAAGGCCGCGGCGTCGGTCCGAACAAGGACCACATCTTCCTTCATCTCGACCATCTGGACCCTGCGATCCTTGCCGAGCGCCTTCCGGGCATTTCGGAGAGCGCGCGCATCTTCGCGGGCGTCGACGTCACGAAGGAGCCGATCCCGGTGCTCCCCACCGTCCATTACAACATGGGCGGCATTCCGACGAACTTCCACGGCGAAGTGCTGACGCTGAAGGACGGCAACCCGGATACGGTCGTGCCGGGCCTGATGGCGGTTGGCGAAGCAGCCTGCGTCTCGGTTCACGGTGCGAACCGTCTCGGCTCCAACTCGCTGATCGACCTTGTGGTCTTCGGCCGCGCGGCAGGGCTTCGCGCCGCCGAACTCGTGCAGCCGGGCCAGCGCCAGCCGGAACTTCAGAGCGGTTCGGGCGAGATGGCGATTGCGCGCCTCGACAAGTACCGCAACGCCAAGGGTTCGACGCCCACCGCCGAGCTTCGCTTGCAAATGCAGCGCGCCATGCAGGAAGACGTCGCCGTGTTCCGTACCGGCGAGACGTTGCAGTCGGGCGTGAAGCGCGTGGCGGAGGTTCATGCGGCCATGTCGGATCTCAAGGTTTCCGACCGCTCGCTGATCTGGAATTCGGATCTCATCGAGACGCTCGAATTCGACAATCTCATCGTGCAGGCGACTGCAACCGTGAATGGCGCGGTTAACCGTGAGGAAAGCCGCGGCGCCCATGCCCGCGAAGACTTCCCCGATCGCGACGATGCGAACTGGATGAAGCACACGCTGTGCTGGGTGGACGATCAAAGCGGCAAGCCGACCATCGACTACCGCCCGGTTCACGCCTACACGCTTTCAAACGACATCGACTACATCAAGCCAAAGGCGCGCGTGTATTAAGTCGCGCGTGAGGGTCTAGATCATGGTTCAGCTCACACTGCCGAAAAACTCCAAGATCACCGAGGGCGAGACCTTCAAGGCCGCGCCGGACGCGAAGAACGTGAAACGTTTCCGCGTCTATCGCTGGTCGCCGGACGACACGTCGAACCCGCGCATCGACACCTATGAGATCGATCTCGACAAGTGCGGGCCGATGGTTCTGGACGCGCTCATCAAGATCAAGAACGAGGTCGATCAGACGCTGACCTTCCGTCGCTCCTGCCGTGAAGGTATTTGCGGTTCCTGCGCCATGAATATCGACGGCGCGAACACGCTGGCCTGCACCAAGGGCATCGACGAGGTGAAGGGCGACGTCAAGATCTACCCGCTGCCGCACATGCCGGTGATCAAGGATCTCGTGCCCGACCTCACGAACTTCTATGCGCAGCACGCCTTCATCGAGCCCTGGCTGCAGACGAAGTCGCCGACGCCGGAAAAGGAATGGCGCCAGAGCCATGACGACCGCGAGAAGCTCGACGGCCTCTATGAGTGCATTCTCTGCGCCTGCTGTTCGACGTCGTGCCCGTCCTACTGGTGGAACGGCGACCGCTATCTTGGCCCCGCCGCGCTGCTCCAGGCCTATCGCTGGCTGATCGACAGCCGCGACGAAGCAACCGGCGAACGTCTCGACGATCTGGAAGACCCGTTCCGCCTCTATCGCTGCCACACCATCATGAATTGCGCGAAGACCTGCCCCAAGGGCCTGAACCCCGCCAGGGCCATTGCGGAAATCAAGAAGATGATGGTGGAGCGTCAGGCCTGACGGCTCGCCTGTGGCGCGGCTCGTTCCGCTCTGCGCCAGCTATTCAATGGCAGAGGTCGCCTGCCTGCGCTCCATGCTCGCCGCCTACGGCATACCGACAATGGTGAGCGGCTATTGGCATGTTCGCAATGACTGGTTTCTCGTCTTTGCGTTCGGCGGTGTGCATCTCCACGTGTTCGATCACCATGCTGCGGCTGCCCAGGCCCTGATCGTTCCTGTCGAGGACTATGTGAACGATCTCGAATCCGAGCCGCGTGCGATCCTGCGTGCGCCGCTCCGTGTTCTCGTCGCGCTCGCCGTCTACTATTTCACCGGCGCTCCCGCACCGCTCTGGATCACCAAGCGCCGCTTCCTGTCGGAGCAAGCAGCATAGCATCTGACCGCGGAGCCGGCATCATGATCCGTAGGCGGACATATATGCGGGGAAAGAGGCCGGCCCGTGCCGGTCTTTTGGAGGAGCGGCACGGGCCGTGGCGTCGGCTCTTGAGGGATGCTGACGCCGGGAGGAAGGGCGGGCGAGAGGGGTGGGGGAGACCAGCGCCCGCCTGTCATGACAAACGGGCGGGGATTTCTTTTCCGGCGCGGCACGGCAGAAATTTTTTCGGGTCCCCCGATTTTTTCAAATGGGGGATATCCGAGGCGGATATCCGGCGGACTTGTCCTCGCCCCCCGCGAACATCTCCGGCATATGTGACGGTTGCGTGACGTTTTGATGACGGTGAGCGCGCTTTATCCCCGCCTGCTTGACACATGCTTATATTTTGATAATTGTCGAAATATGGAATTAGAAACCGCCGTCACCGCCCTGTCCGCCCTCGCGCAGGAAACGCGCCTCGCGATTTATCGCGCTCTTGTCCGCGCCCATGCGCCGGGCGAGGGGGAGGGGGGGCTCGCTGCGGGCGAGATTGCGGCGGCGCTCGATGTGGCGCCGGCCACTTTATCCTTTCACCTCAAGGAGTTACTTCATGCCGGCCTGATCGGTCAGCGCCGCGAGGGCCGCTCCCTCATCTACAAGGCGGATCTCACCGCCATGCTCGGCCTTACCGCCTATCTCATCGACGATTGCTGCCAGGGTGCCTGCGGGAGCTTATCCCCCTGCGTTCCGGAGGGTGTAGAACGGGTGGCCGTTCCCGCCCGCTGCCGAAATTATCCTTATACGGAGTAAAATTCCATGACCGGCGCTACCGAACCCTACAATGTCCTCCTTCTGTGCACCGGCAATTCGGCGCGCAGCATCCTCGCGGAAGCCTACATGAACTCGCTGCCCGGCGGGCGCTTCAAGGCCTATAGCGCAGGCAGTCATCCGGGCGGCACGGTCAATCCGTTCGCGCTCGACGTGCTGCGCAATGCGCGGCTTCCGACCGAGGGGCTCAGGTCGAAATCATGGGACGAGTTCGCCGCGCCGGGTGCGCCGAAAATGCATTTCGTCTTCACCGTCTGCGACAACGCGGCGGGCGAGGTCTGTCCCATTTGGCCCGGTCAGCCGATGACGGCGCATTGGCCCTTTCCGGATCCCGCGGCCTTCGAAGGAAGCGACGCGGAGAAGCGCGCTCTCTTCCTCGACGTGTTCCGGCAGATCAGGGTGCGCGTCGACATCTTCACCAACCTGCCGATCGCGTCTCTCGACAAGCTCGCGTTGCAGAAGCGCATCGATGAAATCGGATACGATCCGGCAAAGGCAATCTGAATGACGCATACTGACGAACCTAGCCGTCTCGGCTTTCTCGACCGCTGGCTTACGCTCTGGATCTTTCTCGCCATGGCTTTCGGCACGGCGCTCGGCACTTTGTGGCCGGCACTTCCCGCCATGCTTGAAGGGTTTTCCATCGGCTCGACGAACCTGCCCATTGCGGCCGGCCTTCTGCTGATGATGTATCCGCCGCTTGCGCGTGTGCGTTACGAGGAGTTGCCGCGTATCTTCGAAGACCGCAAGGTGCTGGTACTGTCGCTCGTGCAGAACTGGCTGATCGGGCCGTTCCTCATGTTCGGCCTTGCCGTTCTCTTCCTGCGTGACGAGCCGGCCTATATGACGGGCCTGATCCTTATCGGGCTTGCGCGTTGTATTGCGATGGTCATCGTCTGGAACCAGCTTGCGCGTGGCAGCAACGAATATGTGGCCGCGCTCGTTGCCTTCAACAGCGTGTTCCAGCTCATCTTCTTCAGCGTTTATGCGTGGTTCTTTCTTGCCGTGCTGCCGCCTTTCTTCGGTCTTGAGGGGCAGATTATCGAAGTGAGTTTCTGGGTCGTTGCGGGTGCGGTGCTGCTCTATCTCGGTGTGCCCTTTGCGGCGGGTTATCTCACGCGCCGTTTCCTCCGGCCTCGTATCGGTGCCGAGCGTTACGACAATGGTTTCGTGCCGCGCATTGCGCCGCTCACGCTTGTCGCGCTGCTCTTCACCATCGGCGTCATGTTTGCGCTGAAGGGCGAAGCGGTTCTCGCGCTCCCTGTCGATGCGGTTCGGATCGCCGTTCCGCTCGCCCTCTATTTCCTCATCATGTTTCTGGTGAGCTTTGCAATGAGCCGTCTGCTCGGTGCCGATTATCCGCGCACGGTGTCGCTTTCCTTCACGGCGGCGAGCAATAATTTCGAACTCGCCATCGCGGTTGCGATTGCCGCTTTCGGCATTTCCTCGTCCGTCGCCTTCGCGACCGTTATCGGGCCGCTTGTCGAGGTGCCGGTGCTGATTGCGCTTGTCGGTGTCGCGCTTCGCCTGCGGGAACGCTGGTTCGAGGGCGTGCCACAAACCGCAGGCGAATAAGAAAAGGCCCGCATCCTGCGATGCGGGCCTGATCGTTCCCGACGCAGTTGAAGGAAGATTATTCCTTCGTCTGGTCCGCCGGGGCCGAAGTCTCCTCGCCCGGCGTTTCTTCCATCGGCGTGACTGCTTCACCGTTCATGTCGTCTGCGGCTTCTTCCATCGCTTCGCCGGCATCGTCCATGGCGTCGCCGGTTGCATCCGCCGCGTCTTCAGCGGCCTCCTCGGTGGCGTCCACGGCATCGCTCGTGGCTTCCTCGACGGCATCCGCTGCATCGTCAGCGGCCTCTTCGGTGGCGTCCGCAGCGTCGCTCGTGGCTTCCTCGGTGGTGTTCGCCGTGTCGTCAGCGGCTTCGCCGGTTGCGTCCGCGGCATCCTCAGCCGCTTCCTTGGCGGCATCCATCGCGTCGGATGCGGCTTCACCGACCTGGTCCATTGCGTCCTGAACCGTCGTGTCTTCCGGGTTCATCATCCGGTATCCGATCACCAGAACCACCGCGATCACGATGATGGCGATAGCGGTTTTCATGAAATTGGACATGATATTTTCCTCTTGGCGGTCTTCTCGCCTTGTTTTCACCCCGGCCGCATATAGGCGGCCCCATCAGGCTTCCCGTCATTATCTCGCACGGATTAGTCAGGTGCCCGGACCGATGTTAGTGATGATTTGGGGCAAATTGCCACCGTGAAACGGTCAATTATTGGAAATCTTTTATTCGTGTGGATACGGAGTCATGCTCAAAAAATGGCCAAATGGCCGCTACGTAAGGTGCGTAGTACCACTCCACACGCCCCTTGCCGTTCCTTCACGCGCTGGGCTAAGTAGGCTTGTCATATATTAAGCCGAACAGGGAGACGCGGCCCGCGCAAGCGGCGCGCGGGACTACAAGGATGGCCAGAGAGCTCACACATTTCATTGGAGGCGCGCATGTTCAGGGCAAGAGCGGGCGCTTTCTTGATGTCACCAATCCGAATACGGGCGAAATAATCGCGCATACGCCGCTTGCGAGTGCCGCAGAGCTTCGCAGCGCCGTTGGCGTGGCGGCGAAGGCATTTCCGGGCTGGGCGGCGACCAATCCGCAGCGCCGCGCCCGCGTCATGTTCGAGTTCAAGCGTCTGCTCGAAGCGAACATGAACGAACTTGCCGAGATACTTTCCTCCGAGCACGGAAAGGTAATCGCGGATTCGAAGGGCGACGTCCAGCGCGGCCTTGAAGTGATCGAGTTCGCCTGCGGTATTCCGCATCTCATGAAAGGTGAGTATACGGAAGGTGCCGGTCCCGGCATCGACATGTATTCGATGCGCCAGCCGCTTGGCGTTGTAGCGGGCATCACACCGTTCAATTTTCCCGCCATGATCCCGATGTGGATGTTCGGCGTAGCCATTGCCTGCGGCAATACCTTCATCTGCAAGCCCTCCGAGAAAGATCCCTCGGTGCCGATCCGCCTTGCCGAACTCTTCATGGAAGCAGGGGCGCCTGCCGGTGTCCTCAATGTCGTGAATGGCGACAAGGAAGCGGTCGACACGATCCTCACCGACCCGACGATCCAGGCGGTAAGCTTCGTCGGCTCGTCCGACATTGCGCAATATGTTTATGCAACGGGCGCCGCAAACGGCAAGCGGGTGCAGGCTATGGGCGGCGCCAAGAACCATGCCATCATCATGCCCGATGCCGATATGGACCAGGTTGTGAACGATCTCATCGGTGCGGGTTACGGTTCGGCAGGCGAACGCTGCATGGCGATCTCTGTCGCCGTGCCGGTTGGCGAAGATACAGCCGAGCGTCTTGTCGAAAAGCTTGTGCCGCGTGTGCAGGCGCTCAAGGTCGGACCATCCAATGCGGCGGACAGCGATTATGGCCCCGTCGTTACCAAGGCGCATCTCGACAAGGTGAGTTCCTATATCGACATGGGCGTGAAGGAAGGTGCGAAGCTGCTGGTCGACGGGCGCGGTTTCAAACTTCAGGGCTATGAAAGCGGCTTCTTCCTTGGCGGTTCGCTGTTCGATCATGTGACGCCGGACATGCAGAGCTACAAGGACGAGATCTTTGGTCCCGTCCTGCAAGTCGTGCGCGCAAAAGATTTCGAGGAGGCGGCTTCGCTGCCGACGAAGCATCAATATGGCAATGGCGTTGCGATCTATACGCGCGACGGCGATGCGGCCCGCACCTTCGCATCCAATGTTCAG
>Ga0114898_1002107_pt1 | contig 10818 bp, 14 predicted proteins | sample Malvired_Geostar_FD_83496 | JGI IMG/M metagenome (GOLD analysis project Ga0114898, IMG submission 83496) | Marine viral communities from the Global Malaspina Expedition - Malaspina viral metaG DeepMed_Geostar | ecosystem: Environmental > Aquatic > Marine > Oceanic | place: Mediterranean Sea... | reverse complement strand
CACACCTGTACATTGTAACCCTTGTGGTAAAAAGAGAACACCGAAAGAACAGCATTCTCTCAAGTGCGATATTAAAACGGCTGAAAAGTATGGGTGGCATTATGGGCCAGCCTACCCACCCTCCGCTGAAGAAAGAGCTATTTATGAGGCACATAATTTAGATAGAAAAGAAGAGTTGCAAAGGCGCAAGGAATACCGTAAAACACCAGAGTATATTGAAGAGAGAAAAAGAGTACAGCGAATAATCAAAATGAAAAGAAGACTAAAGGAGGCACGTAAGAATGGCTAAAGTTAGTATGCACTTAGGATTTACATTTAGGGTAGGCGATTTATCAACTAATCAATATGGACGAATAGATTTATCTATTGACCAAATTGATACAGAGTTGCCATTGGAAGAACAGTTGGCAGAGGCTGGACATACCGCTGACCAAGTATGGGAAGTCCTTAAAACTAGGGTAGATTCCCAAGTAGATGGTTTGTTAGACGGAGATAAATAATGAAAAATTCGGCTGAAGATGTTATTAGCCAGCTGTTAGGAGATAAGGATTTAGAATTACGAAGAGGAAGTAGTTCAGAATTTGAGTACGAAAAAATACCGTTTGGTATTCCTGCTCTAGACCGTCTAACTGGTGGGGGTATTCCAAAGAAAAGAATGACTATTCTGTATGGCCCAAATAACGTGGGTAAATCTTACCTGGCTTCTCAGGTATGTAAGAATGTTCAAGCTGAAGGGGGAACTGCTGGCTGGATTGATACGGAATTGTCTTGGGATAACGAATGGATGGCAAAATGTGGAGTAGATACAGATAACATTCTAGTTGCCCAACCCACCACAGGAGAGCAAGCTTTTGGTATAGCTAGACGATTAATGCAAGCGGGGGTAGGAGTAGTGGTGCTGGACAGCATAGCAGGGCTTGTACCGTCTGATGTAATGGAACCAGCTAAGACGAAGACAGCCGAAGAGGAGTTTGGGTATAACCCAATGGCATGGCAAGCTAGATTTATTAATACATCCCTTCCTAGACTATTACCTAATCTACAAGAAGGGTCAGCCTTTGTTGCCATTAACCAAATGAGGACTGGCTTAGGTAAGGTAGCATTAGATACTATGCCAGGTGGATTAGCACAAACTTTCTTTGCCCACTTCCTGTTACAGGTACGGAGAGTGGGTTGGTTAGAAACATCTGATAAAGAGAAGATTGGTTTTGACATGGAAGTTCGTTTGAGGAAAACTAAGGTGGGTGGCGAGAACTGGAAGTCAGCCATTGTTCCCTTTAAAGTAGATGGGGGAATTGATATAATTGAAAGTTATATGCGGGATGGATTAGCTGAAGGCTTGATAGATAAGAAGGGTGCATGGTATACTTATAAGGAACAACGGGCACAAGGTATGAATGGATTGAAAACATTAATGGTAACTAATGAACATTTATTTGCCACACTTGTATCTGAATTGGGGGGAAACAATGCTGTTACCGAAGGACTTCACGAAGCAAGAGAAGATACTAGCGAGTTGTCTGTCTAGCTTTGGCTTTCGCTTTACAGAACAATTTAATATTTTAAACTATACAGTAGACTTTTGGATACGGGAATTGAATATGGTTATTGAAGCAGATGGGAAAGTGGGTCATTTGAGAAAGGCTGATGCTAAGAGAGATGCAGCATTGTTGGCGAGTGAAGATCCTATAGTCCAGTACGTTATACATATTACAAAAGATACTACTGAGGGTATTATGGAGGAACTATGTCAGGTGTTCGACAAATTATAAAGAAACCTAGTAAGCTTACTCAAGCTATAAATCAAGATGAATGGCTGCTAACGGCTTTGAGTGACCACTTGGGACATACTAATACAAGAGTTAATAAAGGCGTGTTCTATCCATCGAATTTGGGGAATACCTGTAATAGAATGTTGTATTTAGCATACAATGGATTACTCCCGACACAATTTATAGAACCCACAGTTCAACGTATTTTTGATTGTGGGGATGCTTTAGGGCTTCGATATGAGAAATATTTTACAGAAATGGGCATTTTAATTTCCTCAGAGAGTCCTGTAAAGTGTGAAGACCCTGTAATTTCAGGAAGAATGGACTATGTTATTAAACATCAAGACCACGGTAAAGCAGTGGTGGAATTAAAGTCTATTAATACTAGGGGCTTTAAAGCTTTATTAGATAAGCCTAAGCCTGACCATCTAATTCAACTTCAACTCTATTTACATTTATCTAAGATTGAACATGGCATGGTTTTGTATGAAGATAAAAATGACCAACAGGTGAAAGCTTTTGCTGTCGAATATGATGAAAAGGTATGGACACAAATACAAAACAGATGTTATACTATTATGGCACTAACGGAGGTACCGTTAAAATGTACGGGATTAAAATATTGTCAGTGTAGAGGAGTATCATGACGCAGTTAAAACTGGAAAAGCGGGAGGGTAGGTGGAGTCCCTTTAAGGCTATAGGTCAAGCAGATAAGTTTATTGAAGATTTAATGGTTCCTTCTATCGGAAAGGAATTAGCTGCTGACCAGAATTTAGATTTTCCTAATCTCATGAATGCAGACAATAAAAAACTAGAGCAATTTCTTACTATGTATGGTGGGATTAAAATGTACTTAGAAACCCAACTAGCGGATATTGAAGCCACTAAAAATGCCCTAGATGCTGCTTTTAATGAAAGCTATTCAACTGCGATTTATAGATTAGCTGAAGAACGGGAAGAAGCAGGAAAGAAAAAATTTACTAGGGATGAATTACGGGGGGCGGTATTAGATAAGTACGAAGCTCTAAAAGAATTGAGGAGAGATATTATTGAGCAAGAAGCTGTTCATAGGAAGGTCACGGGTTTAAAAGAAGCTTATGCCCAAGGATTTCAAACCGTATCTAGGATAGTATCATTGAGAACCTTTGGAGGAAACAATGCATAGAGTAGAGCCACAAGTTTTTTTGGTTGCCGAACAACGAGTTAGACATGCAGACGTTCAGGACTATCTCACACATATTGGGGCTGAAGGGTGGGTTTCCGATACTGGCGTGGACTGCCAAGAACTTATCGAGGTGATGGGTAGGGGTTGTTATAAATCCTTTGGTACGGAATTAAACCCTAATATTAATAGGGTACGGGGGTCTAATCAAGAGTATCTACAAAACATAATTAACATTGGTCATGGTTCTGTTTTAGAGCATGGGTGGGTATCATTTATGATTTGTGATACTAGCAGGGTAGTTACCCATGAGCTTGTAAGGCACAGAGCGGGTACGGCTATATCTCAAGAGAGCCTAAGGTTCCTTAGGTTAGAAGATATGGGTATGTGGATTCCACAGGCATACACTAATGACCCCCATGCGGAAGATATTTTTACAGAGACTTGGGAATACCTTGAACTTCAATATACGAGACTAATTGAACGAGCAGAAGCTATTGAAGGGCAAGACTTTGATAGTCTACCGTTCAGTAAAAAGAAATATTATACCTCCGCAGCTAGACGAGTAGCTCCTATAGGAGTTGCGACTAATATTGGGTGGTCTTGTAATATAAGGGCTGCTAGGCATATTATTGAAATGAGAACTGATGAACATGCGGAAGAAGAAATCCGATTAGTTTTTAATAAGATTGGACATATATTGAAAGATAGGTATCCCGCTCTGTTTGCAGATTATGAAGTAGAAGGTAAGGGGGCGGATAACAATCAAGAATGGGTAACTACAAGGAGGAAAGTATAATGGAGGAGCATATTGTATTAGATTTAGTGGCAAATAGTCAGATAGTACTTAGTGGCATCAAATATGCAGTATTTGTTCAAGACATTGACATTTTACGAAAGGCCGTTTTTGATTTAAAAGATGTAGTAGACGTTATGTTTGAAGTTATCGAAGATGATTTCGGGAAATAGGGAAGCATTTAAAGTATTACAAAAATGTAACGGCCCCACATACCTAGGATTAGATTGTTCGTCTAGAGCTATCCATGGCGTGTGGTTAGATGATCAGGAAAAAATTTTAGCTATGTTGAAATGGCGTAGTGCGAGTTTAGAATTTGATGCTAGATTTATTGAAATTTCCTTACAGTTTACTAGAGATTTGAGTAAAATAAAGGTAATAACCAATGCTGCTGTCGAAGCAGCTATATTTATTCAGAATCCTAAATCTACTATGGAAATAGCTTCTGTAGTTGGGGGGGTTCGTTTAGCGTGCGCTACCAATAATATTGGATGTATTTCTGTAGATAATAGACATTGGAAAAAATATATTTTGGGGAAGGGAAATTCAAATAAAAAAGATATAAAAACTTTTGCTGTAGAGAAGTGGGGAGATTTGTTTGTAGAACAAGATTGGGCCGATGCAGCATGTATAGCTTTGTGGAGAAAAAGGGGGGAAGAATGAGCTTACAAAAAGTAAATAAAAACCAAATACGAGTTGATTTTCTGGAGCCGACTAAAAAGGTTCTAACTGAAGAAGATAAGCTACCGGAAGGAATGACAGAGGACGAATTAAAAAATAAATACGCTAAACTTGTTTGGTGTGAATATTATGACTGTAAGTGGAATAACCAGATTGGAGCAGAGAGAACACTTAAAACAATTCTAAAGAATCGGGCATATAGCCCCTTTAAAGATGACCCAGGTATGAAGGGATTGTGTGGAAGGCCAGATGAAATTGCTATTCGATTTAAAACAATAGTATCGGGAAGCCAGAAATATAAGGTTCCTGCTTGTTTTACTTGTAATACTGGTATTAGTGGTCATGTCGATTTTTCCAAATTCTTGCAACCTGATGGTTCTCCTTGGGGGGGTAATATTGATTCTCAACATATATCAGATTCAGGATTTGGAGCCTTAGACTCTAACAATATTCACGGAGGATAGGATGCCTAAAGTTATTCCCGAAGAAATTAGATTTAAAGCCATGGAACTATTCATGGCAGGCCAAACTATTCCAACCATTGCTAGTGCATTAGCTACTGAGTTTGGTGTAGAGGTTAAAACTTCTACTATTTATGCATGGGCAAAACAGTATAAATGGAAAGAGGATAAAATTGAAGCAAGAACTGCTGCGGTAGCTACGATTAAAGAAACGGAAACTCAACGGTATGCTAGAATTCAAGAAGAACATTTAACTGATTACGGCAGATTAAGGAAGAAAGCCTCACTAGAATTAGATGGGCATCTATTTGATAGACCTTTTGAGGCTGCGAAAGCCCTGGATATAGGAATTAAAGGGGAACGAGTTGTTATGGAAGGGATGATTAATTTAACATTTGTTCAGGATATAATGGGAGTATTGGTGGAAGAAATAAATGATTCTGATCTATTAGCACGAATAGCTTTTAAATTAAAAGCTTTAATTCAAACACAGGATAATTATGGAAACAACTAATAATGCTACTACATTTAATGATGCCTTTTCTAGATTAGCGGAAGGCTTATCAACCCATCAATCTATTAAGGTCGGAAGTTTTTGGGAATTTCTTCGAGATATTTGGAGTCAAAGCTATGATAATCCTGACTACTTTAAAGCATGGCACGTTGGAATTCTGGCAGAAGATATTGAGGAATGCTTGGAAACAGGAATTAACTACTGTGCTATATTACCCCGATTCCATTTTAAATCAACTATACTTGGACATGCTTTCTCAGTCTGGAGATTGTTAACGGCTTCTAGAGATTGTTCCGTACTCTATTTATCGTATAGTGATTTAATGTCGAGGTACCATATTTCTGAAATTAATAAGACTGTTCAACGAAATCCTATCTTAACTCAATGGATGACCAGTCGTTCTCCAAAGGCAGATTTTTCGTTTAGATATTATATTAATAAGAAGCCTATGGAAATATCGCATGGGGGCCTTTTTTCATTTAAGAGGGGTATGCATGTCAATGGTGCATTGATTGCCGATGACGTTTTGCGTGACCCAGAGAATCCTTTAAACTTATCTCAGTTAGTTAAGGTGGAAGACCACTTCTTAACAGAGACTATGTTTATTCCTTTAAAAGGTATACCTGTTATTGTATTAGGTACTCCTATGATGCCTGGAGATTTATTAACTGTTCTACAAAAAGATGACCGTTTTAAAACCAGGGTGCTCCCTGCATTAGATCCTACTCCTAATAGACGGGTATTAATGCCAGAATTATATAATGAAGATTGGTTACTTCAACAACAACGAGCCAGACCTAAAGCTTTTGCGTCAGAGTTTTTATTGCAGCCCTATTTTGCAACCGAAGCATATTTTGAAGAGAATGATATTAGAAACTGTGAAGACCCAAAGTTAATTAATCACCCTGTTAGTAAGCCGTATTTATCTCTGGAAGACGGGGATTTGTTTGGGGGATTCGATGTAGGAAAGAAACGACACCCATCTCACTTAGTTATCTTTAAAAAGATAGGTGATAGAATAGAACAGGTTCATCAGTCATGGTTAGATGGTTGGTCTTATGCAGACCAAATTGCATATTTAAATGATGTAGCAGAAAAATTTAATCTTATGAGGGGGTATGTAGATAATACAAGAGGTGAACTAGAAGATAGAGGTTTAAATAGAGTTTGGAATGCGATGCACTTTACCACAAAGTCCAAGAATACAATGGCCCAAGTATTTGAGAAATATGTCCATTCTGGTCAATTAAAGTTATTGTCTGATGAAAGACAACGTGGACAAATTCTCTGCGTTAGTAATGAATTGAAAGCTCCTGATACTCCTATGGGACATGGAGATTCCTTCTTTTCTATTGCAATGGCATTATATGCTGTGTATGAAAGCTCACTACACAGTTTTCAAAATCTAGGTAATGTGGTAGATTGGATGAATGATATTTCTCCTGAGTTGGCGGCAAGTAATTCAGGGGTAAATCCCATTCAGGAAGTTACAAATCAATGGGTTAATTCCTTGACAAACAAGACTGAATCAGCGTATACTGCAAGTCAAGTGAATCGTACAGGGAGCGGCTTAGACCCCGTTAACCCAATGATGGAACCACAGAAACCTAATCCCAATTGTGAAGAGCCATTATGTGCTGCTTCTTTTTGGGTTACAGAACGAAAACTGTGTTTGTTTTGTGGACATAGAGGATAGGAGGAATATAAATGACAACAACATTTGAGGTATTACCCAGGTTATCTCCGCAAGCAGAAATCATTCTTAACCATAGATATTATTTAAAAGATTCTAATCATACTGTAATCGAAGATTCCGCCGGACTTTTTGAACGAGTAGCGAAAGCTATAGCTCAAATAGATGCAGACTATTATGGAGCTTTACCAGTAGAGGTAGAGTTATTAACTAAGGACTTTTATGATATGATGGTACAATTAGAATTTTTACCTAATTCACCCACATTGATGAATGCAGGAACTAATCGGGGTACTTTAAGTGGTTGTTTTGTATTACCTTTAGAAGATAGTATGGAAGAAATTATGAAAGCAGCTAGTCATTCTGCGATGGTACAAAAATTTGGTGGCGGTACAGGGTTTGCTTTATCTAAAATTCGGCCCAAAGGTTCTCCAATTGATACTACCCACGGGAAAGCGTGTGGCCCGATTGAAGTTCTAAAAACTCTTTCTCGTGTATCTAGTATGATTACTCAAGGCGGTAAGAGGGATGGAGCAAATATGGCGGTTATGTCCGTGTATCATCCCGATATTATTTCTTTTATTTCGTGTAAAGCTGTTGAAGGGGATATCCACAACTTCAATATATCCGTGGCCGTTGATTCTAATTTCATGGAATTGGTTAAAACCAATGCTAAATTTCCTTTGGTTGCTCCTAATACTAATGAAGTGGTGGGTTGGGAATCTGCTACTGACGTATTTAATCTGATTATTGAGGGGGCGTGGCGCAACGGTGAACCTGGTATGATTTTTCTTGATCGAATAAATGAAGATAATAAAGTAACTAAAGAATTTGGAAATATGATAGCTACTAATCCCTGCGGAGAACAGCCCCTCTTAGGGAATGAAAGCTGTAATCTAGGGTCAATTAATTTAGCCAAGTTTTATCAGGAAGCAGACAGTGCGGATTGGTACAATTTTATTGATTGGGAACGGTTAACTAAAACAGTTAATTTAGCTATCCATTTCTTAGATAATGTGATTGATGCTAATAAATATGCTGTTATAGATATTGAGGACATGACAAAAGCGACCAGGAAAATTGGTTTAGGTATTATGGGCTTTGCAGATTTATTGGTGCAGTTAAAGGTTCCCTATAATTCAGACCGTGCCCAGAGTATAGGGGGGGCTATAATGGAGTATATTCGGACTGCTGCTGATGTAGCTTCATTAAATTTGGGTGGACAGCGTGGGCCTTTCCCTGCTTGGACTAGAAGTACCCATAAAATACATGAAAATTATCGCAATGCCTGCAGAGTCACGGTAGCTCCTACTGGAACTATTTCTATGATTGCGGGTTGTGCATCAGGTATTGAGCCTATTTTTGCACTTGCTTGGAAGAAGCAAAATATTTTAGAGGGTAAGACGTTATATTACGTTAATTCCTATTTTGAGGAGGTGGCGAAAGAACAAGGATTTTATTCTACAGAATTAATGGAAGCTTTAAGTAATGGAGAATCGTTACAAAATTTACAAAATATTCCACAATGGGTTAAAGAGGTATATGTGACAGCCCCTGAAATTTCCTCAGAAGAGCATGTTCAAATGCAAGCTGCGTTTCAAACTTGGGTAGATTCTGGTATATCCAAAACTATTAATCTTTCAAATGACGCAACTATTGAAGATGTTTTTACCGCATATTTAAATGCTTGGGAATTAGGATGTAAAGGAATTACTATTTATAGAAACGGGAGTAGAACGCAAGAAGTCTTGGTGAATGGACATAAAGATGTTGCGTTAAGCTGTGAATGTGATTCTTCTGTTTTAATTAGGGAAAGTGGGTGCATCTCTTGTAAAAATTGTGGGTGGAGCGCATGTGAAATTTCTTAAAAATTATTTAACGTCATATAAAACGACATTATTTTCGGGAGTAATGATAGGCTTTGTAGCGGTACATACACTAGAAGATGTATTATTGATGTCGATTGGCAGATTTATCCCTTTACCATTATTTGCTATGTACGGCTTAGGGTTAGTAGTATCTTGGTTATTACTGGGGTGTATAGTAAATAGATTCCTTAAACGAGCAGGGATAGATAGTCATCACCATTAGACAATAGGAGGAGTAAAATGATAGGCAATATGTTAAGAGAAAGAGAATCACAGTATATAGCGACTAAAGATGAGGGTACTCAAACCTGGCGGATTTTAGATACATGGCATGATGTGTTACGGGATATGAATCCAGAGGATGAGGTGGAAGATACCAGTCCCGCTGTAACTGTAGTGACTGAAGGGGGATTTATTGCCCTAGTTAAAGAAGCTTCTCGTTTGGGAGTTTTGCAGAATGCTACTTCTTCTTTTATTCCTATAGATACTAGAAATGAGGACGATTATTCTACTAATCTTAAAGAGAAGGATGAAGAACTTGCAAAAATGCGGGAAAAAATAGTAAAATATGAAGAGGAGATAAGCACTCTCCGTATATCTGCATCTAAATCAGAGGGTACCCTATTAAAAGAGTTAGCAATGGAAACCCTACTTAAATTAACTCTCTCTTCTGATATAGAAAAATTAACTAAACGCAAGGATTAGCTATGAAATTATCAGAATATCTTCCCGAAGTTCCTGCTTTAGCCCAACAAATAACCGATTTGAATGCTCAAATGGGTATGTTTCAATTGATGAAAGCGGGAGAAGTGGGAACGGCTCCTACTATGGGATTAGACCATGTAGTTAATACATGGGTACGCCATCAAATGGCATACAGACAACAACTTGTAATGGATATACAAACTATCGCTATGTCTGTAGAAGAAATTCGTAGCCCCATTAGCCATATTACGGGAGAAGTTTTTAGGCGGGGTTTGGAATGGAAGCCTACGAAAGCTAATCCAGACCACGAACAACGAGCAAGATTTACTAAGTTTTTAGATGATTGTAACGTCTTTGATCAGAGTTTAGAAGAAGTCTTAAAACAGTTTCATTATGATATAAATACCGTAGATGATGGATTTCTATACTTAGCTAAAGAATATAAGACTATGGATGATGAGAGTCTCAGGTCTAAAATTATTGAAATTCGTAGATTAAATCCGGCTCTAGTTGAATTTGATTTAGATGCTGCGGGATTGCCTAAAAACTCCCATTTCTTATGTCCTATTCATAGAGATGACGTTCAAGATACTCCAATAACGTGTGAACATCCAGGCTGTAAGCGAATATGCCAGCCTGTTATGTATAAGTATTATCATAGAAACAAACATATTTATTTGTTTGATAGTGAAGTTATCCATGTTTCTAAATTTTCCCCCAGTGAAACTTATGGATGGAGTCCTATCCTTACTATTTTTGAGAAGGCTCTTACTCTGATTGGAATGGATAAAAACCTTTATAGGTACTTTTTTGAACGTAAAATGCCAGCATCTATGATTATGGTATTTACAGATGACCCAGAATCCTTGAGGCGTGAACGGTCTAATATGGCCGCTCAAACTCGATTAGACCCCAACTTTGTTCCTATGGTAGCAGTATCCGCAAGGAACAATAGGGGTAGGGTAGATATGGTACGTTTATTCCATACGTTACAAGAAATGGACTACCTCCCTGTCCGTCAAGAAGTAAGGGAACGTATTGCTGCTATGTGGGGAGTTACTCCTGCATGGCAGGGCGCACCAGAAGCATTTGGTGGCCTCAGTACCCAGACTCAGCAGTTAGTAGTTATGAGTCGTGTGGTCGAAGGTGATCAGCGTATGTTTCAT
>Ga0114898_1002102_pt1 | contig 10840 bp, 7 predicted proteins | sample Malvired_Geostar_FD_83496 | JGI IMG/M metagenome (GOLD analysis project Ga0114898, IMG submission 83496) | Marine viral communities from the Global Malaspina Expedition - Malaspina viral metaG DeepMed_Geostar | ecosystem: Environmental > Aquatic > Marine > Oceanic | place: Mediterranean Sea... | reverse complement strand
TTCTGGCCGGTCATCTCGAAATGAACGCCGCCGGCATGTGTACCCTCGGCGCGATGAACGGCCATGAAGGCCTGCACCTCGGCGAGAACGCGGTCGACGGGACGCGTCTTGTAGCCCGACGACGCCTTGATGGTGTTGCCGTGCATCGGGTCACAGGACCAGATGACCTTCTTGCCCTCGCGCTCGATGGCGCGGATGAGCTGCGGCAGGTGCTTTTCGACATTCTCCGCGCCGAAGCGGCAGATCAGCGTCAAGCGGCCCGGCTCGTTCTTCGGGTTCAGAAGATCGGTGAGGCGGACAAGCTCTTCCGGGTCAAGTGAGGGACCGCACTTCATGCCGATCGGGTTCTTGATGCCGCGCATATATTCGACATGGCCGTGATCGGGCTGGCGCGTACGGTCGCCGATCCAGAGCATGTGGGCGGAGGTGTCGTACCAGTCGCCCGTGGTGCTGTCGATGCGCGTCATCGCCTGCTCGTAGCCGAGCAGCAGAGCCTCGTGGCTCGTGTAGAAATCCGTCGTGTGAAGCTGCGGCTGCGTCTCGCCGTCGATGCCGCAGGCGCGCATGAAGTCGAGCGTCTCGGTGATGCGGTTCGCCAGTTCTTCGTAGCGCGCACCTTCCGGGCTGTCGGAGACGAAGCCGAGATTCCAGCGATGCACGAAGTCGAGATCGGCGTAGCCGCCATTCGCGAAGGCGCGGATGAGGTTCAGCGTGGAGGCCGACTGCGAATAGGCGCGCAGCAGGCGCTCGGGATCGGGCACACGGGACTTCTCGTCGAACTCGATGCCATTGATATTGTCGCCGAGATAGGACGGCAGCGTCACGTCGCCAACGGTTTCGATGGGCGAGGAACGCGGCTTCGCGAACTGACCGGCGATGCGGCCCACCTTCACGACGGGCGAGGCGGCAGCGAAGGTCAGCACGACCGCCATCTGAAGCAGCTCGCGGAAGGTATCGCGGATGTTGTCGGCGGAAAATTCGGCACAGCTCTCGGCGCAATCGCCGCCCTGAAGCAGGAACGCGCGGCCCTCGCAGACCTCGGCGAGATCTGCTTTCAGCTTGCGAGCTTCACCTGCAAACACGAGCGGCGGATAGGAGCGCAAGCGCGCTTCTACGGCGGCCAATGCCGCCTCGTCCGGGTATGCCGGGAGATGCTTTGCGGGCTTTGCGCGCCAGCTCTCCGGTTTCCAGTTCTCCGCCATGTTGTCTTCTCCGAAACGCAAAAAAGGCCGGTTCCCGGGGGTTTCACCCGAAAGGCCGCACCCTTCTCATATGGAAGGCGGATATATAGTCCACAAGGGCTCTAAAGGGAAGCCTAAGCCCTTGATCGTGCTCAGGGACGATTAATCCGCCGCCTTGATGACCGGGGCCTGCCACTTCTCTTTCATGGTGACGAGTTCCTCGGCCGCTGTCGGATGGACGGCGATGGTCGCGTCAAACTGGGCCTTGGTGGCGCCCATCGTGACGGCGATGCCTATGGCCTGGATCACCTCGCCCGCGCCCGAGCCCATGATGTGAACGCCAAGCACCTTGTCGGACCGGGCATCCACGATGAGCTTCATGAAGGTGCGCTCCTGCGAGTCCGAAAGCGTGTTTTTCAAGGCGCGGAAGGCGGTCTTGTAGATATCGACCTCATCATATTGCTCGCGCGCCTGCGCCTCGGTGAGGCCGACAGTGCCCATTTCCGGCTGGGAGAAGATCGCCGTCGGAATGATCGAATGATCGACCTTCACATCCTTGCCGCCATAGACGGAATCGGCGAAGGCATGGCCCTCGCGGATCGCCACGGGGGTGAGGTTCGCCCGGTCGGTGACATCGCCCACGGCATAGATACTGTCGACGGAGGACTGCGAATAATCGTCGACCACGACCTCGCCGGCCATGCCGAGTTTCACGCCTGCATCCTCAAGGCCGAGGCCTTTCGTGTTGGGCGTGCGGCCCGTCGCATACATGACGCAATCGGTCGAGATCGTATCGCCGTCATTGAGCTTCAGATGCAGCTCGCCGTCCTTTTTCTCGATGGAGACGATGTCGCTGTTCATGCGCAGGTCGATGTCCTTCTTCGTCATCTCCTCGGAAAGAAGATCGCGAAGATCATCGTCGAAGCCGCGCATGAAGAGAGGGCCGCGATAGAGCTGCATGGTCTCGACGCCGAGACCATTGAAGATGCCCGAAAACTCAACCGCAATGTAGCCGCCGCCGACAACGACCACGCGCTTGGGCAATTCTTCGAGATGGAAAGCCTCGTTGGAGGTGATCGCATGTTCGATGCCGGGAATATCCGGCAGGAAAGGCGTTGCGCCGACCGCTACGAGAATACGCTCAGCCGTGATCTCGCGCTCGTGCCCGCCGATCTGGATGGTGTGCGCATCCTTCACCGTGGCGCGGCCGTCGAGAATCTCGACACCCGCCTTTTCGAGATTGCGGATATAGATACCGTTCAGGCGGTCGATTTCCTTGTCCTTGCGGGAGACAAGCGTTTTCCAGTCGAATTTCGTTTCTCCGACCGTCCACCCGAAACCGGCCGCATCCTCGAAGTCGTCCGAGAAGTGGCTCGCATAGACGAAGAGCTTTTTGGGAACGCAGCCGCGAATGACGCAGGTACCACCGACGCGATATTCCTCGGCAACGGCAACCTTCGCGCCGTAGTTCGCGGCGATGCGGGCCGCGCGTACGCCACCGGAACCCGCGCCGATGACAAAAAGGTCGTAATCATATTCAGCCATCGTTCGGGCTCCCGGTTTTTCTCGTGCTTACTTTTTTTCGATGATATCGATGCCTGACGGCGTCCCCACAATGGCAAGAGCGGCGATGCCAATAAACAATCCGTTATCGACGACGCCGGGAATGAGGTTCAGCGCCGCAGCGAGACCATCCGGGTCCGGTATTTCTCCGAAAGTGCAATCGTAGATGAAGTTCTCGCTGTCGGTGAAGAAAGGTTCGCCATACTCGTCGGCACGGCGAGACAACTTGCCGGTGCAGTCGAACTGCCCCGCTACTTCCGCGATCCTGCGGGCGGTGACAGTGGCGCCGAAGGGAATGACCTCGACGGGCAGCGGGAAGTCGCCGAGCGTTTCCACGACTTTCGATGCATCGGCAATGACGATCATGCGCTCCGATGCCGTCGCCACGATCTTTTCGCGAAGCAGCGCGCCGCCGCCGCCCTTGATGAGACGGAGGTCGCGGTCGAGCTCATCCGCGCCATCCACGGTGATATCGAGATGCGGCGTGTCGTCGAGATTGGAGAGCGCAATGCCGAGGCTCGCGGCGAGCTTGCCCGTGCGTTCTGAGGTCGGCACACCAACAACATCAAGCCCCTGCGCCACTTTCTCGCCCAGCGCACGAACGAAATGTTCCGCCGTCGATCCCGTGCCCAGGCCGAGCTTCATGCCGGGCTTCACATATTCAAGCGCACGGATCGCCGCCGCTTTCTTCTGGTCGTCAGCCGTCATGCGTCAAAGCCCCGCCATCGCTACATATTTCACTTCGAGAAATTCCTCGATACCCCAGGGCCCGCCTTCACGGCCAAGCCCGGATTCCTTGAAGCCGCCAAAGGGCGCAAGCTCCGTCGAGATGAGACCTGCATTGACGCCGACAAGGCCTGCTTCCAGCGCTTCGGCCGCGCGCCAGACACGGCCGATGTCGCGGCTGTAAAAATAGGAGGCGAGACCGAATGGCGTATCGTTTGCCATTGCGATGCCCTCCTCGTCCGTCTCGAAGCGGAAGACAGGCGCGAGCGGACCGAAGGTTTCTTCTCGCGCGGCCTTCATGTCCGGCTTCATGCCCGTGAGGACGGTCGGCTCAAAGAAGGTGCCGCCCTTCGCATGACGCTTGCCGCCCGTGAGGATCTTCGCGCCGCCCGCGACGGCATCCGCGACATGCTCCTCGATCTTTTCGAGCGCCGCCATTTCGATGAGCGGGCCTTGCGCCACGCCCTCTTCAAAGCCCGCGCCGACTTTCAGCTCCGCGACTTTTTTCGCGAGCTTTTCCACGAACTCGTCATGCACGGCTGCCTGCACGAGGAAGCGATTGGTGCAGATGCAGGTCTGACCGGTGTTTCGGAATTTGGAAGCGACGGCGCCGTCGACCGCCGCGTCGATATCCGCATCGTCGAAGACGATGAAAGGCGCATTGCCGCCAAGTTCCAGCGCGACCTTCTTTACCGTGGAGGCCGATTGCTGCATCAGCTTCTTGCCGATTTCCGTGGAGCCGGTGAAGGTGACCTTGCGGACGATGGAGCTCGACGTCATTTCGCCGCCGATGGCGCCCGCCTTGCCCGTGATGACGCTGAGGACGCCAGCCGGCACACCTGCGCGGCTTGCCAGTTCCGCCAGTGCGAAGGCGGAGAGCGGCGTCATGGTGGCGGGCTTCACCACCATCGAGCACCCGGCGGCAAGCGCAGGCGCGGCCTTGCGCGTGATCATGGCGGCAGGAAAGTTCCACGGCGTGATGGCGGCACAGACGCCGATCGGCTGCTTCAGCACGACGATGCGGCGGTCGCTCGTGGGCGCGGGCACCACGGCGCCATAAACGCGCTTGGCTTCTTCGGCATAAAACTCGATGAAGGCGGCCGCATAGGCAATTTCGCCCCTGGCTTCAGCAAGCGGTTTGCCCTGCTCTGCCGTCAGGATCACAGCGAGATCATCCTGATTTTCCATCATCAGGTCGAACCAGCGGCGCAAGACGGCACCACGCTCCTTGGCCGGGCGGGCGGCCCATTCTTTCTGGGCCCGCTCCGCGGCCTCCAGGGCTTCGCGCGTCTCCGCGGCGCCAAGAGAGGGAACCGTCGCAATGGTCTCGCCCGTCGCCGGGTCCACGACATCGATCCGGGGGGCGTCCGCCCCGACCCACTTTCCGTTCAGAAAACAGCGCGTCTTGAGGAGTGTCTTGTCCTTGAGGCGGGTGGAGAGAGTCATAAAATTCTCCTGAAACTGCGGTACATGGCCGGGTTTATTGCTTATCCTTGCCTGCCCGCGTCATATAGGAATTCAGGCGGATGAAACCATATCCTTGTTAGCATCCCCCGGCATGGAACGGAAAGAGCCCGAAACGGCACGGAACGCATGAAGGCCAGCGAATATTTCTCGGATAGCTATGTGGCGGCGCGGCGGCGCTTCCTCCATGCGGCGCAAGCGACGGGCGCGCGGCTTGCCGCATACGAGAACCCGCATGCGCAGGGACCGGGAAAGACACGACTTTTCACCGATACAGCCTGGTTTGGCTCTGCCAATGCCGAGACGGTTCTGCTCAATACATGCGGCACGCATGGCACGGAGGGTTATGGCGGCTCGGCGGCGATGACCGCATGGATCAACCAAGGCGGGCCGGCCGCGCTGCCGCCGGGCGTTGCCGTGCTCATGGTTCACGCGGTCAATCCCTTCGGCTTTGCCTGGGGACTGCGCTGCACGGAAAACAACGTCGATCTCAACCGCAATTTCCTCGACCATACGAAACCGCATCCCGACAATCCGCTCTATGAAGAGCTGCACGGCATTCTCTGTCCCAGTTCTCTCGCGGAAGGCGACGTGCAGAAAATGCTGATAGCAGGCGCGCGCTTCGTCGAACGCCATGGCCAATGGGCGCTCGAAGACGCGATCAGCCGCGGGCAATACACCCATGCCGATGGCTATCACTTCGGCGGCACGGCGCCCGAATGGTCGAACCTGACCATGCGCGAGATCGTGACGCGCGACCTCGCCCATGCGCACAAGGTTGGCTTCATCGACTGGCATTCCGGCCCGACCGGCAATGGCGAACTCATCTATCTGTGCTATTCGCAACCCGGCAGCCCGAGCTTCGAGCGCGCGGCACAATGGTGGGGCCGGAGCGCGCTCGACCCGAAGACGGTCAATGCGATGTGGGGGTCCAAGCGGCCGACGCGGCGCGGGACGATGTTCTGGGGGATCGAGGACATGCTCTCCCCCCATGCACAATTCGGCGGCGCGGCCATCGAATTCCGTTCGGCGCAAGCCAAGAACAATGCGGCGAAAGCCATGCGCGTACCGATGCTGGAGCGCTGGCTGCGCTTCATCGGCGGTTTCGATGCGCCGGAAGCGCCTGGCTATTTCGAGGAAATTCGCGAGGACTATGCGCCGCGCCGCGCCTCCTGGCAGGAGAATGTCATCAAGAACGCGCTTTCGTGCTACGAGCGAACGCTGGCGGGGCTTGGCGAATGGGCGCGCGAGGGCGGACTGAAGGCGGCGGACTGAAAGCTCAGTCCAGCACGAAGTCGTAACGCACTTCCATGATCTCGGGGTGGCGCGCGAAGCCGACAGGACGGCGCGCAACGAGACGCCCGCCCATGCGCTCGTAAAAGCCGCGCGCCTTCACATTCTTCTCCAGCACCCAGAGGAAAGCCTCGCGGCGGCCGAGGCAGGAAATCTCGTCGAAAAGATGCGTGAGGAGCGCCGCCCCGACGCCCTGCCCGTGATCTTCCTTGCGGATATAGAGCGTGGTGACTTCCGCGCCTTCCATATGGCCGAAACCGACAGGGACACCCGCCTGCTCCGCCATCCAGGCAATACCGCGCGCGAGCGCATCGTTCCATACGGTTTCCTCGCGCTGCGCATCCAGCTTGTCGAGAAGCGGTTGCGGGAGAAGACCGGGATAAGCCTCACGCCAGCACACGACCTTGAGACGGGCGAGCGCTTCCTCGTCCTCGCCGGGCATGGCCATTCGCGTCCGGTAGCGCGTGAGCAGTTTCATGGGAAAAGTATGACGAAAGGCGCGCACAGAGCGAAGTGGAAAATGCCGGTTTGCCGTGCAGGGCTTGCAAGCGCGGGAGACCCATGCGAGAGAGACCCCGGTTTCCCCCTCCCCTGGATGCATGTCATGTCGCGCCCTGTTGTCCTTTTCGATCTCGATGGAACGCTCGCCGATACCGCGGCGGATCTCTGCGAGACGCTGAATGTCATTCTCGAAATGCATGGACGCGAGCGCGTGCCCGAGACCCGTGTGCGGCACCTTGTGGGCGGTGGGGCACGGCTGCTGCTCGAACGCGGTTTCAAGGAGACGGGCGAGCCGGCAAGCGAGGCGATGCTCGACCTCAGCTTCGATGAATTCATCGATTATTACGGGCGCCACATCGCCGACCATACGAAGCTCTGGCCCGGCATGCGCGACCAGCTCGACATGCTCCAAGAACGCGGCGCACTGATGGCGGTCTGTACGAACAAGGTGGAAGGCCTTTCGCGGGCACTGCTCGCCATGCTCGGCATCGACCACTATTTTCCCGTGGTGATCGGCGGCGACACGCTGCCGGTGAAGAAGCCTGACCCGGAACATCTTTTCGAAGCGATCCGCCAACTCGGCGGCGAGCGGGAAGACGCCGTGATGGTTGGCGACAGCGAGACGGATGTTTACGCCGCGAAGAATGCCGGCCTGCCCTGCATCTGCGTGAGCTTCGGCTATACACGCGTGCCGGTGCCGGAACTCGACGCTGAAGCGGTGATCGACCATTTCAACGAGTTCCCGGCGGCGCTGGCGAAGCTCATGCCGAAATATTTCGCCTAGGCGATCGTCAGAACGCGCTCGCCATCCGCGAGCTCTATATCGGCATATTCGCAGATGCCCTCGCGGCGCTGGAAGACACTGACGGCGATGAGCCAGACCTTCACGATGCGCGCGGGCGGCGCACCGACGGCTTTCGCATAATCGGCCCTGACCGGCTGTTCCTCCGACAGCCATTTACCGATATTCGCCCGGTCCGAACGCAACACCCAATGCGTTTCCACCTTGTCCCAAAAGGGAAGCGGACAGGGAAAGATCGTGCCTTCGGGGAGCGATGACGACCACATATAGGTGAGGTCCTGGCCGTTATCGAATTCGACCGCAATGGAAAGATAATCATGGGTGGGCTGGATATCTTCAGGCAGATCGCAGGGTAGCTTGTCGACCTTCCAGCGCCAGCGAAGACGCGTATTCTCCGTCAGCGGAACATCGACCGGATATTGCAGGATGCCGACATCGCCCGATGTGTGGCAGCAGATGCTGTGGCCATCGGCGCTGTTCGCATCGCGGAAGATGCGGCCATCGCCAAGCCGCCAGAGATAGCGCCAGCCCTGCGGCGCAAAGACGGGGCTCAACACTTCCTCCCGCGCCCGGCCGACAAGGCCTTCATAATCGCCTTCCCGCGCCATGGCCTCGAGACCGGCGACCGCCCCCTCTTTCCAGACGATGACGCAGGCGCAAATTTCGCCCGTGAGGCCGCTGCGCGGATATTCGGGATCGAAGGCGCCCTGCTCGTCCGCCCATTCGCCGGGAGGCTTGGCCACAATTTCGAGCGCCCCGCCGGGCGCGGCCACCGTGGAGGTGTTGGTGGGGGTCTTCAGGATCGAACCGCCGCCCGCCCGCAGCCAGAGGCCGATACGCGCACCAAAACCGAGATCGAGCGGCTTCGAGGCCCAGAAACCGCCTGCGGCGAAGACCGTCACCTCTTCGCCGGGCGCGGTATCGATATCGAGGGACTGCCAGTCATCTTCCGGCGAGAGCGAGACAAAACGCGCAACACGGATATGGGACATGACCGAAGATGCGGCCAGAAGGCGGGAAAATGCGTGCTCGAAAGCGACACCAGCCTGCGGCCCGAGCGGACGCGGGCTGACAAGACGCCCCACGCCCCGGACGGCGAGCCGCCCCAGGGTCATCATGTTCCTCAGTCCCGGATTTCCCGCCATGGGCCGTCTCTCTCCCTCGATTCTCACGATCTTTTTGCCATGAACGAACATAGCGCATGACAGAGGCATTTCGACGGCTTGACTTGGCGCGGGCGCAAAGCCTATAGACGGGCTCCCTCGACATAATTGTCGCGCTGGCGCCCCATGCGCCCCGGCCATGTCGTGAAGGACGGTTAGCTCAGTTGGTAGAGCACTGTGTTCACATCGCAGGGGTCACTGGTTCGAATCCAGTACCGTCCACCATCCTTCCCCGCATGATGAAATTGCCGGTGCCCTTCAAATGAGGGCGGTCAGCGCATCCATGCCCGTCCCGACGATATAGAGCCCGGTCGTGATGACGACAGCAGCAAAAACCACCGATAGCGCCTGACGCGAGCCGGAAAGGTGGTGCGCCAGCCTGAGACCGGCGAAAGACCCGCCAAGGCCGCCCAGCACCATGAGGCCGGCCGGCGGCCAGTCGACAAGGTCCGAGATGGCGTAGCTCGTGGCGGTGGTCAGGCCGAGCGAGAGACCGATCAGCGCGCCTGAGGCGAGCGCGAGAAGGGCGTGGATCAGGACGGGGTCCAGCATGAGCTATTCCTCGATCGCGGGCGAGCCGCAGAGCGCTTTCGACGAGCCCCTATTTACGTATTTGTAGCGTAAATAAGAATGATGCAAGCTGTCGCAGTATCGTTAATTGGTCATGAGGGGCTCCTCTCCTAGACTGGCCGCCGAGTCGGACGGCCCGGGAGGGCACCCGAAGCTAGCCAATGCCAAGGCCGGGGCATGAAGGAAAAGGAACTCAGGATTGCGCTTGTCTGCTACGGCGGCGTTTCGCTCGCCGTCTACATGCATGGCGTAACCAAAGAAATCCTCAAGGTGATACGGGCCTCGCGCGTCTATCATCACGACCTCGCACGCTCTCACCGTGCCTCCGCGACCTATAGCGATCTCGAACATGACGGGCGCGAGACGGATACCGAGGAAATCTATTTCGAACTGATACAGGCGATCGGCGAGACGCTGGAACTGCGCGTCTTCGTCGACACCATTGCCGGTGCTTCGGCAGGCGGCATCAGCGGTGTACTGCTCGCCCGTGCGCTTGCCCACGACTTGCCGATGGACCCGCTTCGCAAGATGTGGCTCGAGCAGGCGGATATCGTGGCACTGATGGACGAGCATCATCTCGCCGGACGCTGGGACAAACTGTTCATGAAGCCTCTCTTCTGGGGCATCACGGAAAAGTGGCTCGCAAAATATGCGCCGGACATGGAGATGCGGCAAAAGCTGCAGCTCTTCACGCGCTCGCGCTGGTTCGAGCCGCCCTTCTCGGGCGAAATCATGAGCGGTATGCTGCTTGATGCCTGCCTTGCGATGGGCGAGCCGAACCCGGCCAACGCCTCGCTGCTGCCGACGGGACACCGGCTCGACCTGATCGTCTCGGTGACGGATTTTCACGGATACAGCCAGAACATTCCGCTGCACGATCCGGTTTCGATCCGCGAACGCGAGCATCGCCATACGCTGAAGTTCAGTTATTTCCAGCATTCGGGCGGAGCAATGCTGAGCGATTTCGACACGGCTCATGTGCCTGGACTCGTTTTCGCGGCGCGGGCGACATCATGCTTTCCCGGCGCCTTTCCTCCTGCGCGGATCGGCGAGATCGACGCCCTGCTCAAGGAACGAAATGTCGCCTGGCCGACGCGCGACGAATTCCTGCGCAGCAATTTCAAGCCACTCATTGCCGCGGGATCAGACCCGGTGAAAGCTTCCTTCATCGATGGCAGCGTGCTCAACAACAAGCCTTTCGGCGAAGCGATCAGCGCCATTCGCGGACGGCCCGCCTACCGCGAGGTCGACCGCCGCGTGATCTATATCGACCCGGACCCGAAAGGCGGGCGCGCGGAAGCCGGCGGCGCGGCACCCGGCTTCTTCCAGGCGATACGCGGCGCGCTTTCCGACATTCCGCGCAACCAGCCGGTGCGCGACGAACTGGAAGCGCTGCACGATTTCTCGGAACGTGTCCGGCGCTACCGCCAGATCGTCGCGGCGACGCGGCCCCATGTGCGCACACGCATCACTGAGCTTTTTAACGGGAACGGGGAAGTGCTTCCCGGCGCGGAAGAACTCGCCAAGCTCCGGAACAATGCAAACGCACAGGCGGCCGTGGAAGCGGGGTATGCATA
>Ga0114898_1002095_pt1 | contig 10853 bp, 12 predicted proteins | sample Malvired_Geostar_FD_83496 | JGI IMG/M metagenome (GOLD analysis project Ga0114898, IMG submission 83496) | Marine viral communities from the Global Malaspina Expedition - Malaspina viral metaG DeepMed_Geostar | ecosystem: Environmental > Aquatic > Marine > Oceanic | place: Mediterranean Sea... | reverse complement strand
TCCGTCTCCGGCAGCGGCGCCCGGGCGGTCACGCCTTCCCGGCCCCGATGCGCGGCTCGGTCCCCTTGAGCAGGCGGGCGATGTTCTGGTGGTGCCGCACCCAGATCAGCAGCGCGGTGAAGGCCGCCAGCGCCAGAATGGGGGCGGGGGCGGGCAGGCCCAGCGCCGCCAGCGGCAGCAGGGCGTAGAGGGGCGCGGCGGCGGAAGAGACCAGCGCCGCCAGCGAGGAAATTCGGAACAGGGCCGCCACGATCAGCCAGGTCGCGCCGGCCAGCAGGCCCAGCGGCCAGGCCGCCGCCAGCAGCAGGCCGAAGAAGGTCGCCACGCCCTTGCCGCCCTTGAAGCCCAGCCAGACCGGGAACAGATGGCCGAGGAAGGCGGCTCCGCCCGCGATGGCGGCGATCGCCGGGACCTCGGGGAAAAGCCAGCGGGCAATCAGCAGCGCCGCCGCGCCCTTGCCCGCGTCGAGCAGCAGGGTGGCGATGGCGAGATCCTTGCGACCGGTGCGCAGCACATTGGTGGCGCCGATGTTTCCGGAGCCGATGCCGCGCACGTCCTGGCCCGTCACCGCGCGGGTCAGGACCACGCCGAACGGGATCGAACCCAGCAGGTATCCGCCCGCCGCCGCGAGCGCGAGCGTCCCCCATTCCAGTGAACTCTGGGCGGGCCCGACCAGATCCTGCAAGTGATTCGCTCCCCTTTAGCGTGCGTCGTGGACGATGCGGCCGCCGACGACGGTGAGCAAGACCTTCCCTTGCAGGCGCCGTCCATCGAACGGCGAGTTCTTCGACTTGGACCTCAGCGCGGCGGCGTCGATCACCACCGGCGCGCCCGGGTCGAACAGGATCAGGTCCGCCGGCGCATCGGTGGCCAGCTCCCCGGCCTCCAGCCCCAGCAGGGTCGCCGGGCCGTGGGTCAGGGGCCGCAGGATGTCGAGCAGCTCCAGCCCGTCCTCATGGTGCAGCGACAGGGCCGCGGGCAGCAGCGTCTCCAGTCCCACGGCGCCCGGCGCCGCCTCGGCGAACGGGCGGCGCTTGTCCTCGGCTGGAGCCGGGGCATGGGCGCTGGTGATGGCGTCGATCAGCCCGTCGCGCACCGCCTCGATCAGGGCCTGCCGGTCCCGCTCGGGCCGCAGCGGCGGGTCCATCCGGTAGAAGGTCCGGTAGTCGCCGATATCGATCTCGTTGAAGCACAGGTGATTGATCGACACCGAGGCGGCGACTTCCAGCCCCTTGGCGCGGGCCCGCGCCAGCGTCTCCAGCGCGCCTTCGGTCGAGATCTGGTCGACCAGGAACCGCGCCCCGGTCTGCTCGACCAGCGCCAGATCCCGCTCCAGCTGGATGCGTTCGGCGATTGCCGGCGCGGCCGAAAGGCCCAGCCGGGTCGCCAGTTCGCCCGAGGTCGCCACCGCCCCCTCGCTCAGCCACGGATCGGCTGGCCGGCACGAGATCAGGGCGTTGAACGCCGCCGCATAGCTCATCACCCGCTGCAGCATGCGGGTATTGGTGATCACCCGGTCGACGTCGGTGAAATACAGCGCCCCCGCCTCGTCCATCAGCCCGATCTCGGCCATCCGCTCGCCGTCGCGGCCTTGCGTCGCCGCCCCCGCCGCCCGCACATTGACCAGTCCCAGCGCCGCGCCGCGTCGCAGGATGAATTCGATCATGGCCGGGTCGTCGATTGAGGGGTCGGTGTCCGGCTGGATGACGATGGTGGTCACTCCGCCCGCCGCCGCCGACAGCGAGGCCGACTTCAGCGTCTCCTTCGGCTCCGCCCCCGGCCCGCCGGTCTTGACCCGGATATCGATCAGGCCGGGCGACAGGCACAGGCCTTGCGCGTCCACCACCTCGACCCCCGCCGGCGCGGCCGCCCCGCCGCCGCGGATCACCTCGACGATGCGGCCGTCCTCGACCAGCACCGCCCCCGGCCCGTCGTAGTCGCCCGCCGGATCCAGCAGCCGGGCGTTGAGGATCGCCAGCGCGCTCATCGTGTCTCCTCCCTGTCGCGCAGCGAGGGGGAGGGGGACCGCGGAGCGGTGGAGGGGTCGTCGGCTTCACGACGAACGGCCAGGGCCGCCAGCACCGCCATCCTGGCCGCCACCCCCATCTCGACCTGATCCTGTATCAGCGACACGGTCAGGTCGTCGGCCACGTCCGAGTCGATCTCGACGCCCCGGTTCATCGGCCCCGGATGCATCACCTTCGCCCCCGGCTTAGCCCAGCCCAGCTTCTCGCGGTCCAGACCCCAGAAGCGGAAATACTCACGGGTCGACGGCACCAGTGCCCCCTCCATCCGCTCCAGCTGCAGCCGCAGCATCATCACCACGTCGCAGCCCTGCAGTCCCTCGCGCATGTCGTGGAACACCTCGCAGCCCCAGCGGTCGGCGTCTCCGGGCACCAGCGTCGGCGGCCCGATCAGCCGCACTCGCGCCCCCATCATCGACAGCAGGGCCACGTTCGACCGCGCCACCCGGCTGTGGGCGATATCGCCGCAGATCGCCACCGTCAGTCCGCCCACATCCCCGAACGCCCGGCGCAGGCTCAGCATGTCCAGCAGCGCCTGGGTCGGATGCTCGTGCCGGCCGTCGCCGGCGTTGACCACCGCGCAGCCGACCTTCTGCGACAGCAGGGCCGCCGCGCCCGACGCCCCGTGGCGCACCACCAGCACGTCCGGCTTCATGGCGTTCAGCGTCGCCGCCGTATCGATCAGGGTCTCGCCCTTGGCCGTCGACGAGGTGCGCGGGCTCAGCGCCGTCACATCCGCACCCAGCCGCTTGGCCGCGATCTCGAACGAGGCGCTGGTCCGCGTCGAATTCTCGAAGAACAGGTTCATGACCGTGCGGCCGCGCATCAGGTCCAGCGACTTGGCGCTCTGCCGGTTGAAGTCGACGAAGGCGTCGGCCAGGTCCAGCAGCGGCGGGACGGTGGCGGCGTTCAGATCGCCTGCGGACAGGAAATGCTCGCGAGGGAACGGCGCCAGCCGCTCATGGATCAGGTCGGTGACGGCGGCGGGCTGGGTCATCGAGGCCCGGCTATACGGCGGACTCACAGGAAACGGAAGGCCGCCAGCAGTATCGGTATCGTGGCGGCGCTGGCCACGGTCGTGAAAGCCACCACTCCGGCCATCAGCGGCGCGTCTCCGCCCATCTGCCGCGCCAGCACATAGGAGGCCGCCGCACCCGGCGCCGCCCCGGCCAGCAGGGCGATTCCCTGCGCCGTCCGGTCTCCACCCAGCCAGCCGCAGACGAAATACATCGCCACCGGCAGGATCAGCAGCTTGATCGCCGACACCGTCACGATCAGCACCGGCCGACCGGCGGCATAGCGGAAGCTCAGCCCCGCCCCGGCCGTGATCAGCCCCAGGGCGATGGCCCCCGGGCCCATCAGCGTGAAGACCCCCTCCATCAGCGGATGCGGCTCCAGCCCGCTGAAGTTCAGCATCGCCCCGACACTGCAGGCCCAGATGATCGGATTGCGCCCCAGCGAGCGCAGCGCCAGCCGCCAGCCGCCTCCCTGACCGGCGCCCCATTTCGCCAGCGCCAGCACGCAGATCACGTTCAGCGCCGGGGCCAGCACCCCGAAGGCCACCGCCGCCGTCCCCAGGCCCGCCGGCCCGAACACAGCCCCCGCCACCGGCAGGAAGACGAAGCCGTTCCAGCGGATCACGCCCTGGAACACGCTGGTGAAGCCCGGATCGCTCACCGGCAGCACCGGCTTCGCCGCCAGCGTCAGCCCGGCGACGACGAACGACACCCCGATGGTGCTCAGCGCCACCGGCCCGGCCGTGCCCGCGCTGAAGTCCGCGCCCCAAACCGCCGGCACGAGAAAGGCCGGGTAGAAGATGAAATAGGTCAGTCGCTCGACCGCCCGCCAGCCCTCATCGACGAGCAGGCCGCGCACCTTGAGCCCCCAGCCCAGCGCGATCATGGCGAACACCGGCACGATCCCGGCCAGCAGTCCGTTCATCGCGCCGCCGCGTCCCTGAGCCGGTCCAGCGCCCCCTGCAGGATCCAGGCGGCCGCCGTCCGGTCGACCACATTGGCCCGCCGCTTCCGGTTCAGGTCCAGGTCCTCGATCAGGAACCGCTCCACCGCGCTGGTCGACAGCCGCTCGTCCTGAAATGCACACGGCACGGCCCGCAGCCGCTGCAGGTTCCTGGCGAAGGCCCGGCACGACTGCGCCCGCGGCCCTTCCGAGCCGTCCATGTTCAGCGGCAGGCCGATCACCAGTCCGGACGCCTTGCGCCCGTCCATCAGCTTCAGCACCGCCTCGGCGTCCTGGGTGAATTTCGTCTTGCGGATCAGCACCAGCGGGCTGGCGATCATCCGCGTGGCGTCCGACGCCGCCACGCCGATGGTCTTCTCGCCGAGGTCCAGCCCCAGCCACGGCGTGCCGGGCGGTGTCGAGGCGGCGAGGTCTTCCAGCGTCATGACTGTCACGGACTGCCGGTAGGACTGGCGCGCGGCCGTGTCAAAGTGCAAAGCTGCGCCCGCGTTAGACGAGGAGGGTCGTCCGATGAAGCCGCTTCTGTTCCTGACCGCCGTGGTCGGGCTCGCCGCCTGCGATTCCGGAGTCGAAACCCGCAAGAAAGCCGTGCCGCCCGCCGAGCGGCCCGCGCCGGTGGCCGCCGTGGCGCCGCTCGCCGCCTCCGGGCCCGCCGTCGCGCTTCAGCCTGAAAACGACGACGGGTTGCAGCAGGCCGCCGCCGTGGTTCGCCTCGACGAGCTGGCGGGGCAGGGGCCCCTCGCCGCCAAGCTGTTCGGCACCGCCGGCGGCGACCCCGCCATGAACGGCCTCCATACCCACATCGCCTTCTTCCAGAGCCCCGCCGAGGGCTGGCGCGTGTTCCGTATCGGCGACGTGCTCGACTACCGCATCCTGTCGCAGCGGGCCGGTCGGGTCGATCTGGAGCTCGAGGAAAGCGTCATGGACGAGGCCACCGGCCGCATCGGCAGCGAGACCCGCCGGGTCATCGTCGGCTGGCCCATCGCCGCCGACGGCTCGCCCCCCGCCGAGGTGACGGTGACCCCGGCGCAATAGCGCTCCCGACGCGCCCGAAATCCTTGTGAAAGCGGGACGGGAACGCTAATCCCGCCCGTTCTGGTTTTCGCCCAGAGTTCAAAAATGTGGAGGGCCGCATGGCCATCGACGCCGCGACCGTGCGCCGTGTGGCGCACCTCGCCCGCATCAAGACCCCGGAGGACCGGCTGGAGCCGCTCGCCGCCGAGCTGAACGGCATCCTGAACTGGATCGAACAGCTCAACGAGGTCGACGTCGAGGGCGTCGAGCCGATGACCTCCAATGTCCACCAGCCCCTGCGCCTGCGCGACGACGTCGTCACCGACGGAAACAAGGTCGCCGACGTCCTGTCCAACGCCCCGCGCTCCGCCGACGGCTTCTTCGTCGTGCCCAAGGTGGTCGAATAGAATGTCCGACCTCACCAAGCTGACTCTCAAGGCCGCGCTCGACGGCCTCAAGGCCCGCGACTTCTCCTCCGAGGAGATCACCAAAGCCTTCGTCGCCAACATCGACGCCGCCAATCCGCGCCTCAACGCCTATGTGGTCCAGACCACGGACAAGGCGCTGGAGATGGCCCGCGCCTCCGACGCCCGGCTGGCGAAAGGGGAGGGCGGCGCCCTCGAAGGCGCCCCGCTGGGCATCAAGGACCTGTTCTGCACCGACGGCGTCCAGACGACCGCCGGCTCCAACATGCTGCGCGGCTTCGTGCCGCCCTATGAGTCGACCGTCACCGCCAACCTGTGGCGCGACGGCGCGGTCATGCTGGGCAAGCTCAACATGGACGAGTTCGCCATGGGCTCGTCCAACGAGACCAGCGCCTTCGGTCCTGTCGTCAACCCGTGGAAGTCCAGCGCCTCCAACGCCGACCTGACCCCGGGCGGCTCGTCCGGCGGTTCGGCCTCCGCCGTCGCCGGCGACCTCTGCCTCGCGGCCACGGCCTCGGACACCGGCGGTTCGATCCGTCAGCCGGCCGCCTTCACCGGCACGGTCGGCGTGAAGCCCACCTACGGCCGCGCCAGCCGCTTCGGCATGGTCGCCTTCGCCTCCTCGCTGGATCAGGCCGGTCCGATTGCCAAAACGGTCGAGGACGCCGCCATCCTGCTGCGCTCCATGTGCTCCTTCGACCCGAAGGACTCCACCAGCCTCGACGTCGACACCCCCGACTGGACCCAAAGCCTCGGCAAGGGCGCCAAGGGCCTGCGCATCGGCATTCCGAAGGAATACGTCGTCGACGGCATGCCCGCCGAGCAACTGGCGCTGTGGGAGAAGGGCAAGACCTGGCTGAAGGAGGCCGGCGCCGAGATCGTCGACATCAGCCTGCCGCACACCAAATACGCCCTGCCGGCCTACTACATCATCGCCCCGGCCGAAGCCTCGTCCAACCTCGCCCGCTACGACGGCATGCGCTTCGGTCACCGGGCCGACAAGGCCTCCAGCCTGACCGATCTGTACGAAACTTCCCGCGCCGAGGGCTTCGGCAAGGAGGTCCAGCGCCGCCTGACCATCGGGGCCTATGTCCTGTCGGCCGGATTCTACGACGCCTACTACGTCCGCGCCCTCAAGGTCCGCCGCCGCATCGCCATGGATTTCGACGCCGTCTGGGACCGCGTCGACGCCATCCTGACGCCCTCTACGCCATCAGCGGCGTTTGCCATCGGCGACCGGCAGGTCGATCCGCTGCAGATGTATCTGAACGACATCTTCACCGTCACCGCCAACCTCGCCGGCCTGCCCGGCATCTCCGTCCCCGCCGGCCTCGACAAGGGCGGCCTCCCGCTCGGCCTCCAGGTCATCGGCAAGGCGCTCGACGAGGCGACGGTGTTCCAGGTCGCCGACGTGCTGGAGCAGAGCGCCGGCTTCACGGCCCGGCCGGAGAAGTGGTGGTGATGACTAGGCTCCCCGGAGCGGTCTGGCTTGCCGCAGCTACGTTGCTGTCGGTATTGCCGTTCCTTTTGGGCTGGCTTGTCTCGTATGGCGTTGCGGATGAGCTCCTCGGATTCGCTAGTCTAAGCTCAGTAGCGTTAGCGGCCCTTTGCGGCTTGCTTTGGCTGTTGGCGGTCCGACGTGCGCGCACGGCCTGGCTGCAGATACTCTTGCTCGGTCTTGTTTGGCTTCTCGTCTGGGTCGGGATGAATTTCATTGGGATCTGGGTGTTCATGAGCCTGTGGAATCCGGCGCAGTCGCCGCCATTCATGACCCAAGCCTATGCAGCGGAGCAGGCCATGCTTGGGGTGGCGATATTGGTTGCCGCTCTGTCTCTGCTTGTTTTCACCACTTTCCGTCAGGGCCGCGCCAATGGCTGACACCTCCAAACTCATCCAGGGCCGCACCGGCGCCTGGGAAATCGTCATGGGGCTGGAGATCCACGCCCAGGTGGCGTCCAGGGCCAAGCTGTTCTCCGGCGCCGCCGTCGGCTTCGGGGCGGGGCCGAACGAGCAGGTGTCGCTGGTCGACGCCGGCTTCCCCGGCATGCTGCCCGTGCTGAACAAATTCTGCGTCGAACAGGCCGTCCGCACCGGCCTGGGCCTCAATGCGCAGATCAACAAGCGCAGCCAGTTCGACCGCAAGAACTATTTCTATCCCGACCTGCCGACCGGATATCAGATCAGCCAGCTCTACCACCCCATCGTCGGCGAGGGCGTCGTCGAGGTCGAGGCCGAGGACGGCTCCTTCTTCAACGTCGGCATCGAGCGCCTGCATCTGGAGCAGGACGCCGGCAAGCTGATCCACGACCTGTCGCCGACCGAGTCCTATGTCGACCTCAACCGCGCCGGCACCGCCCTGATGGAGATCGTCTCCCGCCCCGACATCCGTTCGCCGGAAGAGGCGGTCGCCTACGTCAAGAAGATCAGAACCATCCTGATCTATCTCGGGACCTGCGACGGCGACATGGAGAAGGGCAACCTGCGCGCCGACGTGAACGTGTCCGTCTGCCGCGAGGGGCAGTACGCCAAGTACAAGGCCACCGGCGACTTCAGCCACCTCGGCACGCGCTGCGAGATCAAGAACGTCAACTCGTTCCGCTTCATCTCCCAGGCCATCAACTACGAGGCCCGGCGCCAGATCGAGATCCTCGAGGACGGCGGCAAGATCGATCAGGAGACCCGCCTCTACGACCCCACCGCCGGCGAGACCCGCTCGATGCGCTCCAAGGAAGAGGCGATGGACTATCGCTACTTCCCCGATCCCGACCTGCTGCCGCTCGGGATCGAGCAGGCGTGGATCGACGAGATCAAGGCGAACCTGCCCGAACTGCCCGACGCCAAGCGCCGCCGGCTGATGGCCGACTACGGCCTGTCGCAATACGACGCCGTGGTGCTGATCTCGGAACAGGCCAAGGCCGACTATTTCGAGGCCGCCGCGAAAGGCCGCGACGCCAAACTGGTCGCCAACTGGGTCACCAACGAACTGTCCGCCCGCCTCGCCGCCAATGATCTGGACTTCGACCAGAGCCCGGTCCCGGCCGCCCACGTCGCCGAGCTGGTCGAGCTGATCGAGACCAACGTCATCTCCTCGAAGATCGCCAAGGAAGTCTTCGACCACGTCTGGAACGGCGAGGGCAGCCCTGCCGAGGTCGTCGAGAAGCACGGCCTCAAACAGGTCACCGACACCGGCGCCATCGAAAAGGCCGTTGACGACATCATCGCCGCCAACCCCGACAAGGCCGCCGCCGTCGCCGAAAAACCCCAGGCTATCGGCTGGTTCGTCGGCCAGGTCATGAAGGCCACCGGCGGCAAGGCCAACCCGGCCGCGGTCAACGACATCCTGAAGGCGAAGCTGGGGCTTTAAACGCCGCGAAAGTCGCAACCCCTTGATCCTTCTCCCCACCGATGCGACTTGACGTCTCCTCCCCGTTGCGGAGCAATGGGGAGGGGGACCGCGAAGCGGTGGAGGGGCTCTTGAGTTCCGCAGGGTCTGTCTCGAGAGCGCGCGTCCAGCGCCGGGCCCTGACGCCGCCGGAGGCGCGGCTTTGGGTCCGCCTGCGTAGCCGCGCCCTGGCCGGACTGAAATTTCGACGCCAGCACCCGGTCGGGCCCTATGTGCTCGACTTCTACTGCGCCGAAGCGACGCTTGCGGTCGAAGTCGATGGCGAGGGCCATTCACACCCGACGCGCCTGGAACATGACCGCCGCAGGACCGAATGGCTGAAGCGAGAAGGCTTGGCCGTGTTCAGGATTTCGGCCGAAGAGGTGCGGATCAATCTGGATGAGGTGCTGACCTCGATACGCGCGGCCGCGGAACCGCGCCTGGGGTGAAGAACCCCTCCACCGCTTCGCGGTCCCCCTCCCCATCGCTGCGCGACGGGGAGGAGACGTGGGGACCGCTCCCGACCCGTTGCGGACCTTGAATGGTAATGCGATCTTTGGTGGCGGAGAGAGTTTGCCAAACGCTTCCGGACGTCGAGCGTTCAACGACGCTAGTCGCCTACTTTTCGAGTCTGTTGAGGCAGAGGAGTGCCTGTCTTGAAACTCAACCGATCCGAGAGAGTGACCTTGGTCATTCTAGCAGTCGCATATGTTGCACTATCTGCCGCACTTTACTTTAAGTTCGACGAGCTCGGGCGGTGGCAATGGTATGCAGCTTGGGGTTGGCTCTTTCTGACAGTCATACTCATTGGCTCGCATCTTCCATCCAACAGTATTTGGCGACGGGATCAGACGGGGGACCGTCCGGAGAAATAGGCCTTCCAGCGATACGCTAAGTCCGCCTCCCACCCTCAGGCGACATCCGACACGTCCGCTTGCAGGCCACCGCCCGTTGCAGGCGCGCCTCACTCAAACAGCTCCCCGCTCTCCGCCGCGCCTTCCACCACCGCCCGCGCCAGCGCCCGCGTCACCGGCCTGTGCAGGGCGTCCAGCCGTTCCACCACATCCGCCGCCGCCGCCGCCGACCGGTCGATCCTGCGCAGCAGATACGGCACGACGTCCTTCGCCGGGCGGATGCCGCGCTCGGCGAAGCGGGCCTCCAGCATGGCCGCGAGCACGGCGTCGTCCGGGGCCTCCACCGCGATGGTCCGGACCGCGTCCAGCCGCGAGCGCAGGTCGGGCAGGGCGGTCGACCACGCCGACGGCGGCTCGCGCGACACTAGCAGCAGCGACCCGCCCGGGGCTTGAGCCAGGTTGAACAGGTGGAACAGGGTCTCGTCGTCGACATCGCGGGCCCGGTCGAGCAGCACCGGCCGCCCCTCCAGCTCCAGCGGGTCGATCAGCGCCGCCTCGGCCCCGTGCAGGGCCACGGCGCCGACCCGTTCGGCCCACACCTGCCCCAGCCGGCTCTTGCCCGCGCCCTCGGGGCCGTGCAGCGCCAGCACCCCGCCGATCAGGTCCGGCCAGGCCGCCAGCGCCTCATGGGCCGCCCGGTTGCTGTCCGAGACCACGAACCCCTCCGCGCCCTCGGGCAGGTCGCGCTGCAGCGGCAGGCGCATCTGGTCGGGAGGCGGCGGGCGGGCGGTCATCCCGTTCATCATAGCAGACGCCGCGCCCCGTCCGCTGCGCCCGCCACGGCATCCGTGAATAGACCGGCCACGCTTGTGGATGCTTCGGGCCTTGCGTCGTCCCCGGTCCCGTCCCGAGGGCGTGACGCTGTGCTGACAATCCGCGAAAACATAGTCGGGTTCAGCGGAGATTTCCTCGCCATTTCAACGGGACCGGCCGTTGCTAAAAGCGATCTTCCCGACCGAGGAAGCGGCGGGTTTATCATGCTCGCATGTCCCGGTTTTCGACAATCGAACCACCGCCGCTCCGCCGCGGGAGCCGCGAAGACGACAGGGCGAGATCGTCCGGTCGAGGGATGCCCGCCGGGCCGATGCCGACTCTGCCGACTCTGACACAACGT
>Ga0114898_1002092_pt1 | contig 10856 bp, 9 predicted proteins | sample Malvired_Geostar_FD_83496 | JGI IMG/M metagenome (GOLD analysis project Ga0114898, IMG submission 83496) | Marine viral communities from the Global Malaspina Expedition - Malaspina viral metaG DeepMed_Geostar | ecosystem: Environmental > Aquatic > Marine > Oceanic | place: Mediterranean Sea... | reverse complement strand
GTCCAGCAGATCCTGATAGGTGCGGAAGATCACGGCCTCGCCGGTGATCCCCTCCGGCGGGGTGGCCGTGGCGCCGCCCAGGGCGGTGACGGCCAGCGGCTGCGGGAACGGCGAAAGCACCTCGACCTGCTCCACGCCGCGGCTCCAGACCGCCAGGGGGAACTCGTGCACCCGCACGTTCTGCAGGCCCAGCCCGCGCATGTAGCCCTCGCCCCACTGCGCCGCCGCGCGCTCCGCCGCGGTGCCCGCCATGCGGGGGCCGAAGCGGGTGGTGATCTGCTCGACCACCTCATAGGCGATGGTGCCTTCCAGCGCCCGGTCGCGCAGGGTCTCGGCGGTGCGGATCGCCCCGGCGTCCTGGGCCATGGCGGGCGCGGCGATCAGGCAGGCGGCGGCGACAGAGGTCGCCAGACGGGAGAGAACGGACAACAGACGCACCCCATGAGAGTCGGAACAGGCGGCGGACCCTAAACCGTCGGTCGGGCGGCGCAAGCGCGCCGGAATCAACCGGTCCTTAACCGCGATGATTCACCAGTGTCAGCGTTACAGTTCACGCGGGGCCCTTCACCATGAGTATCAAGACCGATGTCGTTCTGAGGGGCGACTGCATTGAAGTGCTGAAGGGCCTGCCCGACGCCAGCGTCGACATGGTCTTCGCCGACCCGCCCTATAATCTGCAACTGGGCGGCGACCTGCTGCGGCCGGATAATTCCAAGGTGGATGCGGTCGACGACGACTGGGACCAGTTCGAGAGCTTCGCCGCCTATGACGCCTTCACCCGCGCCTGGCTGACCGAATGCCGCCGGGTGCTGAAGCCCGAGGGCTCCATCTGGGTGATCGGCAGCTATCACAATGTGTTCCGGCTGGGCGCCGCGATCCAGGACCTGGGCTTCTGGGTGCTGAACGACATCATCTGGCGCAAGTCCAACCCCATGCCCAATTTCAAGGGCACCCGCTTCACCAACGCCCACGAGACCCTGATCTGGGCCGCGCGCAGCCGCGAGCAGAAGCGCTACACCTTCAACTACGACGCCCTGAAGGCCTTCAACGAAGACACCCAGATGCGCTCGGACTGGACCTTCGCCCTGTGCACGGGCGAGGAGCGGATCAAGGACGAGGACGGCAAGAAGGCCCACCCGACCCAGAAACCCGAGGCCCTGCTGCACCGGGTCATGCTGGCCGCAACGCGGCCGGGCGACGTGGTGCTGGACCCCTTCTTCGGCACCGGCACCACCGGCGCGGCGGCGAAGCGCCTGGGCCGTCACTTTATCGGCATTGAGCGCGAAGAGGCCTACGCCAAGCTGGCCGAGAAGCGCATCAGGGCGGTGGTCCCCGCCGCGCCTGAGGATCTGGCGGTCATGGGCTCCAAGAAGGCCGAGCCGCGGGTGCCGTTCGGCGCCCTGGTGGAGGCCGGACTGCTGCGTCCCGGCGACCGGCTGTATTGCCCGAAGGGCGAGCGCGAGGCCCGCGTGCGCGCCGACGGCAGCCTGGCCCACGGCGAGCTGACCGGCTCGATCCACAAGCTGGGCGCCCTGCTGGACAACGCGCCCGCCTGCAACGGCTGGACCTTCTGGCGCTACAAGACCGACCGCGGCTTCCAGCTCATCGACGACCTGCGCACCCAGATGCGGGCCGGGATGCAATGACGCTTTGAATTGAATTCGGCCGCAAACTCTTCATATGATCCCGGGATGATCAGAACGAACAAAATGCGCGCCAACGGCTCCGTGGTCAGCATCAGACCCCGGGAAGGGCAGGACGTCTTTGTCCAGGTTCGCGCGCCCAATGGTCAGATGATCACCAGCATGGACCGCAGGGTCTATGAAAACGCGCTGGCCAGCGCCCGCGAGGCCCTGCGCAAGAAGGCCGTGGCCGCCGGCTGATGAAGCCGGGGCCGCGCGAGTACAACGAGGTTTTCGAACGCCTCGTTCGCGGCTCCGACGACATTGAGGGGTTCATCGCCTACGGCCTTTACAAGCAGGCCAAGCGTGAATGGCTGATCGCCTTCCACGACAAGCACGGCGCCGCGCCCAAACCCGCAGACCTGAGAGCCTATCAGGCGTCCTGGACGGACACGACCCTCCAGTCCCTGCGCGAAAACGCCGAAAGCGGCCTTTCCGCCTATGCGGAAGTGGTGATCGAAGCTGTGAAGCCGCAAATCGAGCGCGATGCGCTGATGGCGGGACGACCGATCTGGAAGGACCTTCTGATCGGCGCCGTCGCCGCCCTGGTCTATTCGCTGCTTCTTCTCGTTGCAGCCTACATGACGCATGTGTTTGGCAATGACCTCGCCGAGGCTTTCCGACATTTCCTGGAACGCCGTGGACAGACGTGACGCCACGCCGCCTCACGCGTTGACGCCCTGCCCCGCGCGCGTCACCGTCCGGCGCCTGACAGGGGATGCGTAAATGAGTTCACCGGATGTCGCCGCGCTGGAGCTGCGCGGCCTGAGGAAGGTCTTCAGCCGCCCGGCGGTGGATGATCTGGATCTGACCGTGCGCGCCGGCGAGCTGTACGCCCTGCTGGGGCCCAACGGCGCGGGCAAGACCACGACCCTGCGCATGGTGGCGGGCCTGACCCGGCCCACCGCCGGTTCGATCCGCGTGTTCGGCGTGGACGCCGTCGCCGATCCGGTCGAGGCCAAGCGCATGATCGCCTGGCTGCCGGACGAGCCCATGCTCTACGACAAGCTGACGCCCGTGGAGTATCTGGAGTTCGTGGCCGGCCTGTGGGGCGTGGACGCGAAGACGGCGCGCAAGCGGGCCCAGGAGCTGCTGGAGTGGCTGGCCCTGTGGGCGCACCGCGGCGAGCGCTGCGAGGGCTTTTCGCGCGGCATGAAGCAGAAGGCGGCGCTGGCCGGCGCCCTGATCCACGAGCCGCGCCTGCTGATGCTGGACGAGCCCCTGACGGGTCTGGACGCGGCCATGGCCCGTCAGGTGAAGGACGTGCTGCAGGAGAAGGTGCGCACCGGCGCCACGGTGATCCTGACCACCCACATCCTGGACGTGGCCGAGCGCATGGCTGACCGCATCGGCATCATCCAGCACGGCCGCCTGCTGGCGGAGGGCAGCCTGGCGGAGCTAAGCGCCCGCGCGGGCCGCCAGGGCGGGACGCTGGAGGACGTGTTCCTCGACCTGACCGCCGGCCCTGTCCCCGCATGATCCGGTTCCTGAAGGCCGGCTCGGTCCCCTGGCTGCTGGCGCACGAGGTGCGGCTGGCGTGGCGCGGCATGGACGGCAAGTCCGGCGAGAAGAAAGAGGGCCTGAGCGGCAGCAAGGCCGCGCTGATCCTGCTGGTGGGCGTCGGCCTGCTGGGCCTGGTGGGCGGCGGCGTCGGCCTGGCCTTTCTGGTCTGGCAGTTCCCCGTAGGCCCCAGCCCCGCAGCGGCCCTGATCGGCACCGTCGCCATGGGCGCGATCCTGACCTTGATGCTGACCCACGCCATCAACGCCTCGGTGCAGGCGCTGTATCAGCGCGGCGACCTGGACCTGCTGCTGTCCTCGCCCCTCAGGCCCCGGGTGGTGCTGACGGTGCGGCTGGCGGCCATCGCGACCACCACGGGTCTGCTCTACTATCTGCTGGTGACGCCCTTCGTGCTGGCGGCCTGGGCGCTGGGCCAGCCGCACTGGCTGACCCTGTACGGGCTGATCGCAGGCCTGACCCTGATCGCCACGACCCTCGCCCTGGGCCTGACCATGGCCCTGTTCCGCCTGATCGGCCCGCGCCGCACCCGCGTGGCGGCCCAGATCATCGCCGGGGTGGTGGGCGCCAGCGCCTTTCTGGCCAGCCAGGTCTACAATTTCACCCGGCCGCGCGACGACGAGGAGAGCGCCAGCGCCCTGGCCGAGCTGTTCCGGTCGTGGGCCGCGTCGGACGCTTTCCAGGACGGCGGCTGGGGAACCTGGGCCCTGCGCGCCCTGCTGGGCGAGGCCCTGCCGCTGATCCTGTTCGTCGCCGCCGCGCTGGTGGTGTTCGCCGTGACCATCTCGGCCCTGGCGCGCCGCTTCGCCGAGAACGCCGCCGCCGCAGTGGGCGACCGGTCGGGGCCGAGGCCGCGGCGCGTCGCCGACCGCGCCTTCGCCAGCGGCCTGACGCGGGTGATGGTGCAGAAGGAGCTGCGCCTGCTGGCCCGGGATCCGCAGCTGCTCAGCCAGGTGATGCTGCGCCTGCTGTACCTGCTGCCGCTGGGGTTCATCCTGTTCCGCAACGCCCAGTCGGGGGTGGGCGTGGCCTTCGGCGCGGGGGCCGTGGTGATCATGGCGGGCCAGCTGGCGGGGAGCTTCTCATGGATCACCATCTCGGCCGAGGACAGCCCTGAGCTGTTGCGTTCGGCGCCGGTGCAGCAAGGCCGCGTGGACCGGGCCAAGCTGTACGCCGCGCTGATCCCGGCCATGGGCCTGACAGCCCTGGCCCTGGCCGGGCTGGCGGTGATCGCGCCGCTGGCGACGGGGGTGGTGCTGATCGGCTGCCTGGCCGCCTCGGCCTCGGCGGGCCTGATCAACATCTGGCGTCAGAAGCCGGCCCAGCGCCGCGATTTCCAGAAAGGCAGCAAGGGCTCGATCCTCGTGGGCGTCGCCGAGTTCGTCGTCGGCGCCTTGTGGGCCGTCGCCACGGGCATGGCCGTCGGGGGCATGGTCTGGGCCGCCCTGCCCGCCGCCCTGGCGGTGGGGTTCACCCTGATGCTGCGGCGGTCGCCCGAGACGATCGCGGCGGCCGCAGCGCTTTCCTGAACACGCTGGGCAGGGCCTGCGCCGCCTCGCCCTCGTCGGTCCACAGGAAGTCCCCCTGGCCGGTCGCCTCGAACACGGTCAGGGTGAGGGCGAAATGGGTGAAGACGTGCTCCACCGCGCCGGTCGCCCGCCAGTCCGCCCGGACCGGGGCGGCCTCGGCCCCGGCGCCCGCCTCATCCCAGCCGCTGGTGGGCAGGCCCAGCATGGCGCCCAGCAGGCCCTTGTCCGGCCGCCGCTCCAGCGCCACCCGCCCCTGGCCGTCCCGCAGCACGAAGACCGCGCCCTTGCGGCGAGGCCGCGCGGCCTTTTTCGTCTTCAGCGGATAGCGGCCCGGGTCGCCGGTTCGAAGCGCGGCGCAGCCGAACGCCACCGGGCACCGGTCGCACAGGGGTGCCTTGGGGCGGCAGACCGTGGCGCCCAGATCCATCAGGGCCTGGGCCCAGTCGCCGGGCCGGTCCTCGCGCACCAGCGCAGCGGCCCGGCGTTTCAGCTCCGGCTTGGCGGCGGGCAGCGGCGTCTCGACCGCGAACAGGCGGGCCATGACCCGCTCCACATTGCCGTCCACCACATTGGCGGGCCGGTCGAAGGCGATGGCGGCCACGGCGGCGGCGGTGTAGGCGCCGACCCCCGGCAGGGCCAGCAGCCCCGCCTCCCGATCCGGAAACACCCCGCCGTGCTCGCCCGCCACGGCGCGGGCGCAGGACAGCAGGTTGCGGGCGCGGGCGTAGTAGCCCAGCCCCGCCCAGGCGGCCATCAGATCGCCGTCGTCCACCGCCGCCAGATCGGCCACGGTCGGCCAGCGCCGGGTGAAGTCGAGGAAATAGGCGGCGGCGTGCGGCACCGTGGTCTGTTGCAGCATCACCTCGGACAGCCACACGCGGTAGGGGTCGGGCCGCACCCCCGCCGCGCGCTCATGAGGGCCCGTGCGCCACGGCAGGGCGCGGGCGTGGGCGTCGTACCAGCCCAGCAGGGCCGCACGGAGCGAATCGACGAATTGGGGTGAGTCCGGGGTCATGTTCGGGGCTATATAGGGCCATGCCCCGCCCCCTGCCCACAGACGCCGAAGTCCGCGAGATCCTGTCGCGCAAGCGCACGCGGCCAGCGCCCCGCCCGGCCCCGCCGGTGGGCCGCTCGCTGGCGCCCTTCATCCGCGAGCTGGACAAGACATACGGGCGCGGCGCCGAGGCGCTGCAGCCGCGCTGGCGCGAGATCGTGGGCGACCGCCTGGCCCGGGTCACCGAGCCGGTGAAGCTGACCCGCGGCCGGGGCAATGCGGGCGGGGCGCTGGAGCTGAGGGTGGCGGGCGCCGCCGCCCTGCTGGTCCAGCACCAGTCCGCCGACATCATCGAGCGGGTCAACCTGTTCCTGGGCGCCGGCTCGGTGGAGAAGCTGCGCATCTCCCAGGGGCCGGTGCGCGGCCTGGTGGATCCCGCCTCCCCCACCCGGCGAAGCCGCGCCGCGCCGCCGCTGGACGCGGCCGCCGAGGCCGAGCTGGCCCGCTCCGTGGACGCCGCCCCCGACGCGGTGAAAGCCGCCCTGCTCAAGCTGGGGCGGGCGGTGATGCGGCGCGCGCGCGGCGATCAGCGTTGACAAACCTTCGCCGTCCTTGTTCTCGACTGTGACACCTGCGCGCGACGCGCCGAGAATCGCGCGATCATGCTGAATTCATCTGATTGAGGAGCCGCCCATGCGCCCGACCTTCCTGAACCGCCGCGCCGCGATGATCGCCGCCGTGGGCGCGACCCTGGCCCTGGCCGCCTGTGGCGGCGGCGGAACCGCGGCTCCGGCCGAGGGCGACATGGCCAAGGGCGCCGGCGAGGACGCCGCCGTCACGGTGGTGGAGTACGCCTCGGTCACCTGCGGCGTCTGCGCCGCCTGGAACGAGCAGGTGAAGCCCGAGTTCGAGGAGCGCTATGTGGACAACAACCGCGTGCGCTTCGTCTTCCGCGAACTGCCGACCCCGCCCCAGGACATCGCCGTGGCCGGCTTCCTGCTGGCGCGCTGCGCCGGCGAGGACCGCTATTTCGAGGTGGTGGACCAGATCATGCGCTCCCAGGCGGAATGGCGTCAGGGCGTGTCGCCGCGCGAGAGCCTGATGCGCATCGCCGCCGACGCGGGCCTCAGCGAGGAGGAGTTCACCCGGTGCGTCACCGACCAGGACGCCATCCTGGCCATGGACGAGCGGGTCCAGGCGGCGCGCCGCGCCGGGGTGACCGGAACCCCCTATTTCACCGTCAACGGCGAGCACGTCTCGGACAGCTCGCTGGAAGGCCTGGCGGCGGTCATCGACCCGCTGCTGGAAGCCGAGGGCTGATTTCCATGAGCGTGGTGCGGCGCGCGCTTGCGGGGCTGGTCCTGTGCCTGGCCTTGCCGCTGGCGGCGGCGGCCCAGCCCGCGCCGCTGACCGGCGAGGACCGGGTGATGGGCCGCGCCGACGCGCCCGTCACCCTCATCGCCTACGTCTCGACCACCTGCAGCCACTGCGCCGACTGGTACGTCCACGTCTTCGACGACCTGGAGGACCGCTTCATCGCGCCGGGCTATGTGCGGATCGCGTTCCGCGAAATCATGACCGCCCCGGTCGAGCCCGCCTTCGCGGCCACGGCCATCGCCCGCTGCGCGCCCGGCGACGCCTATTTCGACGTGCTGGCGCAGCTGTTCCACGATCATGAGGCCCTGCTGCGGACCGGCCAGGTGCGCAGCTGGCTCATGGCGGGCGGGCGCGCCGGGGGGCTGGACGAGACGGCCGTGACCGCCTGCCTCGGCGACGAGGCGGGCCTGCAGCGGGTCCAGGCGCGCTGGGCCCGGGCGGGCGACGACGGCGTCAGGAGCAGCCCGACCTTCTTCATCAACGGGCGCCGCTTCGAGGGCCACACCTTCGCCGAGTTCGACACGGAGCTGCGCCGTCTGATCCCGAACTATCGCTCGCCGGCCCGGGAGATGTTCGGCGCCCCGCGGCCGGGCGGCTGATCGGCCGTGGAATTCCTCCGCCTTCGCATCGCAGGCTTCAAGTCCTTCGTGGACCCGGTGGAATTCCACATCGAGCCGGGGCTGACCGGCATCGTCGGCCCCAACGGCTGCGGCAAGTCCAATGTGCTGGAGAGCCTGCGCTGGGTCATGGGGGCCAATTCCGCCAAGGCCATGCGCGGCCAGGGCATGGACGACGTGATCTTCGCCGGGGCGTCGGGGCGGCCCAGCCGCAACCACGCCGAGGTGCAGCTGACCATCGACAACGCCCGGCGCCGGGCACCCCAGCCCTTCACCGACGCGCCCCTGCTGGAGGTGTCGCGCCGCATCGACCGGGGTCAGGGCTCCACCTACAAGGTCAACGGCAAGGAGGTGCGCGCCCGGGACGTGCAGCTGCTGTTCGCCGACGCGTCCACCGGGGCCAACTCGCCCGCCCTGGTGCGTCAGGGCCAGATCTCGGAACTGATCGCCGCCAAGCCCCAGAACCGCCGCCGCATCCTCGAGGAAGCCGGCGGCGTGGCCGGGCTGCACACCCGGCGGCACGAGGCCGAGCTGCGCCTGCGCGCCGCAGAGGCCAATCTGGAGCGGCTGGACGACATCGGCCGCGAGCTGGAGACCACCCTGGCCCGGCTGAAGCGCGAGGCGCGCCAGGCGGAGAAGTACAAGAAAATCTCCGCCGAGATCCGGGCCCTGCAGGCGGCCCTGCTGTATGTGCGCTGGAACGACGCCCGCGCGGCGGCCGAGGCGGCGAAGGCCGAGCTGGCCGAGGCGGACCAGGCGGCGGCCGAAGCCACGCGCGAGGCCTCCCGGGCCCAGACCGCCGCCCTGGCCGCCCAGGAAGCCCTGAAGCCCGCCCGCGAGGAGGACGCCGTCGCCGCCGCCCTGTTGCACCGCGCCACCCTGGAGCGGGACCGGCTGGACATGGCCGAACAGGCGGCCCGGGCGGAGATCGAGCGGATCACCGCCGATCAGGCGCGCATCGCCGCGGACGCCGAACGCGAGGAGGACGCCGCCGCGGACGCCGCGCGCGAACTGGCCCGGCTCGCCGCCGAACTGGAGGCTGTGCAGGCCGAGATCGCCGCGGCGCCCCAGCGGGGGCCGGAACTGGAAGCCGTGCTGAAGACCGCCGAGGAGGCCCGCGCCGCCGCCGACGCCGAGGTGGAGCGCCAGGCCGGGGCCCTGGCCGCCGTGGAGGCCCGCGCCAACGCCGAGACGGCCCGCAAGCGCGACGCCGAGGCGCGCGTCGCCCGCGCCCGCCAGACCCTTGAGACCGCCCGCCGCGAGCGGGAGGCGCTGGGCCCGCTGGAGACCCCCGAGATCGCCGAGGCTCGCGCTGCGCTGGACGCCGCCCTGGAAGACCTGCGCGCGGCCCGGGAGGCGGTGGAGAACGCCGAGACCGCGCGAGGCGACGCCGCCCGCGCCGAGGCCGAGGCCCGGCAGGAGGCCCGCAAGCTGGAGGACCGGCTGGGCCGTCTGCAGACCGAGGCGCGCGGACTGGCGCAGCTGCTGACCGCCGCCAAACGCGACTTTCCCCCGGCGCTGGATCAGGTGCGGGCCGAGCGCGGCTATGAAGCCGCCCTGGCGGCCGCCCTCGGCGACGATCTGGACGCGGCCCTGGACGCCCGCGCCGCCGCCCACTGGGCCGGGTCCGACGCGCCGCCGCCCGTCTGGCCCGACGGGGTGGAGCCGCTGGCCGGCAAGGTCACGGCGCCGGAGCAGCTGGCCGCGCGCCTGGCCTGGTGCGGGGTCGCGGCCCGGGACGCGGCGCCCGCCCTGAGCAAGACCCTGCCCGTGGGGGCCCGTCTGGTCACGGTTCAGGGCGACCTGTTCCGCTGGGACGGCTTCGTGACCCGGGCCGAGGCGCCGCGCCCCGCCGCCATCCGGCTGGAGCAGCGCACCCGACTGTCCGAGCTGGAGGCCGAGATCGACCGGGACAAGCCCGCCCTCGACGCCGCCCTGGCCGCCCAGAAGACCGCCGCCGACGCCTTCCGCGCCGCCGAGGAGACGCTGAAGACCGCCCGGCGCGGTCCGTTCGATGCGGAAAAGGCGGTGGCCGCCGCCCGTGACCGGCATGAGGCGCTGAACCGGGAGCAGGCGCGCCGCGAGGCCCGGGCCCAGGCGCTGGACGACACCCTCGTGCGGCTGGAGGCCGAACTGGGCGAGGCCGAGACCGCCCGGGCCGAGGCCGAGACCGCCGACACGCCGTCGGAGACCCTGGACGCCCTGCGCGCCGACCTGGCCGCCGCCCGCGCCGCCGCCGAGGCCGCCCGCAGCGCCTCGGCCCAGGCCCGCGCCGACCGGGACGCGGAGGCCCGCGAGCGCGCCGCCCGGGAGCAGCGCCTGGGCGCCATCACACGCGAGCGGGACAACTGGACCACGCGGGCCAGGGCCAGCGCCGAGCGGGTCACGACGCTCGAGGCCGAGGCCGGACGCGCCGCCGCCGCCCTCGCCGGCGCCAAAGCCAGACCGGAGGCGCTGGAAGCCCAGCGCGCCGGCCTGCTGGACACCCTGACCGCCGCCGAGAAACGCCGGGCCGCCGCCGCCGACGCCATGAGCACGGCCGAGGGCGCGGCCCAGGAGGCCGACCGGGCCGCCCGCGCCGCAGAAGCCGCCGCCTCGGCCGCCCGCGAACGCCGCGCAGGTCTGTCCGCCCATGCGGAGGCCGCGGCCCTGCGCCTGGACGACGCCGACCGGACCCTGCGCGAAACCGCCCAGATGTCGCCGGAGGATCTGGGCCGGCGCCTGACCGACGACGCCATCGCCCGTCCGCCGGACGCGGCGGGCGCCGAGTCCCTGCTGTTCGGCCTGGAGCGCGAGCGCGAGGCCCTGGGCGCGGTCAATCTGCGCGCCGAGGAGGAGGCGGCTGAGTACGGCGAGCGCCTGACCGCCATGCGCGAGGAGCGGCAGGACCTGACCCAGGCCATCGCCAAGCTGCGCGGCGGCATCGACGAGCTGAACGCGGAGGGGCGCGAGCGCCTGCTGGCGGCCTTCGAGATCATCAACGGCAACTTCAAGAGCCTGTTCGAGGCCCTGTTCGGCGGCGGTCAGGGCCTGTTCGCCCCCCGACATCAGGCTCATCACCGACAGCCGCTTGCCGGGCGGGCAGGCGTAGATCTCCAGCCCGGCCTCCAGCGGATCGTCGGACTCCACCAGCTTCAGC
>Ga0114898_1002084_pt1 | contig 10882 bp, 9 predicted proteins | sample Malvired_Geostar_FD_83496 | JGI IMG/M metagenome (GOLD analysis project Ga0114898, IMG submission 83496) | Marine viral communities from the Global Malaspina Expedition - Malaspina viral metaG DeepMed_Geostar | ecosystem: Environmental > Aquatic > Marine > Oceanic | place: Mediterranean Sea... | reverse complement strand
GAGCGACACACGCCGCCCGCAAGGCGGCATCGGTCAAGCGCAGCGGAACGGCCAACACGGACACTTGGAGCGGGCAGGCCGTTGACCGTGCCGCGCGGCGGCGATGATCGAGCGATATGGCTGGATGAACTCTCCCGTTCACAAGCAGACTTACGACCTACCGGAAACGAGAATACTATCGATTTAGCGAACAAGGAGGGATGCAATGGAAGACGCGCATTGGGAAGAGGAGGTAAAAGGCATATTCTTCAGTAGCGATTGTATCGTCGCCAGCCTATTTATCACGGAGTCTCTTGCCCACTGCGCGGTCGGCGCGTTTCCGAAACAAGCTGAGTCGATAGTTCACCGCGGAGGGGTTGTTCCACCCACTGTCCGCATTGTGCGGGATCACGCTTTTAACAATCCCTCGAATGCACCGCATGGCCACAAAGCGATGGAACGGATTCCGGAAGAGACACTGAACAACTGCCTCCAATGGATACTCGACCAATCTCCGAACGGCAAAAGACTTGAAGCGATTTGCATCGGATGCTTCGGGCCGTTCCGTTCAGCAACGGAAGGGCATCCAGACTACGGTGTCCTAGCGGACATTTCGAGCCACAAGGATTGGTCCAACGCCGACATACTTGGCATCGCCAAAGCTTTCATGTCGGAGCATGGCTACCCGGACATCAACGTGACCGTTCACACAGAGGTTGAGCTGGCCGCGCTTGGTGAGTACTGGCATACGGGAAGAAGACTGATTCAACGCGGACAGGACTCGATTGAACGGCACAGAAGGGACGAAAGAGCGCAGCGGTTAATGAGCCAGCGCGTTGCTCGGGACATACGCAAATCGTCACTGGTTTTTGTAAAGGTGAGCCGGTCGATAAATGGCGGGATCGCGAGAGGCGGAGAAATTTGGCAGGGACACCACCATACCTCTATCAGCATCACCAAATCCAGGCGCTATAGCCTCACGGTGAAAGATCAAAACTCGACGTACACGGTGGTAGATGATTATCCTGGGTGCTGTGAGTTTCACGGCGATTGCATCGAGGGCTTGGTGGGGCTGACTGCTTTGGAAGAGCGGACACGCGTTTCGTTCGAGAACATAGAGCCCAACGATATAGTCTGGGACATGGTCGCCTACTATCTCGCGCGACTAGCTGTCATGGTGACTGCGATTGTCGCGCCAACTCGTATCGTGTTCGGCGGAAAAATTATTGAAGATTACGAACAGCCGGAGCGTCTAATGGCGAGCATTCGCCGGCATTTTCGCGACGCAATAACAGGTGGTGAACGCCGAGTTCCGCACTACCCAAACGTCAGCAGCGAATCTCAATTTATAAGGTTAAGAGGTCATCGCGCTCCGGGTTCTTATGGAGGCCTAATTATAGCGGAGCGAGCGACCATCGCCGCCCGCCGACCCGGACCAACAGTGTGGGCCGACAATAAATAATTGTCAGCACAGTCTTGATTTTCACCCGCCGAGTCAGGTACTACCACTCTCCTCTTAGCGGAGCCGAACCAACCTGACGGGAAACCCGATGACACGCCAACAAAAAAAGGCTGGCAATTCTCGCCCCTCTTCTATAAAGAATAATCCGTCTACGGATGAAAAATCATCTAGGTTCTCAAAGGCCCGAACAAAACGCGCCCGAGCGAAGGTGGCGGGAAAGGGAAACGATGAGACAGACACCATACGGCCATTCAATTTCAGCACACGGGAGCTTGAGAGCGCCAATGCACGCTGGAAGAAGGGTGATCCCGTCGTCACGAATACCCGCACAAAGCGGGAAGACAAGACAAATCAAGGCGCGGTGAAGGGGGTTCGACAACACAAGCAAGTCGAACCGATGAGTAAGAGTACTGAGAGCATTTTTTTAGACAGAAGCGATGAGGCGAAACTTTGCCGCTCGCTCAGAGAGTTCTTCAATTCGCAAGGGATGCAGGGCCGCGCGGTTTATGACCTTTGCGCGATTGCCGCCGCTGCTTACTTTGAGAATGCAAGGCGCGGCTATCCCCTTCCCACCGAACTACCCAAACGCGGAGAGATGCCGCTTTTCAACGACCGGGAAGATCGCGATGAAGATCCGATTTCGTTCTATGAACGTCATTGGAAAATTTATGCTGATGCCGGCCTTCTCAACCGTCCCCTTCTTGCAGAACATGACCGACGTCTACTCGAAGGCATGAATAGCTTTTGCGCAAAGCGCGGAATCGACCGGGACAAGGTAATGCCGCCGACGAAGTCGGATACAATCGAAAGGGAGATAATAGATTCCGGCCTCAGTCGAAGCGACATATTTCGCTACGCTCGATATCTCCAACGTCACAAAGACCGCCTTCCAGAAGCGCCCTAAGCCCCTCAACGTTTAGCACGGGTCAATAAAAGAGTAGACAGTTAAAAATCGTCTCCCTATATTCCAATTATGGAAACCGGGAGGCGGAGATGAGTAACGTCGGCAAGCTGCAAAAAAATGCGGGCTATTCAAACGGTTCCCTACCGTCGCAAGGCGAGGCATCGGTAGAAGTCTCATCAAGCAAACAATCAACCTCCCTACCCGCTAGCAGCCCGGCCAGGAAGGCTATCGACACAGCCCTTGAGGGAGGATTCGTCGAAACTCATGCTTGGCAAATGCCCGAACTCCCTCACGAGGAAGAGCAAGCTCTTTACCTTGGCGTAAAGGAGGGAGATGAGACCCTCCTCCGTATCCGTGCAGAGGCCAAATTCGACGCGATACACGGGCACTGCGACCAAATCGCCGAAAAGATACGCGCTGATCGTGCACACGAGCGCCTGCACAACCAGCGCGCGGTGAGGCAAGCAGAAACGGAAGTCGAAGAAGCGAAGAGCATCGAAGCGGTTCACGCTCCGCCAACTTCCGATGACGCCAAACCCTCGTGGCCACGAGCGCATATTGTGAAGGCCTTGCTTTACGCCTTCGCAATAATCGGGCTCGGATTATCGGCGATCACGGGCGTTTCGACATTTATTCGGCAATCCGGGTTATTCCCTGAACTGGCGGAAAGCTGGCTACCCATCCTCCTCTTGGCCTCGATGACCTTATCCGCGCCCCTCGTTGCCCATACGATGGCGGAACACTTAAGCGACAAAAGACAATCCGAATTGCGATCTTCGCTATGGCGTGTATTCGCCGCGAGCGTGGCTGCATGGATTGCGTCCATTGCCTATCTCAATGCTCTTGGAGGTGGTTTTAGCGCCATTCTTATGGAGAGCGATGCCGGATTCATGTTCGGCCAGACGAGCCAGGCGGCCGCATTGGCCATAATGGCCATCTGCCAGCTCTCCATGGACCTTAGCGGCGCGATGCTCCTGTGGATCGCCGTCGAAGACATCAATCGGAGCAACTCCTCGACAGATTATCGAGAGACTCGATTTGTCGCAAAGGCCTACGAAATTCTGATGGGGCGCGTCGAAAGAAAGCGCCGCGCCGATCAGGTCGACAGCGCACTTCTATCTGTCGCTCTCAGCTACACGAGCGCCCGGTCGGCATACTGCGACTTGATCTTCTCAAAATTCGTCGCGAGCAGAATTAGAAACGAAGCTGCTGTGGCCAATGCGGTCAGCAAACTGATTCATTAGGAGGGTCTAGCAATGAATCTGACCAAGCAAATCTTGGTGGCCGGAGCTTGGGCCATCTACCTCGTTGGTCCTTGCCTAGCAGACGACTACGTCGTCGCTGTGCCGCCGGGATTGGCTGAAGACCAGATGAAAGAAATTCGGCGAGAAATCGAACACCTTGCGTTCAATACGCTGGACACCGACAGCACATTGAAGGTGATCGACAGTACCACCGGCAAAGAGGTAGCGACCTTCTCCGTGCCTGAGGGACGCGCGTATGAACAAGCAAACTATCGACGCAATGCCTTCGCGAGTCAGCTCAACGAACTCCGTCGCCACTTACAATCCCCCGCAAAGGACGCTCAGTCATCCGCTACCTTTGCCGAATTCATGGTAACCCTCTCGGGCAAACGTGACACCCCGCTTCACGTCTTATACGCGGGGTCCCCTTTGAACGGATCAATGAAGGGTTTCGAGTTTCTTGCCGGCCGGTATCCATCCGACGGGCATCTGAGCGCAGACCCACGGCTGACACCACTGAGCACAGCCACCAAGAATGAATATCTCAAGAACGTTCGCATCCATTTTCTCGCGCTGATTGAACCCGGCTCATGGGACAGCCCGGCACACAAAGACCGCGTAAATCGCTTCTGGAGCCTCTTCATTCAAAGCCAGGGCGGAATGCTGGTGACCACCACCGACGATGTTCGTCGCGCGTTCGCGCGACTGATCGATACCCAATCAGAACCACTGCACCAATTCGCACTCGACGAGACCCGGAATCAAGTTGCCATGCTGAAAATTGATGCGCGAGATTCAATCCCGGATGTCGTTGTCGGCGTCGGAAGAAAAAATCAGCTAACCGCCAGCATGGAAGAACAGCTATCCACTCTCAAAGAGAAGCTAGAGAAGAAGGATGCCCTCTTCGCGGAAATTGAGGGGATATTTCCCGAGTTGATCGGTCCTGACGGAAAGCTAACCGCGCCGAAGGAGGAGCTCTACGGACTTGAGGAGTTTAGCCGCTTTAAACACACACCTCACCCAAGGTTGGCGGCCACTGTTAGCACCGGATGGAGCTACCACCGAACCCGATGGCCGAAGTTCGACACAGCTTGGTGCTACATGTACCGCACTTCGTCCGAAGGCGTTCAAATCAAGGTGGATATCGGCGATTTGAACTACGGACAGAAACCAATATGGAGCATGCCATCTCCCGCGACGCTCAACGCTACGTCGCTGACGCAAGCTGACATTCTCGCCGCGCGCTCCGCCTGCCAATTTTCCGGTCAGAGTTAAGGGCATTCCGCCAAGTCGCGTTAGCTAGCAAGCAGGAAGGTCTTGAGCATGTCTATTCCCTTCGCTGACCGACGCCGCCCGCCATCGAAAGACTACATCGAAGGCCAGAAACAGTTGTTCGTGGCCGCAGGATTCGGCCAGCTCACCTTTTTCCTCTGGGAAAATAACTATAAGTTCGGATGGGCGGGTTTCCTGCTGCTATTTTTCGCTTTGGCCGCAGCCGGTCAGACAAAGCGCGGCATCGCTTGCCTGGCGAGGGATTATTTGCGCCGCAGAGAATGGGCGGACGCGAGGAATCCAACAAGCGAGCGCCCTGATCACGGCTTTGCAGACTTCCTGACCTGTCTCAAGATCGGAATGTATGACGTGATCGGAGCAATTCTCGGCATAGACCTCGAAGGTTATCTTCTGTTCATGCCGCATCGGCTGAGGCCGACCTTCCGTATGTTCATCGGCCCGCAAGGCTCAGGCAAAACGTTGACGCAATCTGTCAATTCGATTCCTTTGACGGCACTGAGCAACAACATGCGCTCCACGTGGAAGGCAGAAAACAACAGGCCGAATCTCTTTGTGACCGACAACAAGTGCGAAATCGCGCAGCAGGTTGTGCGCGGGCTCAAGAGATGCGGAATAGATATTCAGATGATCGACCCCGAGGGCGTTATGGCGGCCTACGGGTACACAGATATGAACGCTAACCTGCTCGAACCGCTCATCGAGTGTGTCTGGTCGAGCGACCCAAGAATTCGTGCGCAAAGCAATCTCGTTGCCACTGAACTGTTCTCCATCTGTATCTCAACGCCCGAGAGTGCCGGGTCGTCCGCAGTCTTTTTCGACAACGGCGGCCGCGATCTCGGTTTGATCCTCTCGACCTACTCAGCGCATGCCCACCCGGAGACGGCAACGTTCGGCCGACTGTATCACACCCTGTCTGACCCCTCCCGGACCAAAGAAGCTCTTCGAACGGCACGCGACTATCGCGCCGGCGACTACTCAGACCCCCTTCTGAACGATCTGCGGGACAAGGCCGCATCGATGCTCGATCTGTGCGAAGCGAAGCCGGAGTACTTCCCTCAGTTTCTGAAGGCTGCCCGCGACGGCCTTTCCGTCTTCGAACCCAACGGCCCTTATGCGCATATGGGAGAGAACACTACCGCCCGGATTTCGGATATTCGTCGCGTCAAGAACCGTGTGCTTTTTCACATGATTCCGCTTCACCGGATCGAAACGGACGCCAAAATTACGTCGCTTCTAGCCTACAGTGTTTTTCGCGCTGCCATGATTTATCCGACGGGCACACATGTGCACTGCGTGTTCGAGGAGTTCGCGGCGCTGAATATTCCTGCCTTTAACAAAAAGATGGTGACGTTGCGTGGTCTAGGTGTTTCAGCGGACATGTATGTGCAGAGCACGGCTGGGATCGAGCGCAACTACGGCCCTCTCGCTACGCGCGAAATCCTCGAAAACTGCGACATCAAGCAATTTGCGGGCATCGACACCTATGAGCAAGCTGAAGCTGTCTCCAAGATGCTGGGCGAACGTCATGCAAAAGAGTTCGATGCCCGCATCGATAAGAGCGCGTTCGAGAATGTAGGCTTTAGCGTTCGGGATGCATTCATCCCGGTTATGTCTCCGCAAGCCCTGATGGCTATGCCGCGCGACGAGCAGATCATCAAAATCCGCAGCGTACCTGCCCTACGCTGCAGGATGATACCTACCTGGGAAGTTTCCGGGCTTGGAGATGATTTTCTAGACCCGAACCCGCTGGAAGGTCCTGCGCCAAGGGTGAAGCCGAAGGCAAAGATTAAGATATCACGCGCCGGGGTGAAGCTTATTTGGAAGAAGCCACCACGGCGCTCGAAACCGACGCCACGGGCGCGCTATCGCGCTCGCATGATAACGCCCTTCACCTTCGCGTTCGCTCTCCCGTGGCTCGCTATCCACGTTTGCGGCTGGATTTATGGAATCGACCTTCTTTCCATCACCAGGGAGCTGACCGGGCTCTGACTCCGGCGAGGTAACTAGTGGCGCACGTCATCGACCATAGATTCAAGCTCACCGATACGCACCGAAAGACAGTGATGAAACCGCAAGAGCGCCTGATGATAGAAACCGATTTTGGCGACGCTGCCCTTTCCGGGCGGAAAGGTCAGATCGACAGATCGATCAAACAGGACCTGAGCAGCAATGTCGTAAGGAATGCCTTCGCGCTCAAGCTCGTAGAGCGCCTTATCGAGAAGATGATCGGCGCGGCTTCGTGCCTGCGCATCAGCCTTATCATCTTCTCGACGATGCCAAGATGGAGCTGTGTAGTAGGGGCCGAACGCTTTATCAGTCATACAGACATTTTATTCCGTAAGCGGAATAAAATCAAGAAAAGTCGATTCAACATCTCAGGAGGCTCATAGCGATGTCCCGTGATTTCGAGACGATGCATCGGCAAAACAAGGGCGCACTCAAGCGCGCTTTTGAAGAAGAGACGCCCAGAATACTGGAGCGCTTCCAGGGCAACGCCCTTGCTTTGAAGATCGCCGGAGCACTCCTAGAAGAGCGCGCAAGCGCGCGCGGAGTTCTTGAGGGCGAGCTTGAACGGAGCCGGACGCAACGAGTTGCCGAGACTGTGGTCAAGCTATGGGAAGAGCGGGGGCGTGAGATGTATGGCGTTCCTCGCCCCAGTTGGGCTGAAGCGCGGGCTATTGATGAGAAATCCTACCGCGAGGAGGCGGCCGGGCGTGTCGAATTGGAGATCGAGGGCCAGCTTGCAGAATTTGATCGGGAAACGCAGGCCCGACTGGCATCCTTGGCCACGCAAAACGATCAGGTCAGTGAGCAGGCGGACACATCCGCGCAGCGGCTAACGGCAGAGCAGACGGATGCTACTACGGCACGGCCAGTTCGCTCGCCCGAGGAACCCGGCCGGGAGATGCCTCCACACCTGAAGGCTGAAGTTCATGCGGCGATGAATGAAGCCAATCAGGCGCGCGACCAACTCCGCCGCATTTTTGAGAAAAATCGTCTCACCCTCATCGAAGAAGCACGGGTCATGGGCGCTCCCGATCCGCAATCGGATGTGATGGAGGCCCACCAGGAATCTCTGCGTGCGGTCGATAAGCGCGAACATCGCAAAGTACACGAGGCATTCGAACGTCACGGGTGGAGTTATCAGCAACAGGACACGGTGTTTTTGCGGCCCATGCGGCAAAACGAAAGCTTCAGCCAGGAACAGACATCACACGCCCCTGCCCGAGATGAAACCCAAGGGTTCGAGTTCGGAGACGGTGAGGACTGATAGCGATAAGCCGAACGAACTGGAAGTATAGGAATATATTCCTTTACTTTTCTGTGGATTAAACCTAAGATGTTCTTGATCTGTTCTTTAGGAAATAGACGGAAAAAGGTATGTTTATAGATGATTACAAGAACAGATCGGACAAGAGCGGCAAAAGGCCGTCGAAGAGAGTTGCGTCCGACGCCGAGCGAGAACACGACCAGCGAATTGTTGCGCTGGTGCGGTTCATCGCCCGCCGCGCCGCAGAAGAGGACTACAAGGAACTGCTGCGCGCTTTGAACGACACAAAGGAAGACCAAGAAGGCAGACAGGAATGAGAGTAGCCATCTACGCCCGCTACAGCACGGAGCTTCAACGCGACGCCTCAATCGAGGATCAGATTCGCGTCTGCGAGGCACGCGCTGAGCGTGAGGGGTGGGAGGTGGTCAATCGATATACGGACCATGCATCCACGGGAAGCAATCTGATGCGCCCCGGCGTTCAAATGCTGATGCAGGACGCAATGCAGGAAGGGTTCGATCTCGTTCTAGCGGAAGCTCTTGATCGCCTCTCTCGCGATCAGGAGGACATTGCGCATATCTACAAGCGCCTGACCTTCAATGGCATCAAGCTCATCACCCTTTCCGATGGCGAAATTGGCGAACTACACGTTGGTCTCAAGGGAACGATGGGCGCGCTCTTTCTCAAAGACCTGGCAGACAAGACCCGAAGAGGGCTGCGCGGCCGGGTTGAGAATGGAAAGTCAGGTGGAGGCATTTGCTACGGCTACGACGTGGCCCACAAGCTTGATGGAAACGGTAACGTCGAGCGCGGAGATCGCACGATCAATCCAGCGCAAGCTTCCGTTGTCGAACGAATCTTCAAGGACTACGTAGCCGGGCGGTCACCGAAGGCCATTGCGTTCGCCCTCAACGAGGAGGGTGTTCCCGGCCCGACCGGCCGCGGCTGGACGCAAAGCACGATCAACGGCAACCGGCAACGCGGCACAGGTATCCTGAATAACGAACTTTACGTTGGCACACTGGTGTGGAACCGCCAGCGGTTTATCAAAAACCCTGACACCGGAAAGCGCGTGGCGCGCCTCAATCCGAGTGACGAATGGGTTTACGAGGATGTCTCCAAGCTTCGCATAGTCCCACAGGACTTGTGGGACGAGGTGAAGGCACGACAAGAGCGCTACACCCAAAAGCGAACGGAGTTCAACAAGTCGAAGCGCCCCAAATACCTTCTATCGGGTCTGCTCCGGTGCGGTTGTTGTGGCGGTGGCTTTTCCAAAGTCTCTCAGACGCATTATGGCTGCTCGACGGCGCGCAATCGCGGCACGTGCGACAATCGCCAAACCATCGCCCAGGACAAGCTGGAAGCCCGCGTGCTGGTCGTAATGCACGACTATCTGATGGACTCGAAACTCTGCGGGGAGTTCTGCGACGAATACACAAAGCACATCAATGCTGTGCGCCAAGAGCGTAATGCTCTCGTCGAATCCTATAAGCAAGAGTTGGCAAAGCTCGACCGCGATCAGGAAAAGGTGCTCGATGCGATCTGCAACGGCATCGATCCCAAACGCGTCAAGGACCGGATGAATGCTATGGCCGCGCGGGAGCGTGAGGTGAGGCGGTTGCTGGAGGTCACACAAGAAGCCCCAGTGCTGATGCACCCGAACATGGCGCTACGCTACAAGGAAGCCATTGCCGATATCGTCCAGATGATGGGGGATGAGGAGCGGCGGCACGAGGCCAGCGAAATTCTCCGGACCTTGATCGATAAGATCGTTCTCAGTCCATCCAATTCCGGCGACGGCCTTGAGGTCGATCTCATTGGCGCTCTCGCCGGCATCCTGACCATTGCCCATGGTCACCTGCCCGTAGGGCAGAAACGAAAAACGTCCGGGAGCTCTGATAGATCAAAGCTTCCGGACGTTTCTGCCGTTCAGTTGGTTGCGGGGGCAGGATTTGAACCTGCGACCTTCAGGTTATGAGCCTGACGAGCTACCGGGCTGCTCCACCCCGCGTCAATTCTGTTACGCCGACACCCTCCAGCCCGCTCGCGCACGCGATCGAGACAAGAGGTCAGGATGTGTGCGGATGGCCGCGAGACGGCTCAATCGGAAGAAGGGATGAACGATATGTGCTTGGCAGGCCTGGCAGCGACCTACTCTTCCATGCCTTAAGACATAGTACCATTGGCGCAGAGGAATTTAACGGCCGAGTTCGGGATGGGATCGGGTGTAGGCTCCTCGCTATAACCACCAGGCCGGCGAAGAACATATCGTCAGGGTTCGAATGATTGTCGTTTTGGTCTTTCGTTCGCTTTCTCATCCACGCTCAGGGAATGAGCAGAGATAAATGAGAGTAATCAAGCCAATCGAGCGATTAGTACCAGTAAGCTACATGCGTTGCCGCACTTCCACACCTGGCCTATCAACGTGGTCGTCTACCACGGCTCTCAAGGGAAAACTGGTTTTGAGGTGGGTTTCCCGCTTAGATGCTTTCAGCGGTTATCCCTTCCATACATAGCTACCCGGCTGTGCCGCTGGCGCGACAACCGGTCCACCAGAGGTATGTCCATCCCGGTCCTCTCGTACTAGGGACAGATCCTCTCAATTTTCCTACACCCACGGCAGATAGGGACCGAACTGTCTCACGACGTTCTAAACCCAGCTCACGTACCACTTTAATCGGCGAACAGCCGAACCCTTGGGACCTGCTCCAGCCCCAGGATGTGATGAG
>Ga0114898_1002083_pt1 | contig 10885 bp, 7 predicted proteins | sample Malvired_Geostar_FD_83496 | JGI IMG/M metagenome (GOLD analysis project Ga0114898, IMG submission 83496) | Marine viral communities from the Global Malaspina Expedition - Malaspina viral metaG DeepMed_Geostar | ecosystem: Environmental > Aquatic > Marine > Oceanic | place: Mediterranean Sea... | reverse complement strand
GTCCGGGGCCGGCGACGCCGGTGATCGCCACCGCAACCGCGGCCCCGGACCGCGCCAGCGCCCCGGTCGCCATGGCCCGCGCCACGGGCTCCGATACGGCCCCATGGGCCTCGATCAGGGCGGAGGGAACCCCGAGCATCTCGGTCTTGGCGGCGTTGCTGTAGGTCACGAAACCGCGCTCGACGACGGCCGACGATCCCGCCACGGAGGTCAGGGCAGCGGAGACGAGGCCGCCGGTACAGCTCTCGGCCGCAGCCACCATCAGGCGCCGCTCGATCGCGGTTTCGACAACCCTGCGGGCGAGGCTTTCGATATCGTCGGGAAACATCAAAGGGGCCTTCCGGAGGGGCGGCGAGTCGGTTCAGGGTGGCACGATGCGCCCGGAGCGGCGCCAGCATACGGGGCGGGCATGAGCGACACCACTGGCGACTCCGGCGTCACGGTCCGGCCCGCCGACCGCCTGACCCCGCTGCTGTTCGCGGTGGCCATCTTCACCTCCGCCTCGCTGGTGTTCGTGGTCCAGCCGATGGTCACCAAGCTGGTGCTGCCGATGCTCGGCGGATCGCCGGCGGTGTGGAACACGGCGATGGTGTTCTTCCAGGCGGCGCTGCTGGGCGGTTACCTCTATGCCCACCTGCTGCAGAGGATCGCCTCGATCAAGGCGCAGGTGGCGGTCCATCTGGGGCTGCTGCTGCTCGCCGCCCTGTTCCTGCCGCTGCGGATCAACGGCTGGCTGGGCGACCCGGATCCGGCCGCGCCGATCGCCTGGCTGCTGGCGACGCTGGCCCTCTCGGTCGGCGCCCCCTTCGCCGTGCTGTCGGCGACGGCGCCGCTGCTGCAGGCCTGGTTCGCCCGGGTGCGGGCCGGCTATCCCGACGGCAAGAACCCGTATGTGCTCTACGCCGCCTCCAATCTCGGCAGCTTCCTGGCCCTGCTGTCCTATCCGTTCGTGATCGAGCCGCTGACCAATCTGTTCGGCCAGAGGATGGGCTGGACGGGCGGCTACTGGGCCTTCCTGCTGATGGTGGCGGCGCTCGCCTTCGTGGTCTGGAGCCGCCGTCTCGACCGGGCCGCCGAGCCGGCGCAGCTGGCCGTATCGCCGCCGATCGCCTGGCGCGACAAGATCATCATGATCCTGCTCGCCGCCGCCCCGTCCAGCCTGATGTTGGGCGTCACCGCCCACCTGAGCACCGACGTCGCCTCGGCGCCCTTCCTGTGGGTCATCCCGCTGGCGCTCTATCTGCTGACCTTCGTCATCGCCTTCCAGACCCGGCCGTGGATCCCGCTGCCCATCACCCTGGTGGTGCAGGCGGCGCTGGGGTCGCTGGTGGTCCTGTTCGTGGCCTTCCGGACGCTGGACATCCGCATAGCCTTCGCCCTGCACATCCTCGCCTTCTTCTTCGCCGCCCTGATGTGCCACCAGATGCTGGCCGCGCGGCGGCCGCCGCCGGACCGGCTGACCGAGTTCTATCTGCTGCTGTCGGTCGGCGGGGTGGTCGGCGGCGCCTTCACCGCCCTGGTGGCGCCGGTGATCTTCAACCTCGTGTGGGAGTATCCGCTGGTGCTGGTGCTGGTCGGGCTGGCCCGGCCGTGGGACCGTCGGCGCCTCCGCGGCGAGGAGATCGGGGCGCTGGTCGCCGTCGCCATCCTGTCCGCCGGGGTCGCGGCCCTGTCGTGGTGGATGACCGAGGATCCGGGCGCGTGGGCCGCCCTGTGGCGCATCCTGCCGCTGTTCCCCCTGCAGAGCCTGTGCATGGTGATTCTCGGACCGGCGGTGATCTGCGCCTTCCTGTTGCGCGATCGCGCCCAGGCCTTCACCGCCGCCCTGCTGATGATCGGCCTGTCCGCCCAATTCGTGACCCGGGGCTATGAGGACAGCTACGCGGAACGAAGCTTCTTCGGGGTCATGCGGGTGGCCGTGCAGCAGGACGAACGCCTTGGCGGCGACATCCACATCCTGACGCACGGCACCACCTGGCACGGCGCCCAGGCCCGGGACGCCCGCTTCGACTGCCAGCCGTCCATGTACTACCACCCGCTGACCCCGATCGGGCAGTCGACCGAGATCGTCCAGGCGCGCGGACCCGCCCGGATCGGCGTGGTCGGGCAGGGGTCGGGGACCATGGCGGCCTACAAGCGGGCGCAGGACTCCATGACCTTCTTCGAGATCGATCCGATGGTCGACCGGATGTCGCGCGATCCGCAGTGGTTCACCTACATCTCGAACTGCGCCGTCGGCGGAATCGATACGGTCCTGGGCGACGCGCGGCTCACGCTGGAGGACCAGCCGGCGGGAAGCTACGACCTGCTGGTCATCGACGCCTTCTCGTCCGACGCCGTGCCGACCCACCTGCTGACGGTCGAGGCCATCGACGGCTATCTGCGGCTGCTGAAGCCGGACGGGGTGGTGCTGCTGCACCTGTCGAACCGCAACCTCGAGATCGTCCTGCCGACCGTCGCGGCGGCCGAGGCGCTCGGGCGGCCGGCCCTGCATGGCCTCTATGTCGAGGACGATTCCATGCCGCAGATGGCCATCGCCTCGACCGAGGCCGTGGTGATCTCGCCGACCGAGGCGGGCCTCGCCGACTTCCGCGGCAAGCCCAATTGGCGCGAGGCTCCGGAAACCGACGTGAGGCCGTGGACGGACGACTACGTCAACCTGTTCGGGGCCCTGTGGCGCGCCTTCCGGCCGCCGCCCGAGCGTCCCTGATCAGCCCGGCAGGTCGATCGTCGCCACGGCCTGGGCGGCGAGGCCTTCGCCCCGGCCGGTGAAGCCCATGGCCTCGGTCGTGGTCGCCTTGACGCTGACGGCGTCCAGCGGCAGCGCCAGCAGGACGGCGAGGCGTTCGCGCATGGCCTGACGGTGCGGCTTCACCTTGGGCCGTTCGCAGATCAGGGTGACGTCCACGTTCACGAGGCGCCCGCCGCGCGCGTGCAGCCGCTCGACGGCGTGGGTCAGGAAACGGTCCGACGCGGCGCCCTTCCACTGCGGATCGGTGGGCGGGAAATGGTCGCCGATGTCGCCGTCGCCCATGGCCCCGAGGATGGCGTCGGTCAGGGCGTGCAGACCGGCGTCGGCGTCGGAATGGCCGATCAGCGTCTGGTCGTGGGCGATCTCGACGCCGCAGAGCCAGACGGACGAGCCCGGACCCCAGCGGTGGGCGTCGAAGCCCTGGCCGACGCGGGTCCGGCGGGGGATCAGGGCCTCGGCCATGGCGAAATCCTCGGGGAAGGTGAGCTTCATCAGGCGGGGGTCGCCCTCGACGATGCGGACGCGGCCGCCCGCGCGCTGGACCACGGTCGCCTCGTCGGTGGCGGGTTCGTCGACGGGCCAGGCGGCGTAGGCGTCGACGATCGTGCGATACCGGAAGGCCTGCGGGGTCTGGGCGCGCCACAGGCCGTCGCGCTCGACCGGATCGGCCATCAGGCCGTTTCTGGCGCGGCGCAGGCTGTCGGCCACCGGCAGGGCGGGCAGGGCGCCGTCGGCGTTCGCCAGCGCTTCCAGCGTCCGGCGGATCACAGCCGGGGCCAGCAAAGGCCGGGCCGCGTCGTGGATCAGGACCGGGCGGTCGTCCGGGCCGCCGAGGGCGCTGAGGCCGTTCCGGACCGAGTCGGCGCGAGTCGCGCCGCCGCTCGCCAGCCGCCAGCCGGTCAGGCCCGCCAGCGCTTGCGCCGCCTCGGCCTCCGCCTCCTCAAGGATGACCACGATCAGGTCTTCCGTGCCCGCCGCGAGCAGGGCCTCGACCGACCAGCGGATCACCGGCCTGCCGCCCAGCGGGCGCCACTGCTTGGCGCCGCCGGCGCGCGAACCGGAACCGGCGGCGACCACGATGGCGGCGAAGTCGGGGAGGGGCGATGTCATCCCGGCCTTCTAATCGCCGCCGTCGTGCTTGACGAGGGCGGCTGAAGCGGCGGTAAGGAGCCGATGACGACTGGCGTGCAGATCGGCGACGTGTGGGTGCCCGGGCGGGTGCTGACCGCGCCCATGACCGGGATCACGGACCTGCCGTTCCGGCGGCTGGCCTCGCGGCTGGGCGCGGCCTATGTCGCCACCGAGATGGTCGCCGCCGCCGAACTGGCCCGGGCCCGGCCGGACGTGGTCCGCCGCGCGGCGGTCGGCGAGGGCCTGCCGCTGACGGTGATCCAGCTGGTCGGGCGCGATCCCGCCGCCATGGCCGAGGGCGCGCGCATGGCGGAACGCGCCGGGGCCGACATCGTCGATCTCAATTTCGGCTGCCCGGCCAAGGAAGTGACCGGCTCGGCCTGCGGCTCGGCCCTAATGCGGACGCCGGACCTGGCCTGCCGGTTGATCGAGGCCGCGGTGAACGCCACCTCGCGGCCGGTCACCATCAAGATGCGGCTGGGCTGGGACGACGCCAGCCGCAATGCGGCCGAGCTGGCGCGGCGGGCCGAGGCGCTCGGCGTCAAGGCGGTGACGGTGCATGGCCGCACCCGGCAGCAGTTCTACACCGGGGTCGCCGACTGGCGCGCGGTGGGCGAGGTCAAGGCGGCGGTGGGCGTGCCGGTGATCGTCAACGGCGACATCCTCACGGCGGACGACGCCCGGGCGGCGCTTGACCAGTCCGGGGCCGACGCCCTGATGCTGGGCCGGGGCGTCTACGGACGGCCGTGGCTGGCGGCGCATCTGGAGCGGGCGCTGGCCGACGGCACAGTGCTGGAGGAGCCCGGCCGCGAGGAACGGCTGCGGATCGTCGTCGAGCATCTGAGGGCGTCGGTGGCCTTCTACGGCCTGCCGCTGGGGCTGAAGATGTTCCGCAAACACCTCGGCTGGTACGTCGAGCAGGCGCCCTGGCCGGCCGATCCGCTGGAGCGCCGGGCGGCCAAGGCGCGACTGTGCCGGCTGGAGACGCCGGAGGAGGTGGCGGCGGCGCTGGCGGAGCTCTGGCGGCCACTGACGCATTCCGGCAACTCGGCTGTTGATATCGGGCCACAGTTCGCCGAAGCTGGAGCGGCATGACGGACGCGCCCTCCACGCCTGCCGGACCCGACGCCGCCCCGCCCCGGGGACCGGCGCGCTGGTTCGCCGGCTGGTCCGAAGAGCGTCGGCGCAACACCTTCCTGATCGCCTACACCATCGCCTTCCTGATCACGGTCGCCGCCATCTGGCTCGTGGCTGTAGCCCCGGGCTCCAGCGGCGAGGGCGCCCGGGCCATGGCGAGCCAGGTCGTGCTCGTCATCCTGGCGGTGAACCTTGTGCTCATCGCCGGACTGGCCCTGGTGGTGGGCCGGCGTGTCTTCCGGCTGTTCCAACAGCGGACGCATGCGGGCGCGAGGCTGCACCTGCGCTTCGTCACCCTGTTCTCCTTGGTGGCGCTCGTCCCGGCGGTGCTGATCGCCGTGGTGTTCGGCGTGCTGGTCAACCGGGGGGTCGACCAATGGTTCAGCGAGAACGTCAAGTCCGCGGTCGATAACGGCGCACTCATCGGGGACGCCTATCTTGAGGACGTCTCGGACGAGATGGACGGCGACCTCGCGGTGATCGGCGAGCAACTGAGAGACGTTCGACCGCTGTTCGAGAATCGAATCCAGTTCTCAGACGCCCTGGCGCAAGTCGCCGGGCTGTTCGGCTATCCGGCCATCTACATTCTCGGGCCGGAAGGCGAGGTCCTGGCCAGCGGCGAGGGACCCGGAGCGCCACCCTATGTCGCGCCGCCGCCTTACATACTTGAAGCCGCGGCCGAGGGCGGTGAACCGCCGCAGCAGGTGACGGAAAATCCCGACGCCGTGCGCTCGTTGATGGCGCTGCCGGCCTACGGCGACACCTACCTGTATCTGGTGCGACCGCTGAAGGACGGCCTGATCGCCCAGATGCGCAGTGGCGAAGAGTCGATCGTCGCCTATCGCGAAGCGCAGGAGAGCCGCGACCGCATCCAGGCGGCCTTCGCTCTGAGTTACATCGAGACTGCCCTGCTGGTGCTGGTCGGCGCCGTCTGGCTGGGCATGTCAGCCGCCAGCGCCATATCGGCTCCGATCGGGCGGTTGGTGGAGGCCGCGGACCGCGTCGCTGGCGGCGACCTGACGGCCCGGGTGGCGAGCGATGACGGCCCGGGCGAGATTAAGAACCTCACCGCCGCCTTCAATCGCATGACCGGGGACCTCGAGGCGCAGCAGGCCGCGCTGAGGGCGGCCAGCGAGGAGGCCACGGGGCGGACCCTGTTCATCGAGACGGTGCTGTCCGGCGTATCGGCCGGGGTGATCGGCGTCGACCGGCAACGCCGGGTGTCCGCCATCAACGACAGCGCGGTCGAGCTCCTCGGGCTGACCAGCGACGCCGAGATCATCGGCCGGCCGCTGGCCAAGGCGGCGCCGGAGCTGGGCGAACTGGCCGGCCGGGCCGAAGCGCACATCGAGGAAGAGATCGACGTCAGCCGCGACGGGGAAACCCGCCGCCTGCGCGTCCGCATCGAGGGCGGCGTCGGCGGCGAGATGGTGCTGACTTTCGACGACATCACCCGGCTGGTCACAGCCCAGCGCAACGCGGCCTGGCGCGACGTGGCGCGGCGCATCGCCCACGAGATCAAGAACCCCCTCACGCCGATCCAGCTGTCGGCCGAGCGGCTCAGGCGGCGTTATCGCAAACAGGTCGGGGACGACGTCGAGGTGTTCGACCGCTGCACCGAGACCATCATCCGCCAGGTCGGCGACATCGGCCGGATGGTCGACGAGTTCTCGTCCTTCGCCCGCATGCCGGCGCCGCGATTCACCGCCGAGAATCCGGCCGAACTGCTGCGCGAGGCGGTGTTCGCCCAGCGGGTCGCGGCGCCCGATATCGGCGTCGAGCTGATCGAACCCCTGCCCAAGGTCGTCCTGCACGCCGACGGCCGCATGGTCGGCCAGGCCCTGACCAACATTCTCAAGAACGCCGGCGAGGCTGTGGCCGCCCGCCGGGCCATCGCACCCCGGGCCGAGGATGGAAAACGTCCCGGCGTCAGCGCGCGTCTCGACGTGGCGGACGAGATGGTCACCTTCATCATCGAGGACGACGGCGTCGGCCTCCCGGCCAAGGACCGCGACCGGCTCACCGAACCCTATGTGACCACGCGCGAGAAGGGCACCGGCCTCGGCCTGGCCATCGTCAAACGCATCTGCGAGGAGCACGGCGGCGAGCTGAAGCTGGCCGACGCCGAACAGTTGTCGGGCGCCCGGGTGTGCCTGATCTTTCCGTTGAAATCTTCACTGCAATCGACCGGCGCGGCCGGAGGCAAGGACGCGAAAGCGTCCCGGTCCCCGACCGTTCCGGCCGGCGAATAGCGAGGCGACATGCGATCCACGGGAGCCGATATTCTGGTCGTCGACGACGAGGCCGACATCCGCGAGCTGGTCTCCGGCCTGCTCGAGGACGAGGGCCACGCCGTGCGGGTGGCGTCCAACTCCGACGAGGCCCTGGCCGCGATCCGGGCGCGCAAGCCGTCGCTGGCGCTGCTCGACATCTGGATGCAGGGCGGCGGGCTCGACGGGCTGGAGCTGCTGGACGTCATCAAGGGGCTCGACCCGGACCTGCCCGTGGTGATGATCTCCGGCCACGGCAATATCGAAACGGCGGTCACGGCCTTGCAGCGGGGCGCCTATGACTTCATCGAAAAGCCCTTCAAGTCCGACCGTTTGGTGGTCGTTGTTCAGAGAGCGCTTGAGGCGTCGTCGCTGAAGCGCGAGAACCGGCGGCTACGCGCCCAGGTGGCGGCGCCGACCGGTTTCATCGGGAAGTCGGCGGCGGCGCAGACGCTGCGCACCACCATCGCCAAGGTCGCCCCGGCCAACAGCCGCGTGCTGATCTCCGGCCCGCCGGGCAGCGGCAAGGAACTGGTGGCGCGTCAGATCCACGAGGCCAGCGCCCGGTCGGGCGGCGAGTTCGTCGCCATCGCCGCGGCGGGCATGACCCCGGAACGGCTCGATCTGGAGCTGTTCGGCGAAGAGGGCCACGACGGCCGGCCCAGCAAGATCGGCGTGTTCGAGCGGGCCCACAACGGCACCCTCTACCTCGACGACGTCGGCGACATGCCGCGCGAGAGCCAGAGCCGCATCCTGCGCGTGCTGGTCGAGCAGCGCTTCCGCCGGGTCGGCGGCGAACAGGACGTGCAGGTCGACGTGCGGGTGGTCACTTCGACCTCGCGCGACCTGAAGCAGGAGATCGCCGAGGGCCGCTTCCGCGAGGACCTGTTCCACCGGCTCAACGTGGTGCCGATCCGCGTGCCCGCCCTGTCGGAACGGCGGGAGGACATCCAGGAACTGGTCGACTATTTCATCGACAGCCTGTCGACGTCGCAGGGCCTGCCGCGCCGGCGGCTGGGCGACGACGCCATCGCCGTACTGCAGGTCCATCCGTGGCCGGGCAACGTCCGCCAGCTGAGGAACAACGTCGAGCGGCTGCTGATCCTCGCCACCGGCGACGCCAACGAGCCGATCGGCGCGGACGCCCTGCCGCAGGAGGCCACCAACGCCGGATCCAGCGGCTCGCTGGGCGCCGAACGGATCATCGCCCTGCCGCTGCGCGAGGCGCGGGAGGTGTTCGAGCGCGAATATCTGGCGGCCCAGATCATGCGCTTCGGCGGCAATATCTCGCGCACCGCCGCCTTCATCGGCATGGAGCGGTCGGCCCTGCACCGCAAGCTCAAGTCGCTCGGCGTGTCGCCGGCGCGGGGTCCCGTCGAGGACGAGGACGAGGGAGCCGCCGAGGCATGAGCCGCGTCGCCTACGTCAACGGCCAGTACGTCCCGCACGGCCAGGCCACAGTCCATGTCGAGGACCGCGGCTTCCAGTTCGCCGACGGGGTCTATGAGGTCTGGTCGGTATTCGAAGGGCGGATGGCCGATTTCGACGGCCATATGACGCGGCTGCACCGCAGCCTGGACGAGCTGCGCATCCCGATACCGATGACCCGCGAGGCGCTGGAGCGGGTGCTGAAGGAGACAGTGCGGCGCAACCGGGTGCGTGAGGGCCTGGTCTACATCCAGGTGACGCGCGGCACGGCGCGGCGGGACCATCCGTTTCCGCCCGAGGGCACGCCGCCGAGCGTGATCGTCACGGCCCGGTCCCTGCCGCTGTCGAAGGGAAACGCGGCGGCGGCGAAGGGCGTTGCGGTCATCACTACCCCCGACATCCGCTGGGGCCGCTGCGACATCAAGACGGTCGGCCTGCTGCCCAATGTGCTGGCCAAACAGGCGGCGAAGGAGCGTGGCGCGGCCGAGGCGTGGATGGTCGACGAGATGGGGCTGGTCACCGAGGGATCGTCGACCAACGCCTGGATCGTCGACGAGACCGGCAAGCTGCGCACGCGGGATACGCAGGCCAACATCCTGCACGGCATCACCCGGGCCGCCGTGCTGGCGCTGGCCGCCGACGAGGGCATCGAGGTCGAGGAGCGGGCCTTCTCGGTCGACGAGGTCAAGCGGGCGAAGGAGGCCTTCTACACCTCCGCCAGCGGCTTCGTGATGCCGGCGGTGTCGATCGACGGGGCGAAGATCGGCGACGGCAAGCCGGGCCCGGTGGCGACGAAGCTGCGGGCGCTCTACATCGAACAGGCGCGCCACGACGCCATCTAGGCGTTGCGGCAGGCGCATGGGGGGTTAAGGTGGCGCGCCGGCGTCGATCGGTCCCGGCCGCTCCTCCGGCCGGCGAAACAATCAAGAACAGGCTGAACCTGCCATGTCGCAAGACAAGTCCAAGAACCTCCAGGACACCTTCCTCAACAGCGTCCGCAAGACCAAGACGCCGCTGACCATCTTCCTCGTCAACGGGGTCAAGCTGCAGGGCATCGTCACCTGGTTCGACAACTTCTGTGTGCTGCTGCGCCGCGATGGCCAGTCCCAGCTGGTCTACAAGCACGCCATCTCGACGATCATGCCGTCGGCGCCGGTGCAGCTGTACGAGCCGGAAGCCGACGAGGACTGATTTCTCCCCCGCCGTCACCCTCGGGCTTGACCCGAGGGCCAGACGTTGTGCGACTGTGCGCGTGGGATGGCCCTCCGGCCGGCGGCTTCCTATCTAACCGCCAGCACCAGACAATCTGATCCTCGGGTCAAGCCCGAGGATGACGCTGCAGAGAAAGCGGTTTCCCCGAACTTGGCCACCCAACTGATCGACCACGCCGTCCCGCTGATCCGGGCCATCGTCATCCACCCGGACGGCCGCAGCGAAAGCTCGCGGCTCGCCGAGGAGCGTCTGGAGGAGGCCGCCGGCCTCGCCCGGGCGCTGGACCTCGACGTCCGCGCCGAGGAGATCGTGCGCGTGCGCAAGCCGACGCCGGCGACGCTGTTCGGCTCGGGCAAGGTCGAGGAGCTGGCGGCGCTGGTGCGCGCGGCCGAGGCCGAGGCCGTGGTCGTCGACGACCAGCTGAGCCCGGTGCAACAGCGCAATCTGGAGAAGGCCTGGGACTGCAAGGTCATCGACCGCACCGGCCTGATCCTCGAGATCTTCGGCCGCCGGGCGCGGACGAAGGAGGGCCGGCTGCAGGTCGAACTGGCCCGGCTGGACTACGAACGGTCGCGGCTGGTGCGGACCTGGACCCACCTGGAACGCCAGCGCGGCGGCACCGGCAGCACGGGCGGCCCCGGCGAGACCCAGATCGAGCTCGACCGGCGCCTGATCGCCGACCGCATCGTCAAGCTGAAGGCCGAGCTGGAGGAGGTGCGCCGCACCCGCGGCCTGCACCGAAAACAGCGCCAGAAGGTGCCGTTCCCGACGGTGGCTCTGGTCGGCTACACCAACGCCGGCAAGTCGACCCTGTTCAACCGGCTGACCGGCTCGGAGGTGCTGGCCAAGGACCTGCTGTTCGCCACGCTCGACACCACCCAGCGCACCATCCGCCTGCCGCAGGGCCGGCCGGCGATCGTGGCCGACACCGTCGGCTTCATCTCCGACCTGCCGC
>Ga0114898_1002077_pt1 | contig 10899 bp, 20 predicted proteins | sample Malvired_Geostar_FD_83496 | JGI IMG/M metagenome (GOLD analysis project Ga0114898, IMG submission 83496) | Marine viral communities from the Global Malaspina Expedition - Malaspina viral metaG DeepMed_Geostar | ecosystem: Environmental > Aquatic > Marine > Oceanic | place: Mediterranean Sea... | reverse complement strand
GGAAAGGTTTTGGATTTAATTGAGGCTTCAATGCCAGAAGGTACGCAATGTGAGAAGTTTAAAAAATTGATGCAAGTCCCTATGTATGATTTTAGAAACGAGATATTAAAAATGGTTTCCTTGGGCGTAGAAGACTGATTATATAAAAAGTATAAAAAACGTACCATTTTCGTAGAAAAAGTAGTATAATAAAGCGTATACCTATATATAGGTATACAATAATCTATTTGACAGAAGGTCGGAAGTGGCTTAGACCAACCTTCTAGTTACAAATAATATATATATTATTACTAGGAGGGATACTATGGCAGACGATGTTATCAATAGGATTGAGAAACACATGGAAGGAAATACGTTGGCCCTTTCTGCTGTTGCTGAAGTCTTGCAGAAGATGGATGACCGCTTCATTCGTGATGAAGATGCGTTTATTGCAAAGCAGGAACAGGATCAGGCTGTAAATGAACGAACTGCAATGGTGAAAGCTATTGCTTCTGAGGTCTATGGCATGATGAAAGCCGACAATGGAATGGATGTAGACGGCACGAAGGTACGGTCTGGTACTAAGATGAAGGGTAGGGGGGAAGACTCAGAGTCTCCCATAAATCCTACTACTAAGATTGCAGACCAGCAAGCTACCATTCAAGCAGCTAAGGATGAAGACGACGACGAAGACGAAGATATGGAAAAGGAAGGAAACGGAGCAAACGAATATCCTGAGAGGGAAGACGAAGATAAAAAGGCTATGTACAAAGGTGACAACGAGGAAGAAGACAAAGATAAGAAGTTCAACTTTGATAAAAATAAAGACGACAAAGAAGATGAAGACTTGGAAGAGATGGCAAAGGAGCTTGATGCTTTGAAAAAGCAGATAGCTACTACTGAAGCTAACATGCAAAAGGCTGTTCAGTATGAATCTGAGCAACGGCTTCGGAAGATGGGATTTAGAGAGGAATTGGGTCTACAAGCACCCCAGCAGATATCTCCCCTTGGAGTTGATGGCTCCACCCCTCTGGTGAAGTCTAGCAATCCTATAGACACTGTTGACCAATTGGCGAGCATGTCTTATAAGGAATTGCGAAATCTCCAGGCTCAAATTGAGATGGGTGATACTGAAGGAGTTCCTAGGGAACTACTTAATTAAATTTAGATTAAAGGAGTCACACTATGGCTAATCCTAGTTTATCAGAATATCTAGCACAGTCTCAGCGTGGCCTGTATCAGTCAGTATTCGGCCCTGAATACTTGATGAAACAGACTTACCACACTGTTGATGGAGCTAGTCAAATTTTCAATACAACTTATGGACGCAAGGTGTGGCAAGCTTTGAACAACCAGACTCGTTTCTTCAATGCTGTTCCCAGAGTAGTTTGGGGCAATACGGCTGGTTGGCGTGTCAGGACTGACCGTGGCTCTAGTAGGTCACGACCAGTAACTGAGACGGGAAGTCTCCCCACGGTGGACATTTCCAATATTGCTACGGTATCGAGCTTGCCTCGTATCGTATCAACGACCTTTGGTGCTTCCGTGAAGTCCGTCTTCACGGCTCAGTTGGAAGGCGGTATCGGAGATGTTCTGGCGATGGAGAATGAGAATTCCCAGCTTGACCATATCAAGGAAATCAACGAGGAGTTGCTGGCTGGCAGTGCGTTTATCGTATCTGCTGGTGGAACGACTGCCTTCACAGTACCCGCTTCTGTCGCTCATCACTTTAAGATTGGCGATGCTGTCTCTATGAATAACGTAGGGACGGGCTTTGACCGCACTGGTGGGTCTGCCGTTTCTGCGGTAGACACGGGCACTGGTGTAGTTACTATCGCTAATGGAACTGCTTTTGCAGACGGTGACATAGCTGCGATATTTAGTCGTGCTGGCTTTACTTCCCTTGATGACATTGTAGCAGAAGATGCTATGGTTGTTGGTGGAGGTTCTGGTGGTGCTGAAGTTAGGGCTTACGACCTAACCTACAGTGACCGTGTTGCTGGTACGTGGAATGCCGCTGCTAGTGTTCAGCTAAACAGTGGTACTGGACGGGCTTTGTCCCTCACTCACCTGGATACGGCTATCCAGAAGATTCGTGAGAATGGTGGGGAACCGAAGCTAATCCTTTTGGGCCACGATCAATACTTCAACCTTGAGCGTTTGTTGAATTCCAACCAACGTTATATGGGTCAGGAAGAGTATCAGGTTGGTGTCGGTTCAGAGCGAACCTTCCCTGGTACCCGAACTGGTTTGGTCTTGGCTACTTATCAGGGAATCCCCATACTCCCTGATGCGGATGTGCCTAAGTCCGTAGCATCTAACGATGCAGTCTTGGGTTCTAACATTTACGTGTTGGATACTGATTACCTAGAAATTGCAGTTGCTCAACCTACTCAGTACGTTGAGAACCGTGACTACTTCGCTGCCAATGCCTTGGTGGTGAGGGGACTCCTGTATACAATGGGAGAAATGCGGTGCAAGAACATCTGGGTTCAGGCCAAGATTGGCGACCTAAACGCTTCCTAAATTTTCCTGGGGGTGGGGGCACTCAGCCCCTGCCCCCTTCTATTAGGGGGGGGGAGAATGAGAATCAATAGGCCCAAACATCCTACTTTAATCCGTTATGACGATAACGGAAATCCTATAGATCACTATAGGAAAACTACTCTGCCTAAATTCGGCACTAATAATCCTATTATTGTATTGAGGAAAGTGCAACATGACTCAGATGAAAAACCGGATGAAACCGTTGGATGACGATGAGTTAGAAGTCAAAGTTGCAGTGTATATGGAACGTCTAGATACTTATATAGAGACTTCCACAGAATTAAATAGAACTTTAGTTGCTGGATTAGAAAGAGTTAATACTGAATTAGATGAATTGAAACATTGGCGTACTAAATTTTACGGTGCTAAGACATTAGTTATGATGTTATTCGCTATGTTTGCCCATGCGGGAGTTGTTTTAGCTGCGGTGATTGGTATCTTAAATTGGTATTCCAAATCCCCAAATTAATATTAGGAGTCTTGCATGGCTAATGAACGACATAATGATGCACGGGAATGGGAAGTAGATTTATCTACTCGCCAAGCTGTTCATCCTTATACAAAGTATACCCCATTCAGAACTGCAACGTCAACTACAGCGGCAAATCTATTAGCAATTGATAGGGGAGAAATTGCAGTAAACTGGGTGACGAACCCTAGAATAGAGGCTGCTGATGTTACAATGTTTACGGCTACTGGGTCAGCTATTGCTAGAAGTACAGCCCAGCAATCTGTAGGAGCAGCCTCTCTCCTCACCGATCCAGGTAATTCTGCTGCGGGTGAGGGTTTTTATTGGGTTTCTTCTGATATTGGTTTTGATGTACATCCTCAGTATTTATCTGCTCAATGTGAAGTACGTGGTGCATCCGCTTCTGGAAGTGTTAAAATAGAAATTAGGAATGCTGCGGGAACTACTGTCTTGGCTACTTCTGCCGATACTAATCTAACTACTAGCTTTGCTCGTATTACTGTTGCATATACAGTAGTAGGAAGTACTGCATCAGCAGGGTATAGGGTTTATGTTATTAGTGCAGCAAACCATAATATTAACTGGTATACTGATAAGATAATGTTTGAAGTACGAGACGATACTAATGCTGTATCTACTTATGTGGATGGAGCTTTAGGGTTGAATTATGAATGGTCGGGAACGGCTAATGCTTCTACTTCTAGGAAACGTCCTGCTATGTCTATAGTTAGAGGAATTCAAATTAAAAATGAATCTGGTACTTCGGCTGAAATTGTTTATGTTGGTTTTGATGTAACTGCTTCTGCTACTACGGGAATAGCTGTATTGGCAGGAGCTACTTATGAATCTAATTTCCCAATAGATTTTAGAGATAATGTATCAGTTATATCAGCTTCAGGAACTCCTACTGTGAGTGGAGTTATTTGGGGGGCTACTCATTAATGACTACAGAGACAATCCAGACTGAAGTAGGGAAGATACCTAGCCCTTCTAACTGGGCTAATAATGCTCAAATGTATCAAACTATAGGGTCTGATACACCCATCCTACCTATTGAAAAACAGGATAATGGGCAAGTTTCCTTAGAAGATATTTCTAATGCGCTTGATGAATATAAGCGTTTGCTTAAAGCAGGGATAGCTTCTAAGGCTGAAACTATGACTTTATCCAGGGCGTTCCCAGATGATGTTACTTTTTCTAAGGCCGCTTCCAAACTTAGTGAGGGAGATGCTATGGTCTTAGGTGGCCCCGCTTCTGTGGAATTAATAGATAGGGAAGGACATCTGATAACTACGGACGCTTTAAATAAAGCATTCGATAAGTATATGGCTAACTTCCGTACTAGAAATACAATGGTACTGCATTCTGATGTGCAAGTTGGTTGGGCTTTGCCAGCCTATATTACTAAGGGTGGACAAATATTTAAGAGTGGTGTAGGAACAAACGGACTATTTTTTATTACGGAACTAAGGGACGATACAAAAATTGCCCAACGGGTTATGGATCAAGTAAATGAAGGAAAGCTAAGAAGTTATTCAATTGCGGGAAGTGCAACCAAAGTTCAAAATATGCAGAAAGGTTTGCAACCCTATATGCAAGTAGACGAAATGGAACTTGCAGAGGTTACAGTTTGTGAGAAGGGAGTAAACCAAAGTGCTGGATTTGATATACTAAAAGCTGAAGGAGCCGTTGCTACTTGTATTGATGGGAGTTGTCTAGTACAAAAACAGGAATGCGACGGTAGTTGCTTTCTTCAGAAAGAAGAGGGTAAGATTACTCAGCCAGATTCAGGCTATAGAAACGCTACAGATATTGAAATGAAGAATGGTATTATGTGTGGTGCATGTAAATTCTTCAATAAACAGGAACAGACATGTGATATAGTGGAAGGAATAATTGAAGACCACATGTACTGTAAAGTTTTTGCTCCGCTAGACGCATCTCCAACTCTTGAAGAAGGTAGGGAATTAACTATGTTAATGGAAAAAGAAGACGGGTCAATTGATTTCACTGGATCTTTCTTGGAATGGATGGAGAAACAAGCCGCTCCTAAAAAGAAAATGGCTGCTACTATTTCTACACTACTTAATGTAGAGGGAAGAAGGAATGAGCATGACCAGTTATTGAGGGAGTATGGATTTCCATCTGCCCAACCTTTTGAATCTATGCGGTATACCCCAGTAGTAGAAACTGAAACAGATAACTTTGGTATACCTATGCATATAAAGCCACCGTGGGTAGTGAATGAAGCTGGGGAACATCTGGGAACGAAACTCGATAGTGATGCTTCTACTTATGATTCTTCTCTAGCCGCTAAAGCTCACGAAAGTTTTAAAGGTAGTATGCATCCTTGGTACTCTGTAGAGATAGCGGTTAAGAAATCTACCCACCCATTTTCCAAATGGTTAGAGAATAATAAATCCTATTTATAATCATGATATACAATATTAATTGGATATAAAGCTTGACTTTCCGAATTCTTGGTGTATAATAAAATGACACAAGAAATTTAAGGGGGGTCAGATGATAAGTAGTATAATTGTTATTGGTAGTACGGTGGCTGTATTTATAATGATGGCAGCATTCTTAGAAAGATTTTGTAAAGGGCATTCTATAGAGTACTATAGATATTTAGAAAATAATAAAGTACCGCCCCCAGAAGACAGACAAGATAGAGAGATTCTTTATGGTGATTTATGGGGGGTTAGGAGAAGGTGAAATCCTTGCGTCCACAAATTCTTTTAAGTATAATTATCCTAGGGGCTATTGCTCTACTTTCCCTGGAATTAGAACATATTGAAATTACTACGGGGTGTATTACATTGTTAGGGGCACTGGGAATGAAAATATTGGAGTCGGAAAAGTGAGAAAGAGTTGGGTACGCTGTCCAGGTTGTAATAGAAAGCAACATGCTAAGACTACTAAATCTGGAACTATGTGTACTCCCTGTGCTAAAAAGGGTAAAACTATTCAGACAGGTAGATTTAAATAGATAAGGAGTATTAAAATGGCAGAGTGCTATTGTGATGTTAATGCATACGCTTTGAAGGGTACTTGTGAATGTGAAGAAGACTGCTCATGTGAGTGTGAAATATGTGAGTGTGATGAATCCATTGATATGTGGTCTTCTGATTTACCTTCAGGTTGTGCTTGTGGTGGGAATTGTAGTTGTCAGGAATCCTCTGATGAAGCTCAATAGAACTTTATTAGTTAAAGGGATAGCAGCGGGAATGGAACTCATTAGTTTCTTCATTAAAAAAGACGTAGGAAGATATAGCCCCACTATTATTAATGTTATAGATGCTGGTCATGATGTGGGAATGACTGTATTAACTAGTGTAGAAGTTTTGAAAGATAAGAATCTTACTCCTGAAGAAGAATTAGAACTGGCAGAAAGACTAACCAATAATAAGAGAAGTTTAGATAAAGCCTTGACTTCTTTGATTAAAGATCTTAAAGACCATGCACTTCATCAAACAGAGGAGAAAGAAAATGCTTAATCGTTTTGTAGCTTTATTGATTAGACTTAAAGATATTTTCGCTAAGATAGAGATAGAGCGGAATGAACGTGCCGGGAATGGGGCAGAAATTGTAGAGTTACAAACTAAGATTGCTTCCTTAGAAGCAGACCAATCAGAAGCACTAGTACTACTAGATGAACTAGAAGAGGTAATTAAAAAATGGGAATAGTATCTAATAGAGTAGAAGCTCTTAAAACTATGTGTACTCCTCCTGATTTAAGTGACCCTTTATTTGAGGCAGATACTAGTTGGATAGGAGAGAAATTACGTGATGTAAATATTCTTAATACGGGAATGGTTCATAAACCATTAGACAGTAAATATTGGTGTTGCTCTCGATTAGATTTTGATGCTATAATCAAGTGGGATTGGACTGATAATAAAAGATATATAGCAGAAAAATATGACTGCGATAATTTTGCCTTTAGTTTTAAAGCTAGAATGGATAGGAGATTTCATTTGAACAACGTGGGCTTGGTGATTGACTATGCGGGTGGACACGCCTATAATGTGATTGTTTTCTCCGATGGAAGTGCGACATTGTTTGAGCCTCAATCAGACAGCTTCCCACGTTTAAATCCATCAGCTGGGTATTATAGATGTACCTCAGGGTTTATAGTGATATAATGGAACTCCCTTGTCAGGGGAGTAAGGAGGTGATCCACTTCACCTATGGGGGCATCTGAATAAGGTGCCCCCCACCACTTGACGCACTTTTCAAGCCGTGGTATGCTGGACTCCGAATTAAATTTTGGAGGTGCTTATGAGCATAGATAATCCAGTAAAATTCTTTTGGGTGATGGTATTTATAGGAGTAATTTGTAGTGCCTTATGAATAAGAATGATGACGAGAAACCTATTCCTAATTGGATTTCCTTAGGTACTGAGTTATTAGAGAATGCAATGGAACTTGGTTCTTATACTGAAGCCCAAAGATTATTAACAGCACCTGGAGTAGACCCTGCATTATATATGTTATTTTGTTCTATGCCCCAAGGGAATAATTGTGCTACGAATGGGTATCCAGAAGCAATGTGGTCTGTAGATGAGATACGAAACTTGATGCAATGTGCTTTTATGTTAGGTATATATGTTAAAAAATCTGTAGGAGAAGCAGATAAGTTATGGTGATGTCCTATTTAGTTACGTCTAATGCTGATTATACTAGACGAGTAGATGAGATTGAGCAGAAAATTGATATATTGTTAGACAAAATGAAACTTTTGGAGTATAATATAAGTGTATTGTCCGATGCCTTGAATAAAGAATTGGATTATCTTTCAGATAAACTCAGGGCAATTAATTAGTAAAGGAGGGAAGTAGTATGGGTTTAAATCAATTAGAAGTTCATGAGAAAGTTTTGTACCCAGTTACTAAAGTATTGGCAGGACAAGCTGGAGGAAGTGGGGTCTTAGTGTATAGTAAAGAAGACCCTGAAAAACCTGGGGACTTTATTAATATTGCTTTAACTTGTCAACATGTTATTGATGGAGCTATTAAAGTATCTGAAACATGGGATAACATCCTTAAGAAGGATGTAAAGTCAGATGTGTTAGAGGAAGTTCGCATTGAAGTCTTTGACTACGATAAGAGTAAAGTAGTGTCAGCTAATTCTACCTCTGCTCAAATTATTGCTTACGATAAACACCATGACTTAGCCGCTGTTAAACTAAATAATACTAGACCTATGGTTAATGTAGCTAGTATTATACCTAAGGAAGAAATAAAAGAACTCCAAGTAACTGACCCCGTATGGGTTTGTGGATGTTCTTTACTTCATGATCCTTTTCCAAGTCCAGGTAACCTAACATATCTACGTGAAATTATTGACCAGAAGGCTTACCTAATGCAGAATGCTCCCAGTATATTTGGGAATTCTGGTGGTGGTTTGTTTCATGGAGAGTCTGGACATTTGTTAGGATTAACGTCTAGAATTACTTCTACCCAATTAGGATTTGGTATAGACATTATGACATGGATGGGATTCAGTACTCATCCCGATAGACTATATGAGTTCTTTGAACACCAAGAATTGCAATTCTTGTATGATGATAGTGATAATTATCATGATGCTCAAGAACGAAGAGAGAGTAGGAGACATGAAGCTTTACGGAACCTTTTGTTTGAGTCCAAAGGAGAAAGTCCGTAGTGCCAGGACTTGACATGCTTGTGCGATTCGGTTATTGTATCATCTGTGACAACGGGCCAGACAAGCAGAATCGTGAGTGGGTTGCAGATTTGGTACGGGATAATAAAATACCACCTGTAATAAAACAATGCTCTAGTTGTAAAGGAGAGAAACCTAATAAAAATCTATTGTATTTAGCAATAGATATTCCAGGGTTAGTGAAATAGGTATGAATAAATGGATCACTAGAGATAAAAAGTTAGAGAAGAAACGGAAGCGTAGTGGTATATATACTAAAGAACTACCACATAAAGATAAATTTACAAGGAGAGATATTAAACAGGCCCAAAAAAATAAGGAGTTGGATAAAGATAACTTTGACTCAGAAGGTGACGAATGAATATTAATGAAGACTCAGACTTTTACCCTGACCCAGACCATTTAAGCCGTAGTTGCGATGAAGACGAACTTAAAAATTTACTACTTACTAGGGATGAAGTATTATACATAGACGATCAATTAACTATGATGATAGAAAGGGATGGAAGGTCAGATAATTTCTCTACAGTACGTCCTATCTTAGCTAATGCAGGACTACCAGCCCCAGTGGAATTACTAGATAAAATAGGTATGGCAGTATTACAAATTACTGATGAAAGTGCTGAAGATAATTCTAGTGTAACTGTAGTTGTAACAGCCACAGATTTATATATGCTAAGAGAAATTGCTAAGTCAACGGTAAAAATAAATGGACATTTCGTAGGGTTTGAATTAAAGAAAAAGATATACAAACTTTTGTATGAAAGTGAATACAGACTAGAGAAGAGCTTAACAAGGTTGTTGGCAGATGTAGATATGGATCCTTCTACAGCTGAAACTTTAGATTGGAGTGGGGAGTAGGAATAGAATTTATTCTATTTCTATATTTTATCCCACTAAATGGGTTCCCTTGCCACCGGGGAACCCATTTACTTTAGGAGGAGTATGGTAGAGTTATTTGTTGTAGGATTAATATTAATTGTGACGCTATTGATTTCTATGTTCTTGGCTATAGTTAATTGGAAAATCTATATAGTAACAGTTAAAATGTTATCAGTAACTATAGATATATATGTACAGACATTGGAATTATTAAACTATACTAAGAAAACATATGAAGTGTTGGGCGGCGAAGAGGGAGTTGACAAATTCAGAACGAGATGATATGATGATTCAAACGAAGGAGGACAAACGGAATGGTGTATGAACGGAACGACTCTTTCACCCAAAGGAGGGAAAACGGAATGGTTTATGAAGTGACATCACAGTATATTTGTGCAGGGGAGCCTTACGATATTAAAGCATTAGTGATTGCTTACAACTTACTTTCAGCCCAAGCCCAATTAGATTGGCTGGTGCAGAATAAAGATTGTATGTGTCAAGAATGTATCAGGGAATATGAGATAAGTTACTCTACTTTTATGACTTTACCTCAAGGAATGCCAACCTATACTATGTGTGTAAAGAGATAATATGAATACTCCAGAAGAAGAGAAGAGAGTAGAACACGATAGAGTTAGAGCAAGCATACATAAATTTCTAGGATGTACTGAAGACGTAACCTTTGAAATTATTGATCTAATGTTAGATGATGTTTTATTATTTGACCAGAAGCAACGAGATTATGGTAGTACTAATATCAGTAAGTTTGGGCAAGTGGGTGTATTGGTTAGGGTGAGCGATAAAGTGGAGCGGTTGACAAACCTCATTCAATCTGCTAGAGTTCCAAACAACGAGTCTGTCGAGGATTCTTGGCAAGACTTATCAATATATGGGGCTATTGCAAGAGTCGTTAACAAAGGCTCTTGGTAGTAAAACTCTGTACGGAAACTAAAATTTAGGAGGAAGATTTGAAAGCTAAGGGAACCCAGAGCAAAAGCTCTAACAGTAGTCAGGTATATCTTGCAAAGGCAAGACAAGCAGCGCACAAGTTGGCGCAACAGAAAGGGTTTGTTACTTCTGATGATGTTGTTAATGTGGTCGGGATGCCCAGTTCCCCGTCTCTAGTTGGCTCTATCTTCAAAGGGAATGGATTCACCAGGGTTGGTTACACGCCTTCCACTCGCAACTCTACTCACGGTAGGGAAATCGGGGTCTGGCGTTTGAAATCTAAGCTTAGTTAAAGCTTAGGATACACAGGGCTACCCTCTAGTTGCAGAGTCTAGAGGGTAGCTTATATTTTGAAGGAGAAGAATATGTTTAATAGGTGGATGATG
>Ga0114898_1002075_pt1 | contig 10905 bp, 7 predicted proteins | sample Malvired_Geostar_FD_83496 | JGI IMG/M metagenome (GOLD analysis project Ga0114898, IMG submission 83496) | Marine viral communities from the Global Malaspina Expedition - Malaspina viral metaG DeepMed_Geostar | ecosystem: Environmental > Aquatic > Marine > Oceanic | place: Mediterranean Sea... | reverse complement strand
TCGAGCGCTTCAACAACGAGGTGCAGATCGTCCACCCTGACATCTTCACCCCTGCCGAGGCCGCGGACATCGCCGCCGTCGAGCCGGTCTACCCGGCCACCCAGGGCCTGACGTCCCGCGTCATCCGCAAGCTGGTGCAGGGGGCTCTCGAGCACGCGCCGGAACTGCCGGAATGGCAGGACTCCGCCTGGCTGGCCAAACGGCGCTGGCCCGGCTGGCGCGCCGCCCTCGCCGCCCTCCACGCCCCGGCCGCCGAGCCCGACCTCCAGCCCGACGCTCCGGCCCGGCAGCGGTTGGCCTATGATGAACTGCTGGCCCACCAGCTGGCCCTCGCCCGCCGCCGCCGCGCCCGGAAGATCACCCCGGCGCCGATCATCACCCCCGGCGAACCCTCGGCGCAGGTCCTCGCCGCCCTGCCCTTCGACCTGACCGGCGCCCAGGTCCAGGCCCTCGCCGAGATCCGCCGCGACCTGGCCTCCGGCGAACAGATGGGCCGGCTGCTTCAGGGCGACGTCGGCTCCGGCAAGACCGCCGTGGCGGCGCTGGCCCTGGCGGACGCCGCCGCCTCGGGCTTCCAGTCCGCCCTGATGGCCCCGACCGAAATCCTCGCCCGCCAGCATTGGCAAAGGCTGACGCCGATGCTGGAGGCCGCCGGCCTGCCGACGGTCCTGCTCACCGGCCGGGACAGCCCCGCCGAGCGCCGCGGCCGTCTCGCGGCGCTGGCATCGGGCGAGGCGAAGGTCGCCATCGGCACCCACGCCCTGTTCCAGGATGCCGTCCGCTTCGACAGCCTGGCGCTGGCGGTCATCGACGAGCAGCACCGCTTCGGTGTCAACGAGCGCCAGCGCCTGCAGGCCAAGGGCGACCCGCGCATCGGCGGCGTCCACCTGCTGACCATGTCGGCGACGCCGATCCCGCGGACGCTCGAGCTGACCCAGTACGGCGAGTTGGAGGTGTCGCGCCTGACCGAGAAACCGCCCGGCCGCACCCCGGTCACGACCGCCGTTGTCCCCTTGGCCCGCATCGGCGAGGTCGCCAAACGACTCAAGGCCGCGCTCGACAGCGGGGCGCAGGCCTACTGGATCTGCCCGCTGGTGGCCGAGAGCGAGGCTTCCGATCTGGCAGCCGCCGAGGCCCGCGCCGCCGATCTGCGCCGCCTCATGGGGGTCGAGGTCGGTCTCGCCCACGGCCAGATGCCGGGCGCCGACCGCGAGGCGGTGATGGCCGATTTCGCCGACGGCCGGACGCCCCTGCTGGTCGCCACGACCGTGGTCGAGGTCGGCGTCGACGTGCCCAACGCCTCGATCATGGTCATCGAGCACGCCGATCGCTTCGGTTTGGCCCAGCTGCATCAACTGCGCGGCCGGGTCGGACGGGGAACCGCCGCCAGCACCTGCCTGCTGCTCTATGGCGGTGGCGACGATGGGCTTGGCGAGACCGCCCGCATCCGGCTGGAGACCCTGCGCCGCACCGAGGACGGCTTCGAGATCGCCGAGGAGGATTTCCGCCTGCGTGGCGGCGGCGATCCGCTGGGCCTCAAGCAGAGCGGCTTCCCCGCCTACCGCTTCGCCGACCCGATCCGCCACCGCGAACTGCTGCTGGCGGCGGCCGACGACGCCCGGCTCGTCCTCGGCCGCGATCCGGATCTGACGACGCCTCGCGGCGAGGCGGTACAGGTGCTTGAGGCCCTGTTCGACTGGCGCAACGACCGGCCGGGAATCGACTAGGCCGGGCTGCGGGCGGCCTGCCAGGCGGCCAGTCGGGCTTGGGCGTCGGCTTCAATATCGCCGTAGAAGAGATTGTATGGTCGGGACTTTCTTCGGTCGGCCCATCCCCCGGCCTGGCGGAACGACTCCATCTCCGGTTCGGTATGCCGCAGCAGGCCGCCGCGGCACTGGGTGGCGATCTCGCGCGCCAGCAGGGCGGGATGGGTGCCCCATTCCAGCCCCGTCGCATTGGTGGCTCCGCGGTTGAGGCGGGCCTCCACCCGCTCTGTGGAGGTCGATCCGGTGACCGGATTGACGCACAGCGCCTCGCGCTCGCCCAGTTCGACCAGCCGCCCGCGCGCGTCCCAGACCAGCGCCCGCCGCAGCCGCCGTCGCGCCGCGCCGTCATTGCCCTCGCCGACCGGCGAGAATCCGACGACGCAGCCGGTCTGGTCTCGTCGCTCGCACGCGGGGATTCGCGGCGACAGGCCGTCGGCCGGGGTTACGACATCCATCAGATAGGCCGCGACCAGCCGCTCCCGCAGCGCCGGGTCGGTCGCGACCCGCTCGCGCAGCAGTCGCTCGACCAGTTCCCCGCCCTGCTCGACCCCCGCCAGGACGATCGGCCCCTCCGGATGGCGTGCGATCCACGTCTCGAAGGCGGCGGCGACGTCGCGGTAGGCGAAGGCCCGGGCCTCGCGCGCATCGTCGCGAAGGGTGAGCCGCGTATAGAGGCTGCCTTGCCGGTAGCGCGGTGCGCTCACGGGCCCGAGCCGCGCGAGGGGGCCGGCGTAGTTCGGCAGCACCACGCGCTGCAGATAGGCGTCCGCCTTCGGGTCGCCGATCGGCCCGTTCCACTCCGCCCCGCCGTCATAGGTCGTCGAGTGCACGAAGAAGACCGAGGCCGGCCCGGCGTCGGACGCGCGCGCCTCGTCCAGCGCCCAGGCCTGCGGCCGCTCATAGTCGGGCGCCGGGGGCGGCTGATAGGTCTGGAACGGCACCTGCGGATCCAGCCCGGCCCTGAGGATGTCGCCCCGCCACACGGCCACCGCCGCCGTCAGCAGGAAGATCAGGGCGAAGCCGGTCCAGCCGACCCACTGCCGCGCGGTCAGCCGGGGGAACTTCATCGATACGGATCCGCCGTGGCCAGGAAGTCCTGCACATAGCGCCGGACTCCCTCCTCCAGCGGCGTCGACTGCCCGCCGAAGCCGGCGGCGCGGAGGCGCTCCATCCGGGCCTCGGTGAAATACTGGTATTTGTCGCGGATGCTCTCGGGCGTGTCGACGTAGTCGACCCGGGCCTCCTTGCCCGCCGCGGCGAAGGTCGCATGGGCCAGATCGAGGAAGGACCGCGCCTGCCCCGATCCGGCGTTGAACACGCCGGACACCGCCGGCGTCTCCAGCAGCCAGTCGACGATGTCGACCACGTCGTCGACGAAGACGAAGTCGCGCATCTGCCCGCCGTCGGCGTAGGCCGGGTTGTGCGAGCGGAACAGGGTCACCGGCTCCCCGGCCGCCACCTTCGGCCAGATCTGCGCCACGACCGACTTCATGCCGCCCTTGTGGTACTCGTTCGGCCCATAGACGTTGAAGAATTTCAGCCCCGCCCACTGGCTCGGCGACTGACCGCGGTCCGACTGCCGCGCCGCATACTGGTCGAACAACATTTTCGAATAGCCGTAGGCGTTTAGCGGCCTCAATGAAGTCAACGCCTCAAGGCTGTCGTCGTCCTCGAACCCCTGCTCCCCGTCGCCATAGGTGGCCGCTGACGAGGCGTACACCATCCGCGCATCCCTCAGGGCGCACCAGTCCCAGATGTCCCGCGACAGGGTGAAGTTCGTCCGCATGATGAGGTCCGCGTCGGCCTCGGTCGTCGACGAGATCGCCCCCATGTGGACCACGGCCTCGACCTGTTCGGCGTGCCGCTCCAGCTGCTCGAACAGTTCCTCCGGCTGCCAGAAGTCGGCGACCGGGTGTTTGGCGATGTTCTTCCACTTGCCCAGCGCCGCGTCTTCGAGCCGGTCGCAGACGACCACGTCCCGCCGGTCCTCGGCGCACAGCCGGGCGACGATGTTCGATCCGATGAAGCCGGCCCCGCCGGTGACCACGATCATCCGCCGGCTCATTGGTCGTCCTTCATCTTCGCGATCGTCCGGGTGGTCGAATAGCCGTCCTCGAACGTCGCCAGCTTCACCTCGCCGCCCCAGCTCTCGACCAGGTCGCCGCCGACCACGCCCTCGCGGGTGTAGTCCGCCCCCTTGATCAGCACGTCCGGCCGCAGCCGCTCGATCAGCGCCAGCGGCGTCGGTTCGTCAAAGCTCGTGACCCGGTCGACGCTGGCCAGACCGCCGATGACCACGGCCCGGCTGTCCAGATCGTTGATCGGCCGCCCCTCGCCCTTCAGCCGCCGCACCGACGCATCGGTGTTCAGCGCCACCACCAGCCGATCGCACCATGACCGCGCCTGGGCCAGATAGGCGACGTGTCCGCGGTGCAGGATGTCGAAACAGCCATTGGTGAAGCCGACCCTCAGCCCCTGCCGCTTCCAGCCCTCGACCACATGCGCCAGCTCCTCCAGCGGCATGACCTTGGCGTGGGCGCCCGCGGCATGCTGGCTCATCTCGGCGTCGATCAGCTCGGCCGGCGTGACCACGGCCGTGCCCGCCTTGCCGACCACCACCCCCGAGGCGAGGATGGCGAACTCCACCGCCGTCTCCAGCGGCGCGCCGGCCCCCAGGGCCAGCCCCAGCGCCGCCAGGCCCGTATCGCCCGCGCCCGAGACGTCGAACACCTCGCGCGCCCGGCCGGGGAAATGCTTCACCGGTCCGCCCCGCCGCATCAGGCTCATGCCCTTGCCGGCCCGGGTGACCACGATGGCCTTCGCCGTGGTGGCGTGCAGCAGCGCCTTCAGCGCCGCCTCGACCTGCGCGTCGGTGTCCACCGGCAGGCCGGTCGCGCCCGCCAGCTCGCTGGCGTTCGGCTTGATCAGGTCCACGGCGCCGTAGCGGGCGAAATCCCGCCCCTTGGGATCGACCACCACCGGCGCGCCGCTCTCCTGCGCCGCCTTGAGAGCCTGGCCGATCACCAGATCGCTGACCACGCCCTTCGCATAGTCTGACAGCAGGTAGACGGAAGCACCGGAAAATGCGCCACTTTCGGTCGCCAGAACGGGCGCGTCTTCCTCGTCCAGCCTGAGCAGCTGCTGTCCGGCCGCCACGAAGCGCGTCTTGACGATGGTGGCCACGCCGTCGCGGCGTTCGACCGCGTCCTCGACGCCCTCGTCCCCGGCGATCAGCCCCGCGAGCTCGTCCCCGGCCGTATCCCGCCCCGACACCGCGCCCAGCCGGGCGATCCCGCCCAGGGCCGCGATGTTGCGGGCCACATTGCCCACCCCGCCCGGCATGGCGATGCGGCGGCGACTTTTCAGCACCGGTATGGGGGCTTCGGGCGAGATCCGTTCGACGTCGCCATAGACGTAACGGTCCAGCATCAGGTCGCCGACACAGGCGACCTTCAACCCGCGCACCCGTTCGAGCAGCGCCTGCAGTTGTCCGAGATCGAGCGTCCGTTCAGCCATCCTCTTGGCCTATCGGATTCAGGCGGCCTTCGCCATCCGCGCCTTGGTCAGGTCGTCGTAGGCGATCAGGTCGGCCGCCAGCGCCTCGAACTGGTCCAGCGGCACCATGTTCGGCCCGTCCGACGGGGCATTGTCGGGGTCCTGGTGCGTCTCCATGAACACCGCGTCGACGCCCACGGCCACGGCGGCGCGGGCCAGCACCGGCACGAACTCGCGCTGTCCGCCCGAGGACGTCCCCTGCCCGCCCGGCTGCTGCACGCTGTGGGTGGCGTCAAACACCACCGGGCAGCCGATCTCGCGCAGGATCGGCAACGACCGCATATCCGAGACCAGGGTGTTGTAGCCGAAGCTGGCCCCGCGCTCGCAGGCCATGACATTCGGATTGCCCGCCCCGACCACCTTGGCGATGACGTTCTTCATGTCCCAGGGCGCGAGGAACTGGCCCTTCTTGATGTTGATCGCCTTGCCGGTCGCCGCGGCGGCCAGCAGCAGGTCGGTCTGGCGGCTCAGGAAGGCCGGGATCTGCAGCACGTCCACGGCCTGGGCGGCGATGCGGCAGTGCTCCTCGGTGTGAACGTCGGTCAGAACCGGAAGACCCGTGACCTCGCGAATCTCGGCGAAGATCGGCAGCGATCCCTCCAGCCCGAAGCCGCGCGCGGCCGTGGCCGAGGTCCGGTTGGCCTTGTCGAAACTGGTCTTGTAGATGACGCCGACATTCAGCCGTTCGCCGATCTCCTTCAGCGCATGGGCCATCTCCAGCGCGTGCTGGCGGCTCTCCAGCTGGCACGGGCCGGCGATGAAGACGATACGCTGGCCGCCGCCGATGCTGACGGGGCGCTTCAGCCCGTCCTTGATGTCGATGATGGCGTTGGGCTTGGACACGGCGATATTCCCGGAATTGCGACCTGGCGACGCGCGGCCCTTGCCGCACCTATGCGGCGATCAGGTGGCGTGGGACAGCGACGTCCGCAAGTTATCACGGAGCCCGACCGCATGACCACCAGACCGCCGCCCGTGATCCTGTGGTTCCGGCAGGACCTGCGGCTGTCGGACAATCCGGCCCTGGACCACGCGCTCCGGACCGGCCGGCCCGTGATTCCGGTCTACATCCTCGACGACGGTCCCGCCGTCCGCTCCATCGGCGCCGCGTCCCGCTGGTGGCTGCACGGCTCCCTCGAGTCCCTCGACGCGGCCCTGCGCGGAATCGGCGCGCCGCTGATCCTGCGCCGGGGCGATTCGGAGGCGGAGCTGCGCCGCCTGATCGGGGAGACCGGCGCCGACACCGTCTTCATGAACCGCCGCTTTGAGCCCGACGCCTTCGTTCACGACGCCGATGTCGCCCACGCCCTGAAGGCCGACGGGGTCGAATGCCACGGCTACAACGGCTCCCTGCTGGCCCGGCCGGGCTCCGTCAGGACGGGCGCCGGCGGCCCCTATCGCGTCTTCACCCCGTTCTTCCGGGCCCTGATGGATACGGCGGCCGCGCCCGCGCCGCTCCCGGCCCCGTCCGCCATGGAGACCGTCGCCGACCTGGAAAGCGAATCGGTCGGAGACTGGGCCCTGCGCCCGGCGGCGCCGGACTGGGCCGCCGGCTTCGACTGGACGCCGGGCGAGGCCGGGGCCGAGGCGGCCCTGTCGGCCTTCATCGGCGGCGGTCTCAAGGCTTATTCGAAGGGCCGCGACTATCCCGCCGAAGCGTCTGTCAGCCGGCTGTCGCCCCATCTGCACTGGGGCGAGATCCATCCGTGGCGGGCCCTGACGGCGGCGCGCCGGGCCGGAGCCGAGGGCGCGGTCGCTTCCGCCGAGGCGGACAAGTTCGCCGCCGAACTCGGCTGGCGTGATTTCTCGGCCCAGCTGCTGCACCACTTCCCGCAGATGACCGATACGGCCTTCCGTCCCGAGTTTGATGGGATGCCCTGGCGTGACGATCCCGAGGGTCTCGTGGCCTGGAAGCGCGGCCGCACCGGTTATCCGGTCGTCGACGCCGGCATGCGCCAGCTGTGGACGACGGGCTGGATGCACAACCGCGTGCGGATGATCGTCGCCTCCTTCCTGGTCAAGGATCTGCTGATCGACTGGCGAGAGGGCGAGGCCTGGTTCTGGGACACGCTGGTCGACGCCGACCTGGCCAGCAATGTCCAGAACTGGCAGTGGGTGGCGGGTTCCGGCGCCGACGCCTCCCCGTGGTTCCGCATCTTCAATCCGGTGACCCAGGGCCAGAAGTTCGACGGTGCGGGCCGCTACGTCCGCCGCTGGGTTCCGGAGCTCGCGCGGCTGCCGGACCGCTGGCTGCAAGCCCCCTGGACGGCACCCCCCGAGGTTCTTCGATCCGCCGGCGTCCGGTTGGGCCACGACTATCCGAAGCCCGTCGTGGACCATGCCGCCGCCCGCGACCGGGCCCTTGAGGCGCTCCGCTCCATGGCGGCCGGCTCGAATAGCGGGGATTGACGAGCCGCCCCGTCCGACCCAACCTTGGCCGCATGACGACGGTGACCGTCGATCGACAGCAGGCCGCCGCCCGCACGCCGCGCGGGTTCGGACTTCTGTTGCGTCTGCTGGCCGCCAATTGGACCGTCGGTCGCCTGACCGTGCTGCTGCCCGGCGGCGCCAGCCATCTGCTGGAAGGCAGCCGGCCCGGCCCCTCCGCCACCCTCGACATCCGTGACTACCGGTTCGCCGGCCGCGTCCTCGCCTCCGGCGACATCGGTTTCGCCGAGGGCTATATGGCCGGAGAGTGGGAGACGCCGCATCTCGCCAGCCTGCTCGAGGCCCTCGCGCGCAACAGCGAGTACATCCGCCGGCTGGTGAGCGGCAACCGTGTCATGAAGGCCGTCCACTGGCTTTCGCACCGGATGAATCGCAACAGCCGGTCCGGCTCGCGCAAGAACATTCACGCCCACTACGATATCGGCAACGCCTTCTACGCGGCCTGGCTCGACCCCTCGATGACCTATTCCTCGGCGCGCTTCACCCGCGCCGGCATGGCGCTGGAGGCGGCCCAGCGCGAGAAATACGCCAGCCTCGCCCGCACCATGGATCTTCAGGCCGGTCAGTCCGTCCTCGAGATCGGCTGCGGCTGGGGTGGTTTCGCCGAGTTCGCGGCGAAAGAAGTCGGCGCCCGCGTCACCGGCATCACCATCTCGCGCGAGCAGCACGATTTCGCCCGCCAGAGGATGTTCAACGCGGGCCTGTCCGACCGGGCCGACATCCAGCTGATCGACTACCGCGACGTCCAGGGCCGCTTCGACCGGGTCGCCTCGATCGAGATGTTCGAGGCGGTCGGCCAGGAGTACTGGCCCGCCTATTTCGGTAAGATCCGCGAGGTGCTCGAACCCGGCGGCCGGGCCGGCCTGCAGATCATCACCATCGATGACGCGGTCTTCGCCGGCTATCGCAAGCGCACGGATTTCATCCAGAAATACATCTTCCCCGGCGGCATGCTGCCGTCCGAGGCCGCCCTGAAGCCGGTCGTCGACGCCGCCGGCCTCGACTGGCGCGGGCTCGACCGCTTCGGTCAGGACTATGCCGAGACCCTGAAGCTGTGGGACGAGCGCTTCCAGCAGGCGTGGGACGACATCCGCCGTCTCGGCGGCTTCGACGAGCGCTTCCGCCGCCTGTGGCGCTTCTATCTCGCCTATTGCGAGGCCGGTTTCCGGACCGGTCGGACCAATGTGATCCAGCTGGCGCTTTCGCGGGCCTGAGCCTGGCCTGCTAGACTGCGGCATGGCCGACGTCCCGCCCCTGATCTCGACCCAACACCTCGCTGACCGCCTCGGCGCGTCCGACCTGCGCCTCGTCGACGCCAGCTGGCATCTCGACGGTCGTGACGGACGACCTGACTACAAAGCGGTCCGTCTGCCAGGGGCGGTGTTCTTCGATCTCGAGGCCAGCTCGGACCCCGACAGCGACCTGCCTCACATGCTGCCGTCGCCGGAAGCTTTCGGCGCCCGCATGGGCCGACTGGGGCTTCGCGAGACCGATCACATCGTCGTCTACGACACCGTCGGCATCCGCTCCTCGGCCCGGGCCTGGTGGATGTTCCGGGTCATGGGCGCGTCCCGCGTCCAGGTGCTGGACGGCGGCCTGCCCAAATGGCGGGCGGAGGGGCGTCGGGTCGAATCCGGTCCGCCGTCGTCGGCCGACCCTGCCATCTTCGCTGTCCGCCATGACCGGTCCGCCGTCGCTGATCTGGACGCCGTGCGCAGCGCGCTCGCCGGACCGGCCCAGGTGGTGGACGCCCGCGCCGCCGACCGCTTCATGGGCATAGCGCCGGAGCCCCGCGCCGGCCTGCGCTGCGGCCACATGCCCGGCGCCCTGAACATGCCCTTCCCGGCCTTGCTGAACCCGGACGGCACGATGAAGCCGCCGGCCGAACTCGAGACCGCCTTCCGCGAGGCCGGCGTGAACCCTGACCAGCCGGTGATCACCAGCTGCGGATCCGGCGTCACCGCCGCCATCCTCAGCCTCGGTCTCGCCGCCCTCGGCCGCCCCTCCCGCCTCTACGACGGCAGCTGGGCCGAATGGGGCGGTCGGGCGGACACCCCGGTGGCGCCCGCCTGAGCGGCCGCTAGTTCGGCGGCGCCACCGCCGGAACCGGCAGATCATCCGGCACGACCGAGTCGCTCTCGCCGCGCGACACCACGGTGGCCGCCACCAGGTCGCCGGTGACGTTCAGCGTGGTCCGGCACATGTCGAGGAAGCGGTCGACGCCGAGGATCAGACCGATGCCTTCGGCCGGGACCCCGACCATAACGAGGATCAGGGCGATGACCGGCAGGGATCCGGCCGGCACGCCGGCGGTGCCGATGCCGCCGAGGATGCAGACCAGCATGACGATCAGCTGCTGGCCGATGCTCAGCTCGACGCCGAAGAACTGGGCGAGGAACAGCACCGTGACGCCTTCGAACAGGGCGGTGCCGTTCTGGTTGGCCGTCGCCCCCACGGTCAGCACGAAGCGCGAGATGCGCTTCGGCAGCTTCAGGTTTTCCTCGGCGGCCTTGATGGCGATGGGCAGGGTGGCGTTGGACGAGGCGGTCGAGAAGGCCACCACGAACGGCTCCTTGACGCCCGCGGCGAACTTCAGCGGGTTCATGCCGCCGAAGATCCACACCAGCAGCGGGTAGACGATGAACATGTGGATGGCCATCGCGCCGACGGCCACGAGGGCGTAAGCCCCGAGCCGGACCAGCAGATCCCAGCCGAACACGGCGGCGAGGTTGAACATCAGGGCGGCGATGGCGATCGGGGCCAGTTTGATGACGAGGTTGATGAGCTTCATCATCACCTCGAACACGCCCTGCAGCGTCTCCTGCAGCTGGTCGGTGGCGCGGCTCTTGGCCATGACCATGCCGATGCCGAAGATCAGGGCGAACACCATCACCGGCAGGATCTGGTTCTCGGACGCGGCGGTCACGACGTTCGACGGGATCATGTCGAGGAAGAACTGGCCGGCCTCGATGCTCTTCGGCGCATTGCCGACGATGGCCGAGGCGCCCTCCGCGCCCTGGGCCAGCAGTTGCTGCGCCAGGATGGGGTCGACGCCGTCGCCCGGGCGGAACCAGTTGACCATGCCCAGGCCGATGCCCACGGCGATCGCCGAGACCATGATGGTGAACAGCAGCGT
>Ga0114898_1002073_pt1 | contig 10914 bp, 22 predicted proteins | sample Malvired_Geostar_FD_83496 | JGI IMG/M metagenome (GOLD analysis project Ga0114898, IMG submission 83496) | Marine viral communities from the Global Malaspina Expedition - Malaspina viral metaG DeepMed_Geostar | ecosystem: Environmental > Aquatic > Marine > Oceanic | place: Mediterranean Sea... | reverse complement strand
TTATTAGAGTCAACCAATGATGGTTTCGGATTCAGGTTTCCGTTATAATCAAAACCGTACTTTTTAAGAGTAACAAACTTATCCTTTATTCCAGCGTTAGCTTTACCGGAATTAGGATCGTCGGTTTTGATATTCATTCCCAGATCTTTAGCAAGCTTGACATTATCTTTATCAAGATTACCTACATCCAGAGAATACCGTTTGTCGTCGGGAGCCAAGTTGGTTCCCATTGGTGTATGGAGTTTAGGCCAATACGCCTTTCCAGAAATTACTGGCATCTTTAGAGTCCTTTCAGTTTCAATAAGTTTCAATTAAGTCTTGACTAAAACGCACCGTAAACCAAGCAAAACAACGTGTCAAGAAAAAAATTCAATGTCGTTCAACTTTTTTATCGGCAGGTTATAGCAGTCTGCTTTTACAATATATCCGTTGTCACCATCCTCCTCTCCTTGTTTAAGGAACTTCGCTTCGTCAAAATACTTTTCCTTTTCTATCCACCCAAGCACCCAACACTTTTCAAAGTCATAAAACATTCTTACGAATGCGTAGTGAGAACACTTTTGTTTGGTGTTGTAAGCTGCAATAGAACATACGTAATGATCAAGTGGAACTGAAGAACATCCCTTTGTCTTTACATCAATAGTACTTGTAGGTGTAGTAATGTCATAGTCATAAGTGTTAGACATGTGACCGTCTTTAATAAAAGAAAGTACAGCATACTCACCAACAAATCCTATAAGGTTTCCCTTTCCTTTTGAAATAGAATTGTTAAGAACACCTAACGACTGTGCTTTAGAAGAAGCGTTGTCGATCCACTCTGCTTCTACAGACACGGGTGTTATCTTTGTATCGTTTTCTTTTTTAACCATAGATCTAAAAGCCTTTTCTTCTTCAACGGATGCAAATTTAGTAGTCATGTCAATGTGTCTCTGCCCAATTTAATCCAATCTTAGATTCACTGTCGAGAGGACAGCGTACATTCAAGCTCTCTTCCGTGTCTTTCATTGCCCGTTTTGAAAGGAGAGAGAAAGTATCTGCATCCTTTTTATGGACTTCAAACTGTACTTCATCGTGGATATTAGCTACAGGTTTGGCATCTAATCCTTTATCGTTTACGTACTTGGTTATGTGACAAAGCCATTCTTTACAAATGATTGCACCTGCTCCTTGAAGTAGTGTGTTAACAGTAGAGTGCTGACTTTTAATCCTTAGAAATCTGCCGTCAAGTCCTTTGACCATACCAGTTTCAACACCTTCGTCAATCACTTTCTCACGGAAAGAAGCAAGCTTGGGCATAGCTGTAAGAAACTTGTTAATTAATCTTGCCCCTGTAGCAGGACTCTTTCCTACTATAGAACCTATTTTGGCTCCGCTTGCCCCGTAAAGAAAGGCATAGATGAAAGTCTTGGCCTGATCTCTTGTTGCCAGACCAGCCATCTTTTGGTTAGCCGTGTGTACATCACCTTCCAGTATTTCTTTTGTGTAATTGGGATCGTTAATGTAGTGAGCCAAACAACGTAATTCTAACCCAGACGCATCAGCACCTACCAGACGGTAGTTGTCAATGTCCTCCACTGTCCAGCACTCACGACATTCCTTTCCGTATGGTGAATGAACTGCTGGTACTTGAGCCATGTTGGGAGAGTTGTGGCTCATACGATTCGTTACCGCACCTATCGTTATAACCTTTCCATGTACCCTGTCAGTGTCAGGGTTTATTGACTTAACCCAAGATGAAATCTGTGCTGACCGTTTCTGTAACAGCATGTATCGTAAGAGGTGTGCGGATTCTGCAATGTCACAGTCTGAAAGAGTAGCTTCATTTACTATAGGAAGACCTGTTTTCTCAGTAAACAGGGTAGGCTTCCACCCTCGCTTCATCAGTCTGTCTCCGATCTGTTGACGGCTCTGAGGATTAAACGGAATGATGTTGGTCTTTGTTTTAAGCTCTTTGTAAGTAGGCTCAAACACTTCAACCAAATGGTCTTCAAGTTCTCCGCTTTCTTCAGACAGAGTAGCAGCAAGAGTGTGAACTTTCTGTTGGTCTATAAAGAATCCATGTTTAGTTTGTAAATCAAGAAGCCGTCTTACTGTGTGTTCCAGATTCACTGAGTGCTTTGACCAACCGACCATCACCTTCTTCAAACAATGATAAACCTTTTCCGTAACATCTACATCACGTTCACAGTAACGGTGCATCTGTGGGGTGTAAGCTTTAAATGAATCGGGTTTAGGTAGCTTGGCAAGCTTCAGAATGTCTCCCCAATTATCTAAACTGTTTCCTCCTGCACGTATAGGATTGTGAAGTTGGGAAATGATAAGAGTATCCAGCACCTTGCGATAAGGAAAAGTAATACCCCACAACCTGTTGAGTACAGGAAGATCAAATGAAATACCGTTGTGCATAATAAGCTGGTCAGTGTCATCAAGGTAAGACTGAAGGATGTCCTTGTCCCACTCTCTAAAGGATGTTACCTGACCCGTGTCAATGTTCTTACACACAACCAAATGGATACAGGTTGCATCCAGTTCATCAGTTTCTATGTCAAGGATTAGCTTCATACTCTTCCTCTCGTAGCTCCGCATGATGTATACGGTGACAGTTGGAACACAAAAGAATACACTTGTCTAACTCTTTTTTTAATGTTGCCCACTTAATTCTTCCCATCCAATCAGCAACCTTTATATCTTTTTCGTCAGGATCAATATGATGAAAGTCAAATACATCAAGGCACTCAAAAGACCAACCACACTTTTGACACACTCCTCCTTTGTAGTTAACAGACTTTGATTTCTGTTCCGCTCGACGTTTACCCTGATACTGCTTACGATAGTCAGGATGGTTGGAAGGTTTGGTACGCCAATGTTCATTACCCATCGATGACCTGACTGAACATTTTGCTTTCGTCGTCTGGCTTTGTTGTTTCATCAGTCTCTTCTCCTTCTTCAGTTTCCATTTCAGACTTGTCTATTTCAGTCTGCCGTCCAGTTGTTCTGTCGTATCTTAAATAAGTTGCAGGGCCAGTGTCTCCACTGAACCTGTTCTTCAACACACGTATCAATGTTGTGTTACGTATATCAACATCTTCATTCTGGCTGTCGCGTTCCAATCCCAGTACCATATCTGATAGCTGGGCAATTCCCTGACTTCCGCGAAGATGACTCAACGATACACTGTGTCCTTCTTCATGCGCTCCGTTAGCTACCCGTTTAAGATGGGTAACAATACCAAGATGGATGTCCAGTTCCTGTACCAGCATACGAAGCTTGGTCATAATCTCATCTATGGCTTTACGTTCATCACCAAAGTCCTGAGATGAAACGATAATAGATATGTGATCAAGGAATATAAACTTACAGTCAAGTCCTTTAGCCATAAATCTTATACGAGACAGGAGTTGATCGATACCCCAAGAACCAAAGTGATCAAAGAGAAACACACGTCTGTCCATATTGATGGCATCGAAAGCGTCCTTGAACTCATCGTCGGTGTACTCACACGTCGGTAAGTGCATAGGTTTGTTAGCATGCATGCCCAACAGTGCAAGACCAGTACGTTTAACAGTCTCTTCAAGGAAGATCATACCAATGTTGTAACTGCTGTTCATCAGTATGTGGTAAGCAAGCTCCCGTACTGCTGTACTCTTACCAGCACCTGTCCCTGCCGCAAAGGTACAAAGCTCACCCAATCTCATACCGTATGTCAGATGTTGTAAGCCTGACCACGGGTAATTGACAGTTTCAATGTCGTCCTTTTCGGAAAGAGAATCCCACATATCTGCAAGACAGATGATACCTTCTGGAGTATATTGTTTCTTCTTTTCAAACCATTCAGTAACAAATGATTTAGGTTTACTCTGCATGAGATATTCACAAGGATCTTTCAATTCGGTAGTGAGAATATGGCACTTGCCCGGAGTAAACAGATCCGCTACTTCTTTAGCCGCTTTCTTACCAACCTTATCAGAGTCAAAGCAAATGACTACGTTATCAAACTGATCAAGAAACTGGAGTGATCTTTTACAATCCTTTAAAGCAGAGGCGGCACCGTTTCGGATGGACACAACAGGATAATTACCAAGCATCTGACGTACAGCAAGGGCATCCAGTTCTCCTTCACATACGGTGATCCAAGAAGTAGGCTTGGTGAAAAGCTGTTGACCAAACAAACCAGTTTGAGGCCAGCTTCCTGATGTCCGAAAGTTCTTACTTGCTACTTCACGTATCTTGTAAGCAACAAGGGAATCATTCTTATCATAGTAGGGATAGTAGTGGTGAGTGATGTCACCGTCTTCGTTGGTTCTGACTTTAACATTGTATGTTTTACACACGTCAGCATTAATTCCCCTGTCTTTAATAGCAGAAATAAAACCTTCAGTGGGTAGTTTCTCGAACTGTTCCAGTATTGCAGTGCGTACTGATTCAGCCATGCCTTTATCTCCTTTGTGAAATTTATAAGTTAAACAACTAAAGCACCAGCTAGAGCCGTCTTCGTAGATACCGTTAGCATCTGAAGAACCACATTCTTCACACGCTTCGTGCTTGATGAACTGTCCCATTATCAGGAGTCTTTAAAAGCTTCTTTGTATTCTTTATCAGACCACTTCAATCCGTGAGAAAGCTCTAACTCAGCCTGATCTTTTTCCTGTTCTTCAAACGAAGAAGCAATATTAGTATTGTTATAACAATTAACACACAATTCCACTAGCCTTTCAGTAATAATACGACTGTCATTACCACCGTGTACCTGTTGACGATACAGTTCTTCGTTCAAATGCCACACCAAACCTTTAACTTGTTTAGGTGTTAAGCTAATAATGTCTTCCACGAAATTCTCCTTTGTATCTAATAGTAACTAACAGTTTCAATGTTAATTACATTTTTGAAATTTAATTTTGACTCGACCTGATACTAAGCTCAAAAAAATTTAACGTCAAGAACTTTTTTGAAATTAATTTTTACGTGTTGCATAAATGTCACACAGCTTCAAATGCGTCGGTGCCTTATCCATTTCCTCTGTGTTTTTTTTATTCTTCTTCCTGTTATATATCTTCTTGGATGGAACTACCTTGTGTTTGAAGTGTGTCAATGTCTTGTGAAATGGATTCCTACGCTTCATCTTTCCCACCTGTAAAACAGATGATCACCAACACGTCCCAAGAATGTCTTACCCTTTGCCCACTCTGGTTTAACATCGATAGAGTGGTAGTGTGTAGCCCCACCTGTTATGTCGTTGTCTTGTTGATCCCACACGTGCCTGACAATTATCTCTGCCCACCTGTAAGCGTCGAGGTCATGGGGTCTGTCTGGTTTACCGTCACAGTACCAAGAGAACTGACATCGATCCCTTAAAGGCATGCCAGTTATCTTGGAGTGCTGACCCTCATATACAACGTCACATACTTTGTCTGGGTAGCGGTTATCCTTGACCCTGTTCAGTACGGTGTAGGTGACCGCCATCTGACCCTCAACAGGTTGGTTACGGGCTTCGTAGTACACGTTGAGGGCCATACAGATAAGGGCTGATTTAAGTAGTAACATCTATCAGTTCACCTGATATAACAGAGGATTCACCAAGACGCTTCATGTACTCCTTATCAGCATATTCTGCCCAACGTTTATAAGCGTTGTTTAACTCCTCCTGTCCCATCTTAACTGTATTCTGGAGTAGTCTAGCTTGCTCACCCAACTGCTCAATTGTTTCTGCCTGTTGCCGCACTAGCTCTTCAGATCGAAGCAGCTTATCTTCGAGTTGCTGTATACGAAAGTTACGATATGTATCAGCCTTGATACGTTCTACGTTATGTTCCTGCATTTTCAATGTTCTCCTTTAGAAATTTAGATATAGATCCGTGACCATCACGAACCATTCTCCAGTTAGCGTACAGTTGGGAACGGTTATCACTCAACCCGTATGTTTGGGCTTCGTTGTAGAACTGTTCCATTAGCATCGTGTTAATGTCGTTACTCACTAGTGTACCCTCCTGTATCTGGGTTGTGAAAGAATGTGGCAGATGATATCTTTGGGAGCATGGTGTATAGGATGACAATCGACTCCACTTCAAGATATCTCTTTTTATTCCGCTGATACTGCCACTTACCTACGTCAAATCCGATTGCCTCCGAACTCTAATCAGTTAATAAATGCAACTACAAAAACAAATACAATGAGACAGAAGTAGAACAAGGTAAACTTGTTCATACTATGCCGCTCTTTCACACAAGTGTGACCATGCGTTAGACTTCAACCACCTAGCAACCTGACGTTGATCACCGATACGAGTCACCCCTTCGTGATCGTGTTTAGTGGTGTTCAGTGTACGGTGTGAAGAGTCATAGGTTAACGCACTTATAACAGACCACAGATTCAAACCGCGATCATATGCTTCTCTCTTGAACTGCTCATTGAGTCGTTCAGACTGTTGCTTAGTAACACCCAACTCCTCAAAGAACTGCTCCACATACGGAAGGATAACCTTAGACTCTGCGTACCCCTGTATCAACTGGGCATCTGTTTCAAACCGTTGCAGACCTTCTGTCATACGGCCCAGAAAACCATCAAGTCTAAAGCCAGATGTACGTTTACCGACGTTAGCCTCGTAGTCTCCGCTAACAAGACCATTAGTACAGAATGAATCTATGCTACCGTACATGATCCGTGCCTTAGATGACCCGTCAAAACAGTTCCAAGCTATCACGCGAAACATTACAGACGAAGCAAGTTTATCTGTACGGATAACGTGGGTGATGGAAGGGAACTGATACTCACGGATGGTAGATTTACCCCCATAAGATACAGAGTCCTTGACAATGACATCCCCTAATTGATGGGGTTCAAAGAACTCTAACAACTGATCCTGTATACCGTGAAAGAAGTCAGTATTAGGGGTGTGGGTGTAAGTATCAAGGTGAACACCTAAACAAGTATCTGGTGTATCTAATCTACGGACACCCCAGTAATTACCAGCTTTATCACCTAACTTCATCTCTCCGAACATATCAATGTTTACGTCTGAAAAGTTCAGAGGTTCAAACGAAGTCTCGAAGAATACATCTGGATTCTCTGGGAATATATCAGATGGACTTAACGGGGTTACTAATGGAAAATTATCAAGCATAAATAGTTACTCCTTTGTGTTGCTTGAGTTAACATGGTTGTCCAGATGCTTCTCTAAACCATTCAGAAAAGAATTGATATCATCCAGACTCTCATTACTGATGTCATCGACACCAGCTACACTTTTGACAGTCTCCGCTATTGTATCGGGAATGTCAATGTGATTCTTGTAATCATACACTGTCTTATCCTTCGTTAGTTTTGTAATCTCTGCATGTACGTCTAGTGGTACAGACCTAAGAAGGGGATCAAAGAAGTGTTTCTGATACAGCATAAAATCTCGTAGGTTTAATGCCATTATAGTTGCTCCCATGTGCCGTCTGTTGCACTGATAAGTTTAAACTTGGACAGGTCTACACCGCGTGGGTGTTTAACAATATCCTCTGCGTGAGGAGTCTCATACAGCCACCGATACTCCACAAAGTCACTTGCTTTAGCACGTGTCTTGAAAAAGTACCCGTCGAAGTACCATAGATACCCCTTCCCGTTTTTAATCTTTGAGTACAGAAGCACGTAGTAATGATCTCGCATTGTATTTCTCCTTTCTTGTTTTTAGATATCTGTTTTTGTTTCTTACATCTCTGTTAAGATACCTCATACGCTGATTAAAACCCTTTCTACCTTCTCTGTATCCTACCGCCCTCCCCCTCCGTTGCTTGATATCTTCTAATAATAGTTCCGTTGCACTCATAGCCTCCCCCCCATGTGTCCGTTTTTCCAATCCGTTTTCTGCTTACAGTCTGAACAGACACGGTTGCCTATGTGTTGTGAAGTAAACTCCACCCGACACATGAGGCACTTACGTGTGGTTATGACGTGGGGTTTATCAGGTTGCGGTTTCTGGTTATTCCGATTGTACACCATTATTTGTCCTCCTTTGTTGAATATATGTTTTCAACAACCATAGCGTTCAAAGATTGTATGTTCTCAGCTAAACAGGTGACTACAATCCTTCCATCACCTGTAGTGATCATAAGTTTAGACAACCACTCTCCGTTACTCTGTCTGACAGGGTTGGACGTTTTAATCCCGATAACATCTATTGCGTTCAAGTAAATCATATCTCAATGCTCCTTATAGATTGTGTGTTTGTGTTCAGTGTCCCAACAGGCACGACACGGGCCACATGTGTTAGCGTGTAGTTCAGACGGGCAGTCGTGATCACCCGTAGTACTGACTGAACTACTACATAGGTTGCCACGTTCTTTGACGTTGTGGTTATCCACCTTTGCAGAGGATATACGAATACAGAGGTTATCTGGTACAGATGTTCGAGACAGAACATCCTTAACGATCTTGCGTTCTTGGGTAGGTAGCCAAAATTTGATGGTAGGTAGTTGACGTGCAATCCAGAAGATATCTTCGAGCATCTGAGCGTTGACCACATCACCACTGTCAACCCAACGAAAGTAGGGATCAAGTGGATTAATGCGGTGGCCGATAAGTTTAACCATTGCGTATTTCCACAACGGGTGAAAGATAGCAACAGCATGCTTTGTACGATTGACGTGAACGGAAGGATACGTGTAGTTGCCACGTTCATCCGCGTAGCAGTTGAAGCACGGTGTACCCTCTTTCTTGGCTAGCTTGGCCCCGAAATTACACCCGTATTGTGGGGGAATAGTCCACCCCTTTTCGTTACATACAGCAGGGACATAGGTGCCGCGATTCGCTGGCAAACCATACGAATATCCGGGCATCTTATGAACGTTGCCCAAGACACCAGCGATTTCTTCAGCTTGCTTCAATGTTTTGATTATCATGGGGAAACCTCCTCTTCGACTGCCATAATAACCGACAACGAATCAGGGTAGGTATCACACTTGTGGTCTAATTCATCACATATCCACCGCCAGATGTCCGGCTTCATGTCCGACTCGTTGAGAATAAACGATCTGAATTTAGGCATTGCACTTTCTCCTTTGTTGGTATCGAATTTGGATAGCCTACGATTTTAGGCGGCGACGGGTCAAGCAAAAAAATAACCAGAAACAAAATTAATTTTTTAGTGTTGCAAAAATGACACAATCCCCTGTACAGAATAGATATTAGGTGGGTGACCGATAGGATTCTATGTGCGGCAGACAGGTACAACAGGGGGAAAGGGGGGTGTAAGACACTTGTTACAGCCACGTAACACACAAACAGAATCTTACATAACACTGAACTGGTTTGGGACAAACTAGAACCAGTTTAGGTTCAGACAGGGGGGAACTGTCACATATATGTCACTGTCAAGCACTATCTGGGACAGAAGGGCCGACTGTTGCATAAATAGCACTGTCAAGCACTTTTTTTGGGGGCAAAATTGGGGGCGCGGAAACGATGGGGGGCGTCGGCTCAGACAGACAAACCAAAATCATCGGTGTCATCGGTGATATCGGTGCTATCGGTGAGTGTGGTACGGTAATGGGGTGGATATTTAGTGAAAAAAATATGTGGACAATGGTTCGAACTTCGATTAAAATGTTTTTATCGATTGCAATTAAGTGATCGTGTTTGATGGAAAGTGAATATTGTTATGAAAGCAACTTTGAATAAGGCTAAAGACGTATTAACTATTGAAATTCCTTTTGATAAAAAGGGATCTCTTTCAGGCAGCGGTAAATCTTTTACTCTTGCTTCGACCGGCGGTAATCAAGGTGTAAACTTTGAAGGCATTGGCAAGGTTATGATTGGAGTCAACGCTTACAAAAAAGCGAAAGCCGCGTAATTCACGCCCACCACCAAACTAGCCCCCCGGAAACGGGGGGTTTTTTTTGTCCTCCGTTCGGGCAGAAGAAAACGGGGAAGGTCGGCTCCAAAGAAAGAAAGAAAAAACTGTAGCACTATCGGTGTAATCGGTGTCATCGGTGAGTTATGTGCGTGACGGGTATGGGGGTGCATACATATTCTTCTTGACGTTTTACACGGAATAGATAGAATACCTACTTCAACAACACATAAGGAGAAAAGACATGGAAGACATTATTAAAAAGATCAACGACCACGCTCTCATCAATTACGGAAAAGATTGGGTTTTAATCTTACATAATAATGGTAAGATAGAAGCTTGGCGAGACTACGACTATATATGGGGTTCGCCTATTTATGAAGTGTTGGGATACTTTACTGGTAGCCACAAAGAAGCATTAAAAGAAGCTAAATTATTAGGGAGCGTTTAAACATGGCACATTTATTTTTAGTAGAGGACGTTGACGGCGATGTAGTAGACCAGATTGTTTTCTGTTCAGACTATTGTCACCGGGAGTACACCGCTAAAGAGAACTTAACATATGGTGGATGGTTTGGTTGTCAGGAGATTAGTTTTACTGAACCCTGCGCGGAGTGCGGCGATGGGTGCTGAGAACGCTGCTTTGTATGATACGGGTACGGACGAGGGAGACGCTCGTTACGCTCAGTATCAGGAAAATGCTAGATTAGCCCGTGAAGCTGCGAATAAGCTGGAAGATTAATTCCTCCCATGTCCAACTGGCCCCGGAGAAATCCGGGGTCTTTTTTATTGCGCGGAGTTCGGTCATAAAATTTCGGGAAGGTCGGCTCCAATATATATAATCGGTGATATCGGTGTAATCGGTGTGATCGGTGAGTTGTGTACGGATGCAAGAGGGACGTGCTTTATTTTCTTGTTGACCTTCGAGCAGAAGTGGAGCATTATAATTGCACAACAACACACAAGGAGAAGGACATGAAAACAATTATAGTAAAGGACTTCACGGGAAAAGACATAAGATTGTCAAAGAAACAGTTCTGTAGAAAATGGGTAAAGGCTCACGCTGAACCTCTCTGGAACCTCG
>Ga0114898_1002072_pt1 | contig 10916 bp, 5 predicted proteins | sample Malvired_Geostar_FD_83496 | JGI IMG/M metagenome (GOLD analysis project Ga0114898, IMG submission 83496) | Marine viral communities from the Global Malaspina Expedition - Malaspina viral metaG DeepMed_Geostar | ecosystem: Environmental > Aquatic > Marine > Oceanic | place: Mediterranean Sea... | reverse complement strand
GGCCAGTCGCACCAACAGCGTCGCAGCCGCGATCAATCAGCTCGGCGCCGCCGCGCAGGAAATCGCCCGCAACGCCGCCGACGCTTCGCAGCAGGCCAGCGGCGCCAGCCATCAGGCCGAAGACGGGCGCAAGGTCGTCGAGCAGAACATCGACGCAATGAAGCAACTGTCGAGCAACATCAGTGCGTCCTGTGAGCAGATCGAAGCGCTCAACAGTCAGACGGTCGGCATCGGGCAGATTCTCGACGTGATCAAGGGCATCTCTGAACAGACCAACCTGCTTGCACTCAACGCCGCGATTGAAGCCGCACGCGCCGGGGAGGCCGGGCGTGGCTTTGCGGTCGTGGCTGATGAGGTCCGCAGCCTGGCCCATCGCACCCAGACGTCCGCGCAGGAAATCCACGGCATGATCGAGAAGTTGCAGGTCGGCGCCCGCGATTCGGTCACCACCATGACCGAGAGCCAGCGTCAGAGCGAGGCCAGCGTCGGCATTGCCAACCGTGCCGGCGAGCGGCTGGGCAGCGTAACCCGCAGCATCGGTGAGATCGACGCGATGAATCAGTCGGTGGCCACTGCCACGGAAGAGCAGACCTCGGTGATCGAGTCGCTGAACATGGACATCACCGAGATCAATACCCTCAACCAGGAAGGTGTCGAAAACCTGCAATCGACCTTGCGTGCCTGCTCCGATCTGGAGCAGCAAGCCACTCGTCTCAAACAGCTGGTGGGCAGTTTCCGCATCTGACGCAAGGGCGTGATGCCTTCGTCGCCGCATGCGGATTTACCTGTCGAAGTGATGCTGGCGAGCCGGATGCGCCGTCAAACCGCAAAGCGCTTCAGAGGCGGGCGAGGGCGTACTCGGCGACGGCGAGTTCGGCACTTGAGTGAGCAGAGCGAGCAGGTCGTGGTCGAAGCTTTTCATGCTGGCTGATCCCGAATCGTCGGGTTGGTTGGCGAATCGGCCGCGAAATCAGGAGGCTCCATGAAGATACTCATCGTGCTCACGTCCCACGCCCAGCTCGGCGACACCGGCAAGCAGACCGGTTTTTGGCTCGAGGAATTCGCGGCGCCTTATTACGTCTTCAAGGACGCCGGTGCCGACATCGTCCTGGCGTCGCCCAAGGGCGGGCAGCCGCCGCTCGATCCGAAAAGCGATGCGCCGGATGCTCAGACGGAGATGACCCGGCGCTTCGGCGGCGATGAAGAGGCCCAGGCGCTGCTGGCCAATACCCACACGCTCGCCGAGCTGGTCGCGGACGACTTCGATGCGGTGTTTTATCCCGGAGGCCACGGCCCGCTCTGGGACCTGGCGGGTGACCCGGCCTCGATCGCGCTGATCGAATCGTTCATCAAGGCCGGCAAGCCGGTGGCGGCGGTCTGTCACGCGCCCGCCGCGCTGGTCGAGGTGCGCGGCGAGGACGGCGAGCCGCTGGTCAAGGGCAAGCGCGTGACCGGGTTTACCAATACGGAGGAAGAAGCGGTGCAGCTCACCGAGGTGGTGCCGTTTCTGCTGGAAGACAGGCTCAAGGCGCTGGGGGCCCACTACAGCAAGGGGCCCGACTGGGCTCCCTATGTGTTGACCGATGGGTTGTTGGTCACCGGGCAGAACCCGGCGTCTTCGGAACAGGCGGCCCGTCAACTGCTCGGGCTGCTTGAAGCCGGGTAAGGCGTTTCAGCTCGGCAAACCGTCTGCCCAGGTCAAGGCGTCGGCCTGGGCGCAGGCGTCGAACAAGGGCTTGCTGAACAGATAACCCTGCATCAGGGTAATGCCCAGGTCATGCAGCGCGCTGCACTCGTCACGGGTTTCGACGCCTTCACCGATGACCTGGATGTCCAGTTCATCGCACATCGCGACGGTCGCCCTGACGATGGCCTGGCGGGCACGGCTCTGGTCTATGCCGCGGATCAGGTCCATGTCCAGCTTGATGATGTCCGGCTGGAAATCGGCGAGCAGGTTGAGCCCGGCGAAACCGGCTCCAAAGTCATCGATCGCGGTGAGAAATCCGATGCGCTGGTACTCGCGCAGCACTTCTGCCAGCCACTTGGCATCGCTGACTCGCTCGCCCTCGACGGTTTCGAATACGATCCGTTCCACCGGAAACCCATGCGCACGGGCCGCTTCCAACGTCGAGCGAATGCACAGTTCCGGCCGGTAGATGGCGTTGGGCATGAAGTTGATCGACAGCCGGCTTTGCATGCCGAGCCTGGCCGCATTCTTGATCGCCTTGACCCGGCAGGCCTGGTCGAAGCGGAAGCGATTGTCCGGGGTTACCTGCGCCAGCACGCTGGGCGCCGGCTCGCCATTGACGCCGCGCACCAGCGCTTCATGGGCAAAGATATCCCGTGTGCTCAGGTCGACGATGGGCTGGTAGGCGTAGCTGAACGCAAAGTCCAGCCGTTCACCGCTCGCGCAGCTGGGGCAGGCCCCGTGTTCGCTGGCCGAATGGCAGGCATATGAATGAGGGGCAGGGTTGGCAGCCGTATTGCTAGGGGTCATGGGCGCGCTCGCTGGGATTCCGATGGCCGAAGGGTAACGGCTTCGCCAGGGGAAGCTGAAGGCCGGCCGTCACCGGAGCCTTCGGTAGGCCCGGCCCGAGCCTCGCTGCAGCGGGCCGGCCTGTTGGCCCTTCCGCGTGCAAGCGGCGGCTCGGGTTATTGGGTGACCCGTGCGATCGCTTGAGCCAGTTGATCCAGGCGCTCGGCATCGAGGCCTGCAATATTGGCCCGCCCGCTTTCTACCAGGTACACCGCGTCCTCGGCGCGCAGGCGCAGCACTTGCTCGGCGGTGAGACCTGTGTAGGAGAACATCCCGCGCTGCCGCGCGATGTGCGCGAAACGCTCGGCGAGCCCGTAGGGCGCAAGGGCCTCGACCAGCCCCTGACGCAGCCCGGCGATGCGTTCGCGCTTGGCGGCGACCTCCTGTTGCCAGAGCTGGCTCAGTTCGGGATTGGCCAGGATCGTCGCCACCACGGCGGCACCGTGAGACGGCGGCGTCGACCAGAGATTGCGCGCGACCGAGGCGAACTGGCTGCGCACGTCGACCAGCGAATCAGCAGTGGCGGTCACCGCGATCAGCGCGCCGGTGCGTTCACGATAAAGGCCGAAGTTCTTCGAGCAGGAACTGGTAATCAGCACCTCGGGTAATGCCTCGACAAACAGGCGTACGGCCCAGGCGTCTTCCTCCAGACCGTCGCCAAAGCCCTGATACGCAAAGTCGAACAAGGGCAGCAGCTCACGCTGGCGGACGATTTCCAGCACCTCGCGCCAGTCGTCCTGGCTCAGGTCGTAGCCGGTGGGATTGTGGCAGCAGGCGTGCAGCAACACGACGTCGCCGCTGGGAATCCGCTCCAGCGTGGCGAGCATGGCGGGCACGTCGAGCTGGTTGTCCGGGTTGACGTAGGGGTAGTGTTCGACCCTGAGCCGGGCCGCGGCGAACAGGGTCTCGTGGATGGGCCAGGTCGGGTCGCTGAGCCACAGGCTTCGTCCCGGCAGGCATCGGGCGATGAAGTCGCCGGCCAGCCGCAGCGCGCCGGTGCCGCCGGGTGTCTGGGTGCACCCGGCGCGGTGCTGGACCCGTGCCGGCGAACCTTCGCCAAGGACCAGGCGCAGCATCTGCTCGCCGAACAACGGGTCGCCATGGCCGCCGATATAGCTCTTGGTCTGCTCACTGTCGACCAGCCGCTGCTCGGCCTGCTTCACGGCCCTGGGAATCGGCGTCAGGCCCAGGGCGTCCTTGTAGACGCCAACGCCGAGGTCGAGCTTGGCCGGGTTCGGGTCGGCGCGATAGGCGTCGAGCAGCCCGAGAATCGGGTCGCCCGGGACCCGTGCCACTTTCCCGAAATGCTTCACTTGCGGCCCTCGGCGGTTTTGGCCAGGTCATCGGTGCGGGCGGCCATGATGAAGTCGTTGCGGTGCAGGCCCTTGATCGAGTGGCTCCACCAGGTGACGGTGACCTTGCCCCATTCGGTCAGCAGGCCGGGATGATGCCCCTCGGCTTCGGCGATCTCGCCGACGGCGTTGGTGAAGGCCAGGGCATGGCGGAAATTCTTGAAGGCGAAGACCTTTTCCAGCTCCATGTGGCCGTCACGGGTCTCGATGTTCCAGTCTGGAATCTGCTTGATCAGCTCGGCCAGTTCGTCATCGGAGACCTTCGGCGCGTCGGCGCGGCAGGCTTCGCAGTGGGCTTGGGTCAGGGCGGTCATGGTTGATCCTTCTGTCGTTCGGTGAATGGTCGGTGGCGGGTCGTCAGCCTTAGGGTAGCCCGGGCGGCGCTCTGCCTTCACGCCACCGTTCGGCTTGCTTCGCACGCGATTCGCAGAGACCTTGAGGGCATCGGTGGGCTTCACCCCACCGCGCGCGGCCTGGGTGCAACACGGCGAAGCATTCCCTACGCCGCTTTAGGCGGAAACTTTGGCTGATGCAGCCCCAGCCGCATGGCGGTGCGCACCTGGGCCATGATGTCTTCATGCGCGACGTCGAACAGCCGCTTGAGCTCCGGCAGGACGAAGTACACCGGCTGCAGGATGTCGATGCGATACGGCGTGCGCATCGCTTCGACCACATCGAAGCGCTGGTGCTCGGGTGTATCCGAGAGGCAGTACAGCGTTTCCTTCGGCGAGGAGAGGATGCCGCCGCCGTAGATGCGGCGACCGGCCGGTGTGTCCACCAGGCCAAACTCGATGGTCATCCAGTACAGCCGCGCGAGGTAGACGCGCTCTTCCTTGCTGGCCTTGAGGCCGAGCTGGCCGTAGGTGTGCGTGAATTCGGCGAACCAGGGATTGGTCAGCAGCGGGCAGTGGCCGAAAATCTCGTGGAAGATGTCCGGCTCCTGCAGATAGTCCAGCTCCTGCGGGGTGCGGATGAAGGTGGCAACCGGGAAGCGCTTGCTGGCCAGCAGTTCGAAAAAGGTCTGGAAGGGGATCAGTGCCGGCACCCGCGCCACCTGCCAACCGGTCGTGGCCCGCAGCACGCGGTTGATTTCGTCCAGTTGCGGGATGCGGTCGCGGGGCAGTGCGAGCTGTTCGATGCCGTCCAGGTAGGGTTGGCAAGCGCGGCCATCGAGCAGTTTCAGCTGGCGTTCGATCAGGGTTTGCCAGACCGCATGCTCAGCGTCCGGATAGTGGATTCGGCCTTGTGCATCCGGTTCGCGGGCGACGTATCGGGTGGTTTTCATCTGACCTCCTGGGCGGGATGGCCGCGTGGTTCTTGTCGTTATGGATGCCTCATCTGAACGCGCGGCACGCGCGCTGAGTAGAGCGCCGCCAAGGCGTGGAGCCGCCTTGTGCCGTCCGGCGCGTAACGAAAAGATGACGAATCGGTACGGCAGCGTGATGATCGCCTTGCCCGCAGGCTGAGCTGTCAAATAATCTTTACGAACATTCGCGGCGATCGGTAGAAAAATCGCCGGACCATAACAACAAGACAGGCGCTTTTCGCATGCGAATCAGAATCCTGTGCCAGAACCGCATCGGCATCCTCCGGGACATGCTCGAACTGCTGGTCGATTACGGCATCAACGTGGCGCGTGGCGAGGTTGGTGGTGAGCACGGCAATGCCGTTTACCTGCATTGCCCGAACCTGATGAATCTGCAACTGCAGGCCCTGCGGCCGAAAATAGAAGCGCTGCAAGGCGTGTTCGAGGTGCGCAAGGTCGGCCTGATGCCCAGCGAACGACACTCGTTGGAACTCAATGCATTGCTCGGCGCGTTGGAGTTTCCGGTGCTGTCCATCGATATGGCCGGCGCCATTGTCGCCGCCAACCGCGCGGCGGCGCAGTTGCTCGGGGTGCGGGTCGACGAGGTGCCCGGCATGAGCCTGTCGCGCTACGCCGAGGACTTCGATCTGCCGGAGCTGGTGCGTGCCAACAAGGCGCGCATCAACGGCTTGCGGGTGACCATCAAGGGGGACGTGTTCCTCGCCGACATCGCACCGCTGCAATCGGAACATGACGACAGCGAAGCACTGGCCGGAGCCGTCCTGACACTGCACCGTGCCGACCGCGTCGGCGAGCGTATCTATAACGTGCGCAAGCAGGAGCTGCGAGGCTTCGACAGTATTTTCCAGAGTTCTAAAGTCATGGCGGCGGTGGTCCGTGAGGCCCGGCGCATGGCGCCGTTGGACGCGCCTTTGCTGATTGAGGGCGAGACCGGTACGGGCAAGGAGTTGCTGGCGCGGGCCTGTCACCTGTCCAGCCCGCGCGGGCAGTCACCGTTCATGGCGCTCAATTGCGCCGGCCTGCCTGAATCCATGGCCGAGACCGAGTTGTTCGGCTATGGCCCCGGCGCCTTCGAAGGCGCTCGGCCCGAAGGCAAGCTGGGTCTGCTGGAGCTGACCGCTGGCGGTACGCTGTTCCTCGACGGCGTCGGCGAAATGAGCACGCGGCTGCAGGCCAAGCTCGTGCGTTTCCTTCAGGACGGGTGCTTCCGAAGGGTGGGCAGCGACGAAGAGGTCTATCTGGACGTACGGGTGATCTGCGCGACGCAACTGGATCTGTCCGAGCTTTGCGCCAGGGGCGAATTCCGTCAGGACCTTTACCATCGACTCAACGTGCTGTCGCTGCACATCCCGCCGCTACGCGAATGCCTGGACGGGCTGGAGCCGCTGGCGCTGCACTTTCTCGATCAGGCCAGCCGGCAGATCGGGTGCGCCTTGCCGAGCCTGTCGCCGCCAGCGCTGGAGCGGCTGGCCGCCTATCACTGGCCGGGCAACGTAAGGCAACTGGAAAACACGCTGTTTCAGGCGGTTTCGCTGTGCGAGGGCGGCGTGATCAAGCCCGAGCACATTCGCTTGCCGGACTACGGCACACCGCAACCCCTGGGCGAATTTTCGCTCGAGGGCGACCTTGGAGGCATCGTCGGACGTTTCGAAAAGGCGGTGCTGGAGGCCCTTTACCAGCAGTACCCGAGCAGCCGCCAGCTGGGCAAGCGGTTGGGCGTCTCGCATACCACCATCGCCAACAAGCTGCGCGACTACGGGATCGGCAAGGAGGCTTGAGACGCCGCGGATGCATGCCCCGCGGCGCATGTCGATCATCGGCGCACGGGCCGTGCGGATCGGCTGCCGGCCACTGGCGTCAGTGCACCGCCTGGGTCACCGCGCCGATCAGCGCCTGCAGATCGATCGGCTTGCGCAGGTGCAGCGTAAAGCCCGCGGTTTTCGCCTTCTCCACGTCGCGCAGCGTGCCGTAGCCGGTCAGGGCGATGCTCGGCGTGTGGGCGTTGGTGGTGCCTTTGCGTATTTCGGTCATCATCCGGTGACCGTCGATCACCGGCATGCCGATATCCGACACGATCACGTCGAAGCGCGTGGCCTCGGCCTGCTCGATGCCTTGCGCGCCGCCGCTGGCGGTGGTGACCTGGGCACCCTCGCTTTCGAGCAGCTCGCGCATGGTGTCGAGAATGTCCGGTGAGTCATCGACCAGCAGAATCCTGATTCCCGCCAGCCCGCCTGGGGCGTCATGCTGGGCCAGTTCACTGAGCTCGAGTTCGGTCTGCAGATGAATCGGCAGCCAGACGCTGAAGCGCGCGCCGCGCCCAAGCCCTTCGGAAAAGGCGTCGATACGACCGCCATGCGCCTCGACCAGTTGCTTGACCAGCGCCAGGCCGATCCCCAGGCCATGCTTGGAGCGTTGTGCATGCTGCATCTCGGCCTGGCCGAACATGTCGAACACCTTGGGCAGGAAATCCGCGGCTATCCCTTCCCCGGTGTCGATGACGTCCAGCCGCGCCTGGTCGCCTTCGCGTTCGAGTTGCATGCAGATACGCTCGCCGCCTTTGGTGAATTTCCAGGCGTTGTTGAGCAGGTTCCAGATGATCTGGTCCAGGCGTGTGGGGTCGGCGTGCACATAGATGGGCTGGTCGGGTTTGAAGGATTCGAACGTGACGTTTTCCGCCTGAGCCAGCGGCGCGAATACCGCCTCGATGCCGCGTAGCACGTCCTGATAATTCAGCGTCGAGAAGTGCAGCTTGAGCTTGCCGGTCCGAATGCGCGAGACGTCCATCAGGTCGTCGATGATCCGCGACTGGCTGCGGACCGCGTTCTGGATCGCCTGGGTTGCCTTGCGCAGGCTGGGTGAGTTTTTCGCGGCCTGCGAGCGGGCGATCAGATCGCTGTTGAGCTGGATCAGGTTCAGCGGGTGCTTGAGTTCATGCGACAACACCGCGAAGAACTGGTCCTTCTGCAGGTTGGAGGCCTGGATGTTCTCCAGCTCGGTTTGCTGTTCGGAACTGCGCTGGCGGTCTTCGGTGAGGTCGCGAGCGATCTTGGCGAAGCCGGTGACCGTGCCTTGATTGTCCACCAACGGATTGACCAGGCCGCTGAAGAAGCACCGCGTACCGTCCCTGCGCACATGCCAGCGCTCGTCCGCCGCCTGGCCTTGCTCCAGTGCTCGCGTGCGCTCGGCTTCAGGCACCCCGGCCAGGCGGTCCTCCTCGGTGTAGATCATCTCGACCGGCTGGCCGATGGCCTCCTGCTCGCTGTAACCGAAGATGTGCTCGGCGCCGCGGTTCCAGGTGGTGATGAGCCCCTCGCAATCCAGCGTGATGATGGCGTAGCCCTTGGTGCTCTGCGCCAATTGCTTCATGTGGGCCTCGCCGGCGCGCACCTGTTCCTCGGCGCGGCGGCGGTCGGTGATGTCGATGAAGGTCAGCACAGCGCCCTGGATGCGGTCGTCCAGCGTCCGGTACGGCAGGAAGCGCGCCAGGTACCAGCGATCCCCGTTCAGGTTGCTGATTTCGCGCTCTACCAGGCGCAGCTCTTCGAAGGCTTTGATTGCATCCTTGTGCAACTGCGGGTAGTTGAGGCGGTGCGTGATGTCCATCAGCGATCGTCCCGCGTCGTTGCCGATCACGTTGAAGATGTCGCGTGTACGCGGGGTGAACCACTTGATGCGCATGGCGCGATCGACGAACAGGGTGGCGATGTCGGTCGACGAGATGAGGTTCTGCAGGTCATCGTTGATCTTGCTGGTTTCGTCGACCTTGGTCTTGAGTTCGAAATTGACCGTGGTCAGCTCCTCGTTGATCGACTGCAACTCTTCCTTGCTGGTTTCCAGCTCCTCGGTGGCCGAGCGCAGCTCCTCGTTGATGGCCTGCAATTCCTCATTGGAGGCGCGCAGCTCTTCGGTCGAGGTTTCGGAATGCTCCATGGTGACCTGCAGTTGCTCCTTGGTCCGCTGCAGCTCGGCCTCCAGCTGCGTGAGCACGCTGTCCTTGGCACTGCTGTCCTCCACGACGTTGCTGCCCATGCAGTCTTCCACCTCGTCGAACAACACCAGCATGTAATCGCTGCCGGCCTCGTTATCACGGAACGGGCGAACCACCATGTTGACGTAGAAGGCACGCCCGTCGCGCTCGAGTTTCACCCGCCGCGCCTCGACGCTCTTGCCGGTGTGCGTGGCCTGGTACAACGCGGTGCGCAGTTCGAGCCGCAGCTGCGGGTGCACCAGTGCCGTCAGGTTCAGCGAGGGCTCGCCGCCGACATAACGCAGGAAATGTCCGGCCCGGTCGGACATGTGGACGATCTCGGCCTCCTGGTTGACGATCACGCTCGGCGGCGCGTACTGCTCCAGGGCCCGCTGATGAACGTCGGCGAAGGAGAACTTCCTGTTGCGCTTGGACGGCTCGCTAGGGGGCACCCGGATCGGGGTGGTAAGGGCCGCGCCCTGGAATGGCCCTGTCGGGGCGCGGCGCAGGGAGGCGCTGACTTCCCTGGCCCGATAGATGCGGTTCTTCTTGTCGACCGGCGTGAACAGCTGGCTGCAGGCGTCGGCGGTCTCCGAACTGCCGAGGAACAGGTAGCCGCCCGGGTTGAGGGCAAAGTGGAACATGCGCAGCACTTCGAGCTGGATGTCCCGGTCCAGGTAGATCATCAGGTTGCGGCAGGAGATCATGTCCAGCCGCGAGAACGGCGGGTCGCGCAGAATATTGTGGCGCGCGAACAGAATGCGTTCGCGCAGTTCCTTCTGCATCCGGTAGTGGTTCTGCTCCTTGATGAAATACTGTCGCAACCGTGGTGGCGTCACGTCGGTCAGGATGGCTTGCGGATAGACACCGGCGCGCGCGGTTTCCAGGGCACGGTCGTCGATGTCGGTGGCGAATACCTGTATCTGTAGCTTCTCCCTGGCGCCGCTGGCCGCGGACTGGTCGGCCAGCAGCATCGCCAGGGAATAAGCCTCCTCGCCCGTCGAGCAGGCCGCCGACCAGACGCGCAACGCCTTGTCCTCTGCGCCGATCTTCATCTCGAACAGCGAGGGGATGATGTCGCGTTCCAGCGCTTCGAAGGCTTCCCGGTCGCGGAAGAAGTTCGTGACTCCGATCAGCATGTCGGCCAGCAGGGCCGGTGTCTCCTCGGGGTGGCTTTGCAGAAACCTGGCGTAGGTGGGCATGTCGCGCAGCGCATTGACCTGCATGCGCCGCTCGATACGGCGCAGCACGGTCGCCTGCTTGTAATGCCGGAAGTCGTGGCCGGTGCGCGCGCGCAGCGCCGCGAGAATCTCGCGCAGCGCCAGCTCGTTGGGTTTGGACTGGGCGTGGGCCTGGGCATATTCGACTTCGCCCTGGGCGGCTCCGGCCTGTTCGCTGTCACTCAACGGCGGCAGCGGCTCCTTGCGCGCCAGCAGTGCCTCCAGGTTTCGCCCCAGCTCGACCAGTCGCTGCGGCATGTCGACGACCGGAAGCACGATGTCCACCATCCCGGTTTCGATGGCGCTGCGCGGCATCGAATCGTACTCGGCATCTTCCGGCGTCTGGGCCAGGGTGATGCCGCCTTGCTCCTTGATGCGCGCCAGCCCCACCGATCCGTCCGAACCACTGCCGGACAATACGATGCCCACCGCGTGGCTGTGATGAACGTCCGCCAGCGCGCGGAAGAACAGATCGATGGCCACTTGCGGACCGCGTTCGCGGGTGGGCTTGAGC
>Ga0114898_1002060_pt1 | contig 10955 bp, 9 predicted proteins | sample Malvired_Geostar_FD_83496 | JGI IMG/M metagenome (GOLD analysis project Ga0114898, IMG submission 83496) | Marine viral communities from the Global Malaspina Expedition - Malaspina viral metaG DeepMed_Geostar | ecosystem: Environmental > Aquatic > Marine > Oceanic | place: Mediterranean Sea... | reverse complement strand
CCACAAAGCTCGACCGAGAAGCCGCCGCCCATGGTCAGTACCCGTACCTGGTCACCGTATTTCTCACCGAACAAGGCCATGGCGCCTTTGCTCTTGGCGGTCTCGATATCGGTTTCCTCGATTTCCACCGGCGAATTGCCGCGAATCTCGGCGTTGACCTTGTCTTCCAGCGCTTTCAGTTGCTCAGGCTTGATCGCCTCGAAGTGACTGAAATCGAAGCGTAGCCGCTGACTGTCGACCAGCGAACCTTTCTGGCTGACGTGCTCACCGAGAATCTGCCGCAACGCCGCGTGCAACAGGTGCGTCGCCGAATGATTCAACGCAGTGGCCTGACGAACCGAAGCATCGACGGTGGCGTCGACCGTCGCCCCCACCTTCAGGCTGCCGCTGTCGAGGATACCGTGGTGCAGGAACGCCCCGCCCGCCTTGCTGGTGTCGCGAACGTCGAAGCGCGTCCCTTCCGAGGACAGGTAGCCGCAATCGCCGATCTGCCCGCCGGATTCGGCATAGAACGGCGTTTCGTCGAGCACGACCACGCCCTCCTCGCCAGCCGACAGGCTCTGCACCGCCATGCCCTCCTTGAACAACGCCAGCACCTTGCCGCTGCCCGAGGTGCCGAGGTAGCCGGTAAAGCGCGTCTCGCCCTCGACCTTGACCAGGCTGTTGTAATCCATACCGAAGGCGCTGGCCGAACGCGCACGCTCTCGCTGGGCCTCCATTTCGCGCTCGAAGCCCTCTTCATCCAGCGTCAGCTCGCGCTCACGCGCGATGTCACCCGTGAGGTCGACGGGGAAGCCGTAGGTGTCGTAGAGCTTGAAGATCACGTCACCGGGAATGACGCCGCCTTTCAGCTCGGCCAGATCCTGCTCGAGAATCTTCAGGCCCTGCTCGAGCGTCTTGGCGAACTGCTCTTCTTCCGTCTTGAGCACGCGCTCGATATGCGCCTGCTGCGTTTTCAACTCGCTGAACGCATCGCCCATTTCCGCGACCAGCGCCGCGACGATCCTGTGGAAGAAGCTGCCTTTCGCGCCCAGCTTGTTGCCGTGGCGACAGGCGCGACGGATGATGCGCCGCAGCACATAACCGCGGCCCTCGTTCGATGGCGTCACGCCGTCGGCAATCAGGAAGCCGCAGGACCGGATGTGGTCGGCAACGACCTTCAGCGAAGCTTGACCTTCGTTATTGCAGCCAATGGCCTGAGCGGACGCATCGAGCAGGCTCTGGAACAGGTCGATCTCATAGTTCGAGTTCACGTGCTGCAGGACGGCACTGATACGTTCCAGTCCCATGCCGGTGTCCACGCTGGGCGCTGGCAAGGGATGCATGACACCGTCGGCCGTTCGGTTGAACTGCATGAAGACGTTGTTCCAGATCTCGATGTAGCGGTCGCCGTCTTCCTCCGGCGAGCCAGGCGGGCCGCCCCAGATATGCTCACCGTGATCGAAGAAGATTTCGGTACACGGCCCGCAGGGACCGGTATCGCCCATTGCCCAGAAATTATCCGAGGCGTAAGGCGCGCCCTTGTTGTCACCGATGCGCACCATGCGCTCGGCCGGCACGCCCACTTCCTTGGTCCAGAGGTCGTAGGCCTCATCGTCGGTGGCGTAGACGGTGACCCAGAGCTTGTCCTTGGGCAGGTTCAGCCATTTTTCGGACGTCAGGAATTCCCAGGCATAGTGGATGGCGTCGCGCTTGAAATAGTCGCCGAAGCTGAAGTTGCCGAGCATCTCGAAGAAAGTGTGGTGCCGCGCGGTGTAGCCGACGTTTTCCAGATCGTTGTGCTTGCCGCCGGCACGGACGCATTTCTGACTGGTCGTGGCGCGGGTATAAGCGCGCTTTTCCAGGCCCAGGAAGCAGTCCTTGAACTGGTTCATGCCGGCATTGGTGAACAACAGCGTCGGGTCGTTCGCCGGGATCAGCGAACTGGAGGCCACACGGGTGTGACCCTTCTCTTCGAAGAAGCGGAGGAAGGCTTCACGGATTTCTGCGCTTTTCATAGATTTCTTCCAGAAGACAGCGGCCGAACGGCTGCAAAACGACACGGCGAGGCGGCACCGGGCGCCGGTTCGCAACTATCCAAACGGATAGCCGGCAAAGGGCCGCATTATATCGGGCCCACGCCGCGCGCATAGAGGATAAATACGATTGAATCAAGCTATTCGACAGCGATTCGGGTTCATGTCCTGGCGAACTCAGCGAAGGTTTCAAGGATCGGCTCGACATGTTCGGGCAGCACATCCAGATGCGTCACCATCCGAAGCCGTGGCGCCGCGGTAAGGATAATCCCGCGCTCGGCGCAAAAAGCCTTCAGCGCTCCGGCGCGATCGTCCATCTGAACGTAGACCATGTTCGTCTGCACCGGCTCGACCGCATAACCCAACGCCTCCAGCCCCTCAGCGATGGCCTGCGCGCGCTGATGATCCTGCGCCAGACGCTGCACCTGATGTTCCAGGGCGTAGAGCCCGGCCGCCGCCAGCACGCCAGCCTGACGCATCCCGCCACCGACCATCTTGCGCAACCGCCTCGCCTTGGCAATGAAGGGCTCGTCACCGCAGAGCACGGAGCCAACCGGCGCGCCCAGACCTTTGGACAGGCACACCGATACCGAGTCGAAGTGACGACTGATGTCTTCAGCGGTGCAACCCAGCTTGACCACGGCATTGAACAACCGAGCGCCGTCGAGGTGTAGCGCCAGACCACGCTCGCGGGTGAACGCCCTGGCCGCGGCCAGGTATTCGAGCGGCAGGACCTTGCCCTGCATGGTGTTCTCCAGCGCCAGCAGACGCGTACGGGCGAAGTGAAAATCGTCCGGTTTGATCGCAGCCGCGACACGCTCCAGATCCAGCGAACCATCCGCTTGCATGTCGATAGGCTGCGGCTGGATGGAGCCGAGCACCGCGGCGCCACCGGCCTCATATTTATACGCATGCGACAACTGACCGGCGATGTACTCGTCGCCGCGCTCGCAATGCGACATCAGTGCCAACAGGTTACTCATGGTGCCGCTGGGCACGAACAACCCCGCCGCCAGCCCCAATTGCGCCGCCAGCGTTTGTTCCAGCCGACCGACCGTCGGATCTTCGCCGTACACATCGTCGCCGGTAGGAGCATTCAGCATGGCATCGCGCATGCCCGCCGTAGGCTGGGTAACCGTATCGCTGCGAAGATCGATAAGAGTCATGGAAATTCCTTGCTTGAGTGGCGCTCAGCGTACCGCTCGCACGGCCCGTTCCATACCCGTGCTCTAGCGCAACAGGCGGGTATCCAGGACCTTGGAGCCGCCTCCGAGCAGGGTTTCGGTAATGTCTACGAAATCATCGGTGGTGACCTTGTCGAGGCGCATCAGGCCGCGCGCGACATCGTCCAGCGAGTGGCGGCTCTTGCTGCGCTGGCGGATTTCCCGGTCGAGGTCCTGCAACAGCAAAACTGCTCGGGCGGTGACCGGACCGGTGGACCGCTCGGTGCGCAGACTGTCGACCTTGCGGCTCCACTGGGTCAGGTGCTCACGGACGCGCTGGTAGCGATCTTCACTGAGGCCACCGGCACGGCGCACCAACTCGATGGCGTAGTATTCGGCCAGCCCTTCACTGATCCAGTCGCTGCGATCGGCATCGGTGATGCGGCTGAAGACGTGGACCAGTTCGTGCACCAGCGAACTGGTGCCGTTCTCGCTGACAAGCGGGCGATCAGCGTGCATGAACAGGGAGTTTGGACCTGACAGGCCGCCCCGCCACATCGGGTCGCCAGCGCCGACGATCAATAGCTTCTTCGGATCGCGTGGGAAGACGTTCTGCACCTGCGGCCAGACGAACGTCAGCAGGGTCAGGATATCCATTCGCCGCAGCCCCTCGCCAACGGGGCCGGCAACCGTTACGTCGGTTTCACCAAGCCGGGCTCGGCGGGTGCCCACCTTGCCAGCCAGTATCCAACCCGTGGGACGGTCGAACAGGCGCTCGGGGTTATCGATGCGGAACCGATTCTTGCCCACCCGGAGCCAGCCTGTCTCCACGCTCTTCCAGCCGTCAGGCAGCTCGATATTCAAACGAGAAATCAGCCGGACGCCATCCTGCTGGCTTACGCGACCGGCAGGCACCAGGTCATCACCGCGAAGCAACGCCCAGTCCTCAGTCATGCGCGCGTCGAAGCGTCCGCTTTTACGCTGATGACTGATCTTCACGCGATAGCTCAGCCAAGCCTTGCCGGGGGCGGGGCGCCAGACGCCGCGATCACCCTCTTGCTGCCACGCGCCCTCGGCATCGGTCTTGAAATCGCTGTAGAGCCCCTGGTCACCGAGATTGAAGTCGAAATACCTGACGGCACTGCCTTGTTCGACAACCAGCTCGACCTCCGCAATATCCTGTTCGGGAACGAACCTGACGTTGAAATCCATATCGACGTGCCTGGCAGCATGCACCTGAGCGACGCACAACAGCAGAACGGCTAACAGCGGTAGACGGAGGGACATCGAGCGGCTCCAGATTGAGTGCAATGCTATGACGGCGAAGCCAGGGGGAGATTCAACCGGCCCGAAATATCAGGTGATCCTCCCAATCCTCGTCCGCAACGGAGCCCTCGGCGACCATCCGACCGGACTGCGAAATGCGCTCGGCATGCACCGCCTCGGGGTCTCCACACACCAGATGGTGCCAAAGCGGGAGGTCCTTGCCTTCGGCAACGAGCCGGTAGCCACAGGTGGGCGGCAGCCACTTGAACTGCGCGGCATCGACGACCGTCAGCTGGACGCAGTCGGGCACGCTCGCGCGCCGGTTGGGGTAGTCGGTGCAGCGACAAGTCTTCAGGTCGAGCAGCTTGCAGGCGATCCGGGTGTAATAGACGCTGCCATCCTCCTCATCCTCGAGCTTTTGCAGGCAGCACAATCCGCAGCCGTCGCAAAGGGATTCCCATTCGACCGGGTCCAGCTCGGCGAGGGTCTTGCGCTTCCAGAAGGGTTCGACTTTTGCCGCCATGAAAATAGCCATCTCGGATAAAGATGAGAGTCTAGCCATTGCGCTGCAGCGGGCCAAGCCTGGCGAGCGGCGAAGCGGACGGCGGGCACTCGGCGACCGTCCGCTCGACGCGTCGCTAAACGGGATCGTTACGCCGCAGCAGCTCTTCGGGCAGGTGTTCGATGTACTCTTCTTCCGGAGGCGGCATCTGGAGGTGGTAACCCTGTTTTTCCAGGTTATCGAGCACCGTCGCGATATCCTCGCGAGCAAGCTTGCGCGCCGGCGTCAGCACCATGTCAAAGGCATGCTGGGGCGTACCGAAGGCCGCAAGCAGCGCCTCGGGCACGCGTGCCAGCGCCTCGCTGCGATCGACGTACAGATACATCTCGTTCTTGCGCGGGCTTTTATAGATAGAGCAAATGCGTTTCATGGTTGAGCTTCCAGCACGTCGAGGAGGGCTTGCCCCATTCGCTCGCGACGCCAACCGCGCAGCGAGTCGGGCAATTGATAGGGGCCATCCGGGTATCCGGTTTTCAACAAGGCTTCGAGCACCTTCTTGCGCAGCATCAGTTCGGGCGCGATATCCAGCGCCTGGGCTTCGCGCTGACCGACGCCGCGCAATTTTTTCAAGAGCCCCGACGCCTCCAGCGGCAACGGCTCGGGCAACGGTTCTGGCCAGTCCTGTTCCGGCGTTGCGGCAGCGGTGCGGATAAGCTCGAGCAAGGTTTCGCCGTCCTGGCGCACGGTGCGCGGATGCATGTCGTCGATACGCGCCAGACCGACCAGGTCGGTTGGCTGAGTGCGCGCCAGGGGCCAGAGGCTGTGCTCACGCAGGATCCGGTTGCGCGGCTGGTTGCGCGCCCGCGCCTGACGTTCGCGCCATGCAGCCAGGACTTTCAACACGGCCAGTTGCCGGGGCTTGAGGCGCCAGGCTTGCTTGACCTCGCGATATGCCTGATCAGGGTCAGTCTCGCGCTGTAGATTCAAGACCAGCTCGGCGCCGTCCTCCAGCACCCAGGCGCGCTTCTCGTCCGACAGCTTCGGCAGCAGGGCCTCGTAGAGCTCGGCCAGATGCTGCGCATCTTCGGCCGCATAGCGCACCTGCATCTCGCTCAACGGGCGCTGCAGCCAGTCGGAGCGTGTTTCACCCTTGGGCAGCTCGAGGTTCAATACATTCTGGACCAGGCGCGAATAACCCATGGAGAACCCGATATTCAGGTAACCCGCCGCAAGTTGCGTATCGAACAAGGGTGCCGGGAGGCTGCCGGTCAGACGCCAGAGCACCTCCAGATCCTCGCTGCAGGCGTGCAGAACCTTGACCACGCGCTCATCGTCCAGCAACCCGGCGAAAGCGGTCCAGTCAGTGATCAGCAGCGGGTCGATCAGATAGGCACATCGTCCGTCACCGACCTGCAACAGGGCGGCGATCGGGTAAAAAGTGTCGACCCGCATGAACTCGGTATCCACCGCTACATAAGGCAGCTGGCGCCACTCGGCACAAAGGCGGGCCAGATGCGCATCATCCAGCACCCATTGAGTTTCGATGGCCACTAGGCCCTCCTTGTTGTTCGGCATTACGACCGGCGCGCGGGCGAAGAGGCGCGCAGTATATATCGCGTCCCGGTGTTCGCAGCGCATTGATCGGGAATGCCGTGCGCGTGATACCGTTTTACCGACCCATTGAACGGAGCCCCGCCATGCCGCTTGCCCGATTGATCGACGCCGCGCAACTCGCCGACCGGCTGCAACAACCGAATCTTCGGATTCTCGACTGCCGGTTCGCTCTGGAAGATCCGCAACACGGGCGGCGCAGCCATGAGCAGGCTCATATTCCCGGCGCGTATTTTCTGGACCTGGAGGACGACCTGTCCGACCGGGTCATACCGGGCAGGACCGGTCGACACCCTCTGCCGAAGCCGGAAACACTGGTGGCACGGCTCCGCGCCGCCGGCCTCAACGACGACAGCGAAGTGATGATTTACGACGACGGCCCTGGCGCGTTTGCCGCCCGAGCCTGGTGGCTGCTCACCTGGCTGGGCAAGCGCAGCGGCGTCTATCTGCTGGACGGCGGGTTCCAGGCCTGGCGTGACGCGGGCGGCGCCGTGACCAGCGAACCAAGCTGCATAGCGCCTGGCAGTTTCTCCGGAGCTCCCGACGACAGCCTGGTGATCGAATCCGAGCAGTTGGCAGAACGACTCCCGGGACCTGATCTGACCCTGCTCGACGCGCGCGCCCTGCCCCGCTTCCTGGGCGAACAGGAGCCCATCGATCCCGTGGCGGGTCACATTCCAGGCGCGCACTGCGTGCCGTTCAGCGGGAACCTCGGCGAAGACGGGCGCTTCCTCGATCCCCAGGCGTTGCGGCAGCGCTTCGAACCCTACGTAGACGCAGCGTCGGCGCACCGCCTTGTCGCCTACTGCGGCTCCGGCGTGACGGCTTGCCACAACCTGTTCGCGCTATGCCTGGCGGGGTATCCCCTGGCCAGGCTGTACGCGGGATCGTGGAGCGAATGGATCACCGACCCCCAACGTCCGATCGCATGACAGGCCGGAACTGGCCGACTGGTCACAAAATGCCCGAGCGGTTTTCCGACGATAAGCCGCGTTCGCGGCCAATCGTCGCTCTTTACGAAAAACTGCACTCTTTTCATTGCAGCTACACAACCATTGTTGGTAGGGTCCGATCCGCTTTTTTCCGGGAGTAGAACAATGAAAAACACATGGTTGAAGACAGCAGTCGCGGTAACCGCAGGCGCTCTGACCAGCCAGGCCATGGCTGCCGGTTTCGCGCTCAACGAGCAGAGCATCAGCGGCATGGGCACGTCTTTCGCGGGTCGCTCGTCTTCCGCTGACGACGCCACCACCCTGTTCGGCAACCCAGCCGGCATGTCACGCCTCAAGCGCGAAGAAGTCAGCTTCGGTATGGCAGCGATTCATGCCAAGACCGATATCAAGAATGCCGACAGCTTTCCTGCCAGCGGTAGCAATGACGGCGATATGGTGCCGTTCACCGCAGTGCCCATGGGTTATTACGTCAAGCCGATCGATGACAAGTGGGCCGTCGGCGTAGGCCTGTATGTTCCGTTCGGCATGATCACCGACTACGAAGGCGGCTACCAGGGGCGTTATTTCGGTGACTACAGCGAAGTTCGCGTCATCACCGTGCAGCCAACCGTCAGCTATCGCTTCAACGAACAGCTGTCGATCGGCTTCGGCCCCACGATCAACCGCATCGACGGCCAGCTGGAAAGCGCTTCGCTGAGCCGATTCACGCCGGGCACCAACGACGGCCGCGTGAAGGTCAAGGGCGACGACACTGCGCTCGGCTTCAACGCCGGCTTGCTTTACGAGTTTTCCCCGCAGACCCGAGCGGGCATCACCTACCACTCCAAGGTGAAGTACAAGCTCGAAGGCGACACCAGGCTTTCGGGTCCTGGCTTCGACCAGTTCGCCAATGTCGGGCTGCAGGTCTCCGGCAAATACGACGCATCGTTGAACCTCGACACGCCGGAATCGGTGGACATGTCGGTGACTCACGATCTAGACGATCAGTGGACGCTGTATGCCGGCGCCATGTGGACTCGCTGGAGCCGCTTCGAGGCTATCGTGATCGAGAACCGCGGCATTCCGGGCCCGCTGCAACCAAGCCTTGCACCGATCGTTGAAGAGCAGGAGTGGCACGACACCTGGTCCTACGCGCTGGGCGCCGCCTACAAGGTGAACAAGGAATGGACGTTGCGGACCGGTCTCGCCTTTGACCAGAGCCCGACCAACAACACGCATCGCTCGCCGCGTATCCCGACCGGCGACCGCACGGCCGTGAGCCTGGGTCTGGCATGGAATCCGACCGAAGACGTGACCGTTGACCTGGCCTACTCCTACCTGTGGGAAGAAGACGTCACGGTCAAACGCTCCAATCCGACCCGCGGAACCTACAACGCCACCTACGAAAACAGCGCCCACGGTTTCGGCGCTGCCCTGAGCTATCGCTTCTGATGCACCGCGTCCCGGCCTAGCGGCCGGGGCGCTCCCCTCCTGGCTACTGGCCTAGCGCCTTCTCCACCGCAGCGATCAGCTTCGGATCATCCGGCTCGACCTTGCTGGAAAAGTAATCCACCACCCGTCCCTTCCGATCCACCACATACTTGTAGAAGTTCCAGCGTGGCGCCCCGCCCGCCTGCTCGGCCAATTGCCTGAACAGCGGAATCGCGTCGCCGCCCCGCACGGGTTGCGTCTGCGCCATTGGAAAGGTAACGCCATAGTTGACGTAGCAGACCTCGGCGGTCTCGGCCGCGTCGTCGGATTCCTGGAAGAAATCATCGGACGGCACGCCCAGGACCACCAGGCCCTGATCCTTGTATCGCTGGTAAAGCGCTTCGAGCCCTTTGAACTGTGGCGCGAACCCACAGAAGCTGGCGGTATTGACCACCACCAGCGCCTTGCCCTGAAACCGGTCGCAGAGATCGATGGTGTCCTTCGAGCGCAGCTTGGGCAGCTCATGCTGCAACAGTGTCGGGCATTGCTCCGCCGCTGCGGACCCAGGTAACAGGGACCAGGCAAGCGAGGCGGCCAGCAGATAGATTCTCATGGTAAATCCTCCGAGCGGGGCCCCCACGCTACTCCTGCGACGTCAGGGCGACAACGCTTCCGAATGCCCCATTACGCTATATACAAAACTATATAGCGATTGGCAGAATGGCCCGCAGCGAACAGGAGCCGAACATGAGCGATGCGTCCACCCTCAGCCCGCTGCGTATCGACGGGCAACTCTGGTTCAACCGAGGCGAAAAAGGCTATCTCGGCGGCAAGCGGATCGAGTTGCTGCAACAGATCGAGGCGACCGGCTCCATCAGCCGCGCAGCCAAAACCATCGGCCTGAGCTACAAGGCGGCCTGGGATGCGGTGGATGCCATGAACAACCTGTCGGAACGCCCCTTGGTGACTCGAGCCGCAGGCGGCGCCAAAGGTGGCGGCACCCGGCTGACCGACTTCGGGCGAGAAATGCTCAACGTCTGGCAACGCATGCAGCATGAATACGAGCGCTTCCTCGCGCAGGTGGCGCAGGGCATAGAAGGTTTCGACGACATCGACAAACTGCTCCGAGCGATCGCCATGAAGACCAGTGCACGCAATCAGTTTCGCGGACGTATCACCCATCTCGCAAAAGGCGCGGTGAACGGCAGCCTGACCCTCGATATCGGCGAGGGCCAGACGATCACCGCGACCCTGACCAACGACAGTATCGACGAACTCCAATTGGCCCAGGGCAAGACCGCCATGGCCTTGATCAAGGCCAGCTTCGTGCTGCTGTCACCTGATCCCACCGTGAAGATCAGCGCGCGCAACCGCTTGAGCGGCACCATCAGCGGCCTGACGCCCGGCGCGGTGAACTGCGAGGTAAGGCTGTTGTTGCCAGGCAATCGCACGCTGGGCGCGGTCATCACCAACGAAAGTGCCGAGGCGCTCGAACTGGCCGTGGGTCAGCCCTGTACGGCGCTGATCAAGGCATCGCACGTCATCATCGCGGTCGATTGAGGAAAGGACCATGGGTATCGCGCGTATATCGATCGTGACAACGCTCCTCGCATGCATGCCCCTGGTCGGTCAGGCCGCTGAGGTCCAGCTTGCGGTCGCCTCGAACTTCACCGCACCGATGCGGGCCATTGCCGAGCGATTCGAGCGTGACACGGGACACCAGCTACTGCTGGCGTTCGGCTCGACCGGAAAGCTCTATGCACAGATTCACAACGGGGCGCCCTTCGACGTACTGCTGGCAGCCGACGACAAGGTTCCGGCGCAGTTGGAAGCGACCGGTCTGGGCGTGGCCGGGACGCGCTTCACCTACGCCATCGGCACGTTGGTGCTCTGGTCTGCCAGGGAAGGCTACGTCGACGACCAGGGTGCGGTTCTGGCGCAACGATCGTTTCGTCATCTGGCCATCGCCAACCCCAAGACGGCCCCTTACGGCGCTGCCGCCATGGCAACGCTGGCGAAGCTCGAACAGGTCGAT
>Ga0114898_1002055_pt1 | contig 10971 bp, 7 predicted proteins | sample Malvired_Geostar_FD_83496 | JGI IMG/M metagenome (GOLD analysis project Ga0114898, IMG submission 83496) | Marine viral communities from the Global Malaspina Expedition - Malaspina viral metaG DeepMed_Geostar | ecosystem: Environmental > Aquatic > Marine > Oceanic | place: Mediterranean Sea... | reverse complement strand
GCACGCCACTGCGTTGCGTCGAGAATCATGGGTCGCTCCTATCCGAACAGTTGCTGCTTGCGCCGCAGCCAGCGGTAGCCGTACGGCCCGAGGCGAACCTGCAGCGGTGTGCCTTCCGGCTGGTCGTAGTCGCAGTCTGCGAGCACGTCGACCATGTCCTGCAGATCGTCGTCGGTGATCTCGACCGTGGTTTCCCGGTCGGCGAGATTGACCAGCATGAGCACGGTGGAGCCGTTGTCGTGGCGGATGGCGAACACCGCCGGATCGTCGACCTCAACGATCTGGCGCTCGCCGATGCCGATCTCGCGCAGGCCGATGCGGGTGCGGACCATGTTGCCGGTGCGCGCCATCAGCGAGTCGCTGCGCAGGGTCTGGGCGAACACGTTGATCTTCTCGTAGGTGAACGGGCCTTCGTCGATCAAGGGCGCAGCCAGCTCGCCGGTGGTGCAGGAAAAACCGGCGTTGGGCTCGTTGGACCACTGCATCGGTGTGCGCACGGCCTCGCGTTCGGGGCGCTCCATGTCGTCGCCCATGCCTATCTCCTCGCCGTAACGAATGATCGGTGTGCCGGGCAAGGAGAAGAGCAGGGCGTGGGTCGCTGCTATCCGGCGCTCATCGCCGTCGAGCATGGGTGCGAGCCTTCGGCGGATGCCGCGGTTGTAGGCGCGCATCTTCGGATCGGGGGCGAAGGTGTCCATGACCTCGGTGCGCTCATCCTCCTCCAGCCGATCCAGGCTCAGCTCGTCATGGTTGCGAATCCACAGCGCGTACTGCGAATGGCTCGGTGGCAGCGGTTGGCTGTTCAGGGCGCGGACCAGCGGCTCGGCCGTTTGCCGAGCCAGCGCGAGGAAGAAATGGTTGTTGGTCCAGAAATCCAGCAGCAGGGTGACCCGGTCCGCCTCGTCACCGAAGTACTCGATGTACTTCTCCGGGTCGGTGTCGATCTCCCCGAGCAGCACGGTTTCAGGGCGGCGCATGGTGACGAAGTCGCGCATGTGCTCGAGCAGCCAGTAGCCCTTCTTCAGATCGCCGCCGCCGGCCTGGCGCACCATGTGCACCGCGGCGTCGATGCGAAAGCCGGACACGCCCAGGCGCAGCCAGAACGACATGATCCGCTCGATCTCGTGAATCACCCGCGGGTTGGTCAGGTCCAGATCGGGTTCGTGCTTGTAGAACAGGTGGCGATAGTACTGGCCGGCTTCCTCGTTCCAGGTCCAGACGCTGTCCTCGACGGTGGGAAAGATCGGCTCGATGGAGTCGTCCGGCTCGTCGGCCCAGATGTAATAGTCGCGGTACGGCGAGTTGCGGTCGCGGCGCGCCTCCTGGAACCACTTGTGCTCGCTGGAGGTGTGCTGCACCAGCAGTTCGACGATCACGTGCAGGCCCAGCTCCTCGGCTTTTTCCAGCAGCGCGACCATGTCGGCCAGGTCGCCGAAACGCGGGGCGATCTGCAGGTGGTCGGTGACGTCGTAGCCGGCATCGCGGAACGGCGAAGCGTAGCAGGGCATGATCCACACCGCGGTGGCGCCCAGCCCACGAATGTAGTCCAGGCGTTCGGTGATGCCGCGCAGATCGCCACAGCCGTCGCCGTTGCTGTCGCGGAACAGGGCCGGGTCGACCTGATAGATCACCGCGTTGCGATACCAGAGTGGGCGCATGCTCAGCTCTCCGCCGGACGCAGGATCAATGCCTGCCCGGCCATCAGGGTGCCAGTGAAGGGTTCGCCTTCGCCAATGCCATCACTGGCGATCTCCACCCGCCAGTGCCCGGTCTGCGCGAAGACATGTTCGTGATCGGCGAAGTTGATGCAGACCAGCCGGCAGTCCTCGCCCTGCTGTCGGCGGTAGGCCAGTACTTCGGGATGCGAGCGCAATTCCTCGAAGTCGCCGTGATGTAACGCCGGGCTGGCCTTGCGCGCGGCTAGCAGGCGCTGGTAGAGCGCGAACATCGAGTTCGCCGCGCCGGTCTGCCGCTCCGCCGCCAGCTCGTCCGCTTCGGGTGGAAAGGGCAGCCAGGGCTTGGCGCCATCCCAGCCGTGGGGTGGTTCGGCCTGCCAGGGAATCGGTGCCCGGCAGCCATCGCGGCCACCCGGATCGACACGGGTTTCGGCCGTGATCAGCGCATCCTCCAACCCCAGTTCCTCCCCCTGGTAGATGAACGGCGTGCCGCGCAACGTCAGCAGCAGTACCGCGGCAGCCCGGGCGGCGCGCTCCGAGCCCTGGTAACGGCTGCGCTGGCGCACGTTGTCGTGGTTCGACAGCACCCAGGTCGGCCAGGCGCCGGCGGGTTGCAGCCAGTGCTGTACCTCGCGGATGCAGGTGCGAAACAGCACCGGGTCCCAGGGCGCATCGAGCGGGTTGAAGTTGAAGGCCAGGTGCAGCTCGTCGCCAGCGCCGTAGTACTGCAGCACACGTTCGGTGGAGCGGATGTTCACCTCGCCGACCAGCATGCGGTCGCCGGGATAGCTGTCGACCAGCTTGCGCAGGCCGCGCAGCACCTCGTGGCTGTAGGGCTGGTCGTTGAAGTCCGACAGCGGCTGGCCGGCCTGGCAACGCGGGTCGTCGGCGAAGCTTTCGTCCTTGCCGGTGCAGTGAATGCCGTCTATGCGAAAACCATCGATGCCGCGGTCAAGCCAGAAGCGCAGCACGTCGTGCATGGCTGCGACCACCTCGGGGTTGCGCCAGTTCAGGTCCGGCTGCTTGGCCAGGAACAGGTGCAGGTAGTACTGCTGGGTGTGCTCGTCCCAACTCCAGGCGCTGCCGGCGCCCAGCGCGGCACGCCAGTTGTTCGGCTGGTCGCGCCAGATGTACCAGTCGCGCTTGGGGTTGTCCCGCGAGCTGCGTGACTCGACGAACCAGGGATGCTCATCCGAGGTGTGATTGGGCACGAAGTCCAGTAGCACGCGGATATCGCGCGCATGGGCTTCGGCAATCAGCCGGTCGATATCGGCCAGCGAGCCGAACAGCGGGTCGATGTCGCAGTAGTCGCTGATGTCGTAGCCGGCATCGGCCATCGGCGAGCGGAAGATCGGCGATAGCCACAGAGCATCGACCCCCAGCCGCTTGAGGTAGTCGAGGTGCCGCAGTACGCCCTGGAGGTCGCCGATGCCGTCGCCGTTGCTGTCAGCGAAGGATCGCGGGTAGATCTGATAAACGGTCGCACCCATCCACCACGGCGTTCGCGTTGTCTCGCTCATGCAGCGTACCCCCTGATTCGTCTGAGGTCGCGGCGGCTCGGCAACGCCGCCTTGTCAGCCATACGACTGGCAAGCGGGACACGGGTTCGCCACTTCCCTTGATCCCGGTCGGCTCATGGAGAACGCAAGGGTGGATACTGCGCCTAAGCTAACGACTGACTTTCAACCCCTCCGAGGAGATTTGCCATGCTGCGTATTGCCATCAATGGGTATGGGCGTATCGGTCGCGCCGTGGTGCGCGCGCTGTTCGAGCGCGGACTGCAGAATCAGGTGCAGGTGGTCGCCATCAACGACCTCAGCGAACACAACACGCTGGTGCACCTGACCCGTTTCGACTCGACCTTCGGTCGTTTTCCCGAGCCGGTGACGCTCGAGGGCGACTCGATGGTGGTGCGCGGTCAGTCCATCCGCCTGCTGGCCGAACGCGACGCCACCCAACTGCCGTGGAAGGAGCTGGGCGTCGATGTGGTGCTCGAGTGCACCGGCAAGTTCAAGCAGCGCGCGGCCATCGAGCAGCACCTGCAGGCCGGTGCCGGCCGGGTGTTCGCCTCGCATCCGCTGGATGGCGGCGACCTGACCGTGGTCTACGGCGTGAACCATCAGCTGCTGGCCGACCAGCGGGTGATCTCCAACGCCTCGTGCACCACCAATTGCCTGGCACCACTGGCCAAGGTGCTGCACGAGGCGGTCGGCATCCGCCAGGGGCTGCTCAACACCGTGCACTCCTATACCAACGACCAGAACCTGCTGGACAAGGCCCACAAGGACCTCTATCGAGCCCGCGCCGCCGGGCTGTCGATGATTCCGTCCACCACCGGTGCGGCCAAGGCCATCGGCCTGGTGCTTCCGGAACTGGCCGGGCGGCTGGACGGGCTGTCGGTGCGTGTGCCGACGCCGAACGTCTCGCTGGTGGACCTGACCTTCATCGCCGAGAACGCGCCGGCAAGCGTCGAGGCGATCAACCAGATCCTGCGCGACGGTGCGCAGAAGCTGCCGGCCGGTGTGATGGAGTGCAACGACGAGGCGCTGGTGTCCTGCGACTTCAACGGCTATCCCGCCTCCTGCGTCGCTGACCTCAGCCAGACCCGCGTGCAGGGTGAGCTGGTCAAGGTGATGGCCTGGTACGACAACGAGTGGGGCTTCTCCAACCGCATGCTAGATGTGCTGCTGCACTGGCAAGGCGCCAACGCCGGATGACCGACGCCGACCGACCTGGTGTGGGGCAGGGGCTCTGGCAACTGCCCCTCGCGCAGTTTCGCAATGCCGTGGCCGAGCGCGCGTTGCCCGGCTGTGGCGCGGTCGCGGCGGTGACCGCGGACCTCGCCGTAGCGCTGATCGTCAAGGCGCTGCGGGTCACGGCCAGGCAGCGCGACGATGACCGCTGCAGCGCGTTGCTCGACGAGGCGCGGGCACTGCTCGGCCGTCCTGGTGCCTTTGCCGACGACGATGTGGCGGTGTTCCGCGAGGTGCTCAAGGATCAGCACGAGGAGCGCTTGGCGTCCTCGGCGGCGCGCCAGGCCTGTGCCGTGCCGCTGGCTACGGCCCATGCCTGTATCGAGGCGCTGGGCATTGCCGAGCGTGCCTTGCTGCTGGTCGACCCCGCGCTACGGTGCGACGTCGAGGCTGCCGTCCTGTTGCTGGTCGCCTGTGTCGATGCCGTGCTGCTCAATGTCGACGCCGATCTTCAAGGGCTGGACGACGCGCAGGCGCGCGAGCGAGTGCAGGTGCGGGCCGAGCGGCTGGCCATAGCAGTGGAGCGGCATCGGCAACGTTCGGTTTGATCAGCACGCGCACTGCGCAACGAATAAAACGAGACCATCGGTCTCGTTTTTTATTGACGCCTACCCATTCGCTTTCTACTCTCCAGGCTCGATAGTGAGACATAAAGTCTCAGAATAAGAAGCCGCCATGCCTCAGGTGGCCCACCTCGGAGAATGCTCATGAGCCACCGCATCGTCCTGCCGCGCCTGATGGAAGTCGGCGCTGGCGCCAGCGGGCAACTCGCCCGCGTGTTGCAGGAACTGGGCTGCAGTCGCCCGCTGATCGTCACCGACCGCATGATGGTCGAGCTCGGCTATGTCGCGCGCATCGCCGGTCAGCTGGAAGAGGCCGGCATCGCCAGCCAGTGCTTCGCCGATACCCTGCCCGAACCGACCGCTGCCTCCATTCGCGCCGGCGTCGAAATGGTCCGCCAGGGCGATTTCGATTCCATCGTCGCCCTCGGCGGCGGCAGCCCGATCGATTCGGCCAAGGCCATAGGCATCCTCGGCAAGTTCGGCGGCGAGATGCGCGACTACCGCTTCCCGCGCGATGTCAGCGAAGCCGGCCTGCCGCTGATCGCCATCCCCACCACCGCCGGCACCGGCTCGGAGGCGACGCGTTTCACCATCATCACCGACGAGACCAGCGACGAGAAAATGCTCTGCGCGGGCCTCGGCTTCATGCCCATCGCCGCGCTGATCGACTACGAGCTGACCCTCTCGCTGCCGCCGCGGGTCACCGCCGACACCGGCATCGACGCGCTGACCCACGCCATCGAAGCCTATGTCAGCCGCAAGGCGAGCCTCTACAGCGACTCTCAGGCGCTGGAAGCCATGCGCCTCTTGGCGCCGAACCTGCGCACAGCGTTCCACCAGCCGGACGACCGCGCCGCGCGTGAAGCGATGATGCTCGGCGCGACACTGGCCGGAATCGCCTTCTCCAACGCCTCGGTGGCGCTGGTGCACGGCATGAGCCGGCCGATCGGTGCCTTCTTCCACGTGCCGCACGGGCTGTCCAACGCCATGCTGCTGCCGGCGATCACCGCTTTCTCGATTCCCGCGGCGCCCGAGCGCTACGCCGACTGCGCGCGGGCCATGGCCGTCGCCACACAGACCGACAGCGTCGAGGTGGCGAACGACAAGCTGCTCGCCGAGCTGCGCGCGATCAATCAGGAACTGAAGGTGCCGAGCCCGGAACAATTCGGCATCGCCCGCGAACGCTTCTTCGAGCTGCGCGCGACCATGGCGCGTCAGGCGCTGGCCTCCGGCTCGCCGGGCAACAACCCGCGCGTGCCCACGGAAGCGGAAATCATCGACCTCTACGAAACCGTCTGGAACCAGGAGTGAAGCTATGCAGACCCTCGGCAACCTGATCAACAACGAGGCCGTCGCCGGCCGCTCCGAGCGCTATGCCACCGTCTACAACCCGGCCACCGGCGAGCCGCGCCTGTATGTCTCACTGTCCTCGGCGGACGAAACCCGCGAAGCCATTGCCGCTGCCCAGGCCGCCTTCGATGGCTGGTCGAAGACGCCGCCGCTGGTGCGCGCGCGGGTCATGTTCCGCTTCAAGGAACTGCTCGAGCGCCGCCGCGACGACGTCGCCCGCTTGATCACCAGCGAGCACGGCAAGGTGTTTTCCGACGCCCAGGGCGAAGTGACCCGCGGGCTGGAAGTGGTGGAGTTCGCCTGCGGCATCCCGCATCTGCTCAAGGGCGAGTTTTCTTCCAACGTCGGCCGCGACATCGATTCGAATTCGCTGATGCAGCCGCTCGGTGTCTGCGCCGGGATCACCCCGTTCAACTTCCCGGCCATGGTGCCGCTGTGGATGCTGCCGGTGGCCATCGCCTGCGGTAACACCTTCGTCTTGAAGCCCTCGGAAAAGGACCCCAGCGCGACGATGCTGATCGGCGAACTGCTGGCCGAGGCGGGGCTGCCGGCTGGTGTGCTGAACATCGTCAACGGCGACAAAGAGGCGGTGGACGTGCTGCTCACCGATGAGCGGGTGCAATCGGTCAGCTTCGTCGGCTCTACGCCCATCGCCGAATACATCTATGCCACCGCCTCGGCCCACGGCAAGCGTTGCCAGGCCCTGGGCGGGGCGAAGAACCACATGGTGGTGATGCCCGACGCCGATCCGCAGCAGGTGGTCAGCTCGCTGATGGGCGCGGCCTACGGCTCCGCCGGCGAGCGCTGCATGGCGATTTCCGTCGCGGTGTGTGTCGGCGACGAGGTGGCTGACAAGCTGGTCGAAATGCTCAAAGGCGAAATCAGCCAGATGCGCACCGGCCCGGGCCTGGGCGTCGAGCCCGAGCCGCACATGGGCCCGCTGGTAACCCGCGAGCACCAGCAGAAGGTCAGCGGCTACATCGATCTGGGCGTGGAGGAAGGTGCAACGCTGGTCTGCGACGGCCGCGGCATCAAGGTCGAGGGCCACGAGAACGGCTTCTATGTCGGCCCGACGCTGTTCGACCGGGTCACGCCGAGCATGCGCATCTACCGCGAGGAAATCTTCGGCCCGGTGCTGGCCGTGGTGCGGGTCAAAGGCTTCGATGAGGCGCTGCAACTGATCAACGACCACGAGTTCGGCAACGGCACTTCGATCTTCACCCGTGACGGCGACACCGCGCGGCAGTTCGAGGAGAACGTCAAGGTCGGCATGGTTGGCGTCAACGTGCCGATTCCGGTGCCGATGGCCTTCCACTGCTTCGGCGGCTGGAAGCGCTCGGTGTTCGGCCCGCTGAACATGCACGGCCCGGATGGGGTGCGTTTCTTCACCCGGATGAAGACCGTGACCCGGCGCTGGCCCACTGGTATCCGTGCCGGCGCCGAGTTCGCCATGCCGACCATGAAGTAGCCCGCGCGGTACCGTTGCACTGGCGGTGCCGGTCGCTACACTCCCGGGCGCCCTGTGGGGCGTCCATCTCTATCGAACGACAAGGCAGACGATGCGCAGCACTCCCCGCGAGAAAGGCTCTTCCATCACCCGCGTGCTGGAAATCATCGAAGCGGTCGCCGCGGCGAAGGAGCCGCTCAGCCCGACCGCGCTGGCCGAGCGCCTGGACATCCCCAAGGCCAGCGCGCACCGGCTGGTGCAGACGCTGGAGAAGGAAGGCTTCCTGCAGTTCGGCCTGCGCGGCGGGCTGCTGCCGGGCGAGCGCCTGCATGTCGCGGCGCTGAACATCCTGCGCAGCAGCCGGCACAAGGCGCTGCGCCAGGCGATCCTGCGCCAGCTCTCCGAAGCCATCGGCGAGACCTGCGGGCTGGCCATCCCGGACGGGCTGGACATGCTCTATTTCGATCGGGTGCAGACCAACTGGCCGCTGCAGATCAACCTGCCGATCGGCAGCCACACGCCGCTCTGGTGCACCGCCAGCGGCAAGCTCTATCTGGCCTCGCTGCCGCCGGAGCAACTGGAACGGGTGCTGCCGCGCCTGCCGCTGCAACGGATGGCGCGCAACACCCTCACCGATCTCAGCGCGCTGCGCGATGACCTGGCCCGCGTGCGCGAAGAACAGCTGGGGACCGACTGCGAGGAGTTCATTGACGGCATGGTCGCCTGTGCGGTGCCCGTGCGTGCATCCGACGGCGAACTGCTGGCCTGCCTGTTCAGCCACGCGCCGGTGATCCGCTGTTCGATGGCGCAGCTGCTGGCGTTCGTGCCACGGATGCGTGCCGCTGCACGCGAACTGGAGGCGGTGCTGGGCAGCGCGGCGGCGCTGGAGGCCGATCAGAGCACGTAGAACAGAATGGCGATGAAGTGCAGCAGGCTGCCGACCATCACGAAGATGTGCCAGATGCCGTGCCAGTGCCGGAAGCGGTCGTCGAAGACGAAGAAGACGATGCCCACCGTGTAGCAGATGCCGCCGGCCAGCAACCAGCTGAAACCGGCGCCACCCAGCGCGGCGAACAGCGGCTTGACCGCCACCAGCACGATCCAGCCCATCACCGCGTAGATCACCAGTGACAGCACGCGAGCCTCGGAGCGCGGCTTGATCTCCTGCAGCATGCCGATCACCGCGAGGCCCCAGACGATACCGAACAGCGTCCAGCCCCAGCTGCCGGCCAGGGTGACCAGGCAGAACGGCGTGTAGCTGCCGGCGATCAAGAGGTAGATCGACAGGTGGTCGAGCTTGCGCATGACCACCTTCGCCCGCCCGCGCAGGCTGTGATAGAGCGTCGAGATGCTGTAGAGCAGGATCAGGCTGAGGCCGTAGATCGCCACGCTGACGATCTTCAGCGGCGAGCCGTCGAGCGCGGCGAAGACCAGCAGCCAGATCGCGCCGAGGCAAGCCAGCAGCGCCCCGACCAGGTGCGTCCAGGCATTGAAGCGTTCGCCGTGATACATCCCAACCCTCCCGAAAACCACGATGCCAGCAGCATGCCGCGCCAGCGTTACGGGATTCAAACCGGCCACGAAAAAAAAAGATCGGCGCGGCGAGCCGTCAGCGCTTGAGCATCGCCCGCATCGCCGCCAGCGCGTCGTTGCCGCGCGCCGCTTTCACCTCGACCGGCGCCTCTTCCCCGCCTTCCCAGACCAGATCCTCGGGCGGCAGTTCGTCGAGGAAGCGGCTCGGCGTGCAGTCGATCACCTCGCCGTACTGCTTGCGCTTGGCGGCAAAGGTCAGCGCCAGGTTGCGCTTGGCACGGGTGATGCCGACGTAGGCCAGGCGCCGCTCTTCCTCGATGGTGTCGGCCTCGATGCTGGAGCGGTGCGGCAGGATTTCTTCCTCGAAGCCGATGATGTACACCGAGGGAAACTCCAGGCCCTTGGAGGCGTGCATGGTCATCATCTGCACACCCTCGGCACCTTCTTCCTCTTCCTGCTGGCGCTCGAGCATGTCGCGCAGCACCAGCTTGCCGATGGCGTCCTCGATGGTCATGTCGCCATCTTCGTCTTTCTCCAGCGTGCTTTTCAGCGCGTCGACGAGGAACCAGACGTTGCCCATACGCGCGTCGGCCACCTTGTCGCTGGAGGCGTTCTGCCTGAGCCAGTTCTCGTAGTCGATGTCCATCACCATGCTGCGGATGGCGGCGATCGGGTCGTTGACTACGCACTGCTGGCGCACGTTGTCCATCCAGTGCTTGAAGCGCGCCAGGCGCTCGGCGTAACGGCTGTCGAGATGCGCGCCGAGGCCGATCTCGTCGGACGCGGCGTACATCGAGATGCCGCGCTCGCTGGCGTAGTTGCCGAGCTTTTCCAGGGTGGTAGAGCCGATCTCCCGGCGCGGCACGTTGATCACCCGCAGGAAGGCGTTGTCGTCGTCCGGGTTGACCAAGAGGCGGAAGTAGCTCATCAGGTCCTTCACCTCCTGGCGGGCGAAGAAGCTGGTGCCGCCGGACAGGCGATAGGGAATCTGGTGGTGCTGCAGCTTCAGCTCCATCAGCTTGGCCTGGTAGTTGCCGCGATAGAGGATGGCGAAGTCGCTGTAGGGGCGCTGGGTACGCAGGTGCTCGGTGAGGATCTCAAGCGCCACGCGCTCGCATTCGGCGTCCTCGTTGCGCGTGCGGATCACGCGGATCTCGTCGCCATGGCCCATCTCCGACCACAGCTGTTTCTCGAACACGTGCGGGTTGTTGGCGATGAGGATGTTGGCGCATTTGAGGATGCGGCTGGTGGAGCGGTAGTTCTGCTCCAGCATCACCACCTTCAGCGAGGGGTAGTCCTCCTTCAGCAGCATCAGGTTTTCCGGGCGCGCGCCACGCCAGGCATAGATCGACTGGTCGTCGTCGCCGACCACGGTGAACTGGTTGCGCATGCCCACCAGCAGCTTCACCAGCAGGTACTGGCTGGCGTTGGTGTCCTGGTATTCGTCGACCAAGAGGTAGCGGATGCGGTTCTGCCACTTCTCCAGGATGTCGGCGTGCTCCTGGAAGAGCTTGACCGGCAGCAGAATCAGGTCGTTAAAGTCCACCGCGTTGTACGCCTTGAGCGTGCGCTGATAGTGCAGGTAGACGATGGCAGCGGTCTGCTCCTTGGGGTTGCGCGCGTTGGCCAGGGCCTCGTCGGGCAGGATC
>Ga0114898_1002051_pt1 | contig 10997 bp, 10 predicted proteins | sample Malvired_Geostar_FD_83496 | JGI IMG/M metagenome (GOLD analysis project Ga0114898, IMG submission 83496) | Marine viral communities from the Global Malaspina Expedition - Malaspina viral metaG DeepMed_Geostar | ecosystem: Environmental > Aquatic > Marine > Oceanic | place: Mediterranean Sea... | reverse complement strand
GATGAGCTCCTCGGCGATACGCCCGCCCATCGCAACCGCAAGGTCGGCCTGGAGCTTGCCGCGCGTCACGGAAATCTGATCGCGTTCCGGCAGGCGCATCACCATGCCGAGCGCACGTCCGCGCGGAATGATCGTCGCCTTGTGGATCGGATCAGAGGCCGGCATGTGAAGAGCAACCAGCGCATGACCGCCTTCGTGATAGGCCGTGAGCTTCTTCTCTTCTTCCGTCATGACCATGGAGCGGCGCTCCGCACCCATCATGACCTTGTCCTTCGCATCCTCAAACTCGGCCATCGTGACGAGACGCTTGCCGCGGCGCGCGGCCATGAGCGCAGCCTCATTGACGAGGTTTGCCAGATCGGCGCCCGAGAAGCCCGGCGTACCGCGCGCGATCGTGCGCGGCTCGACATCCGGCGCCAGCGGCACCTTTTTCATGTGGACCTTGAGGATCTTTTCGCGGCCGATGACATCGGGGTTCGGCACCACGACCTGACGGTCGAAGCGGCCCGGACGCAGCAGCGCGGGGTCGAGCACGTCAGGCCGGTTGGTCGCCGCGATGAGGATGATGCCTTCGTTCGGCTCGAAACCATCCATCTCGACGAGAAGCTGGTTCAGCGTCTGCTCGCGTTCGTCATTGCCGCCGCCCAGACCGGCGCCGCGATGACGGCCCACTGCATCGATTTCGTCGATGAAGATGATGCAGGGCGCATTCTTCTTCGCCTGCTCGAACATATCGCGCACACGGCTCGCACCGACACCAACGAACATCTCGACGAAATCCGAACCGGAAATCGTGAAGAAGGGAACATTGGCCTCGCCTGCGATGGCGCGCGCGAGAAGCGTCTTGCCCGTGCCGGGAGGACCGACAAGCAGTACGCCCTTCGGAATGCGACCGCCAAGACGCTGGAACTTCGCCGGGTCGCGCAGGAAGTCGACGATCTCGGTGAGGTCGTCCTTCGCTTCGTCAATGCCCGCAACGTCGTCGAACATCACGCGGCCATGCCGTTCGGTCAGTAGCTTCGCCTTGGACTTGCCAAAGCCCATGGCCTTGCCGCCACCGCCCTGCATCTGGCGCATGAAGAAGATCCAGACCGCGATAAGCAGCAGCATCGGGAACCAGGAAACGAGAACACCAAGCAACGAGGGTACGTTGTCATCTGTCGGCTTGGCGGTGATCGTTACGCCCTTGTTATAGAGACGGTCGACCAGCGAGGGATCCTGCGGCGCGTAAGTCGAGAACTTGCGACCGTCCGAATAGGTGCCGCTGATCTTCTCGCCCTGAATGGTGACTTCGCTCACGTTTCCGGAGTCGACGTCCGCCAGCAGACGCGAGAACGTGATCTCGGTGCCGGCAGCATTCTGCGGCGAGGGGTTCTGGAAGAGATTGAACAGCGCCACCAGAAGCAGCGCGCCAAGAACCCAGACAGCGAAATTCTTGAAATTGGACAAGAGCTTTTACCTTTTTACCTGACGACAGGCGCTACTTTGCAGGGTGCGTGCCAGATGCACCACCGCTTCTCGAGTGTTTCTAATCTAAGAGAAGATAGTGACCATAGAAAGGTTTACCAAGTACCAGTACCCGTTTGTTTGCCTCACATTCAGGCATTTCTGGTCGGTTTGCCGGGCTAGCGGGGGAGCGTGCGGCCGAGCGACACATGCGCCTCGACGCCGGGACGCAGCGTTCCCAATTGGGGCGCAGCGAGCAATTCATCACTCTGCCAGAGGCCCGGCAGGGCCTGAAGAACGGCGCTGGGCACCGCCGGAAGGGCCGTTTTCGCTGCGCGAAGAGCGGCAAGTCCCTCCGCGCCCAGCGCGCGCACCTCGACAGGCTGGCCCCGTGGCGCCTTCACAAGCGATACATGGAACCTTTCATCCCAAAGCCCCTGCCCGCCTTGTTTGAGTGAAAGAGACGGTGATTTCAGCGCCGCCGCCACCTCGCGGGTCACAACAAGGATGTCGCCCTTCAGCGCCAGCTTGACGCCGCCAAGCGTCCGCCCCCGACCAAGCTCCCGCATGCCGATCGCGGCGTGGACGGCTTCGAGCGCGGCCAGGCGTGGCGCGTAATGCCCGGCCCCGGCAACCAACATCAGGGCCGCAAGCGCCCGCAGCCCGATTTCCGGCGGGGCGGCGACAAGAGGCTCCACCTTCATTTCCACAAAGCCGAGGGGTGAAAGCACTGCATGCGCAGACAGGAGCGCCCCTGTCTGCCTTTCCAGCGCTTCGCGGGCCCGCCCCATCCGGGCAGCCGTGCGGGCAAGCTGCCCGGCATCGAGCCCGAGCGGCGCGAGAATGGAAAGGGCGTTGCGCATCTTCACCCTGTCAAAGCGTTCATCCTCGTTGCTCGGATCGAGGATCGGCGTGAAACCCGCCTTCGCAACCGTTGCCAACAGTCTGCCCTTCGGAAAATCGAGCAGGGGGCGCAGGAGACGCACGTCCGGCGCTTCGGTAGAGAGAGGCCGCGATGCCGCCATGCCCGAAAGCCCGTCCACACCGCTCCCCCGCGCCAGCCGGAGAAGAAAGGTCTCCGCCTGATCTTCAAGGTGGTGGGCGACGAGAAGATCCGCCGCCCCCACTTCCCGGCAAGCAGCGAGAAGCAACGCATAACGTGCATCGCGCGCGGCCGCCTGAATACCCCTGGACGGCTTCTCGCCCTTCCATTTCAGAATACGATGAGGAACACCGAGCTTCGCCGAGAACCCGGCCGCAATCTTCGCTTCGCGGGCAGAAGCCGGACGCAGCCCGTGATCGACGGTGAAGGCGTAAAGCGAGGTACCTTTGCGCCGGGCAGCCCAGCGCGTCGCAAGAACAAGAAGCGCAAGCGAATCCGACCCGCCCGACAAGGCGACCGCCACGCCTTTTCCTGGGTCGAAAGTGGCCATACAGGCAGCGAACTCCGCCGCCGAGACGGGAGAGGCCATAACGGGGGAAGAAGGGTGCGCGGTTTCATTCTCCGCGTTCATTTCCCCCTCCGACATGAAAAATCAGCAACCGGCCTTTTGCCGCTCGAGCCTCGCGCGGGCAACGACCGAAGGCGAAGCCTGCGGGAACTTCGAGCCAAGTTCGCCCCAGACCGTACAGGCCGCATCCTTGTTGTCGAGCGCGGCAAGGCTCATACCGAGCTTGAGCAAGCTGTCCGGCGCCTTGTTGCTCGACGCATAGGTCGTGTAGCCGGTGAGGAAAGCATCACCCGCGCGCTTATAGTCGTTCTGCGCGTAGAAGGTTTCACCAAGCCAGTATTGCGCATTGCCCGCGAGCGCATGCTTGGGATGAAGCTGGAGGAATTCCTCGAAGGCACCACGCGCCTTGTCGTACTGCCCGCGCTTCATGAGATCGATTGCAAAATCATACTGCGTTTCGGGTGTACCGTTCGGCAGCACCGAGGGAGCAGGTCCGCTGCCAGCCGCCGCACCGGACGAACCAGCTGGAGAGGTCGCGCCGAGTGCTCCTTCAGCGGGTGCGGCCGAAGCCTGCGCGCCGCCCTCTCCGCCCGCAGGTGCACCTGAGGACGCAGAAGCAGCGCTGCCAGCACCGAGATCGCGGAAGCGAAGATCCACATCCTGCTTGAAGGCATCGAGATTGCGCTCAAGCGTCTCCGCCCTGTGGTTCGCTTCTTCCAGACGGCCATTCAGCACACGCACCTGATCCTCAAGTTCGACGACCCGGGCCTGAAGATTGGCGGCACCGGCCCCGCTTTCCATCACGACCGGCGAGCCGGAGGAGCCGCCACTGCTATACGCCTGGCGCTGAAGGTCGGAAATCTCGCGCTCGATCCTGTCGATGCGATTGGCCATGGCGCGCGGGTCGGTGTCCTGCGCATGCGCGGTTCCCGCTGCGACGAGCGGCAGGCCGACAAGCGCTGCCGCAGCAGCGTGGAGAAAGACGGCTTTCAAAGAACGACGATCAGGCCGCAATCGAACCTCCCGTTCGGGTTTGTGATCAGGACGCTATCTTAAAATCAAACACGACCAAATTGCGGCACCCAAGATAACCGCAGTGGCCAAAATCAAGGACGTCGACAAAAAAGCGCCCTTCCGCGCAGAGCGGAAGGGCGCTTCTTATTACTCTTGCGAATCCGGATTCGCCGAGCGCCGCTTAGCTCGCGGCGCCGGAGGCAACAACCGTCACGGCGCGACGGTTCTGGCCCCAGCAATTCTCGTTGGATTCGAGGCAGACCGGACGCTCTTTACCGTAGGACACGGTGTTGAGACGGCTGCCATCGACGCCGAGGCTCACGAGATAATCCTTCGCGGAGTTGGCGCGTCGGCCACCCAGCGCAAGATTGTATTCACGTGTGCCGCGTTCGTCGGCGTGACCTTCAATCGTGAAAGTCAGGTTCGGGTAAAGCTTCATCCATGCGGCCTGGCGCTGCAGAGTGGCACGGGCTTCATCGCTGAGCGAAGAGCGGTCGGTGTCGAAGAAAACGCGGTCGCCGACATTGGCGACGAGGTCTTCCTGCGAACCCGACGCGATCGTGCTGGACGACGAGGAGGGAGAAGTGTTTGCACCGGCACTCTCATCGGTCGACGAGCAAGCGGCAAGCATAAGGAAAGCAGCAGCTACCGCGGCAAACCGCAGGCCAGCATTCGGGGACTTCATTCGGGTGATCTCCTTTTGATCTCAGCGGCCATGGCGCCTCAGCGCTCCATTGAATAGACACTCTTGCACGTGCAGCCCCCGCAGTAAAACGGGCCCAGACCCGACTACCGGAGGCAACATTATGTTAGAGAACCTTTTCGGACCGGCATCGTTCCAGACCGAAATTACGTCGCCCCCAATAGGCCGACGCTGGGGTTGCTGTACCGCAACACGATACTAGCCAGCATCGGAGTATCAGGCAAGAAGCAACAAATATCATGCGACTTTCAGCAAAGGTTACGTGACATTTTTACATCATGAGTGAGACAATCAAGCAACCGGCCCACCCCGAATACTTGTAGTCCTTACTGAATTCGCGGTGACCAGGCCGGGTCCGATGCCATGGTTGTGGCTGGAACCGGTCGCTCGTTATAGCCAGTCACATCGACCGACCAGAGACCGGGGCCGCCCTGCGCGCCGCGCGTCTCGCGGAAAAACATGAGCAAGCGGCCATTGGGCGCCCAGGTCGGGCCTTCATTGTGATAGCCCTCGGTCAGGATACGCTCACCCGTCCCGTCCGGCCGCATCACACCGATCACGAACCGGCCGCCCGATATCTTGGTAAAGGCAATGAGATCGCCGCGCGGCGACCAGACCGGAGTGGCATAGCTGCCCTGCCCGAAGCTGATGCGGCGCTGGTTCGAGCCATCGGCGTCCATGACATAGACCTGCTGGGAGCCGCCACGATCCGATTCGAAGGTGATCTGCCGCCCGTCGGGCGAATAGCTCGGCGCCGTGTCGATGGCCGCCGTATTCGTCAGGCGCGTCACCTGGCGGCTACGCAGATCCATCGTATAGATGTCGGAATTGCCGCCGCGCTGAAGGCTCATGATGATCTTCTGCCCGTCAGGCGAGAAGCGCGGCGCGAAGGTCATGCCGGGGAACTCGCCGACCACTTCCTGCTGGCCGGTTTCGATATCGAGAACATAGACCCGCGGGCGGGCGTTCCGGTAGGCGAGATAGGTGATCTCCTGCGAGTTCGGACTGAAGCGCGGCGTGAGAACCAGATCGTTGCCGTTCGTCAGCATGCGCGGGTTGTGTCCGTCCTGATCCATGATCGCGAGACGCTTCACACGCGCATTCTTCGGTCCGGTTTCCGAGACATAGACGATGCGGGTGTCGAAATAGCCTTCCTCGCCGGTAAGCCGCTTGTAGATCGCATCCGAGATGAGATGGGCGACACGGCGCCAATTATCCGGCGTGGTGAAGAACTGAAGCCCTGTCATCTGCTGCTCGCCAAGCACGTCCCAGAGGCGGAACTCGACACGAAGCCGACCATCGGATTCGAGACGCGTCTGACCTGTTACCAGCGCCTGCGAACTGATGACGCGCCAATCGCCGAAACGCGGCTGCACATTGATGTCTGAAATCTTCTCGATGAAGGAGGCCTTGGGTAGCGGACGAAAAAGACCCGAACGTTCGAGATTATTGGTGATGACGGATGAAATGTCGGCACCAACCTTCGAATCCTTCTCGGTTCCACCGACAAAATCGGTAATCGCAATGGGAAGCGGCTCGACGTTACCCTGACCGATATCGATCTGCAGCTCAGCCCTTGCGGGCAGCGCAGCAAGAACGAAAGCAATCATTGCAACCAGTGCCATCAATGGCCGCGCCGGTACCAGCGCACGAATAGCGGTCGTCACATTTCGGAATTCAACCATTTCGGCTTCTCCTGCCTTTCGAGTTCGCTTCGTCCGCTCACATCATTTCAGCGAGAGTGAATGAGAGCCTCATATCCCGCCAGCTTGTAAATTTGTCGGGCGGCAGAAAATCGTAGGGCGCGCATTTCTGAACGGCCTGAATGGCCCGTTCGGCAAAGAGACGCGACAAGGGTCCGCCACTTGTCTTTGCGATCGACGGAAAGCCCGCAAGCGATCCATTCTGATTGAGCGAGAAGCTGATCGTCGCCGCAAGCTTGTCTGCGTCGGCACTGCCTGCGAAGTCGCGAATATTCCAGCAGCGCTGAACCTTCTGCCGCACCGCATCGATCTCGCTCATCGTCATTGCCGCCGAAGGATCGTCGGTCACGGGCGACTCGAAATCTTGCGTCGATTCCAGCGCCTCGCTCTTCCGCACTGTATCGGGCGTCTTGTCGAGCAGCGCCGCGATCTGGTTCGGGTCGAAGGATTTCTTCTCCGGCTTCTGCTTTGGCGGCGTCGGCTTCTTTTCGACCTTCTTCTCGACGGGTTTCGGCTTCTCTTCTTTCTTCTCGACCTTCTTTTCCGGAATAATCTCAGCCTTCTCCTCCGGCGGCGGAGGAGGCGCGGGCTTGGGTTCCGGTTTCGGTTCCGACGTCGACTTCTCGGGTTCTTCCGGCCTGGGCGGTTCCGGTTTCTCGACCGGCTTCGGCTTTTCGACCTTTTTCGTACTCATCAGGTTTGTTACCTGGTCGACCGTCACGAGTTCAACCGGCAGCGCGCGCGTCTGCACCGAAGGAAGTTCCTCGGGTGACGGAAACGCCACAAGCGCGAGCGACACGATCACCACATGCGCCGCGGCCGAAAGGAGAACCGGTTTACGCATTCTCGCCGTTTAATTTGCACCCGGCTTCTTCGCCGGCGACGTTTGGGTCTCGGTTACGAGACCAACCTTGGAAAAACCGGCGGCACTCAACCGGCCCATCACATCCATGACCGAGCCATAGTTGATCGAGTTGTCCGCACGCACGAAAATGCGCTGCTCATATCCGTTCTCCGCAATCGCAGTGAGCTGGGGCACGAGAGCATCCGGTTCGGTCAGCGTTTCCTGCACGTAAATCTCGCCCTTGCCGTTGATCGTGATCGTCAAGGGCTCGGTATCGCCGGAAAGCGGGGCGGCTTCCGTCTTGGGCAGGTCGACCGGCACACCGACGGTGAGAAGCGGTGCCGCCACCATGAAGACGATGAGCAGAACCAGCATCACGTCGACGACGGGCGTTACATTGATTTCGGCCATGGGCTGGCGCGCATAGCGCCCACGACCCTTGCCCTTGTTTCCGGCCGACATCGCCATGGGTCAGCCCCGCTCGTCGAGCTGGCGCGAGAGGATCGCGGAGAACTCGTCGGAGAAACTTTCCATCCGGCCACCGATCCGCGAGACCTGATTGGAAAAGCGGTTATAGGCGATGACCGCCGGAATGGCGGCGACGAGGCCGAGCGCTGTCGCAAACAGCGCTTCAGCGATACCCGGCGCCACGACTGCAAGATTCGTGTCGCGGCTGATCGCAATGGACTGGAACGAATTCATGATACCCCAGACCGTGCCGAAGAGGCCGACGAAAGGCGCAACCGATCCAACTGTCGCCAGGAAGAGCAGGCGGTTTTCAAGCGCCATCATCTCCCGGCTGATCGTGACCTGCATGACCTTGTCGACGCGCTCTTTCAGCCCGACGAAGGAACTCGTCACGACATCTTGCGAGCGGCGCCATTCGCGCATGGCTGCAATGAAGAGAGCGGAAAGCGGATGCTGCGGGCGGTGGCCTATCTCCTGATAGAGATCGTCCAGCGAACGGCCCGACCAGAAGATGCGTTCAAACTGGTCGGCACGGCGCTCGACACGGGCAAAACGCCACCACTTGTCGAAAATGATCGCCCATGACCAGATCGAGGCGAAGAACAGCCCCAGCATCACGAGTTTGACGATGATGTCGGCGCGCATGAAGAGGCCCCAGATGGAAAAATCCAGCGGGACCGCGTCGGCGGCTGTCGTTTCGGTAATCACCTGAGTGGTGGTGACGGGATCCATTCGGTGCCTCTCCGTGCTCTCGGGCTCATTGCAGGGAGCGGCACATGACAGACGCAGCTTACGCAGTCGAGCTATGCCCGTTGCGCCCTACCGCCGTATGTGTGCCCCCGAATTGCGGCTGAAGTTAGTCGTTCAATTATGTCATTACCGTGGCGTCTGGCGGGATTCGAGTCGCTTTCTCAAGAGGTTAGCAGGCGAATGTTGCGGGCCGGTCACAGGACGACGGCGGCCCTCCATACCCGGCGCCGCCCATCAGGCGCCACCGATATAAGGAGCCAGCGCCTCCTTCACGGCCGCGGGGAGACGGCGCGGCTTGCCTTCCTTGTCGAGGACCGCTGCAAAGACCTTCGCTCGCCATAATTCATCCACCGGCTCATTATCCGGCCCGAGGCGCCAGATCGACTGCTCGGCCTCGATCCGCGCGCCGCTTGCCCGCACATAGACGGTATGGACCTCCAGCCGGTCGTCGATGCGCGCAGGCTGACGAAAATCCATTTCCATGCGGTGAATGGCGAAGGCGACGGGATCATCAGTATCGAAGAGGTCCGTATGATGAACCCCGGCGAGCCGCAGGAAGTCGGAACGCCCCCTTTCGGCAAAACGCAGATAGTTCGCGTGATAGACGATGCCGGAAAAATCCGTGTCCTCGTAATAGACGCGAACGGGCAGCTTGTGGACCTGCCCCTCGATCCGGCCTGAAATATCGGGCCATTCGCTCATGCCTCGCCCTCTCCCTCCGCACCGAAAAGGCCCGGCTGCCCCGCGGGAGAAACCGAGGGGACGGAAAGCCCAATATGCGCGAAGGCCGCCGCCGTCAGCACGCGCCCTCGCGGCGTCCGGTTCACCAGTCCCTGCTGGATGAGATAGGGCTCGATGATTTCCTCGATGGCATCACGTGGCTCGGAAAGCGAGGCGGCAATCGTTTCGACGCCGACAGGCCCGCCAGAAAAACTGACTGCGATACAACGCAAATAACGATGATCGAGCGCGTCGAGCCCCAGTTCATCGACCTCCAGGCGCTGAAGCGCCCGGTCCGCTGCCTTGGCATCGATGCTCGTGACGCCTTCGACCGCCGCAAAATCCCGCACACGGCGAAGCAGCCGCCCGGCGACACGAGGTGTGCCGCGCGCACGGCGCGCGATCTCATGCGCACCATCGGCCGTCATGGAAATACCGAGAACGCTGGCGCCGCGACGGACGATGCTTTCCAGTTCGCCGATCTCGTAGAAATTGAGCCGGACCGGAATGCCGAAGCGGTCGCGCAGCGGCGTTGTCAGAAGACCTGTCCTCGTCGTCGCGCCGACCAGCGTGAAGGGCGCCAGCTCGATACGTACGGAACGCGCGCCGGGCCCTTCGCCGATGATGAGGTCGAGCTGAAAATCCTCCATCGCCGGATAAAGGATTTCCTCGACCGCAGGCGACAGGCGATGGATTTCATCGATGAAGAGAACATCACGCGGTTCGAGATTGGTGAGAAGCGCGGCGAGATCGCCCGCCTTGGAAATCACCGGACCGGAAGTCGAACGGAAATTGACGCCCAGTTCGCGCGCAACGATCTGCGCCAGGGTCGTCTTGCCGAGACCGGGCGGCCCCGCAAAGAGAACATGATCAAGCGCCTCACCGCGCTTGCGCGCCGCCTCGATGAAAACCGCAAGATTTTCACGCGCGCGCGCCTGCCCCGTGAAGTCGGCGAGAAGCTGCGGCCGGAGCGTGCGCTCCAGCTCGTCTTCCTCGCGCTTGGCCGCACCGACAAGTCTTTCCGTCATCGCGCCAGCTCCTTCAGACCCTGCCTGATGAGCTGCTCCGTGCTCGCCGCGCCTTCAAGTGTCTTTGCCGCCGCCGACACGGCACTTGTAGCCTGTGCTTGCGGATAGCCGAGGTTCACGAGGGCGGAGACGGCATCGCGCATGGGGGCGGGAGAAGCAGGCGCCGCCACGCCATCGACCGGCCCGTCGAGAACGGTGGCGAGCGATGCGCCTTCGGGCGCCTTGTCCTTCAACTCGGCCGCGATCCGCGCAGCGACTTTCGCCCCAACGCCGGGCGCCGCCGAAATTGCCTTCTTGTCTTCCAGCGCGATGGCGCGGGCAAGATCGTCGGGCGCAAGCGTCCCCAGCACACCAAGCGCAACCCTCGTCCCCACACCCTGCACCCCAAGCAGGAGGCGGAACCAGTCGCGCTCGTTATCGGTCTCGAATCCGATCAGGCGGATGGCGTCGTCGCTCACCTTGGTCTCGATGGAGAGTGTTACTGCGCCACCCGGCGCCGCGAGGTTGTGCAGCGTACGGCGCGAACAGGTGACGTGATAGCCGACACCGCCGACATCGACGACAACCCAGTCCTCGCCCGTGGAGTCGACGACGCCCTTGAGCTTGCCGATCATCGGCCCGCCCCGGCCCGCGCAACGGCAGCAGCGAGCCTTTCGTTCGCGGCCCCCGAATGCGCATGCGCTATCGCAATAGCAAGCGCATCGGCGGCATGTTCGCTCCCCGCCTTCGAACCAGGCAAAAGCATTTCGACCATAAGCCTTATCTGCGCCTTGTCGGCATGGCCCGCGCCGACAACGGATTTCTTCACATGATTGGGCGCGTATTCGGCAACCGCGAGCCCGGCACGCGCGGCGACCAGAAGCGCTATGG
>Ga0114898_1002049_pt1 | contig 11015 bp, 6 predicted proteins | sample Malvired_Geostar_FD_83496 | JGI IMG/M metagenome (GOLD analysis project Ga0114898, IMG submission 83496) | Marine viral communities from the Global Malaspina Expedition - Malaspina viral metaG DeepMed_Geostar | ecosystem: Environmental > Aquatic > Marine > Oceanic | place: Mediterranean Sea... | reverse complement strand
TTTTAGAACATCATCTCTTAAAAAACCAAAGCTAGATGCTGAAGGTAATCCTATGCTTGATGAAAAAGGTGAGGTGATAATGGTTGATAACACAGAAAGTGTTGCATTCAAAATGTTAGAAGATGATAATATATTACGACAAAAACACACAGATGCTCGTAATAAACTTATGGACTTAACAAATGAAAAGTTTGGTACAATGGTAAATAGGGAAGGTGATCCAATTGCATTTGGAAGTAAGGAGGGTATGCCTCTAGAAATTCATCAACAACTTGAGAAATGGAATAAAGATAGTAGTGATTGGGCAAAGAACGCACAAACATGGTCTAATCTCAAGAGTCTTGAAAAGTGGCGTATTGAACAACATGATGAGAAACTTAAAGCTGATGCACTTCTTACTGCTGGACAAAATATTCTAACTAAGGGAGGTAACGCATTTTATCATGGTTCTAATATTACGGGTAAACAAACAGATATAACTCCAGCAGATTTTTATCAGGGTGATTTAACTAGTACTGGTTTAGCAATAGGTCAAAGGATAGCACTAAATGAACAAAATATACATATTTTCTTCGGTGCAGATGCTCGTATCAAAAAAGATGGGAGCGTTGAGGTGTATAAGAAGGGAGGAGCAGCATTTCATGGTCCTTTACAAGAAGCAAATATGGGATCAGCAAATATGCCTCTGATACATGGTGCACCAACAGAAATTTTAGAAGATGAAGATATTGACATAAGAGAACGAGAAAGAACATTACGTGAAGAAAAATGGGGAAAAGGAGAGTGGGTTCCAGCAGAAAGGTCACATGCACCAGTAATTGATGATAGAAAACACTTGGTTGTAAATGGAGAGATTATAGAGAATCCTGACTTTGGTAAACAAAGATGGGAACAAGTCAAGGATGAGGAAGGTATACCAATGTTGATAGATGGAAAATTGATGGAAAAACCTATGTGGCAAACAGGTGTGTGGAATGTTGGAGATACAATAATTCATAACTTAGGACACATTAAACAAACAGGAGTTGCTGGTTCGCCCGGACTTGTTACACGTTATGAACATGGAGTACCATTATCTGAAAAGGAGTGGGAAATGAAACAAAAGAGAAAAGAACTATTCGATAGATGGAAAATTGGAACACCAAAGCTAGATGCTAAAGGTAATCAAGTATGGCGAAGAACAGAAGATGGAAAAACGGAGCCTGTGATGACTAAACTTACTGAAACAGAATATCGGTTTTTACTAAAGCGTCTGGAAGATAAAGCACACAAGGAATCTTGGGAAGACCGAAGAGAAGCAATTTCACAAAATTGGGCAGGTATGTCATGGAAAGAAGTCCAAAGAACTAAAATGTATGAACATATGACATTGAAAAATGCAATCATGCATATGGAGGGTGCTGATGACCCAGATGCAGAATGGGCAAGAACTAAAGTATGGGGTGGTATGATAGCAATGGCTCCTCTATCGTTTATTGAAAGTACAATTATGTTTAAAAAATCAGAAGATACGGATAAGTCATTTATCAAAGAACAACAAACTATCACTGAGATAGGTAATCTTTTGGGTTGGGAAAGAGCTGGACAAAAAGTTCCTATAGGTAATCTAGGTCTTGGTGTAGATGTAACATGGGGTAGTGATGAAATTCTTGATTTTCAATCAATAGTCTTAGGTGGAGGTGCAATGGGAATAGGAGCTGCCAAAGAAGCAGTGGGTATGGATCCAGATACACATATAGATAAGATAGGATTTCATGTTTTGGGAGCAGGTCGAGTAGAATTAAAAGGAACATTTTTTGGTGCATTACCTGAAGAAACTACAATGGAATTGGGTGAAGCTTCTGAAATAACTCCTGAATGGGGTACACAACCAGATCGTATTGGTCTTTCACAAATCACTGGTGGATACAGTAAAAAATACAGTGAAAGTGAACGTTTGCTTATGGGTGGTTTAATGGTTGGTACTATGGGTGCTGTTGAAGTTTTTGGTCTCGTGTTCGTACCTATTGCTGCTGCAAAGCATGGACTAAAGGGTATTAGACATGGTGGTAGAATATTAACTGGAGGTAAAAAAGCTAAACCTCCTAAAACAAAAGTAAAAAAAGTAAAATATTCACATCCAGCAACGGATGACGTGATTGACAGTTTAGGTATGTTTATTGGTCAAAAATCATTGAGAGTGTTACAACCAGTTGGTAGAAAAGCAGGATATGTTCTTGAAGGAGTTGGACATACTGTACAACTTCCCTTCCGACTTTGGACATCAACTAAAATTGGTGTACGTAAAGCTGTACCACTTGTACCTGAACATAGAAGTATGTTTGACGCATTAGTAAAACCAGACTCACATCTAAATGTAGATATTGACTTCGCTGGTATGCCGTGGGGAAGTGATCCAACTGGAAAATATACATTATATAAAGCAGGAAGACCAAACTTGGCAACTGACATGTTTAATTTTGCAACAAGAGGAAAATTCACAGATAGAGTAGATATATCCAGAGTTAAACGTAAACAACCATATCTTAAAGTCAAAGATATAGACAATTTGAAAGCAAGAGCTAGACGTGTAACTGAAGAAGCTTATGATCCAGATATATCGAAACGAATGAACATTGCAAAAAAAGTAGACGAACTTCATCGTACAAGAAAGGATGACTTAAACAAAGAACTAGACACTATAGCAGAACAACAAAGAAAGATAGATGATATAAAGCATAGACGTAGACCTCATATAAGAACTGAACAAGATAGGATTGATGATGCAGCAGAAAGAAAAAGAAGAACAACAGAAAAAGAATCAAGAAAAGAACTTCCTAGAGAAATAGAAGCACGTAGATTAGTTCCTGATACGAGAAGACTTGATTTTGATGGGGGAAGACTTCGTCATACTGTTTTCAGAAGAACCGATATCGATCGTGTACGACCTGATTCAAGACCAGATCCTCGTGTAGATAGACCTGTAGGAAGAATGGATGATTACAGACTGGATACTCGTCATATAGATTACAGAAGAATAGATGATGCTGAGTTAAGAAGAATAGATAGAGCTGGAGCTAGAAGAATGGATAGATATGATAGTAGATTAGATCCACATGGACGTAGAGGTAGAGGTAGAGGTGGAAGATTACGTAGATTTGGAAGAAGAGCTGCTGTAGGTGCTGCTATAGGACTTCTCGCTCGTAAAGGAGGAGGTATCGGCGGAGGCGTCGGTGGTGGTCTTGGTGGTATGGGTAGATTAGGTGGCACACGTGGACATGTTCTCACACGTGATATAGGAGAACTACAATTATTCGGTAAAGCAGAATTCTTAAGTCCAAAGGCTATGACACATTATATGAAAACAGACGTGCCTAAACAACCAGTAATGGGACAAACCCCCAAAAATCTAATGCAATTGAAACGACAGAAAGGAGGATTCTATTAGTATGCCTATAATGAGTACTGATATGGCAATCACAGCAGATTTCACATATGGTGGAGGAACAGGAAAATTCCAAAAAAGACGTGTGCCTAAGAAATTACAAGCACCTAAACAAAAACCATCAGCACGTATACCTACATCACGATTAGCTAAAGATGTAGAACTTACTACACCTACACAAAAACAAAATATAGATATAGATTCCTTTTGGCATATGGGAACACAACAAAAAACACACAAAGAACCTGATAAATTCACATGGGCATTTCGTGTTGATACACCAAAAGGTGGACTTGATTTCGGCTTGAAATTATCTGGTAGCGATATGCCGTTCACAAAAAGAGGGAGGATATTCTTTTGAGCTTACGTAAATTTCTACTCAATACGGATAAACCACTTACTACCACTCGGAAAATATATAACGTAATAGATTATACTTTATGGGCATTAGGTCTCACATGGATATACGTATTATCCACACGAGTATATTTTGTAGCACCTTTACACGAAGTAATGTTAGCACTTGCATTTGCAATACCATTAGGATTAATGGTAGTTGCTATGTTACATTGGCACAAAGAACTAGAGGAACGTGGAGAATGACTGGTTTATTAGATGACATTGCACCTCCATCATTTCAGAAATTTCAACGTGGAAAACGCTGTCCTAATTGTGATAGAAAATATAATACATGGATAGGTTTTGTTAGACACTGTGCAAATTGTGTGGATAAGAAAGGTATAGCTTTCAATTACTTATTAGGATTGATAGGATTTGCAGTTCTCACAATACTTTATGTTACATTATCAATACCAGTAGATTGGGTGTATGATATAATTTACAATAATTGGATGTTACCAAATACACATATATTTGCAGCAGAACGTATTGAAACATTACAGTGGATGACTTCAGTATGGGCATTTATTCCATTCATCATTTTGTTTAGTTTCTTTTATTACATGATTGTACGCACATTACGAGAAAAGGCAGGAGGTTATTGATAAGATATGTTTTGGTGGATTACAGTAATTGGTGGAATAGCTGTTGTAATATTAGTTTGGGCTACAACAACTGTACCAGTAGATATGCTAATGGCTATTGTATCACAAGGAGAAAATATGGATGCAAGACCGATGGAAGTACTTGATAATGTTTCAAGATATTGGAATTATGGACCACGTATCTTAATCATAGGTCTTTTAGTCTTTGGTGTGATGAAATTATTACAGAAAGAAGGAGAACAACAGAGATACTAATGAAACGACTAGCTCTTTTTCTTCTTGTAATGCTTGTGCTCTCAACATTCGTTGCGTTGCTACCTAGCTACGCCCAAGTCAACCTTCCCGAAAGTGGCGAGTCCTTAGAGCTCGTCAATGCTTCTATTACCGGAAGCAATAGTAGTGGATGGCAACGCGACACTCAATTCACCTCAGAGGGATTAATCAATGTAGGTGGAGGACGAATGGTTCTTGATTTCAAACATGAATCATTCTTTTGGTATTCATTAAGTAAACATAATTCCACTTACGTAGTCCATGAAATAAACAATCCATGGTTTGGTGGAATAGTTCAATACATATGTAAAAATAATCTAGCTGATGAGATAAAATGTTGGTTACGTGGAAGTGTTACATCACCAATAGATTATCGTATAGGCGTTTCAGGTGGTGTGTGGTATCCAGAATATAATATCTATCGTGCACAAGAATATGAATTTAATTTAACTGATGTAGCTGAATATGGATTTCCAATTAGATATGATGAAGATAGTTCTGAACTAGTAATTGGTGTTTCTGGTACTTTTGATATTGATCCAACTATTACATCTTCTTCAACTTATGCAAATTACCGAAGAGATGACGTCACAGTAACAGTTGGACACTTTAATTATATATTCTATAAAAGTGGAGTAGCATCTGGTTCACTTCAATACATGTACAAAAATTCTTCTGAAACAGCATGGCAAAACGGAACTAAAGTTTATGCAACAAATAGAACTTATGCTATAAATTATGATTATGTACAAAGAACTGGTGATACAAATAATCAATACGCACATTCTTTCAAATCAAACGGCACACACGTCTATGGTTTTGTTCATGTTAAAGCAGCTAAATGTGGAGGTGGTACAACAGATAATGAAGATAGAGGTATGGTAGGTTGTTTCTTATTATTCAATGTAACACAAGCAGGTTCTGTACACAATGTAACTGATGGTTATAATGTGGGTTCTTTAGTACTTCATACAAATGCTTCAATTCCATGTTTGGGAGTAGGTAGTATTTGTAATGGTGTAGAATGGGATGCTGAAGCAGGTGGTACTGGTGGTTATATTTCTGTTGATGTAGCTATGAACTCCACAGGATTTCCTATGATTATATGGAAAAGTGATAGACATGCTGGTGGTACAAATACTTTCAATCCTTGGATTATGGTTTCAATAGCAGAAAATCCAGTTGGTGCAACTTGTACAGAAAAATCAGATTTCTCACAACGAGCATGTAATGCAAATGATGCACGTAACGGCAAAAATGGCACTTGGACAAGAGCTTACCAAATAGATACTAATGCTGAAATAATTGCTGGTGGTTCAGGACACAGATATTCTTGGTCAAATCATCTTACTGTACCTGCTGCTGTTTCTACTGACCAACAATGGGAGGCTACAACTTGTAGTATGGGTTCAGGTAATATGTTTATGGCTATTCATAATAGAACCGGAGGTGATGATAATCAAGGAGCAGTTTGGGGTAGATTTTGGTATCAATCCAATGCAACATGGGGAACACCATTCCCAATATACAATGTAGTTGGGGTTACAGATTCAGGTAATGGTATAAGACAAGTTGATGAAATAGATTTATCTTGTTCACCAAATAATTCTGGTGCAATGACAGCACACTTAGCTTGGACAGATTTCTCTATTGATTCTGCTGTTAATGCTTCAGGTCGTGTATGGTATACAAATCTTACATCAGCTTCTTATACACATTCAGAAGATTCTCGTACAGTTGTACGTCAATTTGACCATGCATATTGGGCTCAATCAGTAGGTATATCCGTAGATAATAGTACAGGAACAGTAGGTATATTTTATCATTCAAATGGAGGTAAGATATACTATAATTTCACAGGATATTATGGAACAGAAGGCTTTGGTAAATCAAAAGGAATTGTTATGGAAACAACTTACTCTACCACAGATTATTCTCTAAATTCAATGATTCAAGTAGCACCACATTGGAATGGAACTGCGACAGATAATACAGGTTCTGTATTCATAGTTTTTGCTACAAGTGATACTACATTACAATATGCACACTGGCTTAACAGATCCATTAGTACCACATTAATATATTATGACCAACAAGGTGCTGCTGTAACTATAACAAATATGACATTCACTTCTAATTTCAATAGTACTGAATTAACTGTCTCAAGTTGTTCAACATGTTATGCTGCTTTGAAAGCAGGAACATACACTGTGAATGCTTTGTATCGTGGTAATTCAGATATGAATGTAAATGCTTCAACTGTGGTTACCAGTTTTTACATTGATATGGGTAATAAAACAGCATCATTTATTGTAGGAAATCTTACACTTACGTTTACAATAAAAGATGAAAAAACACTTGAGGATTGGGATGTTAGTGCAAAGCCCGTTAAAGCAGATGTATGGTTAAATAATGAAAAGGTAACATATACAATTTCTGATACAGGTAGTTTGAGAATATTTGTACCAAGTTCTCCATCACGTGTTGGTATTTTATTTGGTGCTAGTTTTGAATATGCACGATATGATACTAATCCGACACCATGTATGACTGATGGTTGTGATATACCGATTAGTATATACTTACCTGACTATACTGCCTATACAGTGAATAATTATGTATTTAATTTACATGATACATCAGCAGGAACATATGCTAATGGTACATTAAAGATAAGAAAGTTTCTAAGTACTGGATTAAACCTCATGGATCATCAAGACATACCTGTAGATAAAGCTATTACAACATCATTGATACAAGGTGAAGAATATACAATCACTGCATTTTCTTCTGATTATAATTCACAATCTGACATTGGATTTTTCACACCAACTTCTGATACATCTATAAATATGAACATAGAAGGTGTTAAATTTGCACCAGAGCAACGTTCATCGCAAAAATACGTGCTTTTTTCGGCAGTACGTGATGGTGAAAATGTTACAATCTACTTCAAGGATTTAGCTAATGAAACTACCACTGTGACATTCAAGATTTTTAATGCAACAGGACTACAATATACAACTACACTTGTAAGTCCTACAGAACTCACAATACTTTGGCAACTCGCTGATGCTAATCTCACACATTATTATTGGGTAGAAATGATAGCTACAAATGATAGATTTGGTTCTATAAGTGAAACTAAACCAGCAATAAATGATTATCACGATTCTCAATATATTAAATTATTGCGTATAGACTCTGGTCAATCTCTTCTTCCAGAAAATAGTGTATGGTATATTTACGTAAGTATGTTGATTCTCATATTCACAGCTGGAATGTTTTCAGCAGCTAGTGCACCATTTGCTGGATTAATGATAGCTCTAATGGGCGATTTTCTATACATAATTGGTTGGATGCCCGGAGCTTCACCTATACTTGTTGCAACAATAACACTCTTGTCGTTCTTATGGCTACTTGGTAATAAGAGGGTGGCACAATGAGGCTCAAAAAATTCAAGATGAATAGAAAAGGTTCACTTATTATAAATATGTTAATGTTTGTTGTATGCTTGAATGTAGGTATGAATGTGCTAAATCAAACAGATTTGTTTTTGGATATACGACAGTATGATAATACAGGAGGAGTGTACACAGAAGCTAGTTGTATAGCAGCAGGATATTCATGGCAGAGTAGTGATCCAAAAGGTTGTATACATGGTAAAACTATAGAAAAACAATCAGATGATGAAATGGATGCTTTAATACAAGATATAGAAAATAAAACATATGAAGATGAGGGTATATTGAACAAAGTATTTGATACAACTCTTGGTACATTAGGTGATATCATTACTGGTTTACAAGTTCTTACAAAAATGACAAGTAGAGCAGTTATGTATCCATTTGATTGGATGAGTGCAGAAGGTTTTGTAAATCCAAATAGTGCTTTTAATAATGCATGGAACAATGTTATTGGTGCACTTAATGGTGTTGCTTGGTTAATGTATACCATATTTTTCGTTCAGTTAATTTCAAACAGAATGTTGGAGAGATAGATTGAAACACAAAATTTCTTTATTCTTGACATTTATTCTTCTAGCTCAAGTGTTAGCAGTAATTTCAATAGGTATAATTACTTTACCAGAAATAAAAGAAGCTGAAGCATCAGAAGCTGGTGCAAAGGAATGTGCAGATATTGTGGACAATGGTGATGGAACATACACATGGACTTCTGCAACATGTCGTGTATGGGACGGAGATTCTTGGGAGAAATGGTATCTTTCACAAGGATTTGGAGCAAGTGATGAAACATACAGAATTGCAAATTCAGTTGTAGGTTATGAACTTCACAAGAACACAGGAAACATTACATATTACAATCCTTACTTTAATGACACCAGAGTTTCAATGGAACATTGGACAGTGGAAGTTGCAGGTGCAAGTGGTGCATGGCATGATACATTGATTCACACTGATACACCAACAGTATCCTATCATTCAAATTCTTCAGGACTTTACTTAACAATGGTCAAGGAAAAGAATGATGTACGTTTAGAATTAGTCCACGTCATTGAATACGGAAAAGCCATGAAACACAACCTCAACATTAAATCTAGTAATTCAACTGCATACGAATACAGACTTATACAAAATTGGAATGGAATTCAAAATGCAGTGCAAGTAGTGCAACAAGACGATGGAACATTGACAACTACAACACTTGGTTCTGAAGTAAACTCATCTGCTTCTAATGGACATGTATTTATTTTCAAAGATAGTTCAGGAAATAGCATAGTAGAAGAATCACAGCTTTCTGCGTATGGTCAATTCCACCATGTGCTTTTTGGTTTAAGTGGCGGACATGGATACGCAAAATACTATTTCCAGAACCCAACAAACCAAACACTTACTAGTGGACAACATTTCACAGTAGACCCAGCAACTTTTACCAGCTCAGGCACCGACACAGGCACTGGTGTATGGCTAGGTGGTGGTAGCGGTTCAAACTGTGTGACTGGAGGTTGGATGGGAACAGCACACGGAAAAATACAGGTAGGCAGAGAGGACAGCTCACGTTGTTACATAGAAAAAGTTACTTATGATATTTCTTCAATTCCTGATAGTGCAGTTATTACACAAGTTTCCATGGCAATTGGAGCAGGTCATGTCAATACTGGCTATTGTCGTGGTAGTGGTGGTTCATCTAATTATGGTGGATGTCCGTTAATAGACGTTACATATCTTCCAAACAAGTATAATGATTGTACTAATGACGATAGTACTGTATTCGAGATGATAGATGGTGGTCATGACGGCAATGGTGCTGCTAGTGTAGTAAAGTACCAACAAGACCCGAAAGATGATTGGGACGGAGGCGTTGGAAGCACAGTCATATTTGACTACAATAGTAGTTATATCAATACATTGATGATGGAAGACCTTACTGCTGATGATGTGGCTTGTTTCGGTTACAGTGAAACAGGCGATGCACAGCACGGTGGTGGTAGCAATGACTTCTTTCAAATAGAATTCCCAGATATTACAGTTACTTACTCAACAGTAACAATATACACACAAACAATCAACTTAAAAACATCTGATGGAAGCACAGCACTTAATTTCGGAGACCCAGAACTTGAAATTCAAATGACAAACGGCACAACTCTTTCATATACAAACTGTGTAAACAGTGGCGGAACAATTGGTACTTGTACATTTTCTTCAAAGTCTGATTCTGACAGTTCATGGGAAATACGGGGTAAATGGGCAAACTCAGGCACACCAGTAGCTGTAATGATAGAAGGTAAACCATCTCACAATATTACAGTAACATCTACACAATCACACACACTCGACTTATCTTTACACAAAGGAACAAAGATGATGTTCTATGACGACAATGGATTATTGGCTTCACCACAAAACGTTACAACTAATTTTGCTAATGGGACATCAAAGAATTTTGCAACATTTGATAGTGCAGGAGCACGGACTATAGGTTGGGTTACGAATGGTACGAATACAGTAGAAGCTGTATACAGACTTGGCAACAATCGTATCCTGAATAGCAGTGCAACATTTGCTGTAACTGGAGATAGTCAATCATTCTCTTTTAAACAGAAAGTATATTTGCTTAATTTTGCTTTCAACAGTGATGATAGAGTTCTACAAGGTATAGCACCATCAGCAGTTTCATTCTCAGTAAACAATGGTACAGTTGGCGATGTATTTACACCTACTTCATTCACAACACCATTCCAGTTCGGCAATGATACCATAACAATGAAAGCTATTCGATTCCAAGGTCAAAACATGGTAAAGAATAGTACAGGATTTGTTGTTACAGAAACTACGACAGTTAATTGGGTA
>Ga0114898_1002047_pt1 | contig 11017 bp, 10 predicted proteins | sample Malvired_Geostar_FD_83496 | JGI IMG/M metagenome (GOLD analysis project Ga0114898, IMG submission 83496) | Marine viral communities from the Global Malaspina Expedition - Malaspina viral metaG DeepMed_Geostar | ecosystem: Environmental > Aquatic > Marine > Oceanic | place: Mediterranean Sea... | reverse complement strand
TGCAGGACACGATCGACGCCGGTGTGGGTAACCTCGTCGACGCCGACCTGGCCAAGGAAAGCGCCCGTCTCCAGTCGCTGCAGACCAAGCAGCAGCTGGGCATTCAGGCCCTGTCCATCGCCAACAGCTCCAGCTCCACCCTGCTGGGCCTGTTCCGCTAACGGAAGTTCTGACCCCGGCGCTGGTCGTCGGGGTCAGGCGCGGCGGGCGGGGAGGGCGACCTCTCCGCCGACCGTGTTCTCCAAGAGGGAGGCCGGGGACAGAAACGCCCCGGCGCATGCGACATGGAAAACAGAGTGGCGGCGGTTGCGGCCACGAACAGCGTCAGCTTCGAACGGCCCGCGCCGAACGCGCCGCCCCAGAAGCGTGAAGCTGCTCCAAGGCCCGCCCCCAGATCCGATCTGGCGGATGTGCGTCTGATCATCGAGGAAAACGACGAAGCCGGCGCCTATGTCTATAAGACCGTGGACCGCCGGACGGGCGAGGTGATCTCCCAGATCCCCCGCGAGGAGGTGCTCAAGATGAAGGAGCGCCCCGACTACGACGTCGGAGACCTGGTCAGCACTACGGCCTGAGCCCCTGGTCTGAACCTCGGGCCTGGCCCGATCGGACCTGAAGAAGATGAGTCCTTTCAACCGTCTCGGCGCGCCGGGGCGGCCGCCGGCGTTTGGACGTTAACCATCTAGACACCATGATTCCATAGCTTCCATTTCGAACAGCAACCCGCGACTCGGCCCAAGAGGCGAGGCGGGTGGCGGACGATGAAGGAGGTCCGAGCATGGCGATCAGCGTTCACACCAATAAGTCGGCGTTGGTCGCACTGCAGAATCTGAACAAGACCAACGACGAACTGTCGAACGTTCAGAACCGGATCAACACCGGCCTTCGGATCGGCAACGCCAAGGACAACGCCTCGGTCTGGTCCATCGCCCAGGGGCAGAGGGCCGATATCGGCGCCCTTGGCGCCGTTAAGATGAGCCTCAACCGGGCCCAGTCCATCTCCGAAGTCTCCATGGCCGCCGGTGAGTCGGTCTCCGACCTGCTGGTCCAGCTGAAGGAGAAGGTGGTTTCGGCCATGGACACCTCGCTGGATTCCTCGTCGCGCATAGCCCTGGACTCGGACTTCAAGTCGATCCTTCGGCAGATCACCCAGGTGGTTGAAAACTCGGAGTTCGACGGCGCCAACATCCTGGATGGATCGGTGGCGGGCTCGATCCGCTTCCTGGCCAACGCCGACGCCAACGCCTACATCACGCTGTCGACCCAGAACATGTCCCTGGGCGGCGGCATCATCACCATGGCGGCGACGGCCTCGATCACCACCAGCACCCTGGCCAGCGGCATCCTCACCCAGCTGGACGCCTCGATCGCCAATGTGAACCAGTCCCTGGGCAGCCTCGGCGCCCAGGCCAAGCAGATCGAAGCCCACAACAAATTCGTCGATAAGCTGACCGACGTGCTCACCGCGGGGGTTGGCAATCTGGTCGACGCCGACCTCGCCAAGGAAAGCGCCAGGCTGCAGGCCCTGCAGGTGCAGCAGCAGCTGGGCGCCCAGGCTCTGTCGATCGCCAACGAGGCGCCGCAGGTCATCCTGTCGCTCTTCCAGTAAGTCTTTGAGCTTCAAGTCTCGCCGGGGCGTCGTGGTGGCCCGGAGCGCACAGGTGTTCCGGGCCATTCATTTGGCGCAGCTTAACTGGCCGTAAGGCTTGAGGCCCGATGGTGCAGGGGCAGGCATAGGGTCTGCGTTGAGGGGCCGCCGTGATTGGGTTCGATTCCAATCTGCTGATGAACTACTACCAGGCCAAGCTGGGCGGGGTCGGTGGAAGCTCGTCATCCGCGTCGGGAAGCTCTGTCACCCAGAAATACGCCCCGACGGCGCCCTGGTCGACGCAGGCGACGCCGATCGATTCCTCGGCCCTGCTCAAGAGCGCCCTGCAGGGCGGGCGGATCATCGATGAGTCCGCCGCCACCCTCGACCTGTCCGGCGCCAGTTCGGACTACAAGAAACTGTTCGCCCTCTATCAGGGCCTCGGCACGCTGACCGCGCTGGCCGAGAAGATGAACACCAAGAATCTCACCAGCTTCGACACCAACCGGATCACCACGGCCTTCACCAAGGGGATGGCCGAGCTCAGCGGCTATGTGGACAGCGCCAAGTTCGACGATGTGCGCCTCGGCCTCTCAGAGGTGGCCGACACCGCCCGGGCCAAGGTCGGCATATCCCGGGGCAAGAGCGAATATGTGACGGCGCCGCTGGTGTCGGGCACGGCGAGCAGCGCCGTCCCCGCCTTTGAAGGCGATGTGAAATTCAACATCGCGATCAAGCAGATCAACACCAGCATCAATATCGCCATCGATCTGGCCGAGATGGGCGCCCAGACCCGGACGCTGCCCAATGTGATCAATCACATCAATTCCAAGCTGGAGGCCGCCGGCGTCACGACACGGTTCGGCCAGGAGCGCATTCCCGGCGAGGAGCGCACCTTCACCTCGGCCGGCCGGACCATCAAGCTGCCGCCTGCGCCCGATCAGTGGGCGATGAAGATCAAGACCGACATCACTGAACAGGTGACCTTCACGGCGGTGGACACCGAGCCGGCCATCTACATGACCCAGAAGGTCGGCGACCCTGACCCCGACGGCAAGGCCGACACCGACGATGGCGTGCAGACCAACCAGCTGCTGAAGTTCCAGGCCGGGACCGGCGCCGTGAGCGCGCCCCTGCAGCCGACCGGCGAGGCCCACTGGGTCGAAGGCCGGGTCTTCGCCAATCCCCTGGAGGGCGCCATAGAGACCGTGCGCGCCACCCAGGCCGGGACCGATGGGTCGGTCTATGTGCTGGCCGACGTCAATGGCGACATCTCCGGCCAGTCCATCAAGGGCGAGCGCGATGTGGCGCTGCTCAAATATGATTCGGCCGGCAAGCTGATCTATTCCCGCGTCCTCGGGGCCTCGGAAGACGCCAAGGGTCTGGCCCTGGCGGTGTCTGCGGACGGTCAGGTGGCCGTGGCCGGCTCGGTCACCGGACAGCTGAACGGCGCCGTGGACGGGCCGTTGAACTCCGGCGACTCGCCGGCCCTGGCCGAACTGAGCGACAGCTTCGTCACGGTGTTCAATGACAAGGGCGAGGAAGTCTGGACCGCCCGTCGCGGCTCGCGGCAGGAGGACGAGGCGACGCACATCGCCTTCGGCGCCGATGGCGAGGTCTATGTCTCCGGGCGCTCGAAGTCGTCGATGCCGGGCGCCACCGCCCTGGGCGGCACGGATTCCTACATTCAGGGCTTTGGGCTCAACGCCAAGGGCGAGCCCGTGTCGCTGTTCACCCAGTCCTTCGGCACGGCCCTCGACGACAAGCCGGCCGGCCTGGTGGTGGATGGCGACGCCCTGGTCACCGCCAGCATGGAGAACGGCCGCGCCGTCGTGCGGCGGTTCGATATCTCCAGCGGCGCGCCCGTGCAGGTGGCTCAGCGCGACCTGGGCGACCTTCAGGGGGGGACGATCTCCGGCCTGGCCCTCGACAACGGCAATCTTGTGGTCGCCGGCTCGACCCGCAACACCGCCCTGAACGCCGGGACGGTGACCCGCGCCCATGCCGGCGGCATGGACGCCTTCGCCGCGCAGATTTCGGCGGATCTGACCGCCAGTCCCACCGACGCCGTCGCCTATTACGGCGGAGCCGGCGACGACAAGGCTGCGGGCCTGGCGGTTTCCGGCGGTCAGGTCTGGCTGACCGGGCAGGCGGGCGCCGAGGACCTGCCGGGCCAGGTCCCCAAGGGCGAGGCCGACGGCTTCCTGGCGCGCCTGGATGTGGCGGCCGGCGATGTGGTCTGGTCCCAGCGGTTCACCGGCAAGGACGGCTTCGCCACCCCAGGCTCGATCGCCATCGCCGACCAGGGCGCCAGCGTCCTCGACCGCCTGGGGCTTCCGACCGGCCAGCTGACCTTCAAGGATTCGTCCAATCTGACCGCGGTCAGCGGCCTGCGGGCCGGCGATGAATTCAATATCAGCGCCAATGGCGGGCGCCCCAAGACGGTGACCATCGCCGTCGATGAGACCCTTGAGAGCCTCATGCTCAAGATCCGCCGGGCGACGGGTTTCCAGGTCAAGGTCGACACCGCCGTCACCGACGGCGTGCGCCGCCTGCAGATCAAGCCGCTGAACGAACGCTCGATCATCGAACTCACCCCCGGCAAGGAGGGGCAGGACGCCCTGGGGGTTCTTGGCCTCGCCGAAGGCGTGATCCGCGCCACCAAGCTTGAGGACGGCAAGACGGTCTCGGCCGACGGCAAGGGGGACTTCTACGGCCTGGGGCTGCACTCGCAGCTCAATCTCGACACGCCCGAACAGGTGCGCCACGCGATTTCCGAACTGACCCAGGCCCAAGGGGTGATCCGCAAGATCTATACCGCCCTGCGCGACGCCGCGACGCCGGAGAGCGTCCGGAAGCAGCAGGAGGCCGCCGCCGCCGTGGGTCAGGCGCCGGCCTATATGACCAACCAGATCGCCAATTATCAGGCCGCCCTCGACCGGTTGACCGGCGGCGGGTGAGCCCCGTCTTGCCACGGTCACAGGCCCGGTCTAGAGGCCTTGCCTTGAGGATGGCGCAGGCAAGGCCGGCGCATCGCTGATCGGATTTTGTCGAGGCGCCGGGCGCTTCGATGTGATCTCTGGCAGGACCCCCGCGTGCGAGGCCCCATGGATTTCCTGAACGACCGTCGAATTGTGCTGGCCCTGGCCGGCGGCGCGCTCGCCCTCCTGGCCGGAATGGGCATCGCTGTCGGTCTGCTGGCGCGGGGCGGTGAAGCCGCGCCGGATGCGCCGCCGGCCTCCCAGGGCGGCCTGGTCGTGGAGACGACCGACCTCGACGAAGGTCGCATGGACCCGGCCCGTCCCTTGCGGTGCTTCGTGGGCGGCCAGTTCGTCGGCGAGGTGACCCTGAGCGAGTGCGCCGAGCGCAATGGCGTGGCCACGGGCGCGCTGGATGTGGGCGTGGATGAGACCGGCGCCCTGGCCGCCGCCGATGAGGCCGGAACGGTCCTCACGCCTCTGCCGCCGCCGGTGGAGACCGCCGCAGCCCCGCCGCCTGGCCCCGTCGAGGGCGTGACCGCCCCCAACCTGCCGAGCCAGGTGGTCCAGCCGGCCCCGGCCGGCGCCTGCTGGCGCTATGCCGGCGCCGAATGGCGCCGCCTGCCGGGCGACCTGACCCTCGACTCCTGCGTCCAGACCCTGTTCGCCGGCCGCTGCGAGCCGGCCGGCTCGGCCACCTATGGCCGCTGGATGCAGCAGACCCTCCGTCTGGTGCCCGGCCGGGTCGAGGTTTCGGCCGACAATCGGCGCTTCCGCACCCTGGCCGATCAGGGCGCCGGCTGCGTCATCAACCCGATCGGCTGACGCCTCGCCCTGGCCACGAACCCGGTGTAGGATTTGCCGATGTTGAGAACCGTGATCCTGCTGGGCGCCTGCGCCCTGGCGCTCGCCGCCTGTCAGAAGCGAACCCTGCCGCCCGGCGATCGCGAGATCTGCTACCAGGTGGTCCGCGAGGACGGGGAGCTGAAGTACAACAAGCTGCCCGGGACCCAGCCGGACCTGGAAAACTGCGCGGCCGCCCTCGAGGCGATCCGCGTGCGGTTCCTGCAGATGGGCGGTTCGACCCGCACCATGGTCGGCGCCTATCAGGGCAACTTCATCTTCCTGCAGCGGGAAGGCATCTTTACCGCGCCGTCCATGGAGCAGAATCGGTATCTGGCCCTGGTCCGCACCGGCGACGGGCGCCTGGCGATTCCCGGGGCCATGCCGCGGGAGCCGGCGCGCTAGGACCACAGGCCTGAGAACACAGGCAGAACATCTCATTGATCGCGCCACGTCCGGGGGTTAGCCTGGACGTCGGCTTCGACTTCCATTCCCTTCGGCACTTCCCAATCTCTTTTTGACTTCAAGGACATCGACATGGCGGGCAGCGTCAACAAGGTCATTCTGGTGGGCAATCTGGGCGCAGATCCCGAGATCCGCGCGCTCTCGTCCGGCGACCGGGTCGCCAATCTGCGGATCGCCACCTCGGAGACCTGGCGCGACCGTTCTTCGGGCGAGCGCAAGGAGCGCACCGAATGGCACCGGGTGGTCATCTTCAACGAGAACCTGGTGAAGGTGGCCGAGAGCTATCTGCGCAAGGGCTCCAAGGTCTATATCGAAGGCGCCATCCAGACCCGCAAATGGACCGACCAGAGCGGCGTCGAGAAATACTCCACCGAGATCGTGCTGCAGAAGTTCCGCGGTGAGCTGACCATGCTCGACGGCCGCGGCGGCGACAGCGACGAGGGCGGCGGCTCCGGCGGCGGCTTCTCGTCCAGCGGGCCGCGTAGCCAGCCCTCCGGTCCCCGCGAGGACTTCTCGGCCGATCTGGACGACGAGATCCCCTTCTGATCCGAGGCCAGACCCCGGTTCGACGTCATGGCCAGTCCCGCGGGGGCTGGCCATTTTCGTTGGCGCCTGCGTCATCGCGCCCCTCCGGGCGCCTACCTAGGGAGATGCGCGGAATTTCGGCCGGGCGGGCAGGGGGCTAATCATCGGTCATCGGATGAACGCCCCTCCGGGGGAGCCAAGGATGACCGCCATGACCGCCCCCCTCGTCGACCTCTCGGTTCACCACGCCCCCCGCGGCGTTTCGGATAGGGTGGCCTTCGGCTTCACCAAGGTTCTGCGCTTCTGCGCCGACACCTTCTTCGCCAAGCGCTATGGCCACCGGGCCGTGGTGCTGGAGACGGTGGCCGCGGTGCCGGGCATGGTCGGCGCCACCATCAACCACCTGACCTGCCTGCGCCGCATGTGCGACGACAAGGGCTGGATCAAGACGCTGATGGACGAGGCCGAGAACGAACGCATGCACCTGATGACCTTCATCGAGGTGGCCAAGCCGACCCTGTTCGAGCGCTTCGTGATCGTCGCCGTCCAGTGGGTCTTCTATCTGGCCTTCTTCGCCCTCTACCTGATTTCGGCCAAGACCGCTCACCGGGTGGTGGGCTATTTCGAGGAAGAGGCGGTGATCAGCTACACCCACTATCTGGCCGAACTGGATGAGGGCCGCTCGCCCAACCTCCCGGCACCGGCCATCGCCCTGAAGTACTGGGGGCTGCCCGAGACCGCGACCCTCCGTGACGTGGTCCTGGTGGTCCGCGCCGACGAGGCCCACCACCGCGATGTGAACCACGGCTTCGCCAACGAACTGGGCGGCCTGCCTGTCGGCGAGGTAGCGCCTTGCCCGCCGCACCAGGAGCTTCAGCCCACCTGGAAGACGGCGGCCTGAACGCCAGCCGCCAGGGACGACCAGAGGGCGGCGCCGCGAGGCGTCGCCCTTTTTCTGTGGGGCCTCAGCCCGGCTGGCGGGGCGTGAGGCGCCAGACCTCGGCCAGGACGTGGTAGATCGGGGTCGGCATGATCAGGGCCGACACCCAGCGGGCCAGCAGCGAGGTCAGCATCAGGGGCGCCACCAGGCCGGGGTCCCGGGTCATCTCCATCAGGATCACCGCGCTGGTCAGGGGGGCCTGGACCACCCCCGACAGATAGCCGGCCATGCCCAGGACCACCGCCTCGCGGCCCGCAAAGGCCAGATAGGTCTCCGAAAGCGCGCTGCCCATCCCTGCGCCGATGGCCAGGGACGGGGCGAAGATGCCGCCCGGCGCGCCGGACACCGCCGCCGCCAGGGTGGCCACGAACTTCCAACTGGCCAGATTCAACCCGCCCCCGGCGTCGTCGTGCAGCAGGGCGCGGGCCTCCAGATAGCCGGCGCCGAAGGTGACGCCCCCTGAGGCCAGGGCCGCGCCGGCCGCGGCCAGCCCGCAGAGGAAGGCGAACAGCACCGGACGGGCGCGCCGCCACCGCGTCAGGGGATTGTCCCGGGGACCGATCACCCAGGCCAGGACCCGGGAGAACAGGCCGCCGGTGAGGCCGCCGACCACGCCGAGCACCGGCGCAGCCAGCCAGGCGGCGCGCAGGTCGGAGTCGCGGCCCAGGGCGCCGAAATAGGCGTAGTCGCCCTGCAGGGCGTAGGCGGTGAATCCCGCGACGACGACGACGAGGATCACCGTCGTGTGGGTGCGCCGCTCGAAGCTGCGGCCCAGTTCCTCAAAGGCGAAGACGACGCCGGCGATAGGGGTATTGAAGGCCGCGGCGACCCCGGCCGCGCCGCCGGCGATGATCATGGCGCGACGGCCAGGGCCGCCCCGCAGCCCGCGGGTGAGGGTCCGGGTGATGCCGGCCGCCACCTGCACCGTAGGCCCCTCGCGGCCGATGGAGGCGCCGCAGATCAGCATCCAGGCGGCCAGCACGACCTTCCAGGCGGCGGTGCGCAGGGTGACGCGGCGGCCGCCCCAGCGACCCCGCCACCTCTGCTCGGCCGCGGCGATGACCTGGGGAATGCCGCTGCCGGCCGCCTCCGGGGCGAAGCGCCGCGTGATCCAGACCGCCAGGGCGAAGCCGATGGGCAGCAGCATGACGGCGAAGGCTGGCTGGGCGGCGTACAAACCTGCGTGGGTCTCCATGGCCCAGTCGCAGAGGCGCGCGAAACAGGCCGCCGCCAGGCCCGCCAGCACCGAGACGACGACGATCACCGCCATGCGCCAGGCATGCCTGGCCTGCAGCTGGGCGGAGATCAGCCGGCGTCGGCCGGTCAGGCGTCGAAGGGAGGGGGGCAGGGGCCAGCGCACAGGGCCTTATGCCCGGCGCCCGGCCGCCGAACAACGGCGCCGCCGAACAACGGGGCCGGCTATTCCGACGTGTCAGCGTCCTTGGGCGGACACACGTCGCCAATCCGCCGCGCCTCCGTGCTGGCCTTTCCAGAGAGGGGAATGCCGGCGAAGGTGGTGGCGATGTTGGCCGTCAGGTTGAAGCTGGTGGGGGTGAAGGCGCCCTCGCCGGACACCGCCACCTGCCGGCCCTTCTTGCTGACGCAGGTGCCCTTCAACAGGATCTTGCCGTCGGCGAACGAGCGGGTGGGATAGGTGCAGGTATAGTGCCGGTTGCTCGGCCCCATCATGAACTTCTCGACGTCGGCCGGCGTGATGCAGCGCTTCTCCACATCCGTCGTCCGGATGGGGGAGAGCAGCCGATTGGTGCTCTCCCAATAGCCGGGCAGGATCGCCTGGGCGGCCGAGGCCGGCCCGGCGAGGGCCGTCGTCAGGGTGAGGGCGGCCAGGACAGGGGATGCGAAACGCTTCATTCCAGTCTTCCTTAAAGACGTACAGATCGCCTTCTAAAGGGTTGAACCTGAACGGAAGCTGTCCTGGCCGCCACGTCTAGCCGCCGAAGCTCAACTTCCGATGACGGCGCAGGCCACCCGGGCGCCGGCCCCGCCGATCGGCTGGGTCATATGGTCGTCCGGCGACGCGTGGATCACGATGGCCGAGCCGTCGTCATCCTGCAGGGCGGCGCGACCGCCCTGACCGTCGAGGGATACATAGGTGGTGAAGACCTCGGTCGCACCCTTGCCGTCGGCGCCGACATAGAGGTTGGGCAGGTCGCCGGACTCGTTGGCGTCGGGATTGAGCAGGCCATGGACCATGCTGGCCTGCGTATGGACGTGGCCGCCGGCCGAGGTGAAGTCGGACTTGGAGCAATCGCCCTTTTCGTGGAAGTGCAGACCGTGCCAGCCGGGCGTCAGGCCCTCGACCTCCACCCGCATGACCACGCCCTTCGGCGCTTCGGTCAGGGTGGCCTGGCCGATCATCTGGCCCTCATTGTCTTTCAGCTCGGCCTTGGCGGACTGGCCGATATCGGCGGCGTGGGCGGCCAGACCGCTGAGGGCCAGCAGGGCGATAGAAGAGGCGAGGAGTTTCATCGGGAGACCTTCCGCAGACGCAAGAGACGACAGAAGCCGAGCCGGCGTTGGCTCAGCCTTTCGGGAATGCTAACACCTCACTTCGCGTTTTGTGTCCGATTCTGACGGTTTTTCCCTGCTTTGACCGACGATCTTCATAACCCACCGGATGATGGCCGGCGCGGGGGCATCGCCCCTATCGCCATCGAGGACGAGCTGAAGCGCTCGTATCTCGACTACGCCATGAGCGTCATTGTCAGCCGCGCGCTGCCGGACGCCCGTGACGGGCTCAAACCCGTGCACCGCCGGATCCTGTTCTCGATGAGCGAGCAGGGTCATACGCCCGACCGGAGCTATGTGAAGTCGGCCCGGGTCGTCGGCGACGTCATGGGTAAGTACCACCCGCATGGGGACTCGGCGATCTACATGACCCTGGTGCGGCTGGCCCAGCCGTTCTCCATGGGGCTGCTGCTCATCGACGGCCAGGGCAATTTCGGCTCGGTGGACAACGATCCCCCGGCGGCCATGCGCTACACCGAATGCCGGCTGACCAAGGCGTCCATGTCGGTCCTGGCCGACCTCGACAAGGACACGGTCGACTTCAAGCCCAACTATGACGGCTCCGAGCACGAGCCGGCCGTCCTGCCCTCGCGCATCCCCAATCTGTTGGTCAACGGGGCCGGCGGCATCGCCGTGGGCATGGCGACCAATATTCCGCCGCACAATCTGGGCGAGGTGATCGACGCCTGCCTGGCCTATGTGGACGATCCCACCATCGGGCTCGAGGAACTGGCCGACATCGTGCCGGGGCCCGACTTCCCCACCGGCGGCGAGATCATGGGCCGCGCGGCGTCGCGCCAGGCCATGCTCACCGGCCGCGCCTCCGTCGTGACCCGCGGCAAGGCCTCCATCGAAGAGATCCGCAAGGATCGCGAAGCCGTTCTGATCACGGCTTTGCCCTATCAGGTCAACAAGGCCGCCCTGGTGGAGCGGATCGCCGAGCTGGTCCGCGACAAGCGGATCGAGGGCGTGGCCGACCTGCGCGACGAAAGCGACCGCGACGGCATGCGCGTGGTGGTCGAGCTCAAGCGCGACGCCTCGGGCGAGGTGGTGCTGAACCAGCTCTATCGCTTCACCCCGCTGCAGTCGTCCTTCCCGGTCAACATGCTGGCCCTGGACCGCGGACGTCCGCGGGAAATGAACCTGCGC
>Ga0114898_1002046_pt1 | contig 11021 bp, 9 predicted proteins | sample Malvired_Geostar_FD_83496 | JGI IMG/M metagenome (GOLD analysis project Ga0114898, IMG submission 83496) | Marine viral communities from the Global Malaspina Expedition - Malaspina viral metaG DeepMed_Geostar | ecosystem: Environmental > Aquatic > Marine > Oceanic | place: Mediterranean Sea... | reverse complement strand
GCGCCAAAGATCGTCATGGGTCATGAGTGTTGGTTTTTTTCGCGGGCAGTCGGATGGATTTCCGAGCGACCTGATAAACTCCGCCGCCATTATGATCCGACTTCAGAACCTGACTCTACAGCGTGGCCCCCAACGTCTGCTGGACGGCGCCGAGCTGACCCTTCACCCTGGCCAGAAGGTTGGGCTGGTCGGCGCCAATGGCGCCGGAAAATCCAGCCTGTTTGCGCTATTGCGCGGCGAATTCGCGCCGGACGGGGGCGACTGCCAATTGCCGCCAGACTGGCGGATCGCACACATGCGCCAGGAGGTCGATACGCTCGATCGTCTGGCCGTCGATTATGTGCTCGATGGCGATACGCAGCTGCGCCATGTCCAGGCCGCACTGGTCGCCGCCGAGGCCGCCCATGACGGTGCTGCGCTGGCGCGCCTGCATACCGAGCTGGACAACGCGGATGGCTATACCGCCGATGCCCGGGCGCGCAAGCTGCTCGCCGGCCTGGGGTTCGCCAACGACCAGATGAACCTGCCGGTCAGCAGCTTTTCCGGCGGCTGGCGGATGCGCCTGAATCTGGCGCAGGCGCTGATGTGTCCTTCGGATCTGCTGTTGCTCGACGAACCGACCAACCACCTCGATCTGGATGCGATTCTGTGGCTGGAAGGCTGGCTCAAGAGCTATCCCGGGACCCTGATGCTGATTTCCCACGACCGCGACTTCCTTGATGAGGTGGTTGGCAACGTGGTGCACGTCGAACAACGCAAGCTGACGCTCTATCGTGGAGGTTATTCGGCGTTCGAGCGGGCCCGCGCCGAACGGCTGGCACAGCAGCAGCAGGCATTCGAGAAGCAACAGGCGCAGCGCGAACATATGGAGGACTTCATCCGGCGGTTCAAGGCCAAGGCGAGCAAGGCGCGCCAGGCGCAAAGCCGGATCAAGGCGTTGGAAAAGCTCGAGGAACTGGCCCCGGCGCATATCGATTCGCCGTTCGACTTCGTTTTCCGCGAAGCGGACAGGGTCTCCAGCCCGTTGCTGGACCTTGCCGAGGGGCGGCTTGGCTACGGCGACAAGGTCGTGCTGGACAAGGTCAAGCTACAACTGGTGCCTGGCGCGCGGATAGGGCTGCTCGGTCCCAACGGGGCGGGCAAATCGACGCTGATCAAGACGCTGGCCAACGAACTGAACCCGCTGGCCGGTCGCCTGCAGCGCGGCGAAAACCTGGTGATCGGCTATTTCGCCCAGCATCAGCTCGACGCCCTGGATGCCAGCGCCAGCCCACTGCTGCACTTGCAGCGGATAGCCCCCGATGAGCGCGAGCAGGTGCTGCGTGACTTCCTCGGTGGTTTCGATTTTCGCGGTAATCGCTGTGACGAGCCTGTGCTGAATTTCTCGGGAGGGGAGAAAGCGCGTCTGGCCCTGGCCTTGATTGCCTGGGGAAAGCCCAACCTGCTGCTGCTCGACGAACCGACCAACCACCTCGATCTCGAAATGCGCCTGGCCTTGACGTTGGCGCTGCAGGATTTCGAGGGCGCCGTGCTGGTGGTGTCGCACGACCGCCACTTGCTCAAGAGCACGACGGATGAGTTCCTGTTGGTGGCCGAAGCACGGGTCGTCCCGTTCGACGGCGATCTCGACGACTACGCGCGATGGCTGGTGGATTATCGTGCTCGCCAACAGCCGGCCAGCGCAGCCGAGCCGGCTGCCGACAAGACCGACAAGCGAGCTGCGCGTCAGGCGGCGGCTGTGCTGCGCCAGCAGTTGGCGCCGCTCAAGCGAAAGGCGGACGCGCTGGAAAAGGACCTGGCCGGCGTCCAGGACACCCTGGCCGCACTGGAGCAACAGCTCGGTGATGCCGCGCTCTACGAAGCGGCGCGCAAGGATGAACTGCGCCAATTGCTGACCAGGCAGGCCAGCCTGAAGGTACGCGAAGGCGAACTCGAGGAAGCCTGGCTGGTCGCGCTGGAAGCGCTCGAGACCTTGCAGGGTCAGCTCGAGGGCAGCCTATGAGCGAGCGTTTGTTGTTGCTGACCCAGCAATGGCGGGACCCATTGCTGCTTGGGCTGCAGGTCCTTCTGATCCTGGTGATCGCCTACGTTCTACAGCAACTGGTGGCGCGCGGGCTGGCCCGACTCGGCCGACGCTATCCGCTGCCACCTGAACTACTGCTGCCGCTGCGGGGCGGAATACGCTGGGTCATCATCGGCGGCGCGCTGATCATGGTGCTGGAACGCTTCGGTGTGTCGGCAACGGTACTCTGGACCGCTCTTTCAGGGTTCGTCGCGGTCGCCGCGGTAGCGTTTTTCGCTATCTGGAGCGTGTTGTCCAACCTGCTCTGCGCCGTGCTCATCATGACCGTAGGCCCCTTTCGGTTGGGCGATCTGGTCGAGCTGGTCGAGAGCCTCGACAAGCCCATCGTCAAAGGCCGCGTCATTGACATCAACCTGCTCTACACGACGCTCGAGGAGGTTTCCGAGAGCGGAACTGGTGCGATCGTTCAGGTGCCAAACAGCTTGTTCTTCCAGAAAGTCCTGCGCCGCTGGCGTGGGACCGATATTCAGACCTCCAATCACAGCACACACGAGTAGCACTCATGGAATGGCTTAGCAGCCCGGAGATATGGGTCGCGTTTCTGACCCTGACCGCCTTGGAAATCGTCCTCGGCATCGACAACATCATTTTCATTTCCATCCTGGTGGGTCGATTGCCGAAGGAGCAGCAGCCCAAGGCACGCTTCTTCGGGCTGGCTCTGGCGATGGGGACGCGGATTCTGTTGCTGTTGTCGATCGCCTGGGTGATGCGCCTGACCAACGATCTGTTCACGGTCTTCGAACAGGGCGTATCGGGCCGCGACCTGATCCTGTTCTTCGGCGGTCTGTTCCTGCTGTTCAAGAGCACCATGGAGATCTGGCACAGCGTCGAAGGCGAAGAGGAACAGGGCGGCACGGCAGCCGGCGCCGCCAAGGCCGGCTTCGTTGGCATCATCCTGCAGATCGCAGTGATCGACATCGTGTTCTCGCTGGATTCGGTGATCACCGCCGTGGGCCTGGTGGACAACGTGCAGGTGATGGTCGCGGCCATCGTCATCGCCGTCGGGGTGATGATGCTCGCAGCCGGCACCATCAGCGACTTCATCGAAAAGCACCCGACGTTGAAAATCCTGGCGCTGTCGTTCCTCATCGTGGTCGGTACGCTGTTGGTCGCCGAAGCCTTCGGTGCGCACGTGCCCAAGGGTTATGTGTACTTCGCCATGGCCTTCTCGCTGGCGGTCGAGGCGCTCAATATCCGGATGCGCAAAGCCATGAAGCGCAAGCTGAAAGAGCCGGTCAAGCTGGGTAAGGACCTGCCGGATTGAGCATTGAAAGCCGGCCGTGCCGTTCAGGTGCGGCCGCTGCCTGAGGAATAACCATGACGTTCGAAACCTGGCTCGGCTTTTTCGTCGCCTGTTGGGTCATCAGCCTGTCGCCGGGCGCCGGGGCGATCGCCTCGATGTCCTGCGGTCTGCGGTACGGTTTTTGGCGCGGCTACTGGAATGCCGTTGGCCTGCAGCTTGCGCTGGCGCTGCAGATCGCGGTCGTCGCGGCGGGTGTCGGCGCGGTGTTGGCAACGTCGGCATGGGCGTTCACGCTGATCAAGTGGTTCGGTGTCGCCTATCTGCTGTGGCTCGCGCTCAAGCAATGGCAGGCGGTGCCGTCGATGCTTGACGATAGCCAGGCACCGCGGCCGATCGGTCGCCCACTGGCGCTGGTGTTGCGGGGCTTTCTGGTCAATGCCAGCAACCCCAAGGCCATCGTGTTCATCCTTGCCGTGCTGCCGCAATTTCTCGATCCACAGCGGGCGCTAGTGGTGCAGTACCTGCATATGGGCGCGACCATGGTGCTGGTCGATCTGATCGTGATGGCCGGTTATACCGGGTTGGCCGCCAGGGTGTTGCGGCTGCTGCGTACGCCACGCCAGCAGCGGGTGGTCAACCGCAGCTTCGCTGCCATGTTCGCTGGCGCGGCGGCATTGCTGGCGACGGTGCGACGGGCGGTGGCATGACGGCGCCCGAACCACTGCGGGTCTGGATCGATGCGGACGCCTGTCCCAAGGCGGCCAAGGATCAGGTGATCAAGTTTGCCCTCAAGCGCAAGCTCCAGGTGGTGCTGGTGGCGGGACAGAGTCAGGTCAAGCCCGCCTTCGCCTGCGTCCGTCTGATCGTCGTGCCGAGCGGTCCGGACGCGGCGGATGACTATCTGGTCGAGCACGCGCGGCCCGGTGACCTGGTGATATGCAGCGATGTTCCGCTGGCCGATCGCCTGGTCAAGAACGGCGTGGTCGCGCTCGATCCGCGCGGACGTGCGTTCGACGAGCGCAACATGGGCGAGCGCCTGGCGGTGCGCAATCTGTTCACCGACCTGCGCGAGCAGGGGCAGGTGGGCGGTGGTCAGGCCGCCTATGGCGAGCGGGATCGCCAGGCGTTCGCCAATGCCCTGGACCGCATGCTGACAGAGCTGATGCGGGGCAGAGCGCGCTAGGCTGGCGCGTCTGGTCGCCCGCGTCGAGCCGAGGTGTCGCCGGGCTCAGCCGCAGAGATAGGTGCCGGTGCCCACCGCGACCAGCACGCCTTCCTCGTTATGCAGCTCGGAGCGAACCACCGCCACTTTGTTGCCGGAACGCAACAGTGTCGCGCTCGCGCTGAAGCGCTGGCCGCGCCCCGGTCGCAGGTAATCGACGCGCAGATCGATGGTGCCCAGGCGCGAGAGCCGCAGGGCGCGTTCTTCGGTGGTCAGGTGCTGATGCTTTTCGAAGGTCCCGATCATCGCCATGGCTCCGCCAACGACGTCGAGCAGCGAGGCGATGACGCCGCCATGCAGGATGCCGTGGAAGAAATTGCCGATCAGCTCGTGTTTCATGGGCAGGTGCATCACCACGCGCTGGCGAGACACTTCATCGAGCTCGATGCCCAGGTACTCGTTGAACGGGATGCGTTCGAAAAGCTGGCGCACGGCCTGTTGCTGCGCTTCGATGGAGTCGATCGGATGCTGGTTCATGAGCACGTTCCTGGCAGGTCGGACAAAGCTGCCGGAGCGCGATCGGTTTGACCAGTGGCGCGGCGGGAGCGCCGGTACGATTGGCCGTATAGCCACAGCTCGGAAAGAAATCCCGAGCCAGGGCTCGGGATGCGGTGCAGGGGCGGCGTTACTTGTTGGTAAGTTCCAGCACGCGATCGACCAGCTTGTAGATGCCCGATGCGGCTTCGCTGATCGATTGCGCGAGCATGTAGGCGGGGGTCGTCACCAGTTTGTGCTTGGGATCTTCGACGATCTCGGTGACCTCGCAGGCTTGATGTTCGGCGCCCATTTCGCGGGAGGCGCCTGCGGCAGGATCATCATCGTGGCCCAGGGTGCAGATCACGCCAGGGCCGAAAATCTGCGCCGCCATGGTGGGCGCGATGCACATCATCCCGACTGGCTTGTGGGCCTTGGCGAAGGCTTGCGCGGTTGACAATACGTCAGGAAGGATCGTGCAGCCTGCGCCTTGCGTGGCAAAGCTGGAGAGATTCTTCGCCGCACCGAAGCCGCCCGGCATGATCAACGCATCGAAGTCTTCAGCCTTCAGCTCGTTTAGATCCTTGATGTTGCCGCGGGCCAGACGCGCGGACTCGGTCAGCACGTTGCGGCTCTCCGGCATTTCGTCGCCGGTCAGGTGGTTGATTACATGCATCTGTTCGATGTTCGGTGCGAAACACTGGACCGTGGCGCCACGCTGATCCAGGCGCAGCAGGGTAATCACGCTCTCGTAGATCTCCGAGCCGTCGTAAACGCCACAGCCGGAGAGAATCACGGCGACTTTTCTGTTCATTGGGGGTACTCCTGGTCAGATTCCGCGACCCAGCAAAGCGCCGGGTTAAGGCCTTCGATGCTAATCCCTGGCGAGGTTGAAGGTAAGCCCATCGCTGATAGGTTGGATGCTCCATCGCGACGGGTGTTCAGTCGCCCGCTACGCGCGTGAAACGCTTCGCGCTGAGATTGCCGATCAAAGCACTGGCAGTGGCCGGCCTGGGTGGCGACAATGATTGCAATCGGTGTCCGATGCCGATGACGCTGTCATCATTCGGTCACGAGTTCGGCCTATAAACGTCATGTTCGCCCGTCCTGCGGGCCAGGAGTTCGCTGTGAGTTTCGTTCCCGCCAATCGATTGTTTCCTGCCACTCGCCTGCGCCGTAACCGCCGGGATGAGTTTTCACGTCGGTTGGTTCGTGAGCATGTACTGAGCGTTGACGACCTGATCCTGCCGGTATTCGTTCTCGACGGCCAAAACCGCCGCGAGCAGGTGCCGTCGATGCCGGGTGTGGAGCGGCTGTCGATCGACCTGTTGCTACAAGAGGCCGAGCAGTGGGTGGCCTTGGGAATTCCAGCGCTGGCGCTGTTCCCGGTCACGCCGGTCGAGAAGAAATCGCTCGACGCCTCGGAGGCCTGGAACCCTGACGGAATCGCCCAGCGCGCGACCCGTGCACTGCGCGAGCGTTTCCCCGAGCTGGGCATCATTACCGATGTCGCCCTCGACCCGTTCACCACGCATGGTCAGGACGGCATACTCGACGAGCAAGGGTATGTGCAGAACGACGTAACCGTCGATGCGCTGGTCCGTCAGGCGTTGTCCCATGCCGAGGCCGGCGCGCAAGTGGTGGCACCCTCTGACATGATGGATGGCCGTATCCAGGCGATTCGCGAGGCGCTCGAGGTGGCCGACCACGCTAACGTGCGCATCATGGCCTACTCGGCCAAGTACGCCAGCGCCTACTATGGTCCGTTCCGAGATGCGGTGGGGTCGGCGGCCAACCTGGGCAAGGGCAGCAAGAACACCTATCAGATGGACCCGGCCAACGGCGACGAGGCACTGCATGAGGTCGCTGCCGATCTGGCCGAAGGCGCCGACATGGTCATGGTCAAGCCGGGGATGCCTTACCTGGATATCGTCTGGCGCGTCAAAGATGCCTTCCGCGTGCCCACGTTCGTCTATCAGGTCAGCGGTGAGTATGCGATGCATATGGCGGCCATTCAGAACGGCTGGTTGAGCGATGCGGTGATCCTCGAATCGCTGACCGCCTTCAAACGTGCAGGCGCCGATGGCATCCTGACCTATTTCGCCATCCAGGCGGCACAACAATTGAAAAAGGGGCGCTAAGCCCATCCGAGGCAGATCGATGACCAACCAGGGACTCAGCGAGAGCGACGTGCAGCTCGCTTCCGTCAGTGACGCACCCTTACCCACGGATCTCGTGCAAGAGGCGGAGAAAATAGAGGACGTTCCCGTTGTGGCGCCCGCACCACCGGTGCCTAACCTGGACGACAACAGCCTTTATATTCACCGGGAGCTGTCGCAGCTGCAGTTCAACATTCGCGTGCTGGAGCAGGCGCTGGATGAGTCCTATCCGTTGCTGGAGCGGCTAAAGTTTTTGCTGATCTTCTCCAGCAACCTCGATGAGTTTTTCGAGATCCGTGTCGCGGGCCTGAAGAAACAGGTCACCTTTGCCCGCGAACAGGCCGGTGCGGACGGCCTGCAGCCGCACCAGGCGCTGGCGCGGATCTCCGAGCTGGTTCACGAACAGGTCAGCCGGCAGTATTCGATACTCAACGAGGTGCTGCTGCCGGAGCTGGCCAAGCACCAGGTGCGTTTCATTCGCCGCCGCCACTGGACGGCGAAGATCAAGACGTGGGTGCGCCGCTATTTTCGCGACGAGATCGCGCCGATCATCACGCCGATCGGCCTGGACCCGACCCATCCGTTCCCCTTGCTGGTGAACAAGAGCCTGAACTTCATCGTCGAGCTGGAAGGCATCGACGCCTTCGGTCGCGACTCGGGCCTTGCCATCATTCCGGCGCCGCGCCTGCTACCGCGGGTAATCCGCGTGCCGGAGGAGGTCGGTGGCGCAGGCGCCAACTACGTGTTCCTGTCCTCGATGATCCATGCGCACGCAGACGATCTGTTTCATGGCATGAAGGTCAAGGGCTGCTACCAGTTCCGCCTGACCCGCAACGCCGACCTGTCGGTCGACACCGAGGACGTCGAGGACCTGGCGCGGGCCTTGCGCGGCGAGCTGATCTCGCGTCGCTATGGCGACGCGGTGCGGCTGGAGGTAGCCGATACCTGCCCGGCACACCTGGCCAATTTTCTACTCAGGCAATTCAGTCTGAGCGAGAGTGAACTGTATCGGGTCAACGGTCCGGTCAACCTGACTCGCCTGTTCGGCATCACCGGCCTGGATAGTCATCCGGAGCTGCAATACACCCCGTTCACGCCGGCGATTCCGAAATTGCTGCAGAACAGCGAGAACATTTTCAGCGTCGTCGGCAAGCAGGACATCCTGCTGCTGCACCCCTACGAATCGTTCACGCCGGTGGTGGATCTTTTGCGGGAGGCCGCCAAGGACCCCTGCGTGCTGGCCGTCAAGCAGACGCTGTATCGCTCGGGCGCCAATTCGGAGATCGTTGATGCCCTCGTTGAAGCGGCGCGTAACGGCAAGGAAGTCACCGCCGTGATCGAGCTGCGGGCGCGCTTCGACGAGGAGTCCAACCTGCAGCTGGCGAGCCGGTTGCAACAGGCCGGCGCCGTGGTGATCTATGGCGTGGTCGGCTACAAGACCCACGCCAAGATGATGCTGATCCTGCGCCGCGAAAACGGCGAACTTCGGCGCTACGCTCATCTTGGGACTGGCAATTACCACGCGGGTAATGCGCGGCTGTATACCGATTACAGTTTGCTGACCTCGGACGATGCGCTTTGCGAGGACGTGTCCAAACTGTTCAGCCAGTTGATCGGCATGGGCAAGACCATGCGCATGAAGAAGCTTCTGCATGCGCCGTTTACCCTGAAAAAAGCGCTGCTCGACATGATCGCCCAGGAAACCCAGCACGCCAGCGAAGGCAAGCCGGCCCATATCATCCTCAAGGTCAACTCCTTGACCGATGCGAAGATGATCCGCGCGCTGTACAAGGCCAGCCAGACCGGCGTGCGGATCGACCTGATCGTGCGGGGCATGTGCTGCCTGCGTCCAGGTGTCGTCGGCGTTTCGCACAATATTCAGGTGCGCTCGATCATTGGCCGCTTCCTCGAGCACAGTCGGGTTTTCTACTTCCTCAACGGCGGTGACGAGAAGCTCTACCTGTCCAGTGCCGACTGGATGGAGCGCAACCTGGACCGTCGCGTCGAAACCTGCTTCCCGGTCGAGGGCAAGAAGCTGGTGACACGGGTGAAGAAGGAACTGGAAGGTTTTCTCACCGACAATACCCAGAGCTGGGTCCTGCAGCCCGATGGCAGTTATGTGCGCAACAGCCCGAGTGGCAACCAGAACCCACGTAACGTGCAGAACACTTTGCTGGAGCGCCTGGGCAGTCCGACGGCGCGCTGATCGTCCGTGGCATCCCGCAGCGCAGGTCGGGCGCGGCCTGCGGGATGCGCCTCGATGCCTAGCGTACCGTCAGGGTGAAATCGATCCGCTTCAGCCACTCCGCTTCGAGGGCGAAATCCGCCTGGGTCAGCGGGTTTTTCTCCAGCCAGCCGCTCGGAAAGGCCACGTCCAGGCTGTTTTCGCCGGCTTTGAGCGTCAGTGCCGGCGCCTGCTGAGGGCCGCGGATGTGGTGGAACAGGATCGCGAAACGCAGCAGCACGCAGAGCCGGGTGAGCGTCACGCCGTCCTCGCTCAGCTCCTCGAACTTCTGCCGCGGAATGTTGCGACGATGGCCGCGCACCAGTAGCGCCAGCATCTGCTGATCCTGGCGGGAGAAGCCGGGAAGATCGGAGTGCTCGATCAGGTAGGCGCCGTGCTTGTGGTAATGATAATGCGCGATATCCAGCCCCACTTCGTGGATTCGCGCGGCCCAGCTCAGCAACTCACGGTGCCAGTCCTCGACCAGGTTCCAATCGGACGCCACCTGGTCGAAGGCTTCCAGTGCCTTGCTTTCGACCCGTGCCGCCTGTTCAGTGTCCACGTGATAACGCTCCATGAGGAAGCTCAGGGTGCGATCGCGGATATCTTCATGGTGATGACGGCCGATCAGGTCATAGAGCACGCCTTCGCGTAACGCACCCTCGGAATGGGCCATGCTGGTGAGTTCAAGCGCGTCGAAGATGGCGTCGAGGATGGCCAGACCTGCCGGGAAGATGCTGCGGCGGTCCGGCTTGATGCCGTCCAGGTCGAGCTTGTCCACATCACCCAGCTTGAACAGCTTGCGCTTGAGCCAGCCAAGCCCTTCGCTGGTGACCTGGCCATTGCTCAGCCCCGCGCCCTTGATCGCCAGGCCGATGGCGCGAATGGTGCCCGAGGCACCCACGGCGTCCTGCCAGCCGAGCCGGCGAAGGCCGTGCTCGATACTCATCAACTCCAGCCGCGCCGCGGTGTAGGCCTGGGCGTAGCGCGCGGCGGTGATCTTGCCGTCCCGGAAGAATCGCTGCGTGAAGCTCACACAGCCCATCTGCAGGCTTTCACGTAGCAGCGAATCGAAACCCTGGCCGATGATGAACTCGGTGCTGCCACCGCCGATGTCGATCACCAGCCGTTTGCCGGTGGCCGCCGGGAAGGTATGCGATACGCCGAGATAGATCAGGCGTGCCTCTTCGCGGCCGGAGATCACCTCGACCTGATGATCGATGATCGCCTCGGCCTGGCGGATGAACTCGGCCCGGTTGCGGGCTTCGCGCAAGGCATTGGTGCCCACTACCCGCACCGCGCCCTGAGGCAGATGGTTGACCAACTGCGCGAAGCGGCGCAGACAGTCGAGGCCACGCTGCATGGCGTCACCGTCGAGCAGCCGGTTCTCGTCTATGCCGGCGGCCAGTTGGACCTTTTCGCCGAGCCGCTCGATGATGCGCATTTCGCCATTGCTGGTGCGGGCCAGGACCATGTGAAAGCTGTTCGATCCGAGATCGAGGGCGGCGATCATGGGGGAGGGTTCGGCGGCGGGTGGGCGCATGGGGCAGTCTCTGTGCAAAACCCCGACATCCTGACATGATCATCGGCATCCGCCAACGCGTAGCGACCATACG
>Ga0114898_1002043_pt1 | contig 11048 bp, 11 predicted proteins | sample Malvired_Geostar_FD_83496 | JGI IMG/M metagenome (GOLD analysis project Ga0114898, IMG submission 83496) | Marine viral communities from the Global Malaspina Expedition - Malaspina viral metaG DeepMed_Geostar | ecosystem: Environmental > Aquatic > Marine > Oceanic | place: Mediterranean Sea... | reverse complement strand
GGGCCGTTCTGTGTGAGCCTCGAACGCGAGCTGGACCGGCGCGAAGCCGCGTCCGACAGGAAGGAAAACCTCGAGGAACTGTTGGAAATCCTGGTCGAGCAGGCGCTTGCGGTAACGCCCCGCAGCGGTGACGACCTGTCGATCTTCATGCGTCTGTTGGGACTGTCCTTCAGCCAGAGTCAGGGCCACCTGCGCCGTTATCTTGAAGACATGTACGGCAAGGTGTTCCGCCGTTACATGCTGCGCGTCCATGAAGCGGCGCCCTCCATTCCGCCAATCGAATTGTTCTGGCGTGTGCACTTCATGCTGGGCGCTGCCGCGTTCAGCATGTCAGGCATCAAGGCGCTGCGGGCCATCGCCGAGAATGACTTCGGGGCCAAGACGTCCATCGAGCAGGTCATGCGCATGATGGTGCCGTTTCTGGCGGCTGGCATGCGGGCTGATTCCGGCGTGGCGGACCCAAGCCTGGTAAAGGCGCATCCCATCGCTCGACGCAATGCCCTTGCGATGCCTGCCAAGGGTTGAGGTGCATGGTCAGGGGTTGATCGGCTAAGCTTGGTGCCCATGTCCGATCTCGATTTCCTTCACATCTCCATTGCCGACCAGATGCTCTACGGATTTTCCGAAGGCAGGCTGTGCAGTCGGCTGCCGGTTTCCACCGCGCGTAACGGTGCGGGAGAACTCAACGGTTCCAATTGCACGCCACGGGGGCGTCATCGGGTCCGCGCGCGCATTGGTGAAGGGTTGCCATGCGGGGCGGTCCTTCGTGGTCGGCGCTGGACGGGAGAAGTGTGGAATCCGGAACTGCATGCCCGGTTCCCCGGCCGTGACTGGATCCTGACCCGTATCCTCTGGCTCAGCGGCTGTGAGCTTGGCTACAACCGTCTCGGCAAGGTCGACACCTTCCGTCGATACATCTATCTGCACGGCACGCCCGATCCCGAGCCCATGGGCGTACCGCTTTCCCATGGTTGCATCAGGTTGCGCAATGCCGACTTGCTCGATCTGTTCGCTCGCGTGCCGGTTGGTTGCGCCGTGCAGATAGACGAGGCGGCCTGCCCGCAATGGTCGAGCGCACCGCTCATTTAAGGATTTGCTCACTATCATGCAAGGCTCATTGATGCTGGACATCGCCGGCACCTGGCTGACCGCCGAGGATCGCCAGTTGTTGCGCCAGCCGGAAGTAGGCGGGCTGATTCTGTTTGCTCGCAACATCGAAAACCTGCGTCAGGTCGAGGACCTGTGCCGTGCGATCCGTGCGGTACGGCCCGATATCCTGCTGGCTGTCGACCAGGAAGGGGGGCGCGTGCAGCGCCTGCGGCGCGACTTCGTTCGATTGCCGGCGATGCGTGAATTCGCTTCGCGTGCCGATGCGCCGGCGCTGGCTGAAACATGCGGCTGGGTGATGGCGACCGAGGTGCTGGCCGCTGGACTGGATTTCAGCTTCGCGCCGGTGCTCGACCTCGATCACCAGCGCAGCGCAGTGGTGGGCTCTCGTGCATTCGAGGGTGATCCGGTGCGTGCGACCGAGCTGGCGGGGGCGTTCATCAAGGGGATGCACCGGGCCGGAATGGCCGCGACGGGCAAGCACTTTCCCGGTCACGGTTGGGCCGAGGCGGATTCACACGTCGCCATCCCGGTCGATGAACGGGCGCTGCAAGCGCTTCGCGAGCGTGACCTGATCCCGTTCCAGCGCTTGGCGAGCGCGCTCGATGCGGTCATGCCGGCGCATGTGATCTACCCGCAGGTGGACGACAAGCCGGCCGGCTTTTCTCCGCGCTGGCTGCAGCAGATCCTGCGCAAGGAACTTGACTTTCGTGGCGTGATCTTCAGCGACGATCTGTCGATGGCCGGAGCGCATGTCGCCGGCGATGCCGCGGACCGTATCGAGGCGGCTCTAACGGCTGGCTGCGACATGGGGCTGGTATGCAACGACCGGGGCGCCGCCGAGCTGGCGCTGTCGGCATTGCAGCGCTTCGGGGCGCAGCCATCGCCGGCGCTCGCCAGGATGCGCCGCCGCACGTCAGGCACGCTGGAATACAAACAGGATCCGCGTTGGCGCGCGTCCGTCGACACGCTCAAAGCAGCGCAACTGATCGTTTGACAAGGAAACCAAGATGACTGTCCACGCCATCATCGGCGGCACCGGCCTCACCGAGCTGCCCGGGCTGACCCTGCACGAAGCCGTTCCCATGCAAACGCCTTATGGCCCGCCATCGGCAGACGTGCTTCGTGGTGCGTATGCCGGACGAGAAGTGCTCTTTCTTGCCCGCCATGGCCACCCGCATCGGATCCCACCGCATCAGGTGAACTACCGCGCCAATCTGTGGGCCCTGAAAGAAGCCGGGGCGCAGGCGATCATTGCCGTGAACGCGGTTGGCGGCATCCATTCTGCGATGGGCGCGGGGCATCTGTGCGTACCGCACCAACTGATCGACTACACCTACGGGCGCGACCACACCTTCTTCGAAGGTGATATCGAACATGTCACTCACGTCGATTTCAGCTTTCCCTATGACGAGTCGTTGCGCCAACGACTGATTGCCGGACTGGCTGCCGAGGGCTATCTGTTCAGCAGCCATGGCGTCTATGGTTGCACCCAGGGGCCACGGCTGGAGACGGTCGCGGAAATCGCCAGGATGGAGCGCGATGGCTGCGATATCGTGGGGATGACCGGCATGCCCGAGGCGCTGCTCGCCCGCGAGCTGGACTTGCCGTACGCCTGCCTGGCCCTGGTGGTCAATCCGGCCGCAGGCAAAACCACGGACATCATCACCATGGCGCAAATCGAGGCGGCGCTGTCGGAGGGGATCGTCAAGACCCGCGCGGTGCTGGCGCGCGCGCTGGCAGGTTGACGAGGACGGCCGGCGGCTGCGTCTACGCCAGCGCATGGTCGGCACAATGAAACGGTCGTAAAGACGTAGCAGGGACGTGCTAATTTCGCCCGACAACCCATTGCAGGCAATCTGCCGCTTGCTACACTTGGCCGTCCATTGGAGTACCGGAATGCTTTGCCACGCACCTATAAGAAGAATATCGAGAGCAGTGGTTTTGCTGGGGTTGTTGTCCAGTCTTGCGGGTTGCTCGACGTGGTTCAGCGGCGACTTCCAGGACCCGCGTGTCCAGCTCACCGACGTCGAGATCATCAAGGCGAGACTTCTGGAACAGCAGTTCATGCTGCGTTTTCGCATCGACAACCCCAATGAGCGGAGCTTGCCGGTTCGCGGCCTCATCTACACCGTGCATCTGAACGATGTCGAGCTGGCGAGCGGTGAGTCCAGCGGCTGGACGACCGTGCCCGCTCATGGGTCCGACTATTACGAGGTGCCGATCCATACCAACCTCTGGCGGCACATGAAATACATCGTGCGGTTGCTGGAAAAGCCGGACCGGCCCATTGCCTACCGTCTGGAAGGCGAGCTGAAAACGGGCATGCTGCTCGGCCGACGCGTGCACATTGCCACCAATGGCGAGATAATCCCCGGCAACTTTATCCCGGAGTAGCGACACCGATGAACCACCAAACTCACGTGCACGGTCCTGATTGCAACCACGACCACGACCACGATCATGACCATCACGTCCATGGCCCGCACTGCAACCACAGCCACGACCCGGTTCGCAATCCGCTGAAGGATGTCGGCCGCAACGACCCGTGCCCCTGCGGTAGCCAGAAGAAATTCAAGAAATGCCACGGGGCCTGATCTACTCATGACGCCGCTTGCCATTGCGCTGCTGATAGCCGGACTGCTGCTGATCGCGGCGTTGGGCTGCTACGCATTGCATTTATGGCGCAGGGTCTGGGGCAGGGAGCAGCAGCTTGCCGACATGCAGGCGCAGCAGCATGCGGCCCTTGCCGCGGACCTGCGGGTGCTCGCCGGGAGCCTGCTCGATGAGCAGGTACCGCTGATCGAAGGCGCGATCCGCATCAAGGTTCTGCTGGACAACTACGATTCGAACCTGGGGCAGGACCCGCGCTGCCAGGTTTTCCAGTTGCTCTTCGAGGCCACCGAACAGGTGCCGACGCATGCCGCCTGGAAGGCTCTGGACAAAGCCGAGCGCCGTCGTCACGAAGCGAATTTCAGTGCCCTCGAGCTGCAACACAAGGCCGAGGCGCGCCGCTCCGCCCGCTGGCTGCTTGACGAAGTGCTGCCGAAAAATCGCGAAGCCGCCTGAACGCGGCGGTTTTCGCTGCATACCCATCTATTCTCTCCATTTCTCTGCTGCCCTGCCTGTAAGGAGCCGTCGATGTCCCTGCGTCTGCCGTCTGTTCTGGTTCGTCTGGCCCTTGGTGTTGCATTGGCAGGCGGTGGGCTAGTGGGGTGTCAGGCCTATCTGGACAGCCGTTACAGCGACAGCCTGCCGCCCGCGCAAGGCGTTCAGGCGGTCACCGGCCTGGACAAGAGCGTGAGCATTCGACGCAACAGCCTGGGGATGCCCCTGATCGAGACGGCGACCTTTCACGATGCGCTGTTCGGTCTCGGATATGTACATGCAACCGATCGTCTGAGCCAGATGGTCAGCCTGCGGCTCATGGCGCAAGGGCGTCTGGCTGAGATGGCGGGTCCGGGTGTGCTGGAAATAGATCGGTTCATGCGCGCCGTCAATCTCCGGCACAGCGCCGCCGTGCTGTACCAGGAAAGCTCGCCGCGCATGAAGCGCTTTTTCGAGGTCTACGCCCGGGGCGTCAACGCCTACCTGTTCCGCCATCGCGACCGATTGCCAATGGATCTGGCCGCCACGGGTCACAACCCGGAGTATTGGAAGGCTGAAGACTCGGTACTGGTGTTCTGCCTGTTGAACTTCGGGCTGGCGGTCAATCTGCAGGAAGAAATCGCCTCGCTGGTGATGGCGCAGAAGGTCGGCAGCGACAAGCTCGCCTGGCTGTTGCCAACCTATCCTGATGAGCCACTGCCTTTTGCCGAGGCCAACAAGCTCAAAGGTTTGAAGCTCGACGGCGAGATAGCCGGGCTTGCCGCACTCGACAACGCGGCCTCGCAGGTCGCTTCGCTGAATATGCTGGGTGTAGCTGCTTCAAATAACTGGGCGATATCCGGCAGCAACACCCGCAGCGGCAAGCCTCTGATGGCCAACGACACGCACCTTCCATTGTCGATGCCCTCGTACTGGAACTTCGTGCAGATTCGCTCGCCGAAATTCCAGGCCGCCGGGGTCACCCTCGCAGGCGTGCCCGCAGTGGTCGCCGGTTTCAACGGCAAGCTGGGCTGGGGCATGACCATGGTCATGGGCGATACCCAGGACCTGTTTCTGGAGCAGGTGCGCCGCGAAGGCGGACGTTTGCTGTATCTCGCCGATGGCACCTGGACGCCGGCGCGCGAGCGGCATGAGACGTTCTTCATCAAGGGCGAGCGCCCGATCCGCGAAACCGTCTATGAAACGCGCAACGGACCACTGCTCAACAGCGTGCTGGGTGAGCGCAAGCATCCGTTGCAGCCGCTGCAACTGAGCAGCGGTTATGGCCTGGCACTGAAGACCACGGCGTTCGAAGCTGACCGGACGCTGGATGCGTTTTTCGACCTGACCCGGGCGCAATCGGTGGATCAGGCGTTCGAGGCGACGCGCGACATCCGCGCCGCGGCGCTCAATGTCCTGTTTGCCGACGAGCAGGGTACGGGCTGGCAGGTGACCGGGCGTTACCCGAACCGTCGCGAGGGGTTAGGCCTGATACCGTCTCCCGGTTGGGCGGGGCAGTACGACTGGGAAGGGTTCGCCGATCCCATGCTGCATCCTTACGACCAAGACCCGGCGCGGGGCTGGCTGGCCACGGCCAATCAGCGCACCGTGCCCAGGGGCTACGGTATGCAGCTGTCCAATTCCTGGTATTACCCGGAGCGAGCCGAGCGTATCGACGAACTGCTTGCGTCGGGCAAGCACGACAGCCGCAGCGTGATTGCGATGCAATACGACCAGACGACGACTTTCGCCGCCAAGCTGCAGGCAATGTTCCAGGCGCCAGGGATGGCCGGGCCGCTGAGCGCGGCGGTCGACGCGCTGGCAGAAGCTGCCCGGGCCCGGGCACGCGAGGCGTTGTCGCGGCTGACCCGCTTCGATGGCAAGCTCAGCGCAGACTCCGCCGATGCCGCGCTGTACGAAAGCTTCCTGATGGAGTCAGCGCGACAGATCTTCCTCGACGAGCTCGGGCCGGAAACCAGCCCTGCATGGAAGGCGCTGGTCGAAACCGCCAACACGTCCTATTCCGCGCAGGCGGATCATCTGCTGGGGCGCGACGACAGCCCGTTCTGGAACGACGTGAGTACGCCCGGGCAGGAGGACAAGCCGACGATCCTTGCGCGCTCGCTCGCAGCGGCGGTCAGCCGCATGGAGGCCGCTCAAGGCTCTGATCGAAGCGCCTGGCGGTGGGGGCGGTTGCATACCTATACATGGCAGACGGGTACGACGCAGCTCGCGCCCTACATGCCGGCCAGCCAGCGAGGCGGCATCAATGCCATCAGGGATTACCTGGATCGTGGTCCGTTCGAAGCCGGGGGCGACCACAGCACGCTGAACGTGTCGGCCTATCGATGGGGTGAAAATTTCGATACGTGGCTGGTCCCGGCCATGCGCATCATCGTCGACTTCGGGCGTGACGAGCCGATGATCGGCCTCAACAGTTCGGGTCAGTCGGGCAACCCGGCCAGCCCGAACTACGCCGATGGTATCGAAGCCTGGTTGAAGGGCAGTTACATGAGCTTCCCATTCAAGTCCGAGAACCTGGACAAGGTCTACGGAACCCAGCGTCTGCTGCTGACTCCGGCGCCCCGCTAGCCGCGCCGCAGCAGCGTCAACCGCTCGCGCCGCGTTGCCATGGATGGGCAGTCCTGGCGGCTGAGCGCATCTGCCGCACAGCTCGGCTCGACGATTTCCTGGGCGATGGCCTAGCGCGGTTCCCGCAGCACTTCCAGGACGGTGATGGTGGACGGGTCCGGATAGTGCCAGCGCACCTCGACATCCCATAGACGGGTGCCGTAGCGGCGCTCCGCTGTCGGCGTCTGATAGGCCGGCCGGGGGTCTTGCGCCAGGCATTGCTCGATCAGCTCCTGAAGCGGTTCGCCTAGTCGCAGCGCTTCGCGACGAGCCTGCTGCAGACTGGCTTCGGTCCAGTGCACGTCGATGACCGGCGGCGGGTCGCTGGCCAGGCCATTGCGCGCTTCGGTGACGGCATCGGCGTACGGAACGTAAGGCTTGACGTCCAATACGGGCGTGCCATCGAGCAAGTCGATGCCTGCCAGGTGCAACCGCCCAGGCTCGATCCGTTCGAGCCGCACCACCGATTGGCCAATACCGTTGGGTCGATGCGTCGAACGCGTGGCGAACACCCCAGCCATGCGGTTCCCGCCGAGGCGCGGTGGACGTACCCGCAGGCGGGGCTCGGTTTCCAGCGACTGGTGAAAGAGGAACAGCAGCCAGACGTGACTGACCTGCTCAAGCCCTTCGAGGGCATGGGCCTGATCGTAGGGCGGGATCAGCTCCAGGATGCCGCGCGCCGCGGGCGCCAACTGCGGTTGTCGCGGAATGGCGAATTTTTCCTTGAAGCAGGAACGGACGAAGCCGATGGGCGATACGGAGTAGGTCATGCTCGAAGCTGCGGCGCGAAACGTGGACGGCCATCTTACCGCGCCAACGATCCGGTAACGATCGAAACACGACGCGGCAGAATCGCCGTCGGTTTCAACGCCCGGCCGGCCTGGCGGCGAAACCGACGACCCGGGTCAAGCGTTCGGCTCGCAGCGCTCGAGTTCTCGGCGATAGGCATAGGTTTCGGCGAAGCGCGAAAGCATATAGGCGCTGCAGGTCGTGTCCGGATACCTGGCCGGGTTATCCGGACCCTGGCAGCCCGGCAGGCAACTGATGACGGTGTCAGGGTTCGGCTCGGCGAAGAACGGCATGGAGTAGCGGTCGACGCCCAGTGGGCTGATCACCCGGTGCGGCGTTGACTTGTACCGGTCGTTGCTCCAGCGCGCCATCATGTCGCCGATATTGACCACGTAGGTGCCTTCGATCGGCGGCGCATCGATCCATTCGCCACGCACGTTCTGCACCTGCAGGCCACCGGCCTGGTCCTGGTAGAGCAGGGTGATGCAGCCGTAGTCGGTATGCGCGCCCGCGCCTTGTTGCTCCGGCGCGGTTGCGGTCTGCCGGGGCGGATAGTGGATCATGCGCAACACGCTGATGGGCTCGGCAAAGCGCTCGTCGAAGAACGACTCTTCCACGCCCAGCGCTTGGGCTATGGCACGCAGCAAGGTGCAGGCCAGGGCATGCATGTCCTCGTAATGCTGTTGCAGCAGCGGCTCCCAGCCCGGCAGATCAGGGTGCCTGTTCGGCCCACGCAGTGGCTTGCCGGCAAGCACGTCCGGGTGATCGGCGGGCATGTGAAACCCCATGTCGAAGGTTTCCTTCAGATCGCTCGGCTTGCCGGGGTCGAGCTGCTCGGTGGCAATCGCACCATAGCCGCGGTGATGTCTGCTGCGGGTAATGTCGATCTGGAGCTTCTGCTCGGTGGGCAGGGCGAACAGGCGTTCGGCGGCCTCCTTCAGCTGCTGGATGCGCGCGACGCTGATGGGATGGTTGCGGATATAGAAAAATCCCCAGTCGCGACAGGCCGCGTCGATCTGCCGTGCGACCTCGCTCCGGCCCCGAGGGTCTTCGGCGTAAAGCGGAGCGATATCAATGATGGGTAGTTGATTCATGCGAGTTGTCCCGGTAAGAGCCTGAAGCCGGCACGACGCCGCCGGCTTCTGCTTGCGGCGTCAAGCGGTCAGCTTGTTCCGCTATTTGGGCAGTTCGGCGGTGATGCCTTCTACGTAGTAATCCATCGAGGCCAGCTCGCCGTTGCTGGCGGTTGCGCCCTCAGCGATACGCACCGTGCCGGCCTGGTCCTTGATCGGGCCGGTGAAGGGATGGAATTCACCGCTGCGGATGCGCGCGATGATCTGTTCAGCCTCGCTCTTTACGTCGGCCGGCACCAGATCGCTGATCGGCAGGCTGATGGTGTTTTCGGCAAGGCCCCCCCAGAAATCCTGCGGCTTCCAGCTACCGTCGATCACCGCTTGTGCCGACTGGGCATAGTGCGGGCCCCAGTCGTTGACAATGGAGGTCAACACCGCCTTCGGTCCGAAGTGGGCCATGTTCGAGGCGTAGCCGACGGAATAGACGCCACGACGTTCGGCGGCCTGGATCGGCGCGGGACTGTCGGTGTGCTGGAAGACCACGTCCACACCCTGATCGATCAGCGCGTTGGCGGCGTCGGCTTCCTTGCCCGGATCGAACCAGGAATTCACCCACACCACCTTGATCTCGGTGCCGGGGTTGTAGGTGTTCAGCGCCAGCTGGATGGCGTTGATGTCCCGGATCACCTCTGGAATCGGGAACGAGGCGATGTAGCCGACCTTCTTGCTTTTGGTCATCTTCGCCGCGAGGAAGCCACCGACGTAGCGACCCTCATAGGAACGCGAGAGATAGGTCCCGAGGTTCTTGTCCTGCTTGTAGCCGGTGGCATGCTCGAAGGTGACCTTGGGGAATTGTTTCGCCACTTTCAGCGTCGGGTTCATATAGCCGAAGGAGGTGGTGAAGATCAGGTCATAGCCGCCCTTGGCCATGTTGCGAATCACCCGCTCGGCGTCGGCACCCTCGGCAACGTTCTCGACAAAGGTGGTTTCGACCTGATCGCCGAGTTGTTTTTCCAGATACTGACGGCCCATCTCGTGCTGGTAAGTCCAACCATGGTCGCCGATCGGGCCCACATATACGAAGCCGACCTTCAATGGGTCGGCTGCAACGGCGGTAAGCGTAGCGCTGAAACCGACTGCCGCGGCGAGACCGCGAAGCAAGGATTTCCTGATTGTTTTGTGCATGCGTGTTGCTCCTGGTTTGCAAGTCTTTTGCGAATCCGCCGTAAGGCTGCGATTCGGTTTGCAAAAAACTGACCAACTGGACAGCTACCTGCTGCAGCCGCGACGCGCCGTTGCCAAGCCGAGCGCCCAGCGCCAACGCTGATCCGCCGAGGTGCGGCGGATAGCGCCCGTGCTGCAGGGTGGTGCGCCAAACGCTTTTGAAAGTGCCGACCGGAGCCATGCCCGCGCGTGTCGAGGGTAGGCTGGGGTTGTATAGTGGCAGCTGTTGCGGATGGCGATGACGATGCATGCCGGCCCCAACCATCAATCCGAACGGCGCATGTCGGATTCGATCGTTTTGCGTCCCGTTCCGTGCCGTTCGGCACCTTCATGACGTGGCGTCGATGGCCTTTTCAAGAACGACGCGGATGGAGTCCATGAACTCACGTATCTACCTCGCCGGTCCCGGCGTGTTTCGACCCGATGCGCTCGAGCACGGCGCGTGGCTCAAGTCGCTTTGTGCCACGTTCGGTTTCATCGGCCTGTACCCGCTGGACAAGCAGGTACCGGCGCACGTCACCGCCGCTCGTGAACAGGCGGCCTGGATCTATCGGGCCAACCTCGACCTGCTGGAGCAGGCCGATGCGGTGCTGGCCGACCTGAACTTCTTTCGCGGCGGTGAGCCGGACAGTGGCACCAGTTTCGAGGTCGGCTACGCAGTGGCACGCGGCAAGCCGGTAATCGGCTACCTGGACGGGGAGGGCAGCTACGCCGAGCGCTTGCGTCGTCAACATCCGCATCTGTGCGGGCAGCCGGGATTCGACTGCGACGGTCTGCAGCTGGAGGCGTTCGATCTACCGCTGAACCTGATGCTGGGCGTGCCGGTGATGCTGGTCAATGGCGGTCCGCGCGAGGCCCTGCAACGCCTCGCGGATGAACTCGCGAGACGTCGCTAGGTACGTTTTGGCTGATCTCCGTAGCTGTCGACCCGGCAGCTCCAGCCCAACGCAGCGTTGCGCTCAGTGGCCCGCTTTCCACGGCTGGCCAAGTGATACCGGTGCGTACAGCCGGGTACGGATCGCATCACGCGAAAGCAGCACGAGAACGATGATGGTCGCGACGTACGGCAGCATCGCCAGCAGGTTGCCCGGAATCGACAGCCCGATGCCCTGGGCGACCAGATGCAGGATGCTGGCC
>Ga0114898_1002040_pt1 | contig 11067 bp, 10 predicted proteins | sample Malvired_Geostar_FD_83496 | JGI IMG/M metagenome (GOLD analysis project Ga0114898, IMG submission 83496) | Marine viral communities from the Global Malaspina Expedition - Malaspina viral metaG DeepMed_Geostar | ecosystem: Environmental > Aquatic > Marine > Oceanic | place: Mediterranean Sea... | reverse complement strand
TATGCTTTCCAGATAGCATGACACTCAGGCATTTCCCATTGCATACCAGCTTCGGTAAGAATGAGATCAACTCTGCGGTCAATACCACTATTTTCTAAAGTTTGCACGCCAACATACACTGAAGTGTCACGGTTGATACCGTTACCTACAAGTGGACGATACTTTACGTACTTCATATTAACGCCAACAATAGCAATTTCGCTTCCATCCAGATGGATGTTACGAACTACATTCATGTCGCCATAAGGAGTAGTAATAGTACTCATATCAACGCCAAAGACTTTCTTTTTGCCACTAAGAGCCATGTCAGCACGGAAGTTAGTAGAAATTTCAAGATTATTCTTGAAGTAACCACCAAGTTTGTGCAGCCAATTCCAAGTAGCAGTATCACAGAAGAATACATTAGCTTGAGATGGGTTGTACCGAGGGTCCAACCATGCAGATAGATCGTCTAAGAAACTATCAGCAGTGTAAGATGTTGTACTAAATCCACTGAAAATGTTACCATTTCCAAGAATCCAGTCAACTGCACCCTGTGTATATTTAACGTCACCACTAGAAGCCTGTGAACCAAACAGGAGAGATTGCTCTATGTCCCATTTATGTTCAATCAACTTCTCTTTCCATACACGAGCCCATTCATTGGAGTCATACTTCAATGAAGTTGCACGTGCTGTATTTGTCATTGCCATGGATGTCTTCCAGATTTGGGTTTGTCCATAGTCATTTGAATAAGGTTGGTCTTTCCAGGTTTCTGGATAGCCTGAACCTTCTTCGAATCCACTACCAACTACGTAGGAGCGCTTAGCTTCAAGAGCTTCAGCACTGTTTGCATAAACACTATCAGCAGCAAAATCGCCAGCAACAGTTGTCAACAATACCTTAGCAGAAGTCCTAACCCATTTTCCACTAAGAATAGTTGCATCACAATCAGTAGCTGCAGTAGCAGGGTCTGCCGAAGCATCCTGCTGTGAAACACCTTCCACTTTAAACAGAGCATAGTCTGTTTGAGCTGTTCCAGCCGTAGTATCACAAAGATTAACTTTGATAACTTGACCAGGAACATAAAAAAGTGGTTGTGTACCAACATCACCGACTTTGATTTCATTGTTGGACTGACCATAAACATTCTGAATATTACCAGAATTTTTATAGTCTGTAGCCATTTTAAGCCAATATGTACCAGTAGCATCTGCATCAATTGAGCCATCGCTGGTCCAACTAGCACCATCAGTGCCTATTGATATAACATATGCATACCGTTTATGCCAACTTCCACGTTTGGTAGCGAACTTAAAGCTCGGATCGTCCGTAGACTGTTTTGAAGCCTTGGACAATAACCGAAAGAATGGGTCCTGCGCGATATTTAGTTCTGAGACACGATCACCAAAATTGTATCGTCTCCGAATATCACCAGTCGCGAGACTGGATCCATCAAAACCACTATCAGCAACACCCAAATTGGATAGATTAAAATAATCAGCCATTTTGGATTATCCTTTCATATTATGCCTGCCGGCAGATAATCCCTAAAGATTAATTGCCAAACAAACTCTCTAAGTCACCATCAGAGCCCTTAAGTGAATCAAAAATCTCATCATCAAGATTTTTATCCACAGGGGCACTATTAATTCCGGCATTACTTGAAGGAATATCCCTAACTGTCTTCATCTGTGTCAGCATGTCTTCTTTCGTAGACTTTGCCACGTTAGCGGCTACTTTATCCTTATTCACCAGATAAAAGATATCATCCAGTGTCATCGGGGTTTTGTTAGCCTTATCCATCATATCCGTAAAATCTCCATCAGACATATTATTACGCTGTTTAAAATCATCAGCCGCTTGTGCTTTTGCACGATCAGTTGTGATCTTAGCGTTTTTCTTTCTCTCTGAAGCCATCATATTGCCTACACGCTGATTAACAGCAGTATTGACATGGGCTTCAAAAAGCTTTGCCGAATCTGAAGTTGGATCTGAAACTGCCTCATTTGCATCAAAGATAAAATCTTCGTCCAATTGTAGCCTTTCCTTAATGGTTTTACTTGGCTTGCCACCATTTTGAAGATAGTCACGAACATGATCTACAAGTCCGCCATCATTCTTCATTGCGTCCAATAACGGCACAAACGGTTCAAATTGTTTTAGCTTAGAATTCATTTTCTGAGCTTCGCGAGATGAATCTTTATACCTCTTCTCCCAATCGGTATCTGTTGTAGGGGCCTCAGCTTTTACTTTGCGGGTTTCCTGTACAGGGCCGCTTGATTGCTGTGGAGTTTCCTCAGATACTTTCGGGTCTGCAATTGCACTATTCACTTCCGTTTCTAGTGCCTCAAAGAAATCCTGAGCAGAGTCTGCATCAAAGGCATCAGCCTGACCAGCAGAGTTACTCTCATTTATTTCTTCCATTTTTTCTCCCTATTTTGTTTAATTTGATTGAATAAAACTTCGTAACTTACACTTTCTTTGACCCATTCTGCAAGTTATTTTTCATATTCTTTGCTTCTATTTGTGTTTCTTTCCCTACCAACCTTGCGTTTTCTGCAATACTACGTTGATAAAACTTCTGTTCTGCACGAGTTTGGTTACTCTCATCCTGTTGTGCAGATTTCAATTCTTCCTTTTGTTTACTAATTTCAACAGAAGCTTGCATTACCTTACCTTTAATACCAGCCTGAACTAGTTGTCGCTCAAGAGTTTCAATAGTTCCATCTTTATCTTTCATACCTTCCTCCAATTCTCCAATTTGAGCAGACATCTGTTGATATATACTTTTTCTCTTTGCAATATCCTCCTTATTTCTAAGATCTGTTTCGCCTAAAACTGCTATATCATCAACAATGCCTAATTTATATAGTTCTTTCAATTCATCCAAATAGGCCCATCTATTAACAGGCAATGTAGATCCGGCAACAATACGAACATCAAATTTAGCAGCCGCATAATCATTATGTTTTTCAATTATATCACCCCTATCACTATAAATTGGTATGTTAATTTCTACTTGTTTTTGCTTTGATATTTCATCATCCATAATGATATTCATGACTTTATGTGACGTATATACTGATTGCGAATATTGCCTTACTACATGCCCTAATTGCTTTAATGCAGGTTCTATTGCATTCTTAAGCCAGGATTTAACACGACGAGTACCATATTCATCCATAGCCATCATACCCCTAAAGGTATCATGCTGCTGACTAGTATCTCCCTGCATTGCACCATAAATACCTGCCAGGTATTCCATATCCGCTTTACCCTCTTGTACAACTGTAAAAAATGCATTAGATAATGGAGCTGGCATTACTGGAGTTGGAGGTTCTGACCCAGGTCTAATAGGTAGTAATGCACCAGGAGAACTTGAATATTTTTCCCAATAATCCATATCTATAGAGCCCTCCTCGTGCATCCACCGTAGCGAACTTCCAAGGGAAGCATTATGTACCATAATTTGATGAGACTTATTCATCTCTCTCTGTTTACCAACTAAAGGAGCTACCGCAGACATCGGAAAAGGAGTTCCTGTCCATTTATAATGAAATGGAATAATTGGATAATCCTGTATCTTTTCAGGCAGAACTCTTTCATTTAACAACTGATCTCCGGCAATCTTTGTTACACGTATGCGTGTTTCAAAAAATTGTACTTGATCCTGTAGCTGTCTTACAAAATCCTTATTTTCAAGCAGCACTTTAAATTCTTTCTCACTTACAACTCTATTTTCCACTTTAGATGCCATGGATACCAATTGAGACTGGATTTGTTGCTGCATAGCTTCAAGCTGATCATTCATCATCTTCTGAGCATTTTCCATTTCCAATTTATATCTTTCCGGAAGCATTTCTCCCGCCTTTACAGCTTCCTGCATCTGAACTTCCTGCTCTTTTAGCTGAACTGCGAATTCTTTCTGGGCTGATTCTATCTCTTGAGCGGCCTGTTGTTGTATCTGTTCTATAACTTCTGGTTCAGGAGGCACAGTATAGAAGATATTTATAAAAGAAGCTTTAATTTTCTCATATAATTCATAATATTCTATCAGCTTATCATGGTCCCCAGTTTCAGGATCCACACTCTCAGATTCTGAAATATCTTTGTAATGGAAATCCTTCCTCATTTCATCTACAGCCTTTTCAGAATAAATATATTCTGTATTATTATCGGTAGATATTTTATTAATAATGTTCTTATGTTCAGGATGTAGAATTTTAAGATGTGCCTTAGGGATCAATTTACGTATAAGCATAAATGCAGAATCCCTGAATAAGATATCTCTTGCCTTAGGGTCAACATAAATATCAAATGGTTCTGGTTGCTTTAAGACTACATCACCCATTCCACGATCACTATCTGGATCGACATCAACCTGAATGTACCCGGTACTCTTAGTAATAGCATCATTAATAGCATTAGAATATATAGTTCCACCATCAGAATTATACCATATATACTCAGCAACATCAGCATACAATGAGGCTACGGCACTATCACTACCCTTAGCTCCAACAGCCTGCCATCTTGGAGTGTTAGCTGTAGCATAAAAACTAAGCATCTCCACTACAGGTGCTATACGATTAATAGTAAATGTAGGCATGCCCTGCTCTTCTAAATCAGTTATTTCCTTATGGGTTAACTGATTATCATTAGAAAAATCACAACCCTTCTGATTAATATACTCCCATTGCACTCTGGATGCAGAATTAGCCTTATTGAAAATTGCCTGAACGCGTTCTACTTTTTTATTTGGTTTTTGAGCCACTTTTATTCCTCACACATTTACCTTTAACCATTTTATATCCCTTTCCACAGGGACTATTATATTTTCTACGTGTATCCCCAGTTTTCAAGGGACTAGAATCCTTTACACCTAAATCACCTGTATCAAAATAATCAGCCATTATCTCAGTCCATTCCCGCCTTTACGACGACGCTTATCCTGCTTCCCCCTCCTCCTAGCTTCAATCTTTGGTTTCTCCACAATCATCTTGGGTTCTTCAATAGAAAGCATTGAAGTTAATATTAATTCTGCTATCATTTATGTACCTTCTTTAAGAATTCTACAGGCAAACCTTCCTCAAAAAGAGTCTCCATGCCACTTCCCGAAATCTGCCCAGTAACAGCATGTCTATGAGCATGCTTTTCCACATATGATTTGGGAACTTCAAATTCTAATGTTATCTTTTCCGAACCCCTGCCAACATATTTTGATTGTTCTACATAGTCTCTAGCACGAGATGTCCAGAGTGTTTTTCTGTTTAATCCGATATCTTTTGCCGTAGCATAACCGAAACCATGAGCTCCAGCTCCTACAAATTTTCTGTCTTTTACCATCTTACCAGGAAACCATTGATCTACACCCCTATATAATGTTACCATTTCTTCACCAGATTCCTTTGCTATTTTTAATGCCCTCTTAGCTGATACTGTTTGCCCAATAAAAGGAATGATTGCAGCAGCAGATAATCCTGCAGCTCCCCACTCTCCTTCTGCAGCATATAATAAAGCATCAGCTGCATCAGCTACATTACCAAGAGCAGGAGTAAAACCAGCTACCATAAGCATATTATGAATATCATCACTAGTTACCTCTGCTTTATCTCCCAATAGATCTACAGCCGTCTTATCGGCTGTAGCATAATTCATGCTATTAAATGCATTTCTATCTATGCTGTTACCCAACTTTTTGCCCTCGGAGTATTTTTATAAAATGTTCCATCTTTATTCTCCAAAATACCTTTAGGTGGATGAGCATATTTACAAGCATACGCTAAAGCGTCAATAGTATCATCATGCCCCATCCTTGGTCCAAAGGTTATAACTTCCTGCTGAAGATCGTACATATCTTTGCGTAAATGTACCGAGCGGATTGCAAACCTTTGTGCAAGTATTTCTTGAATCCTGTCTCTTTTTGACATCCTGGTTCCTGGTTTTTCAGCTGTATATTTAACAGAGAAATCATTTTTGCGTCGCATTTCCGCAACCATTGCTTGAAAAATTGGCCTTGACATACTCGTCTCTTCAATTGTAAAAAGATTTGGATGGTAAATCCTGTTATACTTAAAAATGTAATCCACAATTCCCTTTTTAGCTTCACCGGGTATCCCCAGAACAGATAATGAACGCTTCCGTATATACTCAAGTACATAAACGTTATTATCAATATCAACGCCCACAAAAAGTATAACGCTGAAATCGCTATCCCTACGAGCGGAATCAGTAGCAGGGTCCACACCCGCAAAGACATGAATCGGCTTAACGTCGCCCTCGGATGTATGAATATAGCTGATATTAGTTTCGTCATCATGAACAAAAGTACCATCCCAATATTTAATATGCTCTCTCGTAAAGATCGCATCATCCGCACTCTGAACCTCCATCATATATTCCTGGTAGAATTTCTGTGGCTGTCCTGAATCTACATAAAACTTTTTCTTTCTCTCCATCTCCTTGTGACCAAACCAATCTGGCCATAAAGGAGTTCCATCTGACTGTATAGCCTTGTAAGAGATTACTTTCCAGCTGAAATCTGCTCCCGAAGCATCCGCTTTATCTTTACCAGTAAGAATGTTGGCAATAAAGCTGTCATAATGCACAGGCGTACCATTAATACGAAGACGGCCCGACTGTGGTTCCAGAGCAGGGAAAACAACAGCCGTAACAAGATTGCTGATTTTATTACGAGACTCTGGTGTAATGGTATTATTCTCATCTTCAAAATCATCCAAGACGATGAGATCATACCGTTTATGGAGCTTTGCACCTCCACGTATTCCCGAAAGATTTGATTTAGAGATGAGCTTACATCCATTTTGTAACTCTATATCGTCTTCTGTCCATTTTTTCCCCTTTAAACTACCAAAATAATACAAAAATTTATCATTATATTCCAAATGATATTTTACATAATCCAAATTAGGCACGGATATCTTACTAGAAGCAGCGACCCAACCATAAAATAAAGGCTCAGTAGCAAAACAGAAATCATGCAATATGCTACATTTCGTAAGAACAGTCTTACCATGACCCCTGGGTAAAATAACTGCAAGCTGTCTAACCTCGAGATCATTTACAGCATCAGAAACTATGTAATGAAAAAAAGGTGTTTCAGAACGCATAAAATCATCAGGAAGAAATAACTTCCCAAATGCAATGAGGTCATTCTTCGCCAACTCTAATACCTCTTCTGCCTTAGAGACATCCTGGGTATTAATCATTGCCATTATTAGCCTAGCGGTTTCTTCATTTTACGACCTATCATCTTACGCATTTCTGGCGATAAGCTCGTATAGGCACTTCTGACTGCTTCCTTACTCTTGGGGCCTATCTGACCATCAATCTTCAGAGGCGGTGGAGATACATTGCCTGCTTTATTTGCAACAACCTTATTATACATATTCAAAGAATTCTGAAGAAATCTTGCATCCTCATCATCAACAGCTGGAATAACGCTTTTATTCTCTTCAGCTGCTGCATTGTCTATGAACTGATCTTCGGGAGATTGCCGAACATTAGGATCACCACCACCATTACGTGCTTGCTCCATAAAATCCTGCACCATATTACTCTTATCTTTATTAGTATATTTCATTATTTACCTTTCCTTATAAGGGATTAACCGATTCAATGCAGCTCTACGCTTCGCGCATCCACCACATTCTTCCAAACTAGGAGCTACGGCCTTTATAGCTTTAGCTATAGTATCACCAAACCCCTTACTATATTTATCACCAATTGTTGCCACTATTTACCTTCCTGATACTTATTCTCTGGATATCTATAGGATAAAGATCCTGTTTCTTCACCATGGACCTTTCCACCTTTAGTCTTATGTTTCTGACCCACCGGGTGAGGTTTCCCACTTTGCGGTCAGATATGATGTCCTTTTTTCATCTATTCATCCGATGCTGCATAAATACTTAATGCTTCCAGCCCTATTAACTTATCCCAATATGCTGTATTTGGTTCTACTCCTAGTCCTAATAATTTATCCGAAGCTTGATTAAATGCATCCAATGCTACAGGATTTCTATCTTCATATTGTGACCATATAGAGGCTATTCTATCTGGCATATTTAAATCCTGGTTTAACATTAAATCTGTTTCTGACCCTGGATTTGCAACTAACTCATCCACAGAAGGAATCATATTATCACTATCTAGAAGCATAGTTCCCTCTTCATATGTATATTCTGGTTTATATATTCCTTGCTCTTCCAGTTCCGTTTCTATATCTGCCCTATATTGCGTATCCCATCTATCACGTAAACTTTCCTGCTCATAATAAGTATCCCATTCTGTTCCCTGTTGGAATGCGGCCCTCTGCCCCTGTTGCTCACTATACTTAGAATTAGCCATTAAATTTCCATATCCTGTCATATATCCAGCCCCGCTCTGTCCCCCACTTAGATCCCACTCGCGAACATAACCAGGTTCACCGCCATAATGACCCGTAGTCATAAACATATCCATTTGATTGCCATCTGCATCAAACTCAACTGGCATATTATAATCTGGGACATCCAAAGTCCCCTCAACTTCATTAAAGGTCCATCCATAATCCTCTAAGGCTTTATTATCAGAGTAATCTACACCTTCATAATTCTTAAACTTTACAGTACCACCTTGCCCTGACTCATTAGGAATCCACTCTGCACCACTGTGCCCACCGGAATCATCTGTTACCATTTTATATAATGCTTTTGTCTGATCCGTCTTTTTATCGCCCCAATCCTCAAATTCATCCCAGGCCTCATCAGGGATATCCCATACTGTATGTCCTTGATATTGATCTGTATAAGTTTCCAATTCTACAGAATGACCGGTTAAATTTCCTTCATCATCATAAATGCCATACTTTTCATCTAAAAACTCTTTACGCTCAGCAGAAGTAGCCTTTATCATATGTCCATATAAATTATCTCCTCCTGTTGACATTGGAACCAAGTCATCCGTCCAAACATCCCGCAGAGTACCCTCTGGTTCATCAATTGCCTCAGGTCTTCCACTCCATCTTTCTACATATTCAGGACTAGTAGCTATATCTTCTCCCGCATCAGTCCATATATCTAATTCTTCCTGATCCATTGTTTTTCCAGCGTAACCAATATCTTCCAACCTAGGATCATCGTCTAACTTATACGGAGTATCACTTAAAGCTGCAAATTTTGTCTGCTTACGATCATAACCAGTTGTAACTACTTGACCTGACCCAACAGAATGCACTGCATCTGCAAAGGTTCCATCCGTGTCTGCCGGATTCTTAAACTGTGTTTTACTCCAATCCCCATCTTTTTCATTGTTCACAAAGGCAGAAACAGTAGATCCTTCTCCCCATCTATAATCAGTTTGAGCAATAACCTCTGTATCGGTACCAAATGCAAAGGATAAATTAACACAAGCTCCACCTTCTCCCTGTTGACATGCACCATAGGCTACCTGATCAAATTGATCATACAAGCCTGCATCTTGGATAATATTCTTCCAGCCTGCAGGAGACACCTTACCAAATGTACCTCCCTCTCCAGTTTTTGCAGTCCCAAGAGATGCATGCCCCATAACAAACAATTTAGTGCCAGGAGTAACAAAAGCACCTCCACTCTTATCTTCAGCTCCAGCAACTATATTAAATGCATTCTCTATCTGTGTCTCTCCAGAACCCACAACTACCAGGTATTCCGCAGGCTTACCACCAATTATAGGATTATTTTTTGCAAAATCATGAGCTTGAGTTGGGAATTTTGAGCCTGTTGGATCATGATAGGGTAGGCCATTTAAAAAGGATATCTGATCTTTATTCGCCTCAGCAAAGATAACAATCTTAAATGTATCAGAGGTATCGGGAACATTACTAAAATCTATAATATGACTGTTATTATGACTCATCTTTTCCCTTTTCCAATACTTTATGATCTGCTTCCTCAAGCATCTCAGGAGTAAACCCCTGAAATAATGCTCCTGTGACCTGGGTCACACTTGTCCTGTTCTTATCCTCCAGATCTAAGATGTCACTTAACTTAAAAAGCGCCCGTAAGCGCACATCTTCTTTTTCTGCATTTTTAGAGGTATACTGGATATCTTCTAATACAGACTTAGGCTCTATACCTAACTCTTCGCATATTGGTTTTAACTCTTCCTTCATAGCTGTAAAAATCCTTTCAGTCTTAACAAGCGTTGCAGACTTCTCTGTGGCATAGCGCATATTGTTTGTAGGGTATGACTTCAAATAAGCATCCCTAGGGCTAAAGCCTGAAGATAAATAAGCAACAAAAAGCTTTTCATGTGTACTAAGCTTAGTCCGGTCCAAGAGGATGTCATCGGGCACCTTATTCCCACTAAAGGAATATATATTGGTACGCTTACTGGTATCCATCCTGACATTAGGAGTTACCGGGAATGTCCCAGTGCAGATACCTACATATTCTCTGACCTTCTTTTTACCTTTCGCACGTAACATCTGGCCCCTGCGAATCACCTGGACAATACATCCATCATCAGCAAGAACCCAGTCGCCAATCTGACCATCACGCCATTTCTCCATAATCCTTAACCCTGGAGGAAGCTCGTCACGACTCTCATACACTTTGTGAGTTACTCTATTAACTTTATATGTTCTCATCTGTGCATGCATCTAAGTCGCAACCGAAGGTTGCACAGCCCGTAGGGCTGTATTAACTTTCTGCAATTAATCCTTTTTTGATAAGTTTCTGCAATATCTCATCATCGTAATATTCAGGGTCAACTTGTACTTTGTACATCGTAGTAGGAGTATCCTCTGTTACCTCCTCCTCAATATACTCTATCTCATCCGTCTTTTCATCATAGACAATTGTCAATTGATATACTTTCATGTAACCCCCTTTCTAAAACACTAGTAGTAATTTACTAGGTTTATATTTAAAAATCAAGCTTTTTTTTCAGCTGTAAGTACCTGTCCTTACAGAACTTTTTAAATACCGACCAGCGAGTCGGAATCTGAGTGCTCAATCCTAGAATGGTTTCACGGTATTCAGCAAAATTTTCAAACTCACCCTGCATATTCATATAATCCTGAAATATGCGTGTAAGGTCGTA
>Ga0114898_1002038_pt1 | contig 11069 bp, 10 predicted proteins | sample Malvired_Geostar_FD_83496 | JGI IMG/M metagenome (GOLD analysis project Ga0114898, IMG submission 83496) | Marine viral communities from the Global Malaspina Expedition - Malaspina viral metaG DeepMed_Geostar | ecosystem: Environmental > Aquatic > Marine > Oceanic | place: Mediterranean Sea... | reverse complement strand
GTTCAGCTGGATCTCGCTGGTCCCGCCCTCGATGGAATTGGCCTTGGTGCGCAGCCAGTCGCGCGCCATCGCTCCCTCCCGAGACCGCTCGCCCTCCCACTCCAGCGCGTCCGATCCGCCCGCCGCCATCAGCAGCTCGTGCCGCCGCTTGTTCAGCTCCGAGCCGTAGTATTTCAGCATCGAGGCGATGGCCGGATGCGCCTGCCCGGCCTTGTGCAGGTCGCCGGTCCGCTCCATCGCCAGCCGGAACGCCGCCGCGTCGATCTCCAGCTCGGCGATCCGCGCCCGGAGCATCGGCTCGTCCAGCCGCCCGTCCTCATCGACGCCGATAGAGCCCGTCGCCACCTGACCCAGCGGCCGTCCGCCGCCCATCTCGCCCATGGCCCCGATCATGGTCCGCTCGTGCGCCAGCAGCGCCTTGGCCACGTCCCAGCCCCGGTTCAGCGTCCCGACGAGGTTCGCCTTCTCGACCCGCACGTCGTCGAAGAAGGTCTCGCAGAACGGGCTCTTGCCGCTGATCAGGGTAATCGGCCGCGTCGACACCCCCTTCGTCGCCATGTCGAACAGCACGAAGGAAATGCCCAGATGCTTCGGCGCCTCCGGATCGGTCCGCACCAGGCAGAAGATCCAGTCCGCCTTGTCGGCGTAGCTGGTCCACACCTTCTGCCCGTTGACGATCCAGTGGTCGCCCCTGTCCTCGGCCCGCGTCTGGATCGAGGCCAGGTCCGACCCCGCCCCCGGCTCGGAATAGCCCTGGCACCAGCGAATCTCGCCGCGCACGATCTCGGGCAGGAAGCGCTGCTTCTGTTCCTCGGTCCCGAAGGCCAGCAGCGCCGGGCCCAGCATCCACACCCCGAAACTGGCCAGCGGCGCCTGGGCGTCGATACGGCGCATCTCCGAGGCCAGCACCTTGGCCTGCTCGCGGCTCAGCCCGCCGCCGCCGTATTCGGTCGGCCACTCCGGCGCGGTCCACCCCCGTGCGCCCATCTTGTCCAGCCAGGTCTTGTGCGCCGGCGTCGGGAAGACGGCGTTGCGCCCGCCCCAGACCCGGTCCTCATCGCTCTTCACCGGCCCGCGGCATTCCGCCGGGCAGTTCGCCTCCAGCCACGCCCGCGTCTCCGCGCGGAAGGTTTCAAGATCGGTCATGTAAGCCTCCGTCGCCGGGACGTTAGCAGCGATTCAGCGATGACGTAGCGTCACTCTTCTCCCTCCCCGTCCCGGGGAGGGTGGCGGAGCCGCAGGCGAAGCCGGGTGGGGGCGGCGCGACGATCCGGCAGCCGCCCCCACCCGTCGGCTGCGCCGACACCCTCCCCGGGCGGGGAGGGAGAACCGCTCACTTCGTCGGCAAGAACGGCGAGAAGGTGATCACAGTGAAGGTGTCGCGGATGTGCGGCCGCGTCTGCACCGACTTCGTGACGAAGGTCCCGATGTCCATCTCCTTCGGCAGCTGGAACTTGGCCAGCAGGTCGTACTGTCCCGAGGTCGAATAGACCTCCGAGACGTGCTCGACGTTGTCGACGACATCCGCCGCCACGTCGTTGGCGTGGCCCAGCTCGCATTTGATGAAGACGAAGATGGCGGTCATCATGGCGGCGGCTCCCGTGAGGCTCGAGTTCTTAGGGCTTAGGTCTTAGGGCTTAGTTCGTCGGCGAGCCAGCCGCCACCGCCGCGTCGTACCCATTCCCCAAGCCCTAAGCCCTAAGCCCTAAGCGAAGCCCTTGGACCTCGAAGCCGAATACAACAACCGCGCCCGCGTGCCCGACCATCAGGCCGTCATGCTGCGCTGGCGCTCGGCCGCCGAAGCCGCCCGCGCCGCGCACCCGCCGCTCGAGATCGCCTACGGCCCCGGCGAGCGCGAGGTGATGGACCTGTTCTCCGCCGGAGAGGACGCCCCCGTCGCCGTCTTCCTGCACGGCGGCTACTGGCAGGCGCTGGACCGCAGCTGGTTCTCCGGCCTCGCCCCGGCGCTCATCGCCCACGGGGTCAGCCTCGCCATCCCCTCCTACGACCTCGCCCCGGCTGTCCGCCTCGGCCACATCCTGCGTCAGGTCCGCGCCGCCGTGGACGCCGTGCGCGAGCGGACCGGCGCCCGCCCCGTCGTCTTCGGCCACTCCGCCGGGGGCCACATGGCGGCCTGCATGCTTTCCGAAGGCCGCGCCGCCGCCGCCGTAGCCATCAGCGGCGTCTTCGACCTCGCCCCCCTGATTCCGACCTCGCTGAACGTCGCCCTGCGCCTCGACGAAGCCGAGGCCGCCGCGCTCAGCCCGATCCACTGGCCCGTCCCCGACGGCTCGACCCCCGGCGGCACGGTCCTCGACTGCCTCGTCGGCGCCGACGAAAGCCCCGAGTTCCTCCGCCAGTCGCGCATGATGGCCGACCTCTGGGCCGCCCGCGGCGTCCAGACCCGCTACGAAGCCCTCCCCGGCCTCAACCATTTCACCGTCCTCGACCCGCTCTTCGACAAGGACAGCGCGATGGTGGGCCGGATCGCCGACCTCGCCCGCCCGGCCTGAACAGCACAAAGGGGCCGGCCCCTCCGGACCGGCCCCTCCTGCGTCGCGACAGGCGCTGACCTAGCGCGCTTCGTCGGTGGCGTTGTCCATCGCCTCGCCGGTTTCATCGACGGCGCCCTCGGCGGCGTTCCCGGTCGCCTCCAGGGCGTTCTCCGTCGTCGCGGCGACTTCCGCGCCCGCATTCTCGGCGGCTTCACCGGTTTCATAGGCGGTGTTCTCCGCCTCGGGCTCGGTGCAGGCGGCCAGCGGCGCGGCGGCGAAGGCGGCGATCAGGGCCATGCGTGTCAGGGTGTTCATAGAGTCTCTCCAGCGATACGGCGCCGCCCTCCCGGCGGGCCTGACCGTCTAGAAAGGCCAGCGGCGCAGCTTCGGTTCCGATTTTCGGTCACACGGATTGAACCCGACGTCCTTGACGCCGCCCGCCGCCCGGCCGAGTCAGGAGCGAACACGGAGCCCGACATGCGCCACGACCGCCTCGCCGTTCTCACCGCCCTCGAAGCGCAGGGCGTGGCCCCGGTCTTCTACCACCCGGACCCGGATGTCTGTCTGAACGTCATCCGCGCCTGCGCCCGCGGCGGGGCGCCGGCGGTCGAGTTCACCAATCGCGGCGACTTCGCCGTCGACCTGTTCGGCGACCTCGCCCGCGAGCTGCAGCGCACCGACCCGGACGTCATCCTCGGCATCGGCTCGGTCATCGACGCCCCGACGGCGGCCCTCTACCTCAACCGCGGGGCCCGCTTCGTGGTCAGCCCCTGCCTCGTCCCCGAGGTCGCCCGCGTCTGCAACCGCCGCATGGCCGCGTATTTCCCGGGCTGCGGCTCGGTCACCGAGATCGGCCAGGCCCACGAACTGGGCTGCGAGATCGTCAAACTGTTCCCCGGCGCCAGCGTCGGCGGCCCCGACTTCGTCAAGGCCGTGCTCGGCCCCATGCCGTGGACGAAGATCATGCCGACCGGTGGCGTCGACCCCGACGAGGCCGGCATTGCAAAGTGGTTCGGCTCCGGCATCGTCGCCGCCGGCATGGGCTCGAAACTGATCACCGACGCGGCGGTCAAGTCCCGCGACTGGGGCGCCATCGAAGCCCAGGTGCGCAAGACCGTGGACGCCATCGCAAAGTTTCGGGCGCGCTAGCGTCTCCTCCCTGTCGCGCAGCGATGGGAAGGGGGACCATCCGGAGCCGCAGGCGAAGGATGGTGGAGGGGTGGAGGAGGATCGTATGCGGTCCGACGACGACCGGCGCGCGGTCCTCACCCCTCCACCGCTTCGCGGTCCCCCTCCCCACGCCTGCGGCGCAGGGAGGAGACGAGCGCCCCTACAACCCCAGCGTCGGGCTGTTCAGGTCCAGCTCCGCCGCCGGGATAACCACCACGTCCGGATGCTCGGCCCTCAGGGCGTCGATGAACATGTCCGCCTGGCCGACCACCACCACATAGGCCTGTTCCGAGCTGACCGCCTGCGCCGCCGCCATCAGGGCCTCCGGCGTCGTCGCGCGGATCTTGCCCGGATAGGCCTCGATCTCGCTCAGCGGCAGGCCGTAGGTCACCGCGTCGGCGAGGAAGCCGCCCAGCCCGCCGGTGGTCTCGAGCGAGCGCGAGAAGCCGCCGGTCAGATAGGTCTCGCGGTCGGTCACCTCCTGATCCGGCACGGCCTCGGTGCGCAGCCGGTCGAACTCGGCCAGCACCAGGCCGACCACCTCGGCCGCGCTCTCGTTCTTGGTCTGGGTCGAGGCGCTCAGCAGTCCCCCGTCGACCCGCGCCCCCAGCGACGAATAGGCCCCGTAGGACAGGCCCCGCTTGGCGCGGATCTCCTGGAACAGGTGGCCGTTCTGGCCTGAACCGATGATGCTGTTGGCCACGGACAGCGGGTACCACGACGGGTCCGAGCGGCGCGGCCCGCGCACCGCCGCCGTCACCGCCGCCTGGCCGGCGCCGGGCAGGTCGACCACGACCACGCGCGGCGGCAGCACCGCCCCCGCCCGTACGGGCAGGTCCGGGACGGCGCCGGCCGGGGTCGTCCAGCCGCCGAAGGTCTTCTCGGCGAAGGCGAAGGCCGCCTCCGGATCCATCCCGCCGGTGATGATCAGGGTCGAGTTGTCGGGCCGCCACCAGCGGTGATGGAAGTCGACCACGTCCTCGGCGGTCAGCCGCGCCACGCTCTCCGGGGTGCCGCTCGCGGGCCGGCCGTAGGCGTCGCCGCCGTAGGCCAGGCGGTTCAGCACCAGCGAGGCCAGCGGCCCCGGCTGGCGCAGATTGACGGTCAGTCCGTTGATGGTCTGGGTCCGGGCCCGCTCCAGCTCCTCGTCGGCGAAGGTCGGGTCCATCACGATGTCGGCGACCACCTCACCCACCGCGTCCGCCGAGGCGATCGGGGCCGAGACGAACAGGCTGGTGCCGTCGGCGTCGGCGCCGCCGCCGACATTGGCGCCCAGCGCCTCCAGCGTCCGCGCAATCTCCGGGGCCGAGCGGCCGCCGGCGCCCTGCGACGCCAGATTGGCCGTCATCGAGGCCAGGCCGGCCCGGTCCTCGGGATCGGCCGCCGCCCCGCCGGCCATCACCAGCCGGGCGTTCATGATCGGCAGGTCGGTCGACTTCGCCGCGATGACCCGCATTCCGTTCGACAGCCGGCGCTCGACCACCTGCGGCGTGGCCATGGCCCGCGCCTCGCCCAGCGCCGGCGGCGCCATGCGCTGGCCTTCGGGCAGCAGTTCGTTCGCCGGCAGGATCGCCGGCGGCACGGTGACGAAGGTCGGGACCGGAGCCGGGTTGCGCCAGCTGTCCTCCGACACGCCCTCCGGCCGCGCGCTTTCGTCCTGATAGCGCAGCGACACCCGCGCCTGATCGTTCAGATACGTCCGCGCCACGCGCTGCACGTCCGCCGCCGTCACGGCCTGGATGGCCGCGATGTTGCGGTCCGGCGCCTTGGGATCGTTCTCGCTGACGATGGCGCGGCCGAGGATGAAGGCCCGGCCCGAGGCCGTCTCGCGCTGGCGCAGTTCGCCGGCCACGATCTCCATCTTGGCCTCGGCCAGTTCCGCCGCCGTCACCGGCTCATTGCGCATCCGGGCCAGCTCGGCGTTTAGCGCGGCCTCGACATCGGCGATGGCCTTGCCGCGCGCCACCGTCGCCGTGGCCGTGATCGTGCCGTCCTCCTCGTTGCTGCCGACGAACAGGCCGGCGTTGGCCGCCAGCTGGCTTTCGTAGACCAGCGCCTGGTGCAGCCGGGAGCTCTCGCCGCGCGACAGGATGCCGGACATCACCTCCAGCGCGGCGGTGTCCGGATGGTCAGCCGGCACGCCCGGATAGATCACCCCCACCGCGGGCAGCGGCACGTTGGGCGCATAGGCCTCGACCATGCGCGGCGCGGTGCGCGGCGTCTCCACCGGCCGCTCCAGCACCGGCACCGGCCGGTCGGGATTGCGGATGTCGGCGAAATACTGGTCGACCAGACGGTTCAGCTCGGCCGGATCGAAATTGCCCGAGACGATCATCGTCGCCGTGGCCGGACGGTAATAGGCCTCGTGGAAGGCCCGCGCGTCCTCGATCCGCGCCGAGTTCAGCTCCTCGATCGAGCCGATCACGCTGCGCCGGTAGATGCTCTCGTCATAGCTGTTGTCGCCGATCACGAAGCGCTGGAAGCGGCCGTAGGGCGGCGCCAGCACGCGCTGGCGCAGCTCCTCCTGGACGATCGAGCGCTCGGTGTCGAACACCTCCTGGTCGACCACCGGCCGCGCCATCCGCTCGGCGTGGGTCCACAGCATCGTCTCCAGATACTGCGGCGGCACCGTCTCGTAATAGTTGGTGAAGTCCTGCCCGGTCGAGGCGTTGCGGCTGCCGCCGGCGTTCTCGACCATGGTCGAGATCTGGCCGTAGGGCAGGTTGACCGTCTTGCGGCTGAGGATGTGCTCGAACAGGTGGGCGAAGCCGCTGCGGCCCTCGGGGTCGTCCTTGCCGCCGACGTCGTACCACAGGGTCACCGTCACCGTGCCCGCGCTCGGGTCCGGCATGGCGTAGACGTCCAGCCCGTTGGCCAGTTCGCGGTGGGTGTACTCCAGCGGCGGCACGCTGATCGACGCCGCGTCCTGGGCGAACGACGGCCCGGAGGCGAACGGTGCGAGGGCCAACAGCGAGGCCCCCAGAAGCGCGGCGGTGCGGGTCATGTCGGCGGTCCCCCGGGACGGTGTCTGAACAGGGAACGGACCCTGACAGCCACTTCGCCGCCTCCCAAGTTACGACGCGGTAATGATCGCCTCGACTTCCGCGCGCGTCGGAAGCGACGGCTGCGCCCCCGGCCGCGTCGCCGCCAGCGCCCCCGCCGCGCAGGCGAAGGTCAGCGCCGCCTCCGGCTCCATCCCTTCCAGCAACGCCACGCAGATCGCGCCGACGAAGGCGTCCCCCGCCCCGGTCGCATCCACGGCCCGGACCTGCGGCGGCGTCGCCCACGCCATCTGGACTCCGCGCTGGTACATGGTCGCCCCCTTGGCGCCCCGGGTCACCACCACGCGCCCGCCGCCGTGGTGCAGCAGGTCGCCGTAGAATTCCGCCTCGGTCTCATTGACCACGATCAGATCGGCCCGCCGCAGCATCTGGTCCGACACCGGCGCCGCCGGGGCCAGGTTGACGCAGACGAAGTCGGTGGCCCGCCCCACCGCCGCCTCGACCGTCTCGACCGGCAGCTCCAGCTGGGCGATCAGCGGCGTCTCGATCCGCGCCGGCAGCTGCTCGGGCGTCACGAAATGGTTGGCCCCCGCCGCCACCACGATCTGGTTCTCGCCGTCCGGATCGACCGCGATCAGAGCCACCCCGGTCGGCGCCGCCGGATCGACATCGACCTCCGAGAGATCGACCCCACCGGCGTCCAGCAGGGCCACAGCCTCCCCGGCCATGGCGTCGTCGCCGACCCGCCCGACCATACAGACCTCGGCCCCCAGCCTTTGCGCCGCCAGCGCCTGGTTGGCCCCCTTGCCGCCGGGATGCCGCGCCAGCGTCGCCCCCGTCACCGTCTCTCCCGCCCGCGGCAGATGCGGCGCGCTGGCCACGAGGTCGAGATTGATCGAACCGACGACGGTGATCCTCAAGGCGCGCTCCCGCACAGGGCCGCACGGCGCGGCCCGACGGGGACCGTTATAGCCCCCGCCGCGACCGCGCCGCCAGCAGCCTTCAGCGCCTCAGAATTTGCGCCCGACGCCGACCGAGACGATCCACGGATCCAGACCGACGTCGCTCGTCAGCGCCCCGCCGTTGATGCTGGCCTCGGTGTCGAACCAGACCCGCTTGACGTCGACGTTCAGGTTCCACGGTCCGGTCAGGGCGATGTCCGCCCCGGCCTGCAGCGCGTAGCCGAAGCCGTCTTCCAGATCGACGGTGAAGCCGTTCTGGTCCTCGCCCTCGAAGAACATCATGTAGTTCAGGCCCGCGCCGACATAGGGGCTGACACGCGCCTCCGGCATCGGCCGGTACTGCAGGGTCACCACCGGCGGCAGCACCCAGGTTTCGTGAACGGCCACGTCGGTGGCGCCGCCCTGGGCCCGGATCTCGTGCTGGGTCACGCCCAGCACCGCCTCGACCGAGACGTGGTCGGTCAGGAAATAGGTGAAGTTCAGCGTCGGCATGATGTCGTCGCCGACCGCGACGTTCAGCCCGCTCGCCGCGCCGCCCGCCGTGGTGATGGCGTCGTCGGCGTCGCTGGACACCTGGGTGATGCGGCCGGTCACGATCCAGTCGCCCTTGCGCGCCACCTGCCAGTCGCCGGTGCTCTGCGCCATCGCGCCGCCCGCGGCGCCGCTCGCGGCCATCATCGCCAGGGCGGCGGCGGCCAGCGTGAATTTCCGTTTCATCGTCGTCTTCCAGGACGCCGTCCGGCGGCGACATGCGGCCGGTGAGGACGTCGCCGGGGTCATGAGCCCGGCGGTCGGTACCGACCTTGCGGCAGGACAAACCTTGGCCGTAAGCGCCTGCGTCAGATTGTCCGCCGGCTCAGGCGACCGCCCCGCCGATCAGGGCGAACACCCCGTCCGCGTCCGCCGCGGTCGCCCAGCGGTGCGGCAGGCGCCCCGCCACGGCCTCGCGGAACTCCACCGCCGTATGGCCGCGGGTCAGCTCGCTGTCCGTCTCCACCGCGATCCGGCACGGCGCCAGTTCGAACAGCGCCGGCTTCAGCAGCCAGGCCACCGGGCAGGGGTCATGCACCGGCGGCGCATCCCAGCCGACGATCTCCCGCTCGATCCGCTGCGAGAAGCGCATCATCGACGCCGCCGTCTCCGCCCGCGCCGTGCCGATCGCCTCCAGCGCCCCGATCCGCGCTTCCGTCGCCCGCACCTGATGCGTCGCGTCCAGCCCGAACAGCACCACGTCGCAGCCGCTGGCCAGCACCTCCGCCGCCGCCTCCGGATCGGCCCAGATGTTGAATTCCGCCGAGGCCGTGATGTTGCCGCCTTCCGAGCGCGCGCCGCCCATCACCGCCACCGGCCCCAGCCGCTTCGCCAGCTCCGGCTCCTTGCGCAGCGCCAGCGCTACATTGGTCAGCGGCCCCATCACCGCCAGGGCCACGGACCGCTCCGGCCGCGCCATGACCCTCTCGACGATGGCGTCCGCCGCATGACCCTCCGCACACGGAGCATCCGGCTCGAACGGCGTCATGTCGCCCAGCCCCTCGACCCCGTGGAACTCCCCCGCCCCGGCCGGCTCGCGCCGCAGCGGCCGGTCCGCGCCCGCGAACACCGGCACGTCCTCGCGGCCGGCGATCTGACGCAGAATCCGCGCGTTCCGCGCCGTCTTCTCCACCGGCACATTGCCGCCCACGGCGGTGATCGCCAGCAGCTCCAGCTCGCTTGAGCCGAAGGCCAGCATCAACCCCACGGCGTCGTCCACGCCCGGGTCGCAATCGATGATGAGGGACTGTCGCGTCACTCCGCAGGTTTGAAGCGGGTCGCTCTCAGGAGCAAGGCCTGCGTATGACCTCAATCATACGGGCCTGTTCGTCGGGCCAAACCCGCGAGCGGATGGCAGTCGGTCTTCACCCGGACAGTCACATCCACGGCTTCGATACGGCCTTCGGGATAGGGAACGCGACGCGTTTCGCCGCCGACAATGTGCATCCCCGTGGCGGTATTGCTACCGCCGACCAGCTCTTCGGAGACCCCCACGCTGGCCGCCACTTCCTCAATGGCGCGAAATCTTGCATCCCCAAGAAGGATGGCTGGATCGTCGCTGTCTCGCGCACCGTACGGAAAGTAGCGGCGGACCTCGATCTCGGCCATCGGGTTCCCTGCGACAGGTGTGAACAGATCGACCAACTGTTCCTTTGCGCCTTGCGGCAACGCGGCGGACCCCTCGTCAAAGCGAAGCGTCAAGGTCCGGGTATCGATGTAGCGGCTTGGGCAGGATCCGTAGACGGACGCGTCGGGTCTGGGGATCGGGACAGGCGGGGGGATGGCCCCCGCAACCTGCATCGAAAACACAGTGGCGAACAGACCAAAGGTCATTCCGAAACTCACCCGCCTGCTCCCTTGCACGCCTTCACGCACGCCGCCGCCAGCACCTCGGCGGAATCGACCAGCGGAACCGACACGTCCCCCGCCTCCAGCAGCAGCGGCACCTCGGTGCAGCCGGCGATGACCACCTCGGCCCCGGCCCCGACCAGCGCCGCCGCCAGCCGCCGCATCTCCGCCCGCGGCGCCTCCGCGACATTGCCCGCCTTCACCGCGTTGATGCCGTCCATGACCGCCTGCCGGTCGGCCCCGGTCAGGCGCACGATCCGCGCCCCCCGCGCCTGCAGCGCCCGGGTGTAGAGCGCCTCGCCGCCCGGCGTGGCCAGCACCCCGACCTTCTTCGCCCCGCCGCTCGTCGCCACGGCGGCCGTCTCCTCGATCATGTCTATGAAGGGCAGGCCGACCTTGCGCAGGCTGGCGGTCACGGCGTGGGCGGTGTTGCAGGGCATGGCCAGCACCTGGGCCCCGGCGTCGCGCAGCCGCATGGCCATCTGCCCCAGCACGGCGTCGGCGGCGTCGGCCGCCCGCTGCCGGTCCGGCACCTGCGGATTGATGTCGACCAGCATGCGGATGTGGTCGGCGTCCTTGTCCGCCTGGGTCAGCGCCTGCACCCGCGCCAGAAAGGCCGTCGTCGCCGCCGGTCCCATGCCGCCCAGTACGCCCAGGGTTCGTCTGGCCATCTCGCCTCCATTCCCGGACGGCGTCTTGCCAACCGGTCGTTCAGCCGCCCTTATGCGACAAAACCACGAGGGGACGCCAATGCAGACCGAGACCGAAGCCGCGACGGCCCTGATCACCAACGACGCCGTCGTCCTGGGCCTGCTGGCCGTCATCCTCGGCGGGGTGTTCTGGGCCTCGAACCTCAGCCACCCGTGGGTGAAGCGGTTCTTTACCGTCATCCCGGCCCTGCTGCTGTGCTATTTCCTGCCCTCGCTGCTGACCACCTTCGGCGTCGTCGATCCCGAGGAGTCGCAGCTCTATTTCATCGCTTCCCGCTTCCTGCTGCCGGCGGCCCTGGTCCTGCTGACCGTCTCGTCCGACCTGCCGGCGGTCGTGTGTCTCGGCCCCAG
>Ga0114898_1002037_pt1 | contig 11069 bp, 8 predicted proteins | sample Malvired_Geostar_FD_83496 | JGI IMG/M metagenome (GOLD analysis project Ga0114898, IMG submission 83496) | Marine viral communities from the Global Malaspina Expedition - Malaspina viral metaG DeepMed_Geostar | ecosystem: Environmental > Aquatic > Marine > Oceanic | place: Mediterranean Sea... | reverse complement strand
GCATGCCGGCGGGCTCCAGCCTGCAGCTCGACAATATCGAGTTCGCCTCGATCATCGGCTCGACCACCATCACCGGCGGCGCCGGCCAGAACTATGTGGTGGCCGACGATGCCAGCCAGTTCATCGTGCTGGGTGCGGATGACGATTATATCGATGGCGGTGCCGGCAACGATACGGTCGGCTCTGCCGATGGCAATGACACGCTGCTGGGCGGCGACGGCAATGACTCGGTGTTCGGCGGCGCGGGTAATGACAGCCTCGATGGCGGCGACGGCTTCGATACGCTGGACCTGACCGGCGGCGGCGCGAACGTCGCGCAGGGTGGCATGAATGCCGACACGGTCATGGGCGGTGCCGGCAATGACGAGCTGCGCGGCGGCAAGGGCCATGATTCCATCACCGGCGGTGCCGGCAACGACGTGCTCTATTCCGGCTTCGGCAACGACACGCTGACCGGCGGTGACGGCGCGGATGTCTTCATCCTGCGGGCCTATGATGCGGCCTTTGCCGATGCGATCCTCACCGCTACGGTGACCGACTTCCAGCAAGGCACGGACCATCTCGCGGTAGAAAATGCGACGCTGGCGGAACTGCAGGCGGCGATTGCCAGCCAGACCGTGACCGACACCGGCGTGGTCATCGAGGTGGCGGGGGCGACCCTCACCTTCCTCGGCATCAGCCAGCTCACCGCTGCCGATATCGACACCGCCTTCTACGGCTGATCTGTTGCCATGAACGCCCTTCTCCTTCGTCTTGATGCCCCCACCAGGGCCTTGAGGCATCAAGACTTAGGAGAATCAAATTATCTATTTATTTCAATAATATAATGGTTCGCATCTACACCCTGACCAGCGCACCATTTCGCGTTTGAAACGGCGACCACGGAATTTCCCAGCGAAAACCTGTCCAGGACAGGCGGGATATTCTCATTGCTTCAGGCCGGCTTCAGATGGCGAGGTATTCCTTGCGCAGATCCGGGCTGTCCAGCACCGACTGGGCGGTGCCGTCGAAAACGATCTGCCCCATGTCGAGGATCAGCGCGCGGTTGGCAAGCTCAAGCGCAGCCACCGCATTCTGCTCGACGATGATGGTGGTGATGCCGAGTTCCTTGATCTGCGCGACGATCCTTTCGATCTCCTTCACGATGACCGGCGCCAGCCCTTCATAGGGCTCATCGAGAAGCAGCAGCTTGATGTCGCGGGCCAGCGCACGCGCCACGGCCAGCATCTGCTGCTCGCCGCCGGACAGCGTCACGCCATCCTGCTTGCGCCTTTCCGCCAGACGCGGAAAAGATTCATAGATTTTGTCCAGCGACCAGCCCTTCGGTTCGGCGATCTGCGCAAGCTGGAGGTTCTCCTCGACAGTGAGGCCCGGAATGATCCGCCTGTCTTCCTGCACGAACTGGATGCCGTGTTGTGACGCCTGAAAATCTTTCAGCCTATGGACGGCAAGGTCGCCGAGCCAGATCTCCCCGCGCTTCAGCTGGGGGTCTTGTGCCCGTGCCAGCGTGCGCAGCGTCGATGTCTTGCCGGCGCCGTTGCGGCCGAGCAGGGCCACGATATCACCTTCGGCGATCTCGAAGCTGACACCCTGAACGATGTAGCTCTCCCCGTAATAGGCGTGGATGTCCTTCACGCTGAAGAAAGGCGTGCCGGTGGCGGCATCGGCCTGTGGCGCTGTCAGGGCGTTCATCGGTGCGCACCTCCCAGATAGGCTTCCTGCACCACCGCGCTGCCCCTGACCTCTTCCGGCGTGCCGTCGGCGATGATGCGTCCCTGCGCGAGGACCGTAACGCGGTCAGCCAGCGAAAACACGACATGCATGTCGTGTTCGATGATGACCTTGGTCATCCCGCGCTCCTTGATTTTTTTAAGCAGTTCGATGGTGGAGTTGGTGTCGTGGCGTGACATGCCGGCGGTCGGCTCGTCCAGGAGAAGAAGCCGCGGATGCTGTATCAGCCCCATTGCCAGTTCAAGCCGGCGCTTGTCGCCGCGCGACAGGCTCGCCGCCTGCGTATCCTTGTGTGCGACAAGCCCGACATCGGCGAGCCAGTGCTCGGCCTCGTCGCGAATCTCCGTCTCCCTGTCCGCCCCACGAAAGGCATTGAGGGTGAAAGCACCATCGCGCTTCGCGAAAGCCGGCACCATGACGTTCTGGAGCAACGTCAGATCGGGAAATATCTCGGGTGTCTGAAAAACGCGCACGATGCCCATCTGGTTGATCTCGTGCGGGCGCTTGCCCGTGATGACCTGGCCATCGAAAACCACCGCCCCAGAATCGGGTGCGAGGCGCCCGATGCACACATTCAGCAATGTCGACTTGCCGGCGCCATTCGGGCCGATGATCGCGTGGATCGTGCCCTCCATGACCTGCAGATCGATGTCTGACAGGGCATGCAGGCCACCGAAGCTTTTATGCACGTCCGCGACGTGAAGCACCGCATTTGTCATGTTGCGACTCCTATTCCGCCGGTGCCGGGTTGCTTGAACGTGCCTCATTTCCACCGCCGCGCCCGGTGCCGAAGCGCGCCTTGATCCGGCGCGCGCCCTCCATCAGGCCGCCCGGCAGGAAGACCACGATCAGCATGAAGATGATGCCGAGCGTGAGATGCCAGCCCTCGCCGACAAAGGGGGAGACGGTCGAGACCACGACATTCTCCAGACCATCGGGCAGGAACGAGAAGATGTCCTCCAGCTTCGCCTTGTGGAAGGCCGAGAAGATGTTCTCGAAATATTTGATCACCGCCGCGCCGATAACCGGGCCGACGAGGGTGCCAACACCGCCGAGGATGGTCATCAGGACAACCTCTCCCGACGCGGTCCACTGCATGCGCTCCGCGCCGGCAAGCGGATCCGAAACCGCCAGCAGCCCACCCGCAATACCGGCATAAATGCCCGAGATGATGAAGGCCGACAGCGTGTAGGGGCGGGTGTTGAAGCCTGTATAGGCCATCCGCGTCTGGTTTGACTTGATGGCCTTGAGCATCATCCCGAACGGCGACCGTTCGATCCGCATCGCCACGAAGAAGCACAGGATCAGGACCACCGCGCATAGGTAGAAGGCTTCATAGCCGCCGAGTTCGAGCCCGAACAGGCTGGGGCGGGGAATACCCGGCGTATCGGCGAATAAGGCGCGATCGATGATCCGCGGATCATTGAGGGCGAGCTGCAGCCCCGTCTCGCCGTTGGTGATCGGCGTGAACACCGAATAGGCGAGGTTGTAGGACATCTGCGCGAAGGCAAGCGTCAGGATCGAGAAGTAGATCCCGGAACGCCGCAGGCTGATATAACCGATGGCGGCGGCGAACAAGCCGGAGACCAGGATCGCCAGCGCAAGCGCCGGAATGACGTTCATGCTCAGCAGCTTGAACGACCACACCGCCGCATAGGAGCCGACACCGAGGAAAGCGGCATGCCCGAACGAAAGATAACCGGTCATGCCGAACAGGATGTTGAAGCCGATTGCGAAGATGCCGTAGATCGCGAATTTCTGCATCAGGTCCGGATAGGCCGCGCCAAAGGGCGCCAGCCAGATCGGCATGGCCAGCACCGCCGCGGCGAACACCACGAGGTAGATGAAATCGTTCCGCAAGGCGTTCATGTCAGTTCTCCATTACGCCCTTGCGCCCCATCAAGCCGCGCGGCATCACCAGCAGCACGACAACGGCGACGAGATATATGATGACCTGGTCGATGCCAGGCAGGATGTTGTTGACCTCGTTCATTGACGCGAAGGATTGCAGGATTCCGAGCAGGAAGCCGGCAAGTACCGCGCCGCTCACCGAGCCCATGCCGCCAACAACGACCACCACGAAGGACAGGACCAGGAAATCCATGCCGATATGGTAGTTGGGCGAGACGATCGGCGTGTACATGACCCCGGCGATCCCCGCGACCACGGCGGCAATGCCGAACACGACCGTGAAGCGCTTCTGGATGTCGATGCCAAGGAACCCGACGGTCTGCCGGTCTTCCATGCCCGCGCGCACCACCATGCCATAGGTCGTATAGCGCAGGAACGCGATCACCATCCCCATGACGGTCAGCGCGAAGCCCAGATACACCAATCGCCACCAGGGGTAGAAGATGCCGCCGAAACCCATCCATCCGCCGACATCGACACTGCCGGCCAGGGCGGCTGGAGCGCTTGTCGGTATGGGGTTGGCGCCGAAATTCGCCTTCACGATCTCCTGCAGGACGATCGCCAGTCCGAAAGTGACCAGGATCTGATCCGCATGGGCGCGCTTGTAGAAATGCCGGATCAGCCCGCGCTCCATGGCGATGCCCACGACGAGCATGACCGGAATGGCAAAGAGAACGGACAGCGGTACTGACCACTGCACCAGGACAGCGCCGAAATCACCAAGCCATGCCTGGACGAGCGGCGTGCGCACCTCCATCGGCGACCCCCACGGGGTCAGCCGGTCGGGGTCTATGGTCACGGTTTCGAATTGGAGCAGGCGGCTGAAGACGACAGCGCAGAAGGCGCCGATCATGAACAGGGCGCCATGCGCGAAATTGACAATGCCAAGCGTGCCGAAGACGAGTGTCAGGCCGAGCGCGATCAAGGCGTAGGCCGCGCCCTTGTCGAGGCCGTTGAGCAGCTGGAGTATAAGTTGGTCCATGAATCCCATACGCTCCGGTAGAGAAACGATACGGCAAACGAAGAGGCGGCCGGCCTGCGACAGCCGGCCGCCAGCTTCTCAGTCGATCAGCACTTGGTGCCGACCGGCCCCAGTTCTCCGCCGAAGATCGATGGGTCATAGGTAACAGTCTTGGTCGGAACCTCCTTCACGACCTCCAGCAGGTCATACTTGTCCTTCGGCTGCTCCTTGCCCTGCACAACGAGGACCGGCTTGAAGCACTGATGATCGGACCCGCGGTAGTATGTCGGTCCATTGCCCAGGCCATCGAACTCGAAATCCTCCAGCGCCTTGACGACGCCCTCCGGATTGAAAGTCCCGGCGCGCTCGCAGGCATCGGCATAGAGCAGGGCCTGCACATAGCCGGTCTGCGCGGCCTGCGAGGGCGGGCTGCCATAGGCCGCACCGAAGGATTTCGTGAACGCCTTGGTGCCTTCGTTCTGCAGCTTCCAGTCCCAGTTGGCGGTACCATAGATGCCCTTGATGGCATCGCCCGCACCCTGCGCCATCAGCTCGGAGAACAGCGGCACGACGATCTCGAAATTCTTGCCGTTGACCTGTTTGTCGCGCAGGCCGAACTGAACCGCCTGGCGCAGCGAGTTCACCATGTCGTTGCCGTAGTGATTCAGGATAAGCACGTCGGCGCCGGAGTTCAGGACCGGCGTGATGTACTGCGAGAAGTCGGCAGCGCCGACCGGGGTGCGCACCGTCTGCACGGTCTCCCATCCAAGCGCCTCGGTTGCGTTCTTGATCGATTCTTCCTGGGTCCAGCCCCAGGTGTAGTCGGCCGTGAGGTGATAGGCACGGCGATCCTTGCCATAGGCCTCACCGAGAACCGGCGCGATGGCAACACCCGACATATAGGCGTTGAAGAAATGCCGGAAGCCGTTCTTCTTCTTGTCCTTGCCGGTGGTGTCGTTGGAATGCGTCAGGCCGGACATGAAAATGATTCCCATGTCCTGGCACAGCGACTGCACGGCAACGGCAACGCCAGACGAAGAGCCGCCCGAGACCATGATCGCGCCGTCGCGCTCGATCATGCGCGTCGCCGAGGCACGCGCCGCGTCGCTCTTGGTCTGCGTGTCGCCTGTGACGTACTCCACCTTCTTCCCCAGGACGCCGTTGCCCTTCAGCGCGGTCCCCTTGAAGGTGTTGAGCATGCCGCCATCACCCTCGCCGTTAATATGCTGCACAGCGAGTTGGTACGCCTTGAGCTGGTCCTTGCCTTCCTCGGCATAGGGGCCCGTTTGCGGACAGTTGAAGCCGAACACGACCTTTGAACCGGTCGGGCTGTTGCAGAAGCTCTGAGCGCGCGCGGCACCCGAGAGAATCATGGGCATGGCAAGACCGGCACCGACAATGCCGCTGCTTTGCAGAAATAGGCGTCGGTTAATCTTCGCGATCGTCATTATCTTTCCTCCCTGTTGGCGTTCCCGGCTTGCTGCCGGCTGTTCCAAGGGCGCGATGACCCTGCGTCATCATTACGCGGGCTTGTCATCATTTCAATAAGTAATTGTTAAATCACAATATTTTTGTAAAGACTTTCATTGACACTCAAGCAACATTGTCATTAATTTACAAACAGGAGGGGCGATGGCGACGAAGCTGGTTGGGCTTAAGATCAGGAATCTGCGCATGCAGGCGGGGCTCGCCCAGGGTACGCTGGCGCAGCGCACCGGCATATCGCCGTCCTACCTCAATCTGATTGAGCGCAACCGCCGCCCTGCACCAACCGCATTGCTCGACCGGATCGCCGCCGAACTGGCCGTTGATCGCGCGCAACTCGACGGCGAGGCCGAGCGCCGCCTGGCGGATGAGGTGCGCGAGGTTTCAGCGGAGCTGGCGGCGAGCGAAAAGCTTCCAGAGCTCGCGCCAGCCGAGCAGTTCGTCGGCCATCATCCGGGCTGGGCGGCTCTGCTCCTGCGGGTTTACCGCTCCTACCAGGACCGTGACGCGGCCGTTCTGGCACTCGCCGACCGGCTTGAGCACGACCCGTTCCTGCGCGACAGCGTGCACCAGATGCTGACCCAGGTGACGTCGATTCGCTCGGCGGCGGAGATCGTCCATGCCGACGACACACTCGACGCGGCCGACAGCCGCCGCTTCCTGAAGATTGTTGCTGACGACAGCGCCCGCCTTTCCCAAACGGCGCGGGCACTGGCCGGGTTCTTCGACAGCGCGCAAACCCGCGTGCGCGCCGCCACCCCGACCGAGAAGGTCGATGCGCTGATCGTGGAGTCGCAGAATTATTTCCCCGAACTGGAGGACTATGCCAACGCTGCGCGCGCCGCCGGCGACGCCGGACGGGTGCTTTATTCCCCGCCTGTGTTCGATCCGGCGGGCGATCCGGCAGACGATCCGACAGGCAGCGAGGATCCGCCATCGCCATTCGAGCGGCTGCGCGCGCAGGTGCGCCAGGGCGCGGCGGACGAGGTTGCCGCGATCCTCGCGCGCCATGAGGGGTTCGAACAGGATGATGCGGCGTGCCGGCTGGCCACGGAGGCGCTGTACGCCTATGCCGCCGCGGCGATACTGATGCCGTACGAACCGTTCCTCGCCGCCGCGGAACGGCATCGCTATGATCCTGACAGGCTGGCCAGAATATTCGGTGTCTCCTACGAGCAGGCCGCGCACCGGCTGACGACCCTGCGCCGCCCAGGCCGGGAGGGGGTGCGCTTCGCCTTCATGCGGGCCGACCCGTCGGGCTATATCAGCAAGCGCCTGCCGCTGCCTCGCCTGCCGCTGCCCCGCTATGGCAGCGCCTGCCCGCTCTGGGTGATCTACGGCGCCTTCCAGACGCCCGGCATGACCGCGCGCGCCTATGGCGCCCTGACATCAGGCGATGATTTCCTGTTCTTCGCCCGTGCCGTCGAGAAGCAGCCGGCAACCGCCGGGGGCACGCGGCATCTGATGTCGATCATGCTGGCCTGCACCGCGGATGACGCCGCCCGCGTAGCCGCCGGCGATGGCATCGAGAGGCGGGCCGGAACGGTGCCGGTTGGCACGACATGCCGGTTGTGCGTCCGCGAGGCGTGCAGGCAGCGGCAGGAGCCGCCGCTGGTCGTCTGAGGCCGCCCCGGCAAGAAGGCCGTATCCGGCCAGGAAATCCAGCCGGAGCAAAAGGCTTGTTTGGCTGCGGCCCAAGCTCGATTATGGTGCTAGTGGCCCCTAGTGAATCAATATAGCCGTCAATAAGGCTGTGGGAACGGGCCGCAGGGAAGGAAAAAACAGTGGGGAGAACCAGAATACTCATCGTCGAGGATGAGCCGAACATTATAGAATCGTTGAGCTATATTCTCAGACGTGCGGATTTCGACGTCGCCATCGCAGCCAACGGACTTGAAGCGCTGGAACGGCTGCGCCGCACGAAGTTCTCGGCAGTGATCCTTGATGTCATGATGCCGGGGATGAACGGGTTCGACGTGCTGCGGGAGGTGCGCGCCGACCGGAAACTGTCCGACCTGCCGGTCATTATCCTAACGGCAAAAGGGCAGAGCCGCGACCGCCAGACCGCCAGCGAGGCCGGGGCGACCGAATTCATCACCAAGCCGTTCTCGAACGCCGATATCATCGCATGCCTTCGACAGGTCACCGGCACAGGCTGAGGCGCATGGAGCACTGGGAAAGCAGGACCCGGAATGTGCGGGACGCCGCTGCGATACTGCCGGTGGCAGCCATTTTTCTGCTCCTGCCGCCGGTAATCCTCATCTTCTCCGCTCCCGTCCTGATTGCCGGCATCCCGCTGATCGTCCTCTATGTTTACGGCGTGTGGGCCTGCCTGATCCTGGTCGCATTGCTGGTGGCCCTGCGGGTCGAGGACGCCGACGGGGACGGCAAGAACAAGCCGGACGGGGCGTGAATGCTGCACCCCGATCTCGTCATCGCGATCTGCCTCGCCTATGTTGCCATTCTGTTTGCGGTGGCTTTCGCCGGTGACCGGCGCGCCCGGCGCGACTCCGGCGGCTGGCTTTCGTCGCCGCTGGTCTATACCCTGTCGATTTCCATCTACTGCTCGTCCTGGACGTTCTTTGGCGCCGTCGGCTCTGCTGCACGGAACGGGCTGGAATTCATCACCATCTACCTCGGTCCGACCATCGTTTTTGTCGGATGGTGGATATTCCTGCGCAAGCTGGTCACAGTCGGCCGCGTACACAATACGACGTCGATCGCCGACTTCATCTCCGCGCGTTTCGGCAAGAATCCGACGCTCGGCGCGGTCGTAACGCTGATCGCGGTGATCGCAACCGCCCCCTACATCTCGCTGCAGCTCAAGGCCCTGACCGACAGCTTCCAGGTGCTTACCTTTCCGCGCGGTGCGGTGACGGCGGCAAGCTCGACGATCGAGACCGACTATGTGCTCGCCTTCTGGATCGCGGCTGGCCTGTGCGTCTTCTCGATCATCTTCGGCGTGCGCAACATCGATGTGAACGAACGGCATCACGGCGTCGTCGCCGCCATCGCCGTGGAAGCGGTCGTGAAGCTGGTCGCGCTCCTGGCCGTGGGCCTATGGGTGGTCGGCCTGTCTGACTGGGACCCGGCCCTGGTCTTCGCCGGCGCGCCGGCAAGCATCATTGATCCTGCTGAAACCTTCGGTCCACGCTGGCTGACACTGCTGTTTCTCGCAGCGGCGGCCGTCATCTGCCTTCCGCGCCAATTCCAGGTCACGGTGGTGGAGAATTCCAACAACCGCCAGATCCAGACCGCGTCCTGGTTGTTTCCGCTCTATTTGCTGCTGCTGTGCCTTTTCGTGATTCCGATCGCCATCGCCGGGATGGAACGGCTTCCCGCCGGCTCCAACCCCGATCTCTTCGTGCTGACCCTGCCCATGCAGGAAAACTACAATACGCTGACTTTGCTTGCCTTTCTGGGCGGTTTCTCCTCCGCGACCTCGATGGTCATCGTTTCCTCGATCGCCCTCTCGACCATGATCTCGAACCACATCGTCATGCCGCTGGCGCTGCGCCTTTCGCTGCTGCCCCAAGCCGGCGCCGAGGCGATGCGCCATTTCATCCTGACCGCGCGGCGAGGCGCGGTGATCTTCGTGGTCCTGCTTGGCCTGATCTATTTGCGGGCCAGCAACTCCGAGGCGCTGGCCGCCATCGGTCTTGTCTCCTTCTGTGGCGTCGCCCAGTTCCTGCCCAGTCTCGTCGGGGGGCTGTACTGGAGCCGCGCGACCGCCGCCGGCGCGCTGGTCGGGCTGTTCGCCGGCCTCTTCGTGTGGGGGTACACGCTCGTCCTGCCGAGCTTCGGGGAAAGCGCCCTGATATCCGCCTCGATGATGGCCGATGGCCCGGCTGGCATCCTGTGGCTCCGGCCGCACGCCCTGTTCGGACTCTCCGGCTACGATCCGCTCGTCCACGCGGTGTTCTGGAGCATGGCCGCGAATGTCTCGATGTTCGTGCTAGTGTCGCTGATGAGCGAGCCGACACCGCTCGCACGCTTCCAGTCGATGCTCTTCGTCGATGTCTTCCGCCGCCAGACCGAGACCGAGCAGCGCATCATCCGCCGCACAGCACGGGTCGCCGACCTGCGCCAGATCGCCGAGCGGATTCTCGGCCCCACCGAGGCAATCGCAATGTTCGCGGATCGCGACGTCCACCGTTCGGTCCTTGCCGGCGATGAGACGATCTCCCGCGTCGAGCAACGACTGGCGGCGAATGTTGGCGCGGCATCGGCCCGCTCGCTGATCTCACGGGTGGTCAGCGACGAGACTATCAGCGTGCAGGAGCTGAAACGCCTCGCCGGTGAGGCCGAGCAGATCCGCGCCTATTCCGAGGAGCTTGAGCGCAAGTCGCGCCAGATCGAAGCCACAGCGGCGGCCCTCGCCGCCGCCAACCAGCGCCTGCGCGAGGTGGATGCGCAGAAGGACGAATTCCTGAGCCAGATCAGCCATGAGGTGCGCACCCCGATGACCTCGATCCGGTCGTTCAGCGATATCCTGCTCGCTGAACCGGCCATGCAGGAGGAACGCAAGCTGCGCTTCCTCAACATCATTCAGAATGAAAGCATCCGGCTTACCAGGCTGCTCGACAGTATCCTCGAACTCGATCAGTTGCGGGCCGTCTTCACCCGCCCGCCGCCGACCGAGTTCGATCCGGAGGAGGTTCTGACCTCCGCCATGGAAAGCTGCGAGGCCCTTGCCCACACCGCCGGCACCAATCTGGTGCGGCTTCGGCATGCGGGTTCCGTAACCTTGTCGGGCGAACCCGACAAACTGGCGCAGATATTCATCAACCTGCTCTCCAACGCCATCAAATACAACGACGCGCCGAGCCCCGAAGTGCGCGTTTCCAGCAGTACAAATGGCGGGGTGTATGAGGTGCGGGTCGAGGACAATGGAAGCGGCATTCCCGCTCAGGATCACGAACGCATCTTCTTGAAATTCGAACGCGGCCCCATAGCGGGCCATCAGGGGGCGGGCCATCAG